>OLLL01000244.1_pt1 | contig 100095 bp, 58 predicted proteins | sample 1604541 | NCBI WGS metagenome assembly OLLL01 (sample SAMEA104055722, study PRJEB20765) | soil metagenome | isolation source: soil
GATTGCGATGGTGACGGTATCACCAACGGAACAGAAGTAGTGGACGGAACAAGCCCTACAGATCCTTGCTCTGGCATCGCAGCGAATGCAACATTGCCACAAGGCGGAAGCTGGAACAGCGCAGATTGCGACGGTGACGGTGTAACAAACGGAACAGAAGTAGTTGACGGAACAAATCCAAATGATCCTTGCGCATACTTAACAGCTAGCGTAACATTACCACAAGGCGGTAACTGGAATTTAGCGGATTGTGATGGCGATGGAGTAATCAACGGTACAGAAGTAGTAGACGGAACAAGCCCAAGTGATCCTTGTAGCTTCGTGATCGCACACGCAACAGTTGCACAAAGCACTGTATGGAACAATGCAGATTGTGACGGCGATGGTGTGACCAACGGAACAGAGGTTGCAAACGGAACAAATCCTGGCGATCCTTGCTCATTCCTTGCATCAAGCATTACATTAACACCTTCCGGAAGCTGGAATGCGGCGGATTGTGATGGTGACGGTGTAACAAACGGAACAGAGGTAGTGGACGGAACAAATCCGAACGATCCTTGCGCATACTTAACAGCTAGTATAACATTACCACAAGGCGGTAACTGGAATTTAGCGGATTGTGATGGCGATGGAGTAATCAACGGTACAGAGGTTGTTGACGGAACAAACCCGGCAGATCCATGTGCTTATATACTTGCACACGCAACCGTAACACCAAGCGCGGCATGGGCAGCATTGGATTGCGATGGCGACGGTGTAACAAACGGAACCGAAGTAACAAACAATACAAGTCCAAGTGATCCTTGCTCATTCATCGCATCAAGCATTACATTAACTCCTTCCGGAAGCTGGAATGCGGCGGATTGTGATGGTGACGGTGTGATCAACGGAACAGAGATTGCAAACGGAACAAATCCAAACGATCCTTGCTCCTACTTATCGGCAAGCATCACGGCAACTCCATCAGCAAGCTGGAATGCGGCGGATTGTGACGGCGACGGTGTAACAAACGGAACCGAAACTGCAAACGGAACCAATCCAACCGATCCGTGTGATTACACAGCATCCAGCATTACTTTGCCACAAGGCGGCATCTGGAATACAGTGGATTGCGACGGCGACGGAGTGATCAACGGAACAGAAGTAGTTGACAATACAAATCCAAACGACCCTTGCAGCTATGTATTGGCACACGCAACGGTAGCGCCAAGCGCAGCATGGGATGCATTGGATTGCGACGGCGACGGAATTAATAACGGAACTGAAGTAGCAAACGGAAGCGATCCTGCAAACGGATGCGATCCTAAACCATGTAACGTAAGCGTTCCGGAAGGATTCTCACCGAATGCCGATGGTGTCAACGACTTGTTCGTCATCCAGGGAATTGATAATTATCCGAACAACAAATTTGTGATCTTCAACCGTTGGGGCGATAAAGTATTTGAAGCAAAACCATACCTCAATACATGGGATGGAAAGGCAACCGAAGGGTTACGCATCGGCGGCGATGAATTACCGGTTGGAACTTACTTCTACATACTTGATCTCGGCGACGGATCACCAGTGATCAAAGGATACATTTATTTAAACAGATAAAAAATTCCGGGAGGAGCAATCCTCCCGGTTTAAAAACAACAAAATGAAAACACTCAGAAAATTAGCAGCTATTGTACTATTGACTTGCGGTGCACAGTCGATGTTTGCTCAGCAGGATGCAATGTTCACGCATTACATGTACAACACCCTTGCCGTTAACCCCGCGTATGCAGGTAGCCGCGATGCGCTTACCGTTACTGCATTGCACCGTTCGCAATGGGTTGGTTTTTCAGGCGCACCTACCACGCAAACCATCACCGCCCACTCTCCAATTTTTAATAATAAATTAGGATTGGGATTATCCGTGGTCAACGATCAGATCGGACCAGTGCACAACACAGCCGCTTACGTCGATTTTTCCTACATCCTCAAAGTGGATGAAAAATCTAAATTAGCATTTGGATTAAGCGGCGGCATCAACTACATGCAGGCAAAGCTGAGCGGTTTACAGCTGGATCAGCAAAACGATTTAGCTTTCCAGGACAACATCCAAAGCAAACTGCTGCCGAATTTCGGTTTCGGGATTTATTATTACCGTCCGCGGTTTTACGCCGGGATTTCCACACCAAAATTGCTGGAAAATAATTTCAAAACAAATACTACTAGCGGAAGCACCAACCTGGCAAGTGAAAAACGCCACTACTTTTTTATCGCAGGAACCGTTTTCAAATTATCAAATACAGTTGAATTCAAACCAACCACATTTGTAAAAGTAACCATGGCCGCACCAATTGAAGCCGATGTTACCGCCTCGTTTATTTTCAATAAGCGTTTATTGCTTGGCGCGATGTTCCGTACCGGTGATGCATTGGGCGTGTTGGTTGGTTATAATATTACCGAACAATTTCATGTAGGTTATTCCTTCGACTGGTCGTACGGCAACCAAACATTCAAATACAACCAGGGAAGCCACGAAGTTGTGCTGATGTACGATTTCATTTTCAAAGACAAACAAAAAATCCGTTCCCCACGTTATTTCTAATTTTCGAAAAAATACAACCATGAATAAGTTATACATAAGCGTTTCAATTCTTTTGATCAGCCTCGGGTCTTTCGCCCAAAAGTCAGCCAAAGAAATAAAAGGTGATAAATATTATTCCTATTATTCTTTCGATAAAGCAATTGAAAAATACACACAGGCCGATAACCTTAGTATTGACGGGATGCGCAAGCTTGCCGAAAGCTACCGCAATACCAACAACACAATTAAAGCGGAAGAAACCTATTCGAAATACATTTCCCAGCAAGGAGTTATTCCCGATGATTTTTACAACTACGCATCTGTATTAAAAGAAAACGGAAAATACGATCTGGCAAAAGACTGGATGGAGCGTTTTGCAGACATTGCACCAAACGATCTGCGGGCAAAAAATTATGCGGCCAACAATTCGCAGCTTACCAATTTATTAAAAGACGAAGGCCGCTACAAAATTTCTCACCTCGATATCAATACCGACCAGGAAGATTTTGGCACTTCCTATTTCAACAATAAAATTGTATTCGCTTCCACCCGCAGCGGTGTAAAATCTGTTAAAAGAAGCTACAACTGGAACCAAAAACCTTTTCTTGATCTGTATGTTGCAGATGTGAACGGCGACCAGTTAAAAGATCCGAAAAACTTAACAAAAAAGCTCAACAATAAATTGCACGAAGGCCCTGCAAGTTTCGCGAACGACGGAACCACCATGGCATTTACCCGCAACAACTACGCAGGAAAAAGCAAAGACGGCGTTGTAAAGCTGGAGATTTTTTTCAGCACTTTTAAAGACGGAAAATGGAGTGACGAAACTCCCTTCAAATTAAACAGCGCCGAGTATTCCGTTGGCCACCCTTGCTTAACCGCAGATGGTAACACCATGTATTTTGTGAGCGACATGCCCGGAGGTTTCGGTGGCGCCGATCTTTACGTGATCAAAAAAGATGCAGGCGGCAACTGGGGCGATGCCAAAAATTTAGGCGACAAGATCAATACCGAAGGAAATGAAATGTTCCCGTATTTTGAAGAATCCAACGAATTTTTATTTTTTGCTTCCAACGGCCATTTAGGCTTGGGCGGCTTGGATATGTTCATCACTCCTGTGAAAGAAGACGGAACCTTCGGAAAGGTTCTGAACATGGGCGCTCCATTAAATACACAATACGATGATTTTTCACTCATCATCGATAATAAAATGAACAAAGGTTATTTCTCTTCCAACCGTACCGGTGGCAGCGGCGATGACGATATTTACGCATTCCAGCTTTTAACGCCTTTCAGCTTTGGTAAAACCATCAAAGGAATTGCGAAGGATAAATCCGGCGCTATCCTCTCCGGCTCTACTGTAAAATTACTGGATGATACAGGCAAAGAAGTGGGAACGGCTACTACCGGGCCTGATGGAGCATACTCCTTTACTGCAGAAGCAGATAAAAAATACAAATTAACCGGAACAAAAACGAAATATTTTGATGGCGCTAACACTGCAAGCACCGCTGTTCCTGATGATGTGATCACCGCGGATGTGGTGCTGGAAAAAGATCCCGGCTTATCATTGTATGCGATCGTTACCGACAAAGCAACCAAACAACCTTTGCAAGGCGTAAAAATGAAACTCATCAACAACGTTACCGGGAAAGATGAATTGATCAATACACCGGCTACAGGCGATTTCAGAAAACCATTAGCGGAAAATAAACTGAGCGACCGCATCAGCTACAACATCGTATTGGAAAAAGACGGCTACCTCTCGAAAACCGTAACGTACAACAAAGTACTGGACAAAGAAGGGCAATACACCATCAGCCAGGACATGGACCTGAGCATGGATAAAATTGATGTGGGCGCCGATCTTGCAAAACTCATCGACATCAAACCGATCTATTTCGATTTAGGAAAATATGCCATCCGTAAAGATGCAGCCGTAGAGTTGGAAAAAATAGTGAAAGTAATGAACGAAAACCCAACCATGATCGTGGAGCTGGGTTCCCATACCGATTGCCGCGGAACAGCAGCATCCAATTTTAAATTATCAGATAACCGCGCAAAAGCATCTGCCGAATACATCAAAAAGAAAATTTCCAATCCCGACCGTATTTACGGTAAAGGATATGGCGAATCAAAACTGAAAAACGGCTGTGCCTGCGAAGGAGCTGTAAAATCTACCTGTACCGAAGCAGAACACCAGGAGAACAGGAGAACCGAATTTATTATTATTAAAATGTAGTTTTTTAGTGGGGTTGGGGTTGATTGTAAAAAAGCCATGCGTGAGAGCATGGCTTTTTTTGTTTAGATATTTTGAATATCGTTTTACATATAATTTGAAAAAAAAATTCTATTTTAGTTTACTTATTGTTATGTATTCAATTTTGTCTGCTCCTTTATTATAATGAACTTTAATGTTTGTATTATCTATTGTATAGTTCTCCCAAAGATTCATCCAACCTACGATTGGAGTTTGTCTATTTCCGCCTTCTTTTTTTAATATTCCTTGAAACATTTTCGACACACCATCAGGATTCATTGAAAAGTCTAATTCTAGAGGCAAAGCGGAATATCCTTTACTACCCTCATAACCGTCAGAATATAAATAAATATATTCCAGAATATGATCTCTGGAAAACAAAAGCGTAATTCCTTTTTCTTTATTTGTTAAATAAAATTCAAAAGACTCATCTTCCTCTAATTTTATTTTATCAAACAATTTTGAATTTATCAAAATTGTTTTGATATCGTCAAAATGTTTATTTAATATTTCTGATAAGATTCCTTTTAGTTCCATCCTTCTTTATATACAGTCTTCTTTGTTATAGTAAAAGCTCCAAAGTTATTTGTTCTAATTTATCTTTTCCCTTTGTGTATAAAAAGTGGATTGAAACGTTTTCAAAAAAATATTTTTCCCAATAATTAACCCATCCTAAGGCAAGAATATTTTTTCCCCCACCACTTTTTGAAACTATTGACGAGTATAACTGTTGAATTTCTCCTCTAGAAAACGAAAACTCTAATCCCATCGGCAATTGCTTATATTCATTATAGCCTTCGTGGCCTTCAAATGCAAATGGATAGCAATTAATCTTTTTTCCTCTGAAAAAACCAAACCTATTCCTGAATTTTTGTTACTTAAATAATATCTTTTATCTAACTGTTTTAATTCAAGTGAATCAAACAATTTTAAAAAAAAATATCACTGGCAATTTCTTGATAAGTCTTACCTAAAAAATCGAATATTTTTCCTTCTGCTTTCATCTTAATATAATCCTAAATATAGAACACCTACATTTACCACTTCATTTTAGTCCACCAATTGTTATATATTCAATTATACTTAATTTAGTTACTTTCACTTTCGAAAACATACAAATTACCTTCGGAATCTAACTGAAAAAGCTTATTATCCATGATCACAGGTGGATTATACCCTCCGGTAAATTTTTTACATTGATATTCCCAATCAAATTGCCAGGTCTCACGGTTAAGCGCATAGATCTTTCCTTTTCGGGCGTCTGTAAAGAATATGTGCGTTTTAGTTACTGTATGTTGTGACATGTTAGAAACAGGTTTAAACAAATCAAACAATTCTTTTTCAATTAGAATTTTACCATCTGATGGATCAATACAATAATACATTACACCTTTATTGCTATGACCAAGCACATGTATAAATTCGGGATCAATGCTAACAGCATATGATAAACTTATTATCTTAAGCTCTGTTTTCCATATTTGTTCACCTGTTTCCTTGTTTAATCCTAATAAATGATAACCATATACCGGAACAATGATTAAATTATCAAAAAGCAAAGGATATGCACTGACCTTTCCTTTTTTATCTGTTTTTTCAATAAAATCAACATGGGCACCTATTTCTTCAACATTAAATTTCCATATCTGTTCACCATTACTCGCATTAAAGCTATATATATTTTTGCCAGCATAAGTAAGGATCTCAGATTCATTTACATAAATTTGACCAAAGCTACTAGATTCTAATAAAGGAGTTTTCCATAAGTAATCCAATGCAGGCAAGTCAATTTTTGTTAAAAAACATTTATTTTCATAAACTTGGGCAAAAATATTTTTATCCAGTATAACAGATTCATTAATAGAAATACTGATGTTTGTTTTTTGACTTAATAACAAACCCGTTGTGACATCCAGCAGAAAGCATTTTTTTTCTTTTATTGAGCTATTAACAAAAACGTAATCAGAAGTTACAATGAAATTTCCACTGCTATTTGTAACGCTTTCTCCTATTTCATCTGAAATTTTAAATTCCCATATTTTTTTATTAATGTTTTTTTCATAACATAATATTGTTCCTTTTTTTTCCTGTTTAATAGATGCAAACAGCATGTTTTCAACAACTTTTGGAAGGCAATTATATTTAAAATCACTCCCAAACCATTCCATTGGTTTTTTCTTTGGGAAAAATTCTACAAGAACCGAAGTTTCTAACAGATTACCACAATAGTATTTTTTGTTTTTCATGATGGTCATTTTACAATCCAACTATTAAAATATTATCGACATTATCGATTAACTCTTGCCGTTCAACATCAGTAAGCACTTCTATGTTTTTTATTGCATCCATCATTTTTGCTTTTATTACTTCATAAGTTCCAAGCCCTGTTCCATTTTTAAAAATCCACTTGAGCTTTCCATTAGTAATATTTTCTAAAGTTACAATTTTTATATCTTGTGTAAATTGCTTAGTAAATGCTTTTTTATCCCACTTTTGAATATTCTTAAATTGATAATAGCGACCCTCACTGAATCTAACATCATATCTGCGAATCTCATCTTCTCCTAATGAGTCATCTCTCATCTCATATCCTTCTACCTGATCCCACATTCCTTTTGCATCAATATATTCAAGCGTCCACCACATTCCCTTGAATTTATTTCCGCCTGCAACCAATTCACCAATTACACGGTTCCTTCCTTCCGGTTGATTTCCTTCCGGGTTTGACAGCTTATCTAATTTATCCAATACATCTATTGTTGTTACGCCTTCTGTACTCGCACTCTCCATTAACCTGAATAAACTTAAGCGATCTGCAATCCCACTGTTTAACACATTAGAAACCGTTTCACGATTTTTTTCAATATCCTCAATTTCATTACGTTTAAATAATTCTTCTATATAATTTTCAAACGTTACATTATTTAGCCTGTTAAGCTCTTTTTTCTTCCATTTTTCTTTCTCGCGTTCCCGTTTATCGCCTTCTTTATTGGATTCGAATGATTCGTAAATCACACGTGATTTTGTTGACTTTTCTCCTGTTTGTGCTTCCTTGAACGCCTCAGCTACATCATTTAAAACATCCGGATCCTTTGCATTATTTCGGGAAAGTACTCCATCTTTTTTCAGGCGTTCAATAAAATCATTTACATCTTTACCAGTACTCTCAATAAATTTATTTGCCGAATCCACCAACAGGTCGTATGCTCCCTGGTCATTAAAAGGGTTTCCTTTAATATTTTGCTTATCCAGGTATTCATCCAGGCTCTTAACAGAAAGATCAAGATTTAATTTCCCCTGAACTTCTTTTATCTCAGCAAGGGATTCACTCGGGTTCTTAATTAAATTTTCTTTTGCATGGTCCAGTTTGTCTTTTTCAGCCTTGTATTTAAATTCTTTCTTAGTTTTAAATTTTCCTGATTTAACTTTTGTGTTTAATAAATCCTGAGATACTTTGTCATTATTAATGGATTGTATAATTTTATCCGCCTCAAAATAATCCACCGTTTGCTTAGCCGTCGTATATCCATTCTCCTCCCCTTTTGCTGCACGTGTTAATTGTTCCTGCGCACTTACCTTCGACAATCCGCTATCGTTTAATTGAGTAAATAAATTAAGGCCATTGCCCTTAAGGTTATTCAAATCCACCTGCAATTTTAGCTGCTCAGCACCCGAAAGTGTAGAAAGTGATTTATTGATCGATGCCGATTGTTCCGGATTGTTCTTCACTTTCTGCGCAAGCGGCTCGTTATCAATCAGCGGTGCATTGTCTATATACGTTTTACCATCCACTACCATATAGCCCTCCACAAACGCAGGGTTTTGTACTTTACTTAGATCCTCGATCCTGTCCGTAAGGCGGTTAGCGCTTTTCACATCCGGGATTTGTTGTAAAAGCTTATTTAATTTATCAGGTGTCAGCTGTTCAAATGCTCCCGGTTTTTTAAGCAATCCTGCTCCTTCTTTGCCAAAATGCTGCTCGATCGGGACTGCATTTTCTGCACCGATCTGCCGCTTGATTTTTTCAATGACATCGGGTGCAATCTTACTTCCCGTTCCGGGGCGCCATCCGTTAATGTATGCATCGATTATGAATTGATCTGCAGAAAGGTCTTTTGCCAGGTCCGGATAACCGGCACTCTCCCAGAATTCCTGTTTTGCGGCATCCCAATCAAAACCCTGATCGGACGCAAGTTTCCTTCCGTTCACCTGGTGTTCTTCTTTACCACGTACATCTATATAGGTTTTGGTTCCTTTAGGCGTGGTAAGCGTATACGTATTTTTATCGTAACCCGACCGCATCCATTTTGCACCCGGCACATTTTTCATCAGGAGGCTGCCTAAGCCGGCAGGCTCGCCTTCAAAAAACGACAGGTCTGGATTGCTTTCATCCACACGGACATTGAATTCCGAAAATTCCGTTTGTGTTAACAGGTCCATTTTACCCTTCATCCGGGTCTTCAGGTCCTTCAGATTGTCCTTTTGTTTCTGAACATTTTCATTTTCCGGTTTTTTATATTTTTCGGATTGCAATGCATCATCCACTACTTTCAATCTTAATTCCAGCAATGTCCGTGAATCCCTGATATAATCAGCCTGCTCTTCCGGGCTTAAATCCCTTCTCTCCAGCGCTTTTAATTTCGTATTCAGTTCATTGCCTTTGAATTCCATTTGTGCATTTATATCGGCTGGAATTGGCCCTAAATCAAGTGTTGCAGGAAAAGCCGATCGTGCAAGCATACCTACTTTTAACCCGATAATAAATTTCACATTGCTGATCAGGCGCTCCTGCAAATTATATTCCGGCCAGGCTTCCAGCTTTTTATTAAAATTATCTGCTACATAAAATGAATAGTCTACCGCCTGCAGCGTGCCTAAAGTTACCAACTCGCCACCCGCCTTCACCAGTAATCCCGGATTTACTCCCGGCTCTACCTTTGCAAGTGTATTGAATCCTTTACCCGCCAAGCCTAAAGCACCAAACATGATGAAATTTTTAACGAGGTCTTCACCAAAATTCGCAAACCCGTTCTCCTGCATTACTATAGTATTCAGCAATGCATTTACCGTTGTAAACACTGTTGAATTAATGCCGGTGCTTATTACGGTGGCAAGTGTAGTGCTTCCTGCCACTGTAACTCCTGCCTCCGTAGCCACACCTATCTCCGCAATAATAGCTCCTGCCGCTGCTGCCGCTACTTCAATTGCAACAATTGTAATAATAACAGCAGCAACAAATTTCACAATCGACTCAAACAATGCTTCTTCTTCTGCAAACTCTGCATAATCAGCCAGCCTTGCATTTAAAAATGCATTTTCATTTAGTTTAGAAAAATCTTTGGATACAGATGCAGGATCCTGGGTTGCGGCGCGTTGAAATAATTTTGAACAATCCTCGAACCAATGGCTCATCAATAATTTTCTTACTTCAATATCAGCATTCATTATTTCAGCAGAATAATCGATCACTTTCATGACACTGTAATAGCTTGCCATCCAGGATACATCATATCCGTCCCATGCCTTGTTGATGCGGCCAGCCAGTCCAATGATCTGCAGTTCTACTTGTGCACGCGGGATCTCTCCCATCAAAGCATTTATCATACTAAAAAATGCTGCAGGGTTGTCTTGTGCCAAATTTTCCAGTGTTGGAAGAAACTCTGCTACCGCTTTAAAATGAATGTTATAATAGTTGAGCCTATTCAGCATATCAACTGATCCTGGCAATGTGAGAAGAAGCCCGGAGCTCAGCTGTTTTACATTACCTTGTAATTCCAGGAAATAAAATGCAACCTGGTTAATATATGCTTTGTTCAGGTCTTTGCGGCTTGTTCTCTTAAATCCTGAAAGCTGGTTTTTTACCATGGTAAACGCCTTTACCCTTTTCTCATCTGTATAAAAGCCCATGCTTAAAAGAGTTGCCGTTCTCCTTATATCCGACATTTGCCCGGAAGAGGTTGCTGCGACTATTGGTAAAGAAGCTTTGGGCTCTTGTTGCTTTTGATCAAACGGCATCATATAGCCCGGCGATTTCCAGCTTGATTCCTGGCTTACATTTGGATTTTTCGAAGCAGGCAACGCTGCAATTGTACTTGGAATAGTAGGCGCGGATGATTTACCATACGCCTGATCATTTGATCTTTTTGCATATCCATACAATGATTTTGTAAGCGCAAGATAGTCCAGGATCTCACTAATATTTGCCCCCATTGCACCCAGCTCTGCAACCGATTTTTTACTAATAGTTGGAATAAAAGCGTATAATTCTTTTAAAAATACTTTCTTATTAAAAACCAATTCTTCATTAGGATCATCATCCAGGATCAATGCATTCATATTTGCTTCTATCTGGTGAAGCTTGGAAACCAAGCCTTCCTGGTAACCTGTTTTGTCTACAAGTGACGAAAGTTTATTATCTGCTAAAACAGAGACTGCAAAATCCGAAAGAATGGTATTTTGTAAAGCAGCAAGATCGGTAAGGAATTTCAGGAAACCGGGCTTACCTTCTTTCAGCCATTGACTGAATTTAAATTTGATGGCGCTCCGCACAGTAACATTATCAGCCTGGCCATATACTTCAGCCTGGCTTTCTTCAAAAGCATTTTCAGGCTTTTTTGTTTTTTGATAAGCAGCAGCAAGCAACATTCCCCATCCGGGAGATCCCAGCTTATCCAGCTCACCAATGGCGTAATACATTTGTTTCGGATCATCCAACTGCGCATCCAGTTGTTCGAGTATTTGGTTTTCCTTAGGAATTTGCTGGGCCGGAGCTTTTTCCTTTTTAGTTTTCTCATCGTTTACAAAACCTGTAAATTGATCATTCAGCTTATCCCTGTCTGCTTCCACCTTTTGCTTAAATGCCTGGTCTTCTATAAACAGATTAGCTTTTGTCGTTATGGATGTTTGATCTACATGCAAAGCATCTCCATCTGTTTTTTTAGTGGGATCATCTTTCTTCTGTATCTTCCTCTCCACTCCGTCTCCCTGCTGCTGCGTATGCGCCAGCTCATGCGCCAGCAATTCTTTCCCCTGGTTGGAAGTTGTATCAAAATTTCCTTGCTTGAAATAAATATCCTGGCCCTGCGTAAATGCTTTTGCATTTATACCCTCGCTCATTTCATGCGCTTTGCTGTCTGTATGGATTTTTACGTCACTTAAATCCGCATTCATTTTCGGCCCCATCTCGCTTTGGGTTTTCTCATCCAATGGCTGTCCAGTGCCTTTCGTACTATCAAGTGTGGTTTGTAAGTTATCGGTTGCATGCAATGTTCCGTCTTCACTTTTTGCCATCAACGTACCATTTTCCTCCTCCTTCATCTGAACATTCGGAGAAACATTAGTACTCAAAGAAACTCCATCATTCACGCCGTTTCCGTACACTACTTTTTGCGCCACCGCATCTGCTTCCTGCTCATGCTTGTCATTCGGATTTCCAATTTCCAGCTTGGGCGAGATTCGTTTTTTTTCCTCTTCTTCTTTTTTTCGCGCAACACGTTTCTTATCGCCGTTCATGCGATTTACCATGTCCCTGCGCCTTTTTATCGCATCTCTCTGGTCGTCTCTGCTGTATTGAAAATCCTTCATTTTATCTCTGATTACGGGGTCCGGTTTTCTTTTGCAAATTCGCGTCTCATTGCATCAGCAAGGTATTCACCTGTAATAAAATTATCTTTTTTGTGAAACGCTTCCAGGCAGCAGGCTTTTAAAATATTGATGATGTTCCCACCGGTAAGGTCGTACTCCGAAAGTTTATCCATATCAATCTGCTGGTAGCTGAATCCTGCCGGCAGTAATTTTTTCCATTGCTCTTTCCGCTGCTCTTTGGTTGGCCTTCCAAAATACACGGCAGACTGGAACCGGCGGTTCATCGCCGCATCAATATTGTCTTTCAGGTTGGTGGCCAGGATCGTAATGCCCTGGTATTCTTCCATGCGCTGCAGCAGGTAAGACATTTCCAGGTTGGCCCATTTGTCTTTTGAATCTGAAATAGCCGTTCGTTTACCAAACAACGAATCTGCCTCATCAAAGAAAAGAATCCAGTCTTTCCCTTCTGCGCGGTCAAACAAATACGCAAGGTTTTTTTCTGTTTCTCCAATGTATTTCGAAACGATCATCGACAGATCGATCCTAAAAACATCCCTTCCCAATGTTTTTCCCAACAGCTGCGCCGCCAGTGTTTTTCCCGTACCCGGTGGGCCGTAAAAAAGACAGGCAAAACTTGAACTTAATTTATTTTCAGAAAATTTCACCAGCTCTTTTCCCGATTGCGCCCATCGCATGATCCTGTTGAGCTCATCCAATACCTGTGGCGAAACAACTAATTGCTCCCAGCTCATGGAAGTGGTAATAAGTGATGCCGGAAATGCCCTTCCGAAATCAGGCCTCGGCTTTTTTGCGGATATAAAAAAATAAAGATATTCCTGTGCCAGTTCTAAAATTTGCTGGCGCATACTGCCTTCTGTTTCAGAAGCTCGTGCCGATGTAAGGGTGATGATCTGCTCGCGAAACAACGTACCATGTTCCATAAAACCGATCTGGTAAAAAATAGCATTTGTCTTATCATCGCCCGATAAAAGATGAAGCGCTGTTTGCATCGTGGGAACAAACGTATGAAAAGTTGCATCTATGTAACCGCCCAGCTCCGGGTACTGGATATCCAGCGAATCTTCTTTTTTTAAGGGGGAAGTAAACAGCTCCGGCGATACATGCGGCGCCAGGCTGCAAATCAGCAACAGCCGTTCCGCTGCACTTAATTTGTGCTCACGCACCAGGCTCGCATAAGGAGAATCGGAATCAGCCAGGTCAGGAGGCGCCATTTCATGAAAAGCAAAAGCAGGCAGCGTTGCCAGTCTTAATTTCTCCAGGCGCGCAGCTAAAATTATTTTGAGCCAGTTAAGGTCACTGATAATATCCTCCGCATTTTGCCCGATCGTTTTTATATCAATTTTAACCGCGTTGTTGTATTTGTAGCTGAAGCTTCTTGTTCCTTCTTTTTCCTGGTCTCGTTCTTGGTTCATTGGAATGATCTGTTTAAGCATTCAATTTCACACAGTAGTACAAAAAAAACAAGGACAGTTTTCTAATAATCCAGACAGTGTACTTTAGAATTACAAACTGCTTAACAACTCTTTTACAGGCAATTAGCCTCAGGAAAGACGAAAATAAAAATATATTTTCAGCAGTTTAAAATAATAAATAATATGCAAAAATCACAAAGGAAAGGCTTTTTTTCAGTGACGAATTATCATTTTTCAACGTTAAAAAACAATTTAAGCCCTCTATAAACCCCTCCAAATCACTTGTTTAGATAAAAAATCATGGTTTTCCGTGATATTAAAGCTTTAAATACGCACTACATTTGTTACAGATAAAACAAATACACCATGAAAAGCAATATTACCTTCTTACTGATCTCCTGGGCCTTTTTTTATGGAATAGCTATAGCCGGAGGAGCTGCGCAGCGCAAATCGTCAAAATCAAATGCATGTATTGTAAGCAACTCCAATAATGCAATTTCTGAACTGAAAGTAGAAAACCGTTAAATAGCAGAGAGACAAAAAAATTACTCCAAAGAATACTTACTCTCTCAATGCAAAAACGCTCCCGGAATTTTCCGGGAGCGTTTTGTTTTTGCTCTTAATTTTATTTTGAATGCTTAGTAGTATTTTACTAAATGCTCGGTGATGTTCGCTGTTTCTTTCAAGGCATCAAACACTTCATAATCAACACGCGGCTGCATTTGTGTGATCGCCGCTTTTTGCTGTGCAATGTAATCTTTTTGTACAGGCGCTGGTGTAACTGCATCCACATATACTAAAAACACACCTTCTCTGCCTGTTAAAGGCTTGCTCATTGTTTTTGCTTTTAATGTAGATACTGCTCCCATTACAGATGGCTCATTAGTTGATCCCGGGATTGCAGCAGTATTAAAGTTAACGTTCGGAGCTGTTTCCACTGCCAGTTTCATTTTCGCTGCAACTGCGTCAATGGTTGCACCACCTGCCATTGCATCGTTAAACTCTTTCGCAAACATATCCGATTTTTTCTGTTTGATCACTTTCTCCGTCACAGCATCTTTCACCTCATCCAATGTTGCTGTTCCTTTTTCTCTTACATCTGTCAATACCGCAACAATATATTTAGATCCAAAATCCATCGGTTCCGATACGGTTCCTTTTTTGTTATCGTATGCCCAACGGATCAGTGTTTTTGGCGTCTCCAAACCGGAAACCGCTTTATCACTTTCTTTGATATTATCTGCAATGCGTTTGTTCAGTTTCTGATCGATCACCGCTTTTTGGAACAGTTCGTTTGTATTGTTGTTTCCTGCAAATTTGCTGGCTTCTGAAAACACACCTTGCATTGTTTTTGCACTTGGTTCTACTTTTTTATCGATGGTAGCAACCTGTACTTTCTTTTGTGATCCTTTACTATCCAATACTTCCATGATGTGATACCCGAAATTGGATTCAACTACCATGATGTCGCCTTTTTTGTAATCCAAAGCAGCATCTTTAAACGGTTGTACAAACCCGCTTTTTGCGTTTATCCAGCCGTAGTTACCGCCTTTACCCATATAATCTTCACCGTCTTTTTTATTCGCCGGTTGTTTTTTACCGCCATCATCGGAATATTTCTCAACCAGGTCAGCAAACTTGCCGCCTTTTTTGATCACTCCTAATAAGCTGTCAGCCATTTTTTTCGCCTGCTCTTTTGTGCGGGTTACTGTTTCCGATGCTCCGCTTCCTTTGTAAGCGATCAGCAGATGGCGTACTTTTCCTGAATCGGCAGATGTTTTTACCGCTTCTAATTTCGCAGTTAAATACGTTCCGTTTTCTAAGTAAGGGCCATATACTTCGCCCGGCTGCATTTTAAACATAATGGTATCGATCTGTGGCGACAAGGTTCCTTTTTCGTGGAAGCTCATATCAAAAAAGCGGCTGTCGGATTCTGCAACAACAAATGCCGAATCTTCCGATACTTTTTTCTGTTGTTTAAAATTATCTGCCACTGTTTGCATGTCTTTTTTAGCAAGATCAAAATCTTCCTGCGACGGAGAAATATCAAAAGCAACATATTCCACTTTGCGGGATGCCTCTTGTTTAAATTCTACCTGGTGATTGCTGTAATAATCGTTCAGTTCTGCATCCGTAGGTTTGATGGTACTGTCGGCAAGCAATTTATAATTTTTTACAATGTACCTGATATTTGCATTTGTGTTTTGTGCAATAAAATCACGTTTCACAACAGCAGTAGTTACATACAATCCTTTTTTGATCAGGTTATTGTATTTTTCGATCACACGTACCTGGCGCACATAATTTTCCAGTTGTGTCCATTGTGATTCTTCTTCATCTGTCATCGATTGTGTGAACTCTCTTAGTTTAGCAGGGCTTAATTGTCCGGTTACAGGGTCTGCAAAACGCGGAACCACTTTTCCTGTTTGCTGATCGGTTAACTGGCGCACCAATACCGGGTGAGGATGCTCCACCATAATGTCGTATAATTCTTCATCAGAAACAGAAATTCCTAATTTTTCGTATTCTTTCGTCATTACCTGCTCATTGATCATCTGGTTCCAAACCTGTTGTACCACACCATCAATTTCAGCTTCTGTAAGCGAAGGTTTGTTCGTGTTCTTTTTCTGGTTTTCGATGCCCTCTTTCACTTTCACATCAAAAATTTCGTACTTGATCCCTTTTCCACCGATCTCACCAACCAAACGGTCGTTGCTTCCGAAAATGGAATTAGGCGAACTGAATAATCCCGTTAGTACAAATGCCATCAGCGCTAAACCTACAATAGCTACTAATAAACCCGAACGCTTACGTAATCTTTCTAAAATACTCATATTGCTTTTTGTTTTCTAATTGTGTTTTTTGATCCTTATCAATTGTAGATCAGCTACCTTTGTTAAGGGTTGCAAATATAAGATACTTAGGCAAATTGTGAAACTTTTTAGCGAAAATAAATGGCGATAAAAAAATATTTAATTAGCTGAAAATCAATCGATTGATTTCTGAACCTTTAAATTTACCTGTTCTATCCGCGTACGGGAAACACTGGTAATGGTAAACAGGAAGTGGTCCACCCGGATTTCTTCATTTACGCGGGGTATGCTTTCGTGGTAGTGCATGATCAGCCCGCCAAGGGTTTCGAAGTTATCAAGGATAGGTAAATTCAAATGGTATTTGGCATTGATATAGTCGGTTTCGAGACGCGATGAGAACATGAATTCGTTTTCGCTCAACTGTTTTTCCACCAGCTCTTCCTTGTCATGCTCATCCTCTATTTCCCCGAAAATTTCCTCCATTACATCTTCCATCGTAAGGATCCCCGAGGTGCCTCCAAATTCATCCACCACCACCACAATGCTTTTGTGCTGCTGGATAAAAACGGTGAGTACCTCGCTGGCCGGCATCGATTCAGGCACAATGCTTACCGGCAATAAAATAGCGCGGATGTTCTCGGGTTTTTTAAACAATTCCTTGGAGTACACATACCCGATAATGTTATCGATGTTCTCCGAATAGATCAGGATCTTGGACAAACGTGTCTGGATAAATTTTTCTGTCAGTTGCCCGATTGTTCCGTTCACTTCCATTGCCACGATCTCCGTGCGTGGCACCATGCATTCGCGGGCTTTTACGCTCGAAAAATCAAGCGCATTCTGAAAGATCTTGATCTCGTGGTCCAGCTCCGCTTTTTTCTCCACGGCCGACGTTCCTTCCCGCACATAATTATCGAGGTCGATCATCGTGAAAGCGGCATTTTCATTTTCGATTTTTACACGGAATAGTTTCTTTAAAATAAATTCCGATAAACCAATGGTGATCATCACTACAGGGTATAAAATCCCGTACACAATGGTGAGTGGAAACGCAAATAAGTTGAGGGTAAAATTAGGATTGATACGGAAAATACTTTTTGGCAAAAACTCAGCTGTTACCAGGATAAGCATGGTAGATAAAAACGTGGAAAGCAGCAATATCAGTAAACCTGATGCCATAAATCGGCTGAAGAACTGTTTTAATTCTTCGTCCATGTAAATCCCGAAAATAACCAGCGCAATGTTATTCCCCAGCAACATGGTGCCAAGGTAACGCGATGGATATTTGCTGAAATACGCGAGGATCTTCGCCGAAAAATTGCCTTGCTTGCTTTCTAATTCGATCCGCAGCTTATTGGAAGTAATGAATGCGATCTCCAGCCCCGAAAAAAAGGCAGAGGCAATCAGTGTAATCAGGATAATGACGGAACTTTGCAAGGTTTATTTTTTTTGCTCTTTTTGTTTTTGTTCGGCAGCTTCAAATTTTATACGCTGACGGCGGCGTACGGCATACATCATTCCGCATGCAAAAGTAAAAATAAGAAAAAATATGGATGCACGCGTATCCTGCTGTACGATATTCGCTGCGCACATCAGTACGCCAAAACAACCTATTGTAAGCCAGACGATCTCCAGGATCCGGAATGTTTTATTCATTTTGTTCGATTTTTTATTCTGTTTTTTGTTCTCCTTTTGGCCCGGCCGGATCACTCGTTAATGCTTTATCATCCACAAACATCTCTCCCTGCGGATGACTGATCTCGTACTCGGAAAAATCCTGGTTGGCTTTTAAGCCGGTTCCCCAGATGGTTTTATCCGCAGTGGTTATCTTCACAAACTCATCTGTATAGATCTGCTTGGTAGCGGCATCCCAGGTAAGGTGTTCGGTTTCCAGCTTATCGCCTTTTTCATTGATCACCACCACATGGCGTTTTGCTTCCATCTTGTCCATTCCGTTGCCGGTATTGTCATACCCAATGCCGTAATCAGCTTTCAGGCGGTTCTGCTCTTTTTTTTGTGCATCGTAAAATATCACCAGCATGCCTTTAGGCATTTCTGTATAATTTTTTTTGCCCACGTAATGATCAAGAACCGGCGCAGTGAGCTTTGCGCGCACCACGGCCGAGTCGCTGTAAAGCACCTCTACATCTTTTTCAGAATCAAGGGGTAATTGTTTTTCGGTAGCAGAAGTAATGGAATTCACCACCTGGATGTCGTTTTCACAGGCAGTAAACAGCAGCACAAGCACAAGCACGAAAGTACAGATGTAGGGATTTTTAAACTGCAGTTGCTGATTCATTGCTTAAAAATACGGGAAAAACGGGGATATTGATCCGGTAACGGTAATTTTTAATCAATTCTTGATTTTTGGAACCAACGGTCATTGATGGTAAATCCAACAGTGGCTTTGAAAAATTGCTCCTTGATCAGCCCGTTGGTAGTGGTACCCCGCTGCCCTACTTCCACACCAATATTGATCATGGAAAAGCTGCGCAGGATGTAATTACGCCCCACAGGGAAACCGGCGCCAAGACTTAATGCATATTCATTGAGCTGCGAATTTTTGAGGTCAAGCGAGGTTTCCGCATACCTTAATCCGGCCCTGTAATTGACTCGTTGCATGTAATGCCCGATGGTGGCATTTGTATTGGGCACATATTGCATTCCCAATGATACGCGCATGCTGTTTTTTAAGCCTTCGTTACTGTTAAATGCCTGGTAACTGCTCCAGTTCTGCATGGCAAAATCGGCAGCTACCAGCCAGCGGTCGCCTTTTTTAAAGCCAATTCCAAAGCCAAATGATAACGGAAGCGTTACCGTTCCTTTATGTCCGTTCACAAACTCAGCTGTATCCTTTACGATCTCGTAACCGGTGGAGCTGGTGTAATAGTTATAGGAAAGACTGTCGATTTTTGCCTGCACATTTGTTTGAGCGGCAAAAGTAGCTCCGAATAAAATTTTCACATTTTCTTTCAGATCGCGCCCGTGCAGGGAATCGATGATGATGGAATACTGTGCGCCATAATCAAAATACATATCCCCGATACGGGAAGTGGTGCCGGTGCGGGTATTGTAAAAACCTCCGGAAGAAAAGATGGATGTTTTTGTATTGTCGATGTTCCCGAATAAATAAGAAGCATTTACGCCTAATGAAAGCGCCTGCCATGATTTTTTCCGCTTGGCAATTTTGCGGGCCTTGTAAACCTCTCCTTCTTTTTTTAAGCGCTGGTACCTGTTGGAATGTAAAAATGAGCTGTACAAACCGTACAATGGCTTGATGCCGTTACCGAAATACACCTGGCTAACTCCTCCGGTGCCTTCGTATACATAATCGATACCGCCAATATTGGGAAGGCTTTCCTGGTCGGAAATTTTATATCCAACGGAGCTGTATGGCAACAGGCCAATGCTGGCTCCCCACCATTTTTTGAAGATCGGGAAGGCAATGTTTACATATCCGAAAGAGGCGTTGTTCAATGTTTTGTGGGCATCCGTACTTTGGAGGCGCAGGCGGTTGTAGTTCAATCCCAGCTCAGCCGTGGTAAGGCGCATGTTTGCATACGATGCCGGATTGGCATTGTTGATAAAGAACATTCCACCCAGCTCGGAAGTATCATTTTGCATGGCCAGGCTGGTACCGCCCATTGCAAATGTTTGTCCGTGCGAGCGGCTGTTCACATCCCCCAATCCGTAACGGGAGTATGGAGAGCTGCTGCCTTGTGCATTAGCAGGATTGTAAGAGAAAAGGAATGTATTAAGTAAAAAAAATGCAGTTACTATATAATGAATCGTTTTTTTATTGGCTGTCATGAAAATCGTACTACTTAATACTTAAATTATAATCTAAAATCTCGTTTAATCCTTTGAGGATGAGAAATTGGTCTGCAAAGATGCGTTTTTTTAATCGTTTAGCAAAAAAAAGGGTATCTCCACCTGTTAAAAATACCTTTAAATTGTTAAAATCCCGCTCGTACCGGTCAATAAAACCTTCTATTTCCAATACCGCGCCCAACTCCACCCCGGATAAAATGCTTTCGCTGGAATTGGTGCCGATCAGCCGGTCAAAATTCTCATCCGCTTCCAGTAACGGCAAACGAGCCGTAAAAGTATGCAGGGCTTTAAAACGCATGTTCAGTCCAGGTGAAATAGCGCCGCCAATGTACTCGTTACGGGCATTTACAAAATTATATTTGATACAGGTACCGGCATCGATCACAAGGATATCGGCATTGGGTTCCAGGAAATTTCCACCCACGGCTGCCGCCAGGCGGTCGCTGCCCAGGGTATGTGCAGACTTGTATTCGTTTTTTACAGGACAGGGCGTTTGCGAGCTGAATAATAAAACAGTGGTTTGGCTTTTAAGCGCTGCAATAAAATCATCGATCCCATTCGCCACTGTACCAATGATGCAATGCCTAATGCCGTATTTTCTGATGATCCCTGATTCAAGCAATTCGGCGGGAGTGGAAAACACGAAAAAGTGCAGCTGTTTTTTTTGCTGGAACACTGCTGCCTTTATGCGGGTATTACCAATGTCGATGATAAGCTTCATTGTGGGTAAAATTAAGAAGAAAGCCACAGATTCACAGATTTAAATGCGATTCTTTATTTCCTCGCAATGAAGTACTGTGTTTTCTTTTTATTAAAAGACGCAGTAATAATATTTGGTTGCGTGCACGATCTGCATTAAAAGGAATGTGTATAACCCAGCCCTATCACAAAATTGGTTTGTGCATTCTTTACATTCAAATGATCTTCGATGAGGTAATAAACTTCAAATTCATTTTCTTTATCGGTGCGGTAAAACAATCCTGCGAAATAGCGCATCCGGTCGAAACGGTAAATGGTGTAATCAATGGAGTTAATCTTGTAATTAAGCTCTGCCGCAATGTACGGCGCCCATGTGAATGATTTATCATAACGAACGGTGACCTTACTGCGCAGGTAATAATCGGGAATACCGCCATCTGCTGCACGGCCACCATCTTTCACCTGCCACTGCAGCATTTCGCGATCGAAGAACGTAAAATTGTGCCACTTTGTTTTTAATGTAATATCTGCATATAGCTGGTGGCGGGGCATCCAAAAATCGGTGACCACTTTTTTTTCAGCCCACACATAAGCGAGTGTAAAATGAATGTGCTTATTGAGCTTGTAACTAAAGCCCATGTCAAAATAATTGTAGCTGGGACGTGTAAAATTTTCCGTTAAACGGCCTTCCTGAACCACACGCACGAGGAGTTTTGGCGTGATGCTTTTTTCAAGCCCGATATTTTCCCACAGTTGCGCATCCTTTACCTGTGCTGATAAATAGTTTGCAGCAAATAACAGGAAAAAACCACCGAGTAATTTTTTTTTCATTTTATAAAATTAAAAAAGTGTAGCAGATTTCTCTACTACACTATGGGGTTTCGCACGAAACTAAACAAACAAACTATAGATAGGATTAGTTTACAGCCCCAATTTTCTCAGCAATTTCATGTTTTTTCTTTTATGAATCAAATTATAAAACATATAATAAATTAATCAGCAGGATAGATAAGGTCAAAAACAGTTGAAATAATTACCTCCAACCTCCACCTAATGCCTTGTAAATATTTGTAATTGAATTAAACTGCTGTTTTTTAGTATCAACCAATTCTAATCTGGCTTCAAGTGCATCACGCTGGGTCATTAATACTTCAAAGTAATTTGCCCTCGCGGATCTGAATAAGTCATTTGAAATGTCTATTGATTGCGTCAATACATCTACTTCTTTTGATTTCTGGTCATATGATTTCTGTAAATTGCTGACATTGGATAATTCATTTGATACTTCTACATATCCGTTCAGAATTGTTTTTTGATAATCATACATTGCTTCGAGCTGACGGGCTTTGGCCTGGTTGAATTCCGCTTTAATAGCGCTCCTGTTGATCAGCGGTGCCATTAAATCTCCTGCAAGCGAGTACGCCAGTGATTGCGGTGTCATAAATAAATAAGAAGGTTTAAATCCCTGGAAACCAGCTGAACCGGTGATGTTTAAGGAAGGATAAAATTCGGCTTTAGCAGCTTTCACATCACATTTAGTAGCATACAATTCCAATTCAGCTTGTTTCACATCCGGCCTGTTCTTTAACAGCTGGGAAGGCACCCCGGTTTTTATCTGCATCGGAAGCTGATCAAAGGATGCTTTATCACGAACAACCGGCTGAGGATATCTGCCTAATAAGAAATTCATCTTATTTTCATTTTCAGTGATCTGCTGCTGCACATCAAATTCCATCCCTTGTGAATTCAACACCTGGGCTTCAAATTGTTTTACAGCCAGCTCGGTAACCGCTGATGCTTGTTTTTGGACTTTCACAAGCTCTAATGCATTCTTTTGCAATTCGATCGTTTCCCGGATAATTGCTAATTGATTATCCAGTGCAAGCAACTCATAATAAGTAGTTGCCACTTCGGAAACAAGATTGGTGACTACAAAATTTTTGCCTTCAACACTTCCCAGGTACCTTGAGTAAGCCGCTCTTTTTGCATTGTGAAGTTTCCCCCATACATCTACTTCCCAGCTTGCCTGGAAACCAAGGTAAAAATTACCAAGGTTTTCAGGAACTATGTGCCCCGGAGTAATTTCGGTGGAAGCATCTCCCGCACCCTGACTGGTATAGTCGCCTACTTTCTCCAATCCTGCGCCTGCAGCTATGCCAACATTCGGAAATAACATCCCTCTCCTGAGCCTTACATCGTTTCGCGCAATTTCTATTTCCTGGAAAGTTGTTAATACATCCAGGTTATTTTTAAGGGCCGTATCGATCAATGCAACCAGGTCCTTATCAGAAAAGAAATCTTTCCATTTTATTTCCGCTGAATTAACAGAATCTTTTACATCACTGTAAGATGCAGGCAAGGTTTTACGATCCGAATCCTGAACGGATACGGGGGCTTTACAGCCTGCATACATTATGCAGATCAATAAAGCGCTTATGGTTTTATATTTTCTAAACATTTTCATGTTATTCTTCAATTTCATTGGTTAATGGATTTTCTTCTTCGCCTTCAATAAGAATGTGTTTTTCAGAAATGCTGGCGAAAATGTAATACAATCCGGGAACGATGAGCACGCCAAACAATGTTCCGAACAACATTCCTCCGGCTGCTGCAGAGCCAATGGTTCTGTTACCTATTGCACCCGGGCCCGATGCAACCACAAGAGGCACCAAACCGGCTATGAAGGCAAAAGAAGTCATTAAGATCGGTCGTAAACGGGCTGCTGCACCAGCAATCGCTGATTCCAACACGGTAGACCCGGCGCGATGCCGCTGGATCGCAAACTCAACAATCAACACGGCATTCTTACCAAGGATACCGATAAGCATTACCATTGCGATCTGAGCGTAGATATTATTTTCTAAGCCCAGTGTAGCCAGGAAGAAAAAGGCGCCGAAAATTCCTGTAGGAAGTGATAAAATTACCGGCAAGGGCAACACAAAGCTTTCATACTGCGCCGATAATACCAGGTACACAAATAACAATGATATCAGGAAGATGTAAATGGCCTGGTTTCCCTGCGACACCTCATCTTTTGAGATCCCTGACCAATCGATACCAAAACCTTTTGGTAGTTTCTTTTTAGCCACCTCCTGGATGGTTTGAATGGCTGTTCCGCTGCTATAACCCGGTGCCGGCCCACCACTGATCTCAGAGGAGTTGTACATGTTGTGCCTTGTGATCTCCGACAAGCCATACGATTTATCTATGGTCATGAAAGCCGAATAAGGCACCATCTCATCGCGGTTATTTTTTACATATAATTTCAGGATGTCGTCCGGCAAAGCCCTGTATTGCGGCAGCGCCTCCACCATTACTTTGTATTGACGGTCGTACTTAATGAAACTGGTTTCATAATCACTACCGATAAGGATCGACAGGTTATTCATGGCATTGTCAATGGTAACACCCTTTTGCTGTGCTTTGTCGTTATCAATATTCAGCATGTACTGAGGAAAACTTGCACTGTAAAAAGTAAACACATCTGCAAGCTCCGGCCGTTTATTCAGTTCGGCAACAAAATCCTTGCTGACATTTTCCATTTTTTTATAATCACCGCTACCGGCTTTATCCAACAGACGCAACTCAAATCCTCCGGCAGCGCCATAACCCGGTACCGCAGGCGGAGGGAAAAATTCAAGAGAAGCTCCTTTGATATTTTTTGTTTTCTCTTCCAGCTCATTCATGACTTCCTGCATGGAATGTTTTCTTTCACTCCAATCCTTGAGGTTGACAAGAACAGTTCCTGAATTGGATCCTGTACCTTCCGACAAAATCTCAAAACCAGCCAGCGTTGTAACCGATTTTATATCGGGCATATCCTTGGCTATTTTTTGCACTTCCCTGCCTATTTCATCCGTTCTTTCTAAAGTAGAGCCCGGAGGGGTAAGAATGATCGCATAAAAAACGCCCTGGTCTTCGTTGGGGATAAACCCCGCAGGAACTTTAGTGCTTAATCCCCAGATACCGCAACAGAACAGGATCAGGGCACCGAAGGTGATCATTCTCCTGTTTACAATGATGCTTACAAATCCTTTGTATTTCCCCTGTAATTTGTTGAACCCGTTATTGAATCCATCTAAAAAGCGATTCAGCCATGTTTTTTTCCTATCAACTCCATGCATATTTTTGAGCATGATGGCACATAATGCCGGAGTGAATGTTAAGGCTACTAAACCAGATAAAATAATTGCTGTGGCGATAGTGATGGAGAATTGCCGGTAAAAAACGCCTACCGGGCCCGGCATAAATGAAACAGGAATAAACACCGCTGACATTACCAATGTGATTGCGATGATTGCACCGCTGATTTCTTTCATTGCCAGATCGGTTGCGGCTTTCGCCCCCAAATGGTTTTGTTCCATTTTGGCATGGACGGCCTCCACGATCACAATCGCATCATCGACGACAATACCAATTGCCAATACTAATGCGAATAAGGTGATCAGGTTAAGCGTAATCCCAAAAAGCTGCATGAAAAAGAATGTTCCGATCAATGATATAGGAACGGCGATCAGCGGGATTAAGGTAGAGCGCCAATCTCCAAGGAAAAGGAATACGACCAAACTAACCAGTATAAATGCTTCTACCAGTGTATGAATTACTTTTTCAATAGAGGCATCCAAAAATTTGGATACGTCATAACTGATCTCATAATCCATTCCTTTAGGGAAAGAGGATTCTTTGATCTCCTCCATTTTTGCTTTGATATCGCTGATTACTTTTTGCGCATTACTTCCATACGATTGTTTGATCATAATGGAAGCAGATGTTTTTCCGTTCAACTTCGAATACGTGTCATAAAATGTACTTCCAAATTCAATATCAGCGATGTCTTTTAAGCGAAGAACTTGTCCGTCCGGAGTGGATTTCAAAATAATATTTTCATATTGTTCTTTGGTGCTGTACCGTCCGGGATATTTTAAGACATATTCAAATGCCTCAGATCTTTTTCCGGAACTTTCTCCTAATCTACCTGGCGAAGCTTCCAGGCTTTGTTCGCCAATGGCAGTCATTACCTCATCAGTTGAAACTTTGTATGCCATCATCCGATCAGGTTTCAGCCAAACTCTCATTGCGTAATCCCTGTCTCCGATAATATCAGCAAATCCAACTCCATCAATCTGTTTTAATTCAGAAAGCAAATTGATATCTGCAAAGTTGTAAAGAAACTTTTCGTCATGAGTAGGATCATTGCTGTACACGTTAATGTACATCAGCATGTTTGATTCCTGCCTCGAGATCTTAACCCCTTCTCTAACAACCAATGGCGGTAATTTATTGATCACGGATGAGATCCTGTTCTGAACAGCAACAGCTGCAATATTGGGATCTGTACCCAAGTTAAAAACGACATCAATACTTGCTTCTCCATCATTACCCGCATCAGAATCCATGTATTTCATCCCGGGGATACCATTTAAAGCACGCTCAATCGGGATAACAACGGCTTTGATCATTAATTCGCCATTTGCTCCGGGATAATCGGCAACAACGTTTACTTTAGGCGGGGAAACGGACGGAAACTGAGTTACCGGTAATTGCATCAATGCCAACAGACCAAGGAAGACAATGATGAGTGAAATAACAATGGACAGGACTGGCCTGTGTATGAATTTATTAAACATTTTATTTATTTTAAATAAATGAAAAACTCTATTGATTAATTAATTCCAGGTGTGATATCACCTGTGCCGGCTGAACAAATTCCGTTTCGATTTTCTGATCTTCTTTCACGCTTTGAACTCCTTCCAGCAGGATCTTGTCATTTACAGTCAGCCCCGAAGCAATAATGTACAAGTTGGACAACTGTTGTTTTACAATAACATTTTTGGAATGCACGGTGTTGTTTTGATCGACTACGTAAACGTAAATTTTATCCTGGATTTCATACGTTGCCTTTTGCGGAATAACGAGCGCATTTTTCAGGTCCACTTTCAAACGAACTTTCCCGGTTTCTCCATGTTTCAACAAAAGATCGGGATTAGGGAATTTAGCCCTGAATGCAATACTTCCCACTTCTTTATCAAACTCCCCTTCAATGGTTTCGATGGCACCTTTGTATTTATGTTCCTGGCCGTTTGCTAAAATAAGCGACACCACATTCTTATCATCAGCCGGAGCGCTCATTTTATAATTCAGGTATTCTGCTTCTGAAACATTGAAATAAGCATACACTTCTTTATTGTTTGAAAGCGTCGTTAGTAAAGAACCATTATCGATGAGGCTTCCCACTTTAAAATGGATCCTGTCAATGGTTCCATCGAAAGGAGCTTTTACTTCGGTATAAGAAAGGTGCAATTCAGCAATTGACTGTTCTGCTTTTGCCTGGTCAAGTTTTGCAACTGCCATCGCCAGTTCGGTTTGAGAAACGATATTCTTATCCGCAAGCACTTTCGTGTTCTGCATTTCCAGCTCGGCTGTTTTTGCTTCTGCTGTTGCTTTTGCCAATTCCGCCTGGTATTCCTTCGGCCGGATGGTAAATAGCAGCTGGCCGGCAGTTACGTGCTGCCCTTCATCAACATTGATTGATTCTATGTATCCATCTACTTTTGCACGGATCTCAATATTTTGAAGAGATTGTATTTCTGCAACATAATCCTTTGAGAAGGATGTATCCATTACCATTGGGCTTGTGACAGTGTATTTACCATCGTCGTCCTTTGTGTCTTCTACTTTTGGTTTGCAGGCGGCAAGGTTAACTAAAGCATAAATGCTTAATAGCAGAGCTGTTTTGTTCATTGATTTAAAAAAATTTTAGAAACGAAATATTAATTGATCGGATTTTAGGATAGAAACAGGTTGTTTCCATAAAAAGAGTTGTCTCCCAAAAAGAGGAAATGAGGCCTATCAAAGCCTGAATACTCTGAGGGAAATAAAATGACGATGAGGATGATTTAGATCAGTACGGTAAAATCTGAATGGCAGATCATTGCAAAAATGATGTAAATTATAACTATATGAAGTAAAATCTATACATACATAATCTTCCGAAGACGTTTTTTCTCTTGTAGAAAAACTGTCATCATCATCCAGTGAATCATCGGCAAGGAGATCATTATCATCCGACGGGGGAATAGTTTTATCAAAGATGGAGGTGGTATTTAAGTTGCTGGAAAATGCAGCAGGACAGCCAATGAGTTTTGAATCGGCAGACAAAGTAAGGTGATGATGAAACGCAGTTACCCCAAATACTCCCGAAAAAAGGAAGAAAAAAATGGCGGTAAGCTTAAATGTTTTCACGGAGAGCAGTTGTTTAAATCAAAATCGCGACAAAACTACCCAATATTAAGCCAATTGGGTTGGATTTATGAAAATTTAACAAAAATTTATAAAGCGGAGAAAAAGGCAAATTAATTTTTGGGATATAGATTATTTTTATACATTTGCCGTCCAATTACAAAAGCTGGTACCTTAGCTCAGATGGTAGAGCAATGGACTGAAAATCCATGTGTCCCTGGTTCGATCCCTGGAGGTACCACAACTAAAGCAGAAAAACCCTGACCTCACCGGTCGGGGTTTTTCGCTTTAACGCCACTCCTATTTCTTCTGCTATTTTTATGCGCTTGCTTTTTCTTTCGTGCCGTGTGTTTCGTTCGTTACTGTATTATTATTTTCCTGTTACAAACATGTTTCTGTGCGTCAATAGTCTTTACAAAATAGATCCCCGGTTTCATTTCTCCTTTTTCTATTATGTACTGTTTTCCTGAAAAGTTAGCAGATCTTATTTCTTTGCCAAGAATATCGGTGATGATGATATTGGTTTTGGTTTGTTCATTAGAGAATGAGAGGGTTGTTTGAGTGCTGAAAGGATTGGGAAAAATGGTAATTGTGCTTTCATTTGGAATGTCTTTTACAGAAGTAGTTGTAGAATTTGTTACACTCAGTATAAAGCCGGGTGTGCGAATTACATTTCCTAAAGAATCGAAACCTATCATGTGGCAATATTCGCAGGAATCGCCTGTAGCGGTGTATATTTTCAAACAAACATTATAAAGCGAATCGACTGCATAAACATGAGTAGGGCTAGCAAGTGTGGATGTGCTGCCATCTCCGAAATCCCAGTGATAACCGGTTGCAAATGTTGTAGTATAAGAATCAACACTTAAATTAAATGTATTGAGAAGGGAGTCATAAGTAGTTGTATAATGAGAGTAGCATTGAGCTACATCAATAACCGCCCAGATAGCAATGTCATTATCCAATTGCCCGGAACCAAAATCCGGGCCTGTCGGACTGCTGAATAGCTGGTCTGAAACAATCCATTTATTCTGATAGAGATTATAGGCGTAATCCAGGTTAGAAGCATCATTCTGGTTGTCACTTACAAGCCCTGCTGTGTCTCCTACAGCAAGCGTTGAAAAATCTACACCCACAGCAAAATCTCCTACATATGTAGGGGGAACAGCAAAACTTACATAATTGAAATTATTTAATGTATCAATATTTGTAAACAGCAGATCTGCAGATGCATCGGGTGCATTATTGGCGGTGCTTGGCCCTGGCCAGTTAGTTGCTGTAAGGTTGAATGTTCCTGAATTATCTGTATTATATGATTTATTTGGTGAAACTCCCCATGCTTTAACCACTACTTTAGAAGTGGGCGCGCTTCCGGCATCCGATTGTTTTGCTCCAAACCACATCAATACCCCCAGGATACGAATTGGAGTATTGTTCAAATTTACGTATCCCTGGGCACATACATTTATTGAACCCGCATTGTTTCCATATAAGTAACCTCCTCCTGTATATCCATAGATAGTAGCACTACCACCACCAGGTAAAAATTCCGGAAGAAAATCAATAACATTCACTATTCCTGTAGTATCAGGGCCTGACATCCGCTCCGCACTTCTGAAATAATTAAAAGGAATTGTTTTTTTAATAAAAGGACGATTGCTTTGATCAGTTGATTGAGCACTAAGGCTTGCAGAAATTATTGCAAAAACAATCAGGGTGTAGATTTTTTTCATTGGTCTTCGTTTTTAATTTATTGTGCATTGTCGTGGTTAACATATATTACCAAATTTAACCATTTACTACATACCGGGAATGAAAAAACAGTTTGATTATATACAAGTCTAACGAAAAATTAAACACTTAAAACCACTCTAAATTTGCCAAAAATCTCTATACCCATTAGTAATTGGTTCCATTACTTTAAAAATTTTTAAGCATTTATTGCAAGATGTTTACACATTTAAACAATCCGGGCTTTTTTACCTGGGATCAAAAAAAATAAAAACAGCCACCCTTCAGGATGGCTGCTGCTTCATGTTTATTAAATGCTTAACGGACGATGGAGATCTTTACCGTTTTTACTGTTTTATTGGTGCTGACCTTTACAAAATAAATTCCTGTTGAGCAATTGTTCAGATCAATGCTGTAGGTATTGTTTGCATCGGGCAACGGATTTTTTGCGGTGTAAACACTATTTCCGTTTGGCCCTGTAACGGTGATGGCTGATACATGCTGCTCTTTGTCAACAGCAACCCAAATGTTGCCGCTGGAAGGATTAGGGTAAACATCAACGTTTTGCGATTGGTTGATTGCGGCAACATCGGTACAAACGCTCACCGTTAATGTATCGTTTGCGGCACTTGTACAGGTTCCGTTTGTTGTCGTGTAAGTAAAGATCACGTCGCCCATGATACCTGTTGGATCAAACTGATCGCCGGTCACCTGTGTGCCGGAATAAATTCCGCCGGAGGGCTCACCGCCTGTTAATGTATACGGACTGTAATTACAGATAAGCGAAGTGCCCAAATCAAATGCTACGGGGAGTGTTTGTCCTATGGCATTATTATTATCATCGCAATCGTTTGCATTTAAAACATAGCCTGACAAGGTTGTGCATTGTGTTAGCATTTGTGCCGGATCGCCAAGGCCATCATTATCATTATCTGCAAACCATTGTGTATTCGGGTTGATAGCTGAGTTGTTATCATCACAATCGGTATTATCAGCTATATAGCCGGCTGGCTGGATGCATTGTGTAAGCGTAAGGGCAGCATTTCCAAAACCATCGTTGTCATTATCTGCAAACCAGGTTGTATTCGGGTTGTGCGCTGCATTGTTATCATCGCAATCGGTATTGTCGGATACGTATCCTGCAGGCTGAATGCATTGCGTAAGCGTAACAGCTGCATCTCCAAAACCATCATTGTCACTATCTGCAAACCATACAAGGTTTGGAGTAATTGCTGTATTGTTATCATCACAATCGGTATTATCTGCTACGTATCCCAAAGGCTGTGTGCATTGTGTAAGCATTGCTGACGGGTTTCCAAAACCATCATTGTCATTATCTGCAAACCAAATGGTGTTGGGATTGAGCGCTGCATTGGCATCATCGCAATCGGTATTGTTACGTACAAATCCTGAAGGCTGATCGCACTGTGCAATCATTGCGGCCGGATTTCCAAAACCGTCATTGTCGGCATCTGCAAACCATTGTGTTGCCGGGTTGAGCGTTGCATCGGCATCGTCGCAATCGGTATTATCAAGAATATATCCCAAAGGCTGCGTACATTGTGTAAGGGTGAGAGCTGCGTCACCGTAATTATCGCCATCTGCATCTGCATACCAAATGGTAGCGGGGTTGATGGCGGCGTTGTTATCATCACAATCGGTATTATCAGCTACGTATCCCAAAGGCTGGGTGCATTGTGTGCGTGTAACAGTGGCATCACCGTAAGTATCGCCGTCATCATCTGCAAACCATATGGTGTTAGGATTTATAGCCGCATTTGTATCGTCGCAATCGGAATTATCGGTAGTGGATCCTGCGGGCTGCAGGCATGCATAGATAGGGCTGGCGTTATCACCAAATCCATCGGCATCCGCATCTGTATAAAAGGTATTGTATAAAAAATCAAACCCGCTGATGGAATCATTTCCATAATGGCTCAGGATTTTCACATCGCCGGAAGTATCGCAACCCACTACTGCTGTAATAGTATGTTCATCCACTACTACAAATGATTCCACATTTATTCCACCGATCTGTACGGCATCTATCCCGTAAAAATAACTACCGTTGATCTGGATATTGGCGCCATACCCTGCAGCCATTGTATTTACCGAAGTAATATCGGGTGTAACCACATGAAATGAAACAGCGCCATTGGCTCCACCGTTAATTTCCTGTACTTCAAATTTAACTTTTGTAGTATCGTTCAAGATCCCGTGCCATACATCCGAATGTGAATCGCAGCAGCCCGCATGTGTAAACACATTGGCTTCGTTGATGTACAGTGTAGCATCGTCATCATGATTATCAATATTTATACTGTAAATGCTATCAGGGAAACCCCGGCGCTTGTATTGAAATGAAAAATAATCGTTATCAACCGGTTCTCCGGCGTATCCGGGTGCGGACGACGGCGAAGCATTAGGATCCCAGATAAGAGTTGAATTAAAATCAATACCGGACTCGGTATAATATCCCCTGTAGGTATCAAAGTTAAAACCGTTAAACGCATGAACATTCCAAACATTATTACCATAAGGAGCAAGCTCATTCACTATTACATAATGTCCTGCAGGTGAAACCGGAGAAGGTGTAATATCCGGCATTGCGTTAAAGGAAATGCTGTTTATGCCCATGTCAATTCCATCAAAGGAAGCAGCGAGGGGATTCATATCTATTGAGAGCCAGAAATAATGGTTGCTGCTGCTGCTAAATGTTACGGGACTAAAAGTAAGCGTTCCAATATCGGAGGATGAAGCGATCTCTGTTGCATTTGTAAAAACAGAATCGGGCCCGGAATACAGGTGATACATTGCAATATCATTTACGTTGGTGGTGCCTGCGGGAGAAAACGAAAAGCTATTCAGCACAAGCGGGCTTAAGTTCCCGGTTGTAAGGATATCCATCCGGAGTACAGGCACATTCGTTTGTGTATTTGCAATCTGATCGAATGGATAAGCCGGGTGAACCATCTGCACCGTGTTATACACCATAGCAACAGGAGGAAGAACGGTAAAGGTATAATCTTCATAATCAGCATAATTGCCGCTGCAGGCACTGACCGAGCTGCCATAATAAATGCCTAATACCCTCATCCGGTAATTACCGGCAGGAGCAGCGGCAGGCACGGTGATTGCACCCGTGAGAAGCGCCCCCGAGGCTGTATATGTCACAAACATCTGCTCGGCTGCGTCAAACGTTGCATTGTTGTTCCAGTCGATCCACATCGCAATGTTCAGATCATAACCGCCACCGTTTTGAATGGCGTATGACTGGGTTTGCCCGGCATAGCCGGAAGCGCTGAGTGTTGAGGAGAAGTCGGTGTAGAGCACACCGCTTGGTGTAACATTATTAAGATCGGCACCTACCTGTACCCTTGAAATTCCTATTCCGCAACAAGCGAAGCCGGTAGGCGTGCATTGTGCAAACACTTTTGCACACATCAGAACAGCAAGGATCGCAAGGCCTGTTTTTTTGTAAGATCGCATCATTTTATATCGTTTTTAAGAAGGTTTATTGACGATGTAAAATTGCGGCGATTATAAAAGTTGCACAATAGTGGGTAACCACTATATTGGATATTAGATGTTAGATATTAGACGGGATGGATCCAGGATGTTCGATTTTAGATTTTTATCTAAGCGGGTTATATCAAAGCTGATTCTTAGAGTGGATTGCAAATTTCAACAGCGAATTTTTGCCTTCCAGCCCTAATTTTTTCACCATGTTGGAACGGTGATTATCAACCGTGTTAGGGCTTACAAACAAAAGCTCCGCAATTTCCGGCGTGGTTTTACTTTCTGCGATCAGCTTGAGGATCACTTTTTCAGTAGCGGTTAAAGCCCCCAGTTCCGGAATAGCCACTCCCCTATCCTTTGCCACCAATAGTTTTTCAATGCCCGGACTAATAAATTTTTCGCCTTTCAGCACTTTTTTAACACAGAGGATCAGCTCGGTTATTGCATTGTCTTTTAACAAATACCCCATCACACCGATCTCCATTGCATTATTATAAAAATCTTTTTCGCGGTGCATCGTCAGCAAAATAAACTTGGTGTCCGATTTTTCCTTCAGCACTTTGTTGCATACATCGAGCCCGCTCAATCCCGGCATTTGAATATCCAGTATGGCAAGATCCGGCCGCTTTGCAACAATGCTTTTGTATGCTTCCATTCCATCCGAAACTTCAGCAACAATTTCAAGATCTTCTATTTCCCGTAAAATATCAACAAGGCCCTTTCTGAAAATAGGATGATCGTCGGCAACTACAGCAGTGTATTTCATCGTAAGCAATTTAAGAAGGTAAGATAAAAATATATTTGGTTCCTTTTCCCGGGGCGGTTTCCATCTCAAAACTTCCTTTGAGATAATTCACTCTCTCTTCGAGATTGAGCAGCCCGAATGAGCGCTGTGATTTTTTAGCTATGATCTGCTTATCGAAACCTTTACCATTGTCCTGTATGATCAGCTCAATGGCATTCCCCGTTTTAGTGGCAGAGATCCGCAATGCTTTTGCATCTGCATGTTTTATCACATTGGTAACGCACTCCTGGATAATGCGGTAATAATTGATGAGCTTATCGGGAGAACTATTTTTGTCAAATGCTTCCAGGTCGTGGCTCATAAATATATTGGAGCTTGCTTTTACCTTTTCGCTTAAGCCTTCCACTGCGGCAATCAATCCGTATTTTTCCAGCTGGTTCGGGTACAGGTCTTTGGAAAGATTCCTCACTTCTTCCAGCGTTTCATCCACCGAAGCCATTAATCGGGGATCGTTGTTTTTGACCAGCTGGTTCCTGATGAACAAAATATTCTGCCCGATGCTGTCGTGCAGCTCTTTCGAGATGCGTTGTTTTTCCGTTTCCTGCGAGATCAGCAGCTGCTGCGAATACTGCTTGCGAAGCTCCAGGCTTTTGCGGTTATTGTAAAACATAAAACCGGCTGCAACCAGCAACAATAACATCACCCCCAAAACAATAATAAAATTCCGCGTATTTTTCTGGATGCGGTTTTGCGCTTCCAGCCCGATCACTACTTTTTCGTGATTTGCTTTTTGTATCGCTTCCTTTTTATCAAACTCATAGTTCATTTCCGTCTCTACACTCTTTTTGGTATTTGCTTCATTAAAAATACTGTCCTTTGCAGCGATGTATTTTTTGTAATGTTCAAATGCCTGCTTCGTATCACCCAGCGCTGTATACAAAAGGCTGATCTCTTCATTTGTTTTCATGATGTCTGAAAGGCTCTTCAGCTCTTCGGCCAAAGCAAGCGATTTAAAAAGCGTTGCTTTTGCTTCGGTGTATTTTTTAGTGCTGGTATAAACAGAGCCAAGGTCCGAGAGTATAGCCGCGCTGGTTGTTCTGTCACCGGTGATCCCGTTATACAGCAATGACTTTTTAAGGTACACAACAGCTGTATCATAATCAGTAACCAGTGCAGGTGCTATCCCTGTTTTGAGCTCGCGATCACCACGGTCTTTATAAATCATGCCTATATTACCCAGGGCCATGCTTGTCCCGCCCGTGTCTTTCACTTCTCCGCATGCGCGCAGACATTTGGTAAAATACATGATGGCCATTTCAAAATTTTCCATCTCGCTATACTCCGCACCTATGTTTCCATAGCTCACCCTTTCCTCATCGCTAAAATGCGATGACCTCGCAAGGGCAAGCACCTTGTAGTGATATTGCAGCGCTTTTTGATGATCATTTAGATCGCCGTAGCTTACCGCAATATTGTTGAACATAAGCATCATTCCGTATTTTCCATTAATACGCTCATACATCTTCAATGCTTTAAAATAATAAACAAGTGCTTTTGAATAATTGCCCAGGTCGTGACTGTAATATCCTAAATCTCCGTATCCGGAGGCTTGGCGGTCTAAAAAATACATTTTCAGATCATTTGAAACAATTGGCTTTTGCAGGTTGGAGGTGCAGAGATCGATGATCCTTTGTATATATCCCGGATCCATGGAATCGTCCAGCATCTCGCCATACGTATCGATCAGTATCGTGTCGGTAGTAACATTGCGCGGGCCGTTTTCCAGCGTATGTATCTTGTTGAGCCGCGGATCCGGTGTTTTATTCTGTGCAGCAAGCTTTTCAGAAAACGTAAAAAGCGCCAGAAAAAAGAAAAAAAAGTATAGAGAAAAAACGGATTTCGTCATGCAGCAGGCTTTCTGTAAATATACGGGTAATTGTTAGCACAAACAATCGGCGTTAACAGGTTGTTTTTCGCCCTTACCCGGTTAAAAACGAGAGCAGCAATCAAAAAAATCAATATCATTCAACAATTGGTTCGGGATTTCATCAGCAGCCCCACTAGGAGGAGTTTGATAGAAATATCAGCCCCCTTTTTATTTACAACCATTTTTACTCATCCTTTTATTTTACTGAATATTGTTGAAGTGAAAAATTTAAATGGTGAATCAAGAAAATTCACGGATATACAGCTAAGCCATAACTACCAACCTTTTCTGTTTCGCCTCTATACTTTCAAGTAGCTAATTTAAAAAATATGAAAGACTAACCGTTAGTTTTATGAAGCGAAATAAATATCTTTAACCAAGTTTCGTATACATCGATGTTAGTGGTAATTATACGACCGACAAAGAACTAAATGAATTGACAAATGACACTATCCAAAGACAGAGTAATAATTGCAAGTGATGTTAACGGGAGAGACGGTATTGGCGTCGAAATTTACCGTGATAACAAGTTAGTAATTGAAATATTCCGTGATGATACAAAACTCACTAGAACTGTTACACTTTTCCAACAAAACATATCATTAGAACTGCTTCAAGAGCATATTGAGACTTTTAAAAAAGAAATACCTTGGGACTTTATTGATTATGAAAACCTTAAATAATTAGAACAATGCCTTTCCCAGTAGTAGTTACATCTCCGAAACATTACTGTATTTTTAAGCTAAATGAAATGCCAATTTGTAAACATTTAAAAAAACCAATAAAATGAATATCCTGATTATAATTCTACTCGTAATAGCAGGCATCATTGCCTTGCTGTTTATTATTTCATTTTTCATGAAGAAGGAACATTATGTACGGCGTGAAATTATCATCAATGCGCCTCAACAAGAAGTATTTGACTATATAAAACTGCTCAAAAACCAGGACGAGTTCAACAATCATGCAATGGCCGGCCCCGACAGGAAAAGAGAATTCAAAGGAACAGACGGAACAGTTGGATATATTTATTCCTGGAGCGGGGATAAAAATGCCGGTGTAGGAGAAAAGGAAATCAAGAACATTGTTGAAGGAAAAAGCATTGAAGCAGAAATCCGTTTTGTAAAACCAATGGCAGCTACTGCCCGCATCATCATGGATACGGAAGCGTTATCCGACAATCAAACAAAAGTATACTGGAACAATGCCGGCACATTAAAATATCCTATAAACATGCTGATACCTGTGATGGAAAAAAGCGTTGCAAAAGATATGGATATTAGCTTGTCGACTTTGAAAAATATTCTCGAGCAACAATCAGAACAGTAAAAACATTCAAATGGAACATTTTATTTTTTATATTAATTCTTGCCAGCCCTGCAATTTATGGACCAGACAAGTAACAACAACAAGATTCGCTTCCCGTCTGACTTCTATTGAATAATCGCTATTTTCGTTTGCACCGTATGCGCGCTGAAATAACCAAGCGTTGCACCGTTAATATTGGTAACCGGGTTTGCCGGCGTTGCTGTTGAATTGTTTGTATTTTGCCGCATGCTGTAAAAATAAAGGTTTACTGCTTTATCAATACACATCATTTTTACTTTCACTGTATCGTTTGCTTTCAGCGGAAGGTCTCCATCGTTTATCGAACGGTTATTAACCCCGCCATCAACCACCTCATCGTTAAACAGAAAAATGGAATTGGAGAATGTGCTGTTCCGCTCTAATTTAAAACGATAATAATTTCCCTGCCCGATGGGATCATGAAATACCGGGGTGGCAGATTTTTCGCCGGACGATCCGGGGCCACCGCCAAAGCCTGTCCGGTCTTTGATCACCAGTGTATCAAACGGAACTTTTTGCGGCATTTTGCAAATGGATGTATATGTTTTTCCATCGGCAATCACGGTTAAATAATAAGTACGGCCGGGAATTCCCCGTAATACAGCATCCTGGTATACACCGGGGCTTGTTTCCGCCAGTATTGCCATATTGCCTGCATCATCGTTGATCTTTACACTGGCGCCGGTTACCCTTGGAAAAACATTTTCATCGCTGAAATTAACCGACCTGGTAATGTTTACCGTTTGCGGCGTTAAGGAATCATCGGTTACTTCTCCTTCGATCATTACCTGCGGGTCTTTCGAATTAAGATCAATGTTGATCACTTTTGTACAGCTGTAAAAACAAGCGATCACAGCCATTAAGGGAATTATTTTTTTATACATTTTCATATCATTAAAATTTGAAATTATAAGTAACCGATGGAACCCATCTGAATAAAGAAGTTTGAACGGCCTGTGTTTTTGACGGGTCATTCGGGTCCTGCTGAAAAGTAATGGTGTATGCATTCTCATGCCCGTAAGCATTATAACAGCTAAAGTTCCAGCTGCTTTCAAATTTATCGGTTTTACGGTTATACCATGTTATCCCCACATCCAGGCGGTGATAGTTGGGCATCCGGTAACCGTTGCGCTCGGTGTATAAATACTGCACCTGCCCATCCACATAATATTTTCCGCTCGGGAAGGTAACGGCATTGCCTGTATTAAATACCCAGGCTGCGGATACCGACCATTTTTTGTTAATGTCATAAATCCCCACAATGGAAATATCATGCGTACGGTCCTGCTTTGCTGCATACCAATCACCATTATTGATCCCGTCGATCTGTTTCTCCGTCCGCGAAAGCGTATAACCGATCCAGCCGTTGAATTTTCCGTATTTTTTCTTGATGAACAATTCCAACCCGTAAGCCCTGCCTTTTCCAAAAAGCAATTCGCCTTCTATTTTATCATTTGCCTGTGTATTGGCGCCATCTTTATAATCTATCTGGTTCTGCATATTTTTATAATACACTTCGGCGCTGAATTCAAATTTATTGTCTTTAAAATTCTGGAAATAACCGATCGAATACTGATCGGAAGTTTCGGGTTTCACATTCTGGCTGCTGGTGATCCAAAGATCGGTTGGACTGGAGGTGGTGGAATTGCTAAGCAAATGTAAATTCTGCACATTGCGCGCATAACCTGCTTTTATGGAGTTGGTTTTGCCCAACATGTAGGATGCAGAAGCACGCGGCTCCAGGTTCACATATGTTTTCACGACCTGGTTTGAATTGTAATGCGTGCTGGCAATTTCATCGCCTTTGCTGTTGTATGAATAAAAATCGCCACCACCAAGCAGGCTAAACGACGTTAACCGTAATCCGTAAACGATGTTTAATTTTTCTGTTACAGTGATCTCGTGTGAAACGTAGGCTGCATTTTCCCATGCATAACGTTCCTGTAATTTTGTAAAAATAATAGAGGGATCGGAAGAGGAAATTTGCCCGGGCGTAACAGTATGATGAATGCTGTTGAAACCGAATTTTATTTTATTTTTCGGGCCGGGCAGATAAGTAAAATCTTCTTTCAGGTTATAATCGCGGATCTTCGATTTAATATCAATATCGGCAGTGCTGGTAGATAACCCGATCTTATAATCGTAATTGCTGAAGATAAAAGAAGTATTTGAAAAAAATTTCGGATTGATGATGGAATTCCAGCGCAGCGTTCCCGTTGCATTTCCCCAATTGATGCCAAAGGCTTTAAGCCCTATCTGATCTTGTCCGAAGTAACCCGACAAAAAGATCCTGTTGTTATCATTGATGCGGTAATTGGCTTTAAAATTAAGGTCATAAAAATTCAGCTTGGTATCTTTAAAATTTTTATCCGCTTTTAAAAACAGGTCGGCATACGTTCTGCGCGCCGCAATTAAAAACGAACCACGGTTTTTCACAATCGGCCCTTCAATGTTCAGCTTCGAAGAGATCAGCCCGATCCCACCGCTTACATGGTATTTCTGGTCATTCCCGTCGTTCATTTTAATATCCAGCACGGACGATAATCGTCCGCCGTATTGTGCCGGCATTCCGCCTTTGTACACGGTCACATCTTTTATGGCATCGCTGTTAAACGTGGAGAAAAAACCCAGCAAATGCGAGGCATTGTATACAGGCGCTTCATCCAGCAGGATCAGGTTTTCATCGGCCGCACCGCCACGTACATAAAAGCCGGCATTGCCATCACCGGCCGATTTTATACCGGGCGTTAACTGCAGGGTTTTGATAATGTCCTTTTCTCCCGCAAAAACAGGAATCTTTGAGATCTCTTTCACATCCATTTTCTCCATTCCCACTTGCGCATTGGTAACGTGATCGTCTTTTTTATCGGCCGTTACTTCCACTTCACCCAGCTCTGCACTTTCTATTTCCAGGGGTACATTTAGTGTAATGTTTTTATCCAGTGTAATGGATTTTGAAAATTTCTTATACCCGATGGAGGTGATCTCCACGGTATATGTTCCCTGCGGAACGGTAACGGAATAAAAACCATATTCATTTGCAGCGGCGCCTACGCCTTTTAGTTCCATAACCCGGACGATAGCGCCAATAATGGTTTCACCTGTTTTTGCATCTTTTACGGTTCCGCTCAATGTGTATTTCTGCGCAAGCAGTACCGAGGAAATAAATGTAAGGAATAAAAATAAAAAGGCTTTTTTCATATTGGTTAGTATTTGATTGGCGGCTATCAGGCTACTGATTCACAGATATTTTAAAATTGGTTTTTCATTTTAATCTGAGAATCAGCGGCAACGCTAAACGCAATTATTGCAATTATATTTTATACAGGCGTGCAATCGCTCCGGAACTGACAAATTTAACTTTAAAACGATCTCCGGGGTTCCCTATTTTTTGGGAAATTCCAGCACATGGCATCTTTTTTTAATTGCAAATTATATGCTTTTGTTTTATCTAAAAAGCAATGCATCAGAAAATATAACCAATAAAAAATAAGATCATGGCAAAAAAATCAAAAACTCCGGCAAAACCTAAAGCGAAAGTTGCTGCTAAAAAGGCAAAAATGCCGGTAAAATCAACTCTTAAAAAAACAGCAAAAAAAGCAATTTCTAAAAAAGCAAAGCCTGCTGCCAAACCTGTAGCTAAAAAAGCGACGGTTAAAAAGATAAATTCAGCAAAAAGCAAAACAAAAAGCGTTGCCGTTAAAAAAGCGATGACACCTGTAAAAAATAAAGCAAAAGCAGTTGCTTCCAAAAAATCAGCGGCGCCCGCGAAAAAGGTTGCTGCTAAAAAAACAAAAGTGGCTGTAAAAAAAGTAGCAGCTAAAAAGTCAGTTACACCGATCAAAAAATCTGTGACTAAAAAAGTTGCTGTTAAAAAAGCAGCAGTTAAAAAATCAGTTACACCGGTCAAAAAATCTGTGGCTAAAAAAGTTGCTGTTAAAAAAACTGCCGCACCGGTAAAAAAGGTAGTGGCTAAAAAATCAATTGCACCTGTTAAAAAACCGGTAGCACCAGCAAAGCCAAAAACAACAGGAACACCAGCTAAAAAAGTAAATGAGCCTGCAAAAATCCAGGCTCCTTCGATTAATCCTGAAACTCCTGCAAGTCCGTTCCCTTCATTAGAACTACATGGCGAAGATCTGCACCTGATCCCGAAAGTGGGGGAACAGCACCCGATTACTACACTGGAAGCGCATGATGCAGAGAATAAATTTCACCAGCGCGAAGAAGTTGCCTTTCACCAGGAAAATAAAAAAGTGAAACAGGCATTGTCAAAGAAAAACTCCATGCGGTTCAATCGTTTCAGAGGAAAAAACTAAAACAAGCAGACATCACATAATAGAAAATGCACACCGGAATGGTATGCATTTTCTTGATATGCGAAAATGTTTTTAAAAATATTTTACGATTATGCGTTCCATCGCTTCCTTCGTCAATGGCTTGGTAATGTAATCAGAAACAAAACCCCAGGTTTTTGATTTTGCAATGTCCTTGCTGTTTGCAGATGTAGAAAGCATGATGATCACCGCTTTCCCCTGCAATTCTTTATTCAGGTGATTGTACTCTTCCAGGAATTCCCAACCGGTCATTCCCGGCATATTGATGTCTAAAAAAATAAGGTCGGATATGGGATCTGTTTTTGTTTTTAGATATTCCAATGCTTTTTTTCCTGAATTTTTAACAATCACTGTATTTGCAAGGTCGTTATCAAGGATGGCCATCTCGTGAAAAAAATTATCATCCTCGTCGTCATCCACCAGCATGATGCAGTTTAATTTATGGGTCATAGTATTAAAGTTGGTATTGTAAAGTAAAATGTAGTTCCTTCGTGCAGCTTTGATTCCAGCCAGATTTCGCCATTGTGTAATTGTACTATTTTTTTGCAGTTTGCTAATCCGATCCCGCTTCCTTCGTATTCTTTATGCCCGTGCAGTCGTTGAAAAATATCAAAGATCTTATCAAAATAAACAGGCTCTATCCCAATCCCATTGTCCTTAACGGTAAATAACCATTTTCCTTTTTTTTCTTCTGCCGAGATGTTGATTATTGGTTTCCCATCCATTTTCTGAAATTTTATAGCATTAGTAATCAGGTTTTGAAACAGCTGATGCATCTCCGTTTCATATACATTTAATACCGGCATCCCGGAAATTGTAATAGTAGTGTTTGATGATTTTATCAATGTTTCATGATCTTCCAACACATCATCCAGTACTTTTGCAAGGTCAACAGCAGCCAGTTTCCGGTTATGTCCCAGTTGAGAGAATATCAACAGCGAATTGATGAGCTGGCTCATCCGTTTAATGGCATTGTTTACCGAGTGAATGTATTTTCCTGCATTTTCATCTAACTGCTCTAAATATTTTTCCTCAAACATATGCATGTAATTGGATACGGTCCGCAATGGTTGTTGCAGATCGTGCGAGGCAATAAAAGCAAATTGCTCCAGCTCTTTATTGAGCATGCTCATTTCTGTTGCACGCTTTTCTTTTTCTTCATTCTGATAAGCAAGCTCCAGGTTGGCAAGGATCAGTTCTGCTGCACGCTTACCTTTTTCCTCATTTTGAAAAGCAAGCTCTTCATTGGCTACGATCAGCTCTGCAGCACGTTTTTCTTTTTCCTCACTCTGGAATAACAGCTCCGTATTTGCGATCATCAACTCATCCGAGCGTTTTCCTTTTTCCTCATTCTGGTACGCCAGTTCGGTATTGGCAATGCTCAGCTCATTGGCGCGTTTTTCTTTCTCCTCATTCTGATAAGCAAGCTCCTTATTGGCAATTACCAATTCAGTCGCACGCTTTTCTTTCTCTTCGCTTTCAAACGCATGCTCCTTATTAGCAATGATCAGTTCGGCGGCGCGACGCGCTTTTTCCTGGTTTTGAAAAGCCAGCTCAATGTTGGCAATGATCAGCTCGGCAGCGCGTTTTCCCTTTTCTTCATTCTGAAAGATCAGCTCCTTATTGGCAAGTAATAACTCGGCCTCTCTTTTTGCTTTCTCCACATTTTGAAATGCCAGCTCTATATTGGCAATCACCAACTCTGCAGCGCGCTTAATTTTTTCCTTGCCTTCAAATGCAAGTATTTCCTTCGCCAGTCTTAATTCTTCGGCATATTTTTCAGCAACTGTGTTATCTGGTTTTTCTGCTAAATCCATTTGTATATTTTATTTTTAATTTGGCATAACAAAAACAAAATGCATCAGTAGTTATGCAAACCCAATACAAATCAGCTCAGGATAATGGAGGTAATGGTTGTGGAAGCGTAAAAAAAGCGGTATACAAATGCTCAGATATTCATGAAATGTACAAAAAAATACCGTACGGGCAGCTTCTATTTTTTGGTTTGTATTATCCGGATCTCTACAATCAAAAAAGATGCTAAGCTTTAATAACGCTGAAAATTGGTGATACAGGCAATTATAATTTTCAGCTGCAGCCTCTTATTGCCCATAAAGGGAAAACGCATTGCCCAATACGGGCACATCCCTTCCCTTTTGGAGAAAAAATAAATTCCCTCAAAAAGCAATGAAACGCTGAGAAGCCTGTGTATTCTCAAATACATTCGTGGTATATGTATTGCTTAGGACAGATCACAACCCAGCACACTTCTGTGCACTTAATCCGGAAACAGAGTAAAGCATGCATTTTCTCACATCACATTTTCGTGAAAATTCATTTGCGATCTAAATTAAACACATGAAAAACAAATTACCACATGTATTTGCAATAGCAGCGTTATTGTTGATACCCACCATTAACTTCGCACAAGCTCCTACTTTGGGAACAACGGCAAATTTTGTTTTATTTTCCACCAACGGTGCCGTTACCAATTCGGGAATTTCCCATTTAACGGGTAATGTAGGCACCAACAATGGTTCCAGCACAGGTTTTGGAAATGTAAACGGAGTTATGCACGACGGCGATCCTGCAAGCGCACAATGTGCAGCGGATCTGCTTATAGCCTATAATCAACTAAACAGCAGGATCCCTGCATTTTTTCCGGCATCCTTACTGGGGAACGGGCAAAGCCTGAATGCTGGTGTATACAAAATAACCGGCGCCACCACACTTAATTTAACTTTGATATTGAACGGACAAGGCAATCCGAATGCTGTATTTATTTTTCAGCTCCAGGGATCTTTTTCCACCAATGCCAACGCGAAAGTAAAACTTATTAATGGCGCACAGGCCTGTAATGTTTTCTGGAAAGTGGAAGGGCTTGTAAGTATGGCCGCAGGTACTGCTATGCGCGGCACGGTCATCGCAAACAATGCCGCCATCAATATGAATACGAATGATACACTGGAAGGCCGTGCGCTTTCCACTGCGGGCGCAGTAACAACCGATGGCGTATTGGCGTACACACCTATTGGCTGCGGAAGCCCTGTACTTACAGGCCCAACAGCGCCTGCACTTGCTTCTACGGAATGTTATGGGATTTTTTCTGCTAACGGAGCCGTTTCCAACTCAGGTGTAACACATGTTACCGGTGATGTTGGAACCAATACAGGTTTAACAACCGGTTACACAGCCGCCATGGTTACCGGCACCATTCACCCGATCCCGGATGCTTCCACTGCCACCTGTGCAGCTGATCTGTTAAATGTTTACAATTACCTGAACACACTGCCGTATGATATTGAATTGCTATACCCGGCACAGTTTGGGAACAACCTGGTGCTTACACCGCATACATATTTATTAAATGCAGCCACTGTATTTACAGATACGCTTTACCTGGATGCTGAAGGAAATACAAATGCCGTGTTTGTGATCAAAATAAACGGGGCACTGTCTACCAGCACGTATTCAAAAGTGCTTTTGATAAATGGAACACAGGCAAAAAATGTATACTGGAAAATCGAAGGTGCTGTAGGCATCAATAATTATTCGGTTTTTTGCGGAACAATTATTTGTAATAACGGCGCCATGGGCGCATTAAATACAGGTGTAACACTTAACGGCAGAGCGCTTACTACCGGCGGAGCACTCACTACAACAGCAGTTTCCACCACCATGGCAGCAGTATGTGTACCGGCTGGAATTGAAATGTACGGAATGGAAAATTCATCAGTAAGTATTTTTCCAAACCCTTTCAGCTCTGCTATAAATATTGTTTTAAAGGAATGGAAACTGAACGGTTACGTATTTAAAATGTATAATGTTTTAGGTGCGGAAATGCTGACACGCACCATTACCGACCAAACTACCACTATTGAAACAGCTGATCTTACACCCGGAATTTATTTTTACAGGATCATTCATAACAATACCGTGATCGCTTCGGGCAAGCTGGTTTCCCAGTAATAAACAGCCCGGCATGTTTACAAAAAACACATCGACTGTATAAATTTTAATAAAAATGCACATCCTTCGGATGTGCATTTTTGTTTTATGCTTGTGTACCCTGCTTAATTTTTTCCGGCTTAGGAAAATAAACGCTATACATCTTTAGGAGCAACGCACCGGTACCAATACTCCATTATTACGCGGATTGTTTTTTCTAATTCGGAAACGGAATTTTGCTTGACAAAAAACCCTTGTACTGCCAGGCTGTATGCATTTATCACCGATTTTTGATCGGAAGCGGTGGTAAAAAACAGGTAAGGGATGCATTTATTTTGCAGCTCCTCATCCGTATGTACCTTCTTTCTTAATTCAAAGCCATTTAATTTTGGCATATTGATATCGGACATGATCAGGAAGGGACTCACATCTTTTCTGTTTAGATAATCAAGCGCCTCCTGCGGGTCGGAAAAAAACAAAAGCTCGTTGGCATAATTAAGGTGCTTAAATGCTTCTTCAAATAAATATTGATCATCCTGATCATCTTCAATAATGACTATCGGCCCGGTTCTATTCATGTTATTATTTTTAGGGATTTATTCAGAATTGTTAAATAATTATAATGATTTAACGATCCCGCCCATAGATTTGTTTATTTGTGAAGGTACGATTATTAACGGTAAAATATTATTGAAAAAGAACATTTTATTGTTTCTAAAAAGCCCCTGAACATAAATATTTACGGGCTTTTTTTAAAAATACATCCCGGCTCACAAAACCAGGATGCTGCGCCCTGTTATAAGATCCGGCACAGGCTCGTTCAAATATTAAGAAAAAAACCGGGGCTTGACTTTTAAATAAAAACGTTTTATATTTCGGCCGTAGAAAACCGCCGGATTAAATCTGTAACAAAAATAACAGGATGAAACGGACAAAAGAATTAGAAAAGATTTCAGCAAATTCCATTTTTTTCAAACAAAAAATGGAACAGGACTTTTGCGCGCATTAAGACATTTAACCCGAAAAAAAATAAAAAAAATTTTCGTCTAAAAACATATTCTACAAACCCTCTAAAAACCTTTTATTTTAAAGCAGTTTAACGCTTATTTATCATTACCGGAAAATACATATAATCTGTTTTAACAAAGTATGGATTTGTTTTTTTGATAAATAATGTTTTTACTTTGCCATGATCAAAATTATATATCAGCATAAAAAAATTCATAATCAATCTTTTAGTAATCAACCAAATAATTAACCTTTAAAAACTTAAAAACATGACAGCAGTAGCAGGAGCACCATTCAGCAACACGTACGGACCACTTGTAATTTCAGGAACTCCATCAACAACAGCACAATCTATTTATGTAACTGTAACGATCGGCGGAAGCGTTGTTTCACAAAACAACTTAACTCCACAAGCTCCAACATTACAATGGTCAAATGCACAAGTAGGGATCTACACAACATCTGGTAATGTAACGGCTTTCTTTTCAACCGGTACAGATACTAATTCGTTGAACGCAAACTCTCTTTCCTGGAATTCGCCACGCGGTGGACAGGGAACAGGCAGTGGCCAGGTTGGTCAATGGTAATTCTTTTTGGGGGAGAGAAAATTTTCTCTCCCTTTTTTAATTTTTCATTTGCGAATTTTTTAATTTATAAATTCCAATAACTGAATGAAAATCTTTTCTTCCATACTGTTTGTCGCTCTCCTGAGTGTACTGCCTTTTTCGGGCGGCAGTGTAGAAGATAGTTCTTCCCTACTCCCAGGCATAGGAATTCATAGTACCATCAGTTCCCTTCCCAATTCAACGGATACCGTCAGTAAAGGCATGCGTAATTTCGGTCCGTTTAAAATAAAATACGGCGTTACAAGAGCAGGCTATAAACTGGATTGTACATTGATGATCGGTGGAGAGCTCGTAGGGTTAAGCACTTTAACGGCTGCAGCACCAAACTATCAATTCAATACCATTTCAAACACAAACAAAGCCTGGGGAACTTTCACAGTTTATTATTATCCTCCCGACCAGGTATCAACTCTTGAAGGCGACATTTATGTTGTTTCTTCAAACACAGATACTGTAAGGTTTAAGGGAACTGTAGCTGGCTGGTATACAACACAGCAGATTGCTCCACAGCAATAAAAATTAATGATACAATTCAATCTGGATCAACAATATTCAGATATGGTTCTTTACGTGGCGCAAGGCGTTAACGCATCTCAACCATATTGGTTTGCTTATGTTTCGTTTACACCCGGATCGCCCGTACCCACCACTACTACGCTGGCCGAGATCTGGACAAACATGGTACTGAATACTACTGCCGGCAACCCGCCCGGTGATTTTATTTTTTCCACTGCAGCACCCGGCGATCCGCTGTTTCTCAAAAACCTGGAAATCTATCTTGCAGGTTGCAGGAACAACAAAGCCATTGGGTATTACGTCTGGATCGATGACCCAACAGAAACAACATTTACAAGCAATGCCATTCAAAGCATGATTGCTTACGGATTATCATCGCCTCCTTATTCCTCTCCAATTGTGTTTGCGAATATGGGCGCCGGCAATCAAATTCTTTTCGAAAATATTTACCTGAGCATTCCAACATCTGCAAACATTGGGTTAGATACCACTGCAGATGTTTTTTCTTTTAGCAGCACTTATCCCTGCTCCCCAACTTCACCATCTTCCACTTCATGCATTGCACTGCACGCCGAAGCCGGTGATTCATATATGTTTGGGATCCAGCAAACTATTTCCATGGCGCTTACCGGCGCAGAAGCATTTACACTTACGTTCCCCTTTACCATGACCGTTCAGGGCGGAAACCTTCAAAACGACTTTATGACGCTCGATGTGAGCATAAAATATTTTTACCCGCAGGCAGCACCGGGCACCATGGTGATCCAAAACAGTTATCCTGTATTTGGTTTACCAGCGGATGAGTCTTCCAGCGTAACATTCAGCGTGAGCCTCGATCCGCTGTATCCAACGGACAGGGTACGCTCCTGCTTTACATTCCCTAAGTCGCCACCGCTTATCTCGGGATTTACGACCGATATGGGGCACGAAATTATTTTAACACCAGATGGAACAACCAGCGGACTGGTATTTATGCCGGAGATCACCTGGTCGACTATTGATAACAAACAAATTACAAGCTATTGCCTTGCACCAAAGGGTAATTTTTACATGAGCCTTGTAGCAGGCGATACCGCCGTTACTCCAAAGTTGATTTGCGGAATGTCGGCAACAGAAGGACTTGGCTTTGTTCCTGCAGGCAACGGATATGTGGGAGATACGCTGGTTTTTTATCCGGATAACAATGCGTATTCACCGGTATACCCGCTTCCTCCAAGCAACGGTACCACACCTCCAGTGCCTGCTGCAAGCCTGCTTTCAAATACATATGTTACATCCTGGGCAAATATTTTAACAACAGCTACACCGCTTGCAAAAAATAATTATTACTATTCACAACCGCCTGCTTCCTCGCTTTACGCACCGAGCAAAAGCGGTCAACCGGCTTCATTCCTCTGGTTTTTTGAACCGCCTTCCGTTGATCTGTCTTCGGGCGTTGCTAATTTTTGTTTCCCGATAGTGCCGTATGCCACCATTTATAAAAACACCGATCCTGATGAATTTCTTATTACGGATTTCCCGCAATTTGAGAACCAGGTGTTGTTTCCTACACGCAAAAGTTTGCTTTCCACATCATCCGGCAACGGGCTGCAGAAAAAAAACACAACGCCTTTGCTGACAGGTGCAAGGAACCTGAAGGGAACACTGCCTCCGGTAACAGCTCCTACCCTGGCTACCACTCCGCAAGGCCTGTTAGCAAACGTGGGCACCAACGGCGAATACCAAACGGTACAGCTGGCGAATAATAACGATAATGGGCTAAGCTGCATATTGCAGCTCGAAAGTGTACCGCCCCTGCTGACGGATGCTTTGCAAACCAACCAGCTTTTTATGGTGGCCACGTCAGCAGCCAACATAGGTACATTATGGTCGCCTAACTCACCGCCACCGAATAACACTATGCCTTCCGGGCCGGGCTTCGAAAATTTCATGTCGATCGCTCAATGGCCATTTGTGCTGAATGTTGGTCAAAATTGTTCCTACGGAAATTATTCGAATGTACTGATCTTTAAATTTTGCCCGGGCAAGCTGATCGACATCATGACACATCCGGAGCAGTGGACACAATCAACGGATTTTATCAATACAGGTGAGGTGCAGGCAGCAGCCGGCTGGTTGCAAAATTATGTGAACAATGCAGTTGCCCGTTATCAGCAGGATGTAGCCAACAAGGTTAAAAACAGCTTTTATGAAAATTTTAATGCTATTGTAAATGATGTTACCTGGAATGGTATTCTTTGCCTGAAGGTGGACATCAGCCTTACGAGCTTTCCACCTGAATTAAAAGGGCTTCTGGCGGGTATCGATCTTTCAAAATTCAACGCGCATCATTTTGGGATCAATATCAATCATGTAACAAACGATGGCGGATTGGCCATGCAGCCTCACAGCTCCATGTTCGGACTTATCGATTATGAAGACCCCGCGTATGTGGCACAACAACAGCAAAGTCCGGGCTCTACCGATCCCGTACAACCACAGTCTGGTGTATATAATTTTAAAGTGCTGAAACTGGAAGTGCTTTTTGAGAATACGCAAATTGCTGATTTTTCGAGCAGCGTACAGGTAACCATGAATAATCTTTTCGGAGATAACGTATCACTGGCAGCGCTTCCGGATGGCTCGCCTTCCTATAATTCCGTAGTGCTCAATGGCACTTACCAGGATCATAACAATACGCCTGTATATGTGTTCGATTCTACAATTGATAATCCTTTTATGACCGGCGGTAACGTACTTACGGAAGTAGAAGTTGTAAAAGTGCAATTTGATACGATCGTAAAACAAAACAGCGATCCGAACATGGTGTATTCCCGTTTTTCGCTTTGGGGATACATGCATTTTGCGCAACTGCCTAATTCCGTGGATCTTTTTTCATTTGGTGATAATGGCACTTCGCTCGACCAGGGACTCTATTTTTCTAACCTGTACATCGACATGAGCTTTGACATGCAAACACCTTCTGCAAAAACAATGGCCTTTGATCCGTTACAGATCGCTTTTGATGTGCAGCAAAGCACTCCGCGTCCCGACGGGCTGTATTCTGTTTTTCCGTTCACGCTGACCGGTTTTGTAACCGGCGATAATACAAAAACGCCGGCATCCATGAATTACCTTACGGTGAATTTACCACAGGTAAGTGCATCTGCGCTAGGCAACAACTGGAATGGGCTTATATTTAACCTCAACCTGGGCACACCCGGCGCATTGGCAAGCAGTACAGGATTTTCCTCCTCTTTCCTGATGGCATGGGCGCCAAACAGTACAGGAACCAACACTTATAAAGTGTTTGCGGGCATTCAGCTGCCGGGTACTGCTGGCGTTGGCAACATGATGGGCATCCAGGGTGTACTGAAACTGGCGATTGATAGTGTGCAACTGCAATACTCTACAGGCACTCAAACGCAGCCGCCTTCTCCTCCGGGATATGTACTGATGCTGAATAACATTGCGCTTAAATTCCTTGGTATTCTTCAGTTCCCGCCATCGGGCAGCACCAATTGCTACATTTTCGGATCCCCTTCCAATACGGGGCAGGCAAATGATCTTGCGTGGTATGCTGTGTATGTGGGGCCAAACGGGCCTACCGGCGGAGGAACGGGAACACAATCGCTGAAAGTGGCAAAAGCTGTGAAACCAATGAAAACGACAAAAAAGCTGGCAAAATAAACTAAATATCACATATCCTAACCACTAACATGAGCATTAAAAAATCAACGTTCATTTTTATACTGGCAATGCTGTTATGCCTGCCTTCATTAAGGGTGCAGGCGCAAGCACCCTCAGTTACAATTCATCAGCTGGGGCTATCGTATGGAGATGCTGCGCTGTACGTGATCATTGACACAACAAGGGGATCGGCTTTTGCCCCCTCGCACTGGGATACAACAGTAATACTGATTGATGCGCAGTTGCAATACCGCGCTGTACAAAAATATTTGTTCGGCTACATGGATAGCATTTTACGCTGGTTGCACCGCCCCATTGTGGATTATGTAGTATTATCACATGTACACATAGATCATTACGGAAGCATGACGGCAGTAATGGATTCGTTAAGAGTACATCGCGATTCGGTAACAAAAGTATTCGACCGGTTTCACCTCACAGGCGCTTTGTATCCTTATATCAATATGCCCAAGCAGGGCAAAACAGCATTGGCCTATAAAAATTACATGCAAACAAAAAGTACGGCCGGGCGTTTTGCCTGGGTTAGCATTCAGCCAGGTGGCAATTTGCTGCAAGATAAAAACTTAGTCAATTTTTCCATGACCTGCCTTTCTGCAAACGGCAGATGCATGAATGGTACCGGCTACGACAGCATTTTTATTCCAAAAGTGGGTGCCGGTAAATATGAGCCAAAAAATGAAAACGACCTTTCCTACTCCTTCCTGCTGAGCTTCGGTGCTTTTAATTATTATACAGGAGGCGACCTGGGCGGTGATGAATCATCTGACTATGCAGACGGGGAAACACCGATTGCACAATATCTGCGAAGAACAAAACCTGCAGGCTTTCATTTATGCGCATTTAAGGTAGATCATCACGGCAGTGAGCACAGTACCAACGATACGCTTGTAAAGCTGCTGAACCCCACGCTGGCTGTTGTACCGGCGGGACTTCACTCATTTAGCGGAACAACGCTGCCCACCGATGCCGCTATGGGAAAACTGCGGGCAATAAACGATTCTATCCGTTATACATTTATTCCCAACAACCCCAGCGCCAATGTAAATAATTGGAAACTTGGTTACCTGCAGGACGTGGTGCTTTCCATTACAGGAGTTCCTGCAAGCGGGGCAAACGTAACGATGAACGTTTCACTTCGCCGCAGGGATAAAGACAGCCGCCGGTTGGACGGCACCATTGTAAACCAGGTGATCACTTGTACTAAAACACACAATTAACATTCAGCTATGGCTAACCAATCCCTTTCCGATTTAACCACGCAGCTTCAAAATGCCGCATCAGGAAATGCCAACAACCTTGTTTTTAATAAAACGAGCATTTCCGGCAGTTACAATTACCAGGCAGTGCTGGCATTGGTTGGCATGCCTTCTTTTACTGTAGCTGTTACTGATCCGGCAACAGGCATCAGCTACAATGCAGGCACGCAAACCATGACGGTAAGCGGCACCTGCAATTTTTACGGATTGGGAAACACTACAGTAACCATAACCATGACGGGGGCAGATGTCCCTTCTGCCAATTGTTTACTCAATACAACATTGGCAACTTTTCCACTTGCTGCCCTGGCAACATATAATTTAATTCCTTCGAATACCGTAAGTAATGCTGCGTTAACATTATTTCCTCCATTCAGTAATGTATCACTGGCAATTGCTGCACCTACAACTGTTGCGGGCAATGTGGGAACATATACGCTAAACGTTGGCGGAAACCCATCTGCAACGCCTATCCCGCTGATCGCTTTATTGGGCTTATCGCTCAGCAGCCCCGGACTTTTGTTTGTGCGCAATGCAACTAAAAATGGATTGGTCACCTCAGCGCTTACTATTTATGGAAATGTAAATTTGGGTTCTATGCAGGTGGCGGTAAGCCTGCAAGCCCCTGTAAGCTCGGGTACACAGCCCAATATGTGGACGCTGAACCTTGCATCCGGACAAGGTGCACAGGCCTTAAACCTCGAAAATCTAATCCAGGTATTGGCGGGTGGCAACCCGTTTACGCTATTACCGGCGAGCTTTAGCGGCATTGGTAATTTTGGTTTATTAACGTTAACAGTACAATTTGATTTTACAACGCCAACATCGCCCGTTGTGAGCAGCATATTTGTAAACATTGGCACGAATAACAGCGATTGGCAGGTGGGATCGTTCCTTACTATCAGCAATGCAGGAGTTTCAATTACAGTAAACAATCCTTTTAATAAAGTAACGGCCGATACAGTAGTATTTATTTACGGCGGTTTTATTATCAACAAAGGCGGCTCCACGCAAGTAACGCTGGATGCCAATGCAACGCTGGATGTTCCGAGCGGCGACTGGGTATTTTCCATCAACGGCGATTTACAAACCAATGGATTTTCACAATTATTCAGCTCACTACCGCTGATCAGCGGACAAACAGCACCTGATATGCCGAGTGGCATGACGATGACAACCATTGATCTGAATTATTTAACAATCGGTTACAATGCTTCTGCATCTTCCAATTCTTTATCGCAGATTGCATTCAACATCGATAGCCAGAACCTTTCTTTTCCGATCATTCCAAATGTAATCACGGCAAAAAATCCGTATGCGATTTTTTCCATTTCCAATCCTACATCCGGCAATTATCAATTAACGGGTACTGCAGGCGGGCAATTGCTGATCGGGGGCATCACCTTTGATCTTTCTGCTTCCAAGCCGGAAGCCGGCAATGGCTGGACGTTTGCGGGAACGATGGAAGCGGGCAACACGATTAACCTGCAGGACCTTGTGAATACATTTATGAGCGGCACCATCGGGGTAACGCTGCCATCCTGGATCACAGCGGCATTACCTACAATTACCGCGCTGGATTTTTCGATCAATACACCACCGGCTTCCAATCCAACGGGAGCAAATTCGTATTCCGTTTCGGGCGCTGCCACCTGGCAAACCCTTACGCTGGGAATGATCCAGGCTACTAATATCCAGGCAAATGTAACGGTGACATACGATGCGGTAGCAAAAGCTTTTTCGGGTTCCATTAAAGGAAGTACCGCGCTTTCCTATGCAGGCAGCACCGATCCGCTGCTGACCGTACAAATCGGCTATACATTTGCACCGGGCAATAATGATATTTTATTGATGATCGACGGGATCATTTGTAATTACAATACTTCTACCAATATTATTACAATCAGCTTCAGCAATACATCGCTGGGCAGCATTATCAGTAACCTGATGAGCACCGTGGAACCGGGCTTCCAGCTGTCGTTCCCCTGGACGTTCCTCAACGATATTGATCTTTCGGGATTGTCGATGACGATCAACATGGACCCGAATTCGCCAAACAAGGGGATTTCACTGACATACAGCTCTTCCATTGATTTAGGCTTTTTGAAAATAAACAGCTTCACCATTGCAAAAAAAGATGGCAGCGATGTAACACTGGCCATAGATGGCTCGTTCCTGGGATTATCCACGAGCGATCCTGCCAGTCAGTTTTCCCAGCCGCAATCATTGAAACAATTACCGGCAGTACCGGGACAGGGAAATTCGCTTTTCCAGCTGAACCTATTGGCGATGGGACAGCATGTAGCTATCCAGAATGCAGCCAGCTTCCAACATGTGAATGATGTAATCACAGCACTGGGTAATATCCAGCCGGCAACCGGCAACAGCATTCCGCTACAGGCAAACAGCAACCCTGGCTACGATCCAAATTCCAGTTGGCTGATCGCGACTAATTTTGGCATTTTACAAATTCCGAACACCAGCGATTATTCAATTGCAGCAAGTGTTGTGTTCAACGATCCTAATATTTACGGCTTGCAGCTGACCTTATCGGGCGACCGGATGAAATTCCTGGCCGGGCTCTCCTTTGAGATCATGTATAAGAAGATCTCGGATACGGTAGGCCTTTACCAGATCGATTTTACATTGCCTGCTGCGGTGCGCAACCTGAGCTTCGGCGAGTTCAACATCGTGATCCCTTCGTTTGGCCTGCAAATATACACCAACGGCGATTTCCTTGTAGACATCGGGTTCCCGTATAATCTTGATTTTTCGCGCTCTTTCACTGTAAGCGCTATTATTTGGGTAGGCCCGATCCCGGTGCCAGTACTTGGTTCGGCTGGTTTTTATTTCGGCAAGCTCAGCAGCGCCACTTGTCCGCAGGTGCCGCAATCCACCAAAGGAACGTTCAACCCCGTTATTGTATTCGGTATTGGTATGCAGATCGGATTTGGATATACCGCCGATTACGGCATTCTTTCCGCAGGGTTCAGCCTTACCGTGCTGGGCATCCTCGAAGGGATCATCGCAACCTGGCAGCCGTATGCACCGGCAGCAGGCAATCCTACCGATGCAGACATCAGCACCTCTCATTATTACTGGATTAAAGGAACGGTGGGCATTATGGGCAAAATGTGGGGTAGTATTGATTTTGCGATCATCAAAGCAACGCTCGACATTACTATTTATGCAACGGTATCCACCACGTATGAATCGTATAAACCAATGCCATTCTCGTTTACACTCAGCGTAAGCGTAACGCTTTCTGTAAAAATCAACCTGGGTTTGTTCTCGATCACCATCCATTTTTCGTTCAGCATTACACTGCACGAAAGCCTTACCGTGGGCAGCGACCATTCCAGCGAAGCACCGTGGTACGATGGCGCTGCTGCACAATTGCAGCAAAACCGCAGCCTGAAAATGTTTGCCGCGGCAGCATTCGAACCGCTGGTGCTGCAATCCACAAAATTAACAACACCCGTGGAACTGAATATTTATTTTATCCCGCATTTGACCATTACCGGCAATGAGGCCGGCACGCTCCAACAGCAGGCGGCACAATACATTGCAATGCTGTATATGGATACAATTCCTGCGGGCGCAACACCAACAGGAACTACGTCTTTTGAAATACTATCCCTTGCTATTTTCAACTGGGTAACAAGCTCATCTGTTCAGGGTGCAGCAAACATTTCGGCGGCACAGCTGCAAAGCTTGTACGATCAGCTGAGCAACGGCACAGCACCAATGAGCGCGGGTGATATTACAACGTTCCTCGAAGCAAATTTCATTCTTAATATACAAGTACCTGACACCAGCAAAGCGGGAGCGCTGGATGTAACCGTATTCCCTGCAATTCCTTCGTTGCAGCTTTCCACACCGCCTTATAACGGGCAACCCGCAGTGAATGTGGATTTTTCAACGTTTACACAATGCGACAGTGAATACGTATCATCAGTGCAAACGTATTTTTCACAAATGGCAATGCAGTCGACGGTGCCACCAACAGGCGCGCCAAAAGCCCAGGCTGCTCCAACTCCTGATCCGGTTTCCGTCGGCACCATTGTATACCAGGATTATTTTATGCTGATTGCACGCCAGCTTGTAAAAGCAGGAATAGATGCCATGGCTGATTACAAGTATACGCCTTTAAGCAATGATTCATTAGCGTCCATTGTTAGTGAATTTAATGGCAACAACCTTACCATTGCCGCGCTGGTTGCTGCAAATGGAAATACGCTGCTGGGCAACGATGTAACATTGCAAATTTATGGTGTACAATACGCTGTGATCACAGCTGATACATTGTTATCCATTGCGGTACAATTCGGTTTGCCGGTTTCACAGCTGGCGCTTCAAAACCTTGCAACTGCTTCATTGCTAAATGCTGGTGTTACATTAGCCTATAATACAACGTCGTACACTACAAAAGCAAACGATACATTTACAACGGTAGCAACCGCGTTTGGTGTTTCGCTCAGCACACTTGCCACCACCGGCTGCTCAATGAACACACAGGCCGGCTTATTAAATGCAGGCATTACCATTACAGCCGGTACCAGCCAATATGTTACTGTAGCCGGTGATACGCTTGCATCCATTGCACAGGCAAACAAAATAACGGTTTCCGCACTTGCTCTTGCAAACACCACTGTTGCACAATTGCTTGCACCATCCATTGCAGTGTTCTGCAACGGATCCGTATATGTGACACAGCCGGCAGATACACTTGCAAGTGTAGCAGCACGTTTTGGAACAGATGCGGGAACGATGACAACTACTGCAAATTCTGTTTTCTCGAACCCGTCACTACTGGCCGCTGGAGCAAACATGCTCATCGCAGGAGCGCGCTACCAGGTGCAGGCAACGGATACGTTCAGCAGCATCCAAACTATTTACAATGCGATGATGCCGCTTAACCTGGGTGCGATGCTATTACAAAACCGCTTTCTTCCGGGACTGATCCTTGCCAATGTTCAGATTACGGTTGGACAAACAACTTACACAACAGTGGCCGGAGATACGGTAAGCAGCATTATCAATAATTTTGCGGGAGTGGATATAAACACACTTGCAACCGCAATGCAAAGTATCCCCAACTTATTGCGGGCACAATCGTATTTCTACATCCCGCCGATGAGCTACACAACTGCGGCAGCAAATACAACAGATACATTCCAGACAATTGCTTCTAAGTTTCAAATACAACCGGCATTGCTGGGGTCGGTTCCTGCAAACCAGGTGGCAACAGGTTCTGTCAATTCCAATACAAGCCCGGTGTTTGCAAGCACCGCAAGCGTACTGATTCCTGGTTTACAAACGATCAGTATTTCATTATTATCAGCACAGGTAAGTGCAGGAACCTCCATTGTACAATCTTCGGGAATGGTATCCCGTTACCTGATGCACGGATTGCGCTTACCGGTAAATTCGCACATTACATTTGCCGCCGGAGCTGCACCGTGTGGCACTGCACCGGATTGCGCACTGTACAACTTAACGGGGCAGCAATTTACGTTGCCTGCATTCACAAAAGATGCTTATATAATCTCGCTTACCAATCCTGCACCAAGCAACAGCATTTATTTTAATGGTGCGCCTATGGCTTCAACGCTTTCGGTAACGCTGCAAAATGCAGATCCAACAGAAACAATGATCGCTTCTGTGCTGCAATTTGCACAAACCACTGGTGTATTGCCACAAGTAACCAGCCTGGTAGAATATCCGCCTTATGCCGAAACTGCTGCGAATTTTACATTCCGTGCTTCCGTGCCATGGCAGACCGGCGCGACGCTTACATTACCAACAGGCGGACAGGTCCCTCAGAGTGTAATGCCAGAGATCTGGTCGTTCCCTCCGGGACTGATCCAATCGGTAAATGCCGGCAAAACATTGCAGCCATTAATGATCCCTTACCTGAGCACAGGTGGCGATACAAGCACGGCACCACCTGTAAGCGCTTACGGATGGGGAACGCTGCTGAATGTGACGATCCGTAAATCGGCAGACGCACCTCCGTTCTGTTATGAGCTGGTAGGCGCAGATGAAGCGGGAACTTTGTTATTGCAAAATTTATTATCGTATATGAACGGTGCGGATAACAGTGTGATCAACGACATTGCGATCCTGTACCCGAACAGTGGCGGCGGGGCATTCCTTTCGGATGGCAACAGCAATATTGTTTCGTTCCTGCTGCAATCCAATTTATCCACAGTTACAAACCCTCCAACGGCATCCGGTAAACGTATGCTAAAATCGACAGTACAGGCACCAACGGGTATTTTAAACGGGCATTATAATTTTGTGCAACTGCTTTGGGAATGTAGTATTACACGGTCGGGCGGCTTTTATATTTATTACAATGTATTTGAAAGCGGTACGGGTTTTCCTGATCAGTTGTTCAAGGATTCATCGTCTGCAACCATTAATATTTTTGTGACTTACCAGCAGCAGATCAGCGGAAGCGCTCCAAATTACCTGTACAATTTTATGAACAGCCTGGTTACGGGCGTAAGCATTAACCCGGCGAAAGACGTGGTGTATGCACAATCGCAGCTGCAAAACACAACGTACACGGTGACCGGCAGCGGACAAAATGCGATTGCCATTGCGGACATTGTGCGCATGTACAACGTGCTGCCGAGCGACCTGGTACTTGATAACCCAACAATACAGCTCAATGCAGCCAATCTTAATATCAGCATTCCGGGTGTGTATTACCAGATGAAAAATGGTGATACATTGGCAAGCGTGGCTACTTATTTTACAACGGGCGGATTGAACACCATTACCGCGACACAGCTGCAAACCCAAAATCCAGGCGTTACACCGGGTGCATGGGCGCTTTTATACATCGGGGATCTTACTATGGTGACAGGCACAGGCGGACCGGCAAATACACTGGCAGGCGTGCTAAGTTATTACAACATTACTGCTGATGCATTTTCTATTGCTAATTTATCGGTACCGGGTATTTTTGCAAACGGCAGCATACTTTCTATTTCGGATCAGCTGGTAAGCCGTACATCAGTGCTGCCAGCCGGAAGCGGAGGTTACTGGATGCAGCGCACCATACCGGGCGATGTTCCTGCAGATCCTACCAGCGCAGCTTATCCAAATCTTTACCTACAGAATGCTTACAACCAGTTGGCGGCAACCGTGCTTCCGAATGCATATTTTGCAGCAGGCACGCCGGGTATGCCGGTAGGCCCTTCCAATAATGATCCTGATCTGAGCCAGCGCGGAATTAATACAAGCGGCAACTGGCAATATTCACAGGCCATACCGCTGAACACGTATGCGCTTAATCGTGGAATGCTTAATGTAGCAGGCCTGCCGCAAGCTGCAAATAACCCATATGCTGGCACAGGCAACATGGTGCAGATCAATTTAGATTGGCGCGACCTGTTTGGTAATAACACGGTAACGCCTTTCAGCAACCCGCAAGTAGGCGATGGCAGCATCCTCAACAATATACCAGTCCAGGTAGGATATACAGATAATGTGATCGCAGTTTCGGCATGGCCGAGCATCGGCACTTATTATGTTGTTAACCAGGATGCATCCAACAATCCGCAATTGCAGCTGGGAATTATTTTTGATCCTACACGTTATATAGTTGGTCCTAAAGTGACGTCAACTACTGCAATAGCAAATGCGAAACAGGACATTGTTACCTACACAAGCATTTATTACCAGCTTTGCCAGGTGGTGGACCCAACAGCAACACCAGTGGTGAATAGTATCAACGCAGTTGTTGGCTCATCGCTGATGACAAATGCTTATACATTTACTCCTGCACAATTTAATTCATTGCTGGGATTTGTACAAACTATATACCTGTACCTGAATTCAGTAATCAATACGACAACCGCCACGGTTCCGGGCGAAATTGATTTTATGATCCCGTTACCGGTCTCCGGATTGCCATCTGCTTCGATCTTCGAAGTAACGGTTTCATTGAGCATTGTTCGCCCGATTGCACAGGTGCATGATGATTTTAAAGATGTAGTTTCCGTATGGAACGGCAGCATGGAGGTACAGCTTCCTACCATGACCAATAATTCGAACATCAGCACATTGCAGGATTTTGCATCCTATTTTGAAAAGGCAATGGTAACAACTGCCTGGGGGCTGAAAATTGCAACGGGAATGCCGGATGTGAGTGGATCTACGGCAAACGGCCAAAGCATCTGGGCTATCCGGTGGGGCTTGCAGGCGGGACAAAATCTTTCGGCCACTATTAATAATGCGCCTGTTTATTTTGCAGTTGCACCACTGGCAAACTGCCTGCAATCAGATGCAGCAGTGCCTGTTTCTCCGTATACAACCGGCAGCAGTGTTTTAGGCACACCGCAAAATATTTCCATTTCAGGTGTGGACATGGATACCTGGGCATTTAATTGTTTGAATGCAATTGAAACAATGTTATCGCCACAATATGCTGCACCTATGTATTTGCTCGGACAGCTTAGCGGTGGATCTGTAAATTATACCCAGCAATTGCTGGGATATAAACAGTCGCTGGCAACAGCCATTAAAGAACAGGTGACCAATATCCTTGCAAAAGATAACCCGGTACCGGGTGCTCCTGAAACCCTTTCACTGAAAGATGCGAAAGAGCAAATGTACCAACAGGTATTGAACAGCCTTACCAATGCGTACACGATCAATGCAGTGATCCAGTTCCCTGCCACGGTGAGTTCGCCTTACCCGAATGCAGCAGAAGCTATTGCACCTAATATTTATGGCGTACCGGTTACTTCCCTGGCCAGCAGCAATTCTGCAGATCCAACGCCAACGCTGCCTTTCTCGCTTTCAACGGCCAAAGTTGCATTGGATGATACAGCGGATGCATCGTTCCTTACATTCATGTTCAATGTAAATACACCGGGTAACCAGTCGAATTTCGAATTTAACATTCAGTACCAGGTCACACATTTGGAGCATGATATTGAAGCGGTACCGGGCATTACAACAGGTTACCTGGGCTCTCAATGGCTGAATTTTGTGATCCAGCCACCACCAAATGTGATTGGCGGAATCAACGTTCCGGTATTGCTGCGCGCTTATCCTACGCCGCCATCCACATTTGATCAGGTGTATGTACCGCAATCCACCATTACTACTGTCGCGGAAGCACGCTTGTGGGATTATGAATTTACGTATGCATCATCGCATGAAGCGCAGGATTCGATCAACATACAGGCCGATTTTAACCTTGCACCGGCACCAATGCTGAGAAAATCGTTGATGGACGGGCCTAACCTTTTGCACGCATTGGCAGAATTCAACAGTGTGTATCCTGCCGTTCTACAGGACCTGAATACATACCTGTTAAAAATTACACGCGAAACACAGCCAACCGATGCGGTGTATACGAATGCTGTAGCGGCTGTTACGGTATTCAACCAGGTCATTGCAGATATTACAATTGCATGGCCGGTATGGCAGGAAGTGATCAATTCTTTCAGCCCTGTAAACCAGGCTGCACAATATAAATTCCCTTTTAACCTTACAGAAGGCCCTTTAACAATAGGAAATTTAAATTCACCATTAGTAGTAACGCTTGGCCCTGCAGGAAGCGTTCCGGCAGGATTGGAATGGCCGCTGATCCAGATTGACGGCAATACAAACATACCGGCTGTACCTTCGGACTCGTATCAGTATGCCGACAGTAAAACGGGGGTTCCACTTGCGTACCTTGCATCGCAAAGTATTGCCAACCGGTTGGTGCGGTTCCCTGCGTTAGATATCCTGGCCATCCAGAATGCATGGGCAAGTGTATCGATGTCACGAAATGCCATGCTGATCAATGGGCTGCCAAGCAATAGCGATTTTGTTTACCAGACGCCTTATGTAAGCTTTGCCAAACGGACTATTCCATTGTTGATCTGCAATGACCCGATTGATATTTCGACAATTAATAATTCGGGGGCTTCGCAAAATGCAACGTTGCTGCAGCACATGACCAACCTGTTCAGCCAGTTGTTTACAGGCGATACAGCGTCAACGGAACTGATCAAATTAAGCTGCTCGTATTTTTATTCGGTGAATGCTACTATAGCGCTTCCGGAAATACAAATACCTGTGTTGCTGGCAACACCATTCCCGATCAACATTCCGGCGGATTGTACCCCGCCGGCAGGCGGCTGCCCTGCTCCGTTTACAGCAGGCAGTACATTTGTCTGCACCCTTACGGATTCGTTGCAGCAATGGTTTGCAACAAATTCACCGGCAACGCTGAATGGTTATTTCTTATTTACGATCGCGATTTTCTCGAAAACAGATCCTGGCAACCAATTACCGGCATTGCAGTTAAATAACCTTACGCTGAGCCTGGGCAATATTCAACCGGCGTTATAATTTTTTTAGTTTAATTTTAGTTTATGAAAACGCCCACCGGAATTCCGGAGGGCGTTTTTGTTTTATTGTTGGGCACACTATTCCGCTACATCCTGTCTATGCTTATTTCGCCACAGATTTTAAAGGATTTTATCGTGTAAGCGATGGATTAGAATCTGCGGCCGGAGGCCGGGTTAGAATGGATGTAGCGGGATGCTTCGCCCAACGGGGTGCTGTACGTATGATATTTATTCAGTCTGTGAGCTGTCTGTATAATTTTTCAGCTATTAATTGTCCCGTCGGACTAAATAAATTATTAAAATGAATTTCATTTTGACAAGTCGGCCACTTGCCAGTTTTTTTCCTGACTAAATAAGCCAGTTCGGCTTCAACACTTTCAATTTTGACCTTATCAAATTCATCAAAGCACCAAACAAATAATTTTACTCTCGACAATGTTTTCCATTTATAACCATGGTATCCATTGTGTCCGTTAACAGTCAATCCATTGCGAAGTCTATTTTTAATCGAATCTTTAGTAGTTCCGATATACAAAATATCTTCTCTATCGGTTAGTACATAAATTTTAAACTGATTTCCTGTCAAAGGATGACTGAACTTGTTAATACTCTTATTTTCTAATAAATCGATTATCGTATGGATCTGATTGTCGGTAATACTTAAATCAAATATATTGGGTCGAAGATTTATCATTTTTTTGTTTTGTTGTCAATAAAATTATACATTACCTCTTATCATCTGTCTATCTGCAAGAAACAAACACAGCTATGCCGGCAATCCCAATGCTTCCTTTCCTTCCGGGGATTCCATCATTTTCCAGGCAATGGTGTATCCCAGCTCGCGGTACGCTTCAAATTGCTTTTCATCAAAAAACTGGTCTGCGGTGGATTGATGTGGAAATGTCGGGTTCAAGCCTTTGTAACTGTACACATCGGTTGGTAACTCGTTCACCATCGCCAATTTCAAATACACCAGCGTACCCATCGAGCCATCGTTATAATGAACATCCGCAATGGCAAATCCGCGCTCAGCGATCTCATATTTTTTCTGAAATGCATTTCGTCCGTCGGCATTAAATAAAATTCCATTCAACCCGAAATCCGCTTTCAGGCCTTCCCCATTTTTATCTTTGAACACGATCTTGGTCCCAAAATCCACGCGTACTTTTTCTACGGCGTTGGCAAGGTCATCAAAATTAAAGCCGCCATCTTCCCCTCCATCCGAAACAATGATCAGGTGCAGTTTACGACGGACCAATTCATACAGCGCAAGATTTTCAAAATGCCCTCCATCCGAAAGTAATATCCGGATATCCGTTTCACGGAAACCGGAACGGAGAATCTCGGTGGACAAGCCCGGTACAAAAAAATTGGGTGCAAAGGACCACACATGTTTTGAAGGGTTGCCGGTCCAGTAACCCAGCCGCAGATTAAGCGCGGAAAGCAATATGGAAACAACCGTGTTGCGTGTAAAACCAGCACCTGAAACACCGGCATCAGGATTGAGCGCAGCAGCAGAGGTTGCCATGGCTGTAGAAAGTGTCATTCCGCGGCTTTCCTTTTTCTGGAAAGTATTTGTAGTACACCACTGTGTGGCTTCGCTGCCGCAAAACAAAGGCGAGATCATAAAATTATCACCGCCACGTCCGCGGTATTTTACTTCTTTTGAATTTGCCAAAATCACATTGGTGTTGATGATGTGATACGGACGCTTGTGTTTGCCACTGCACATATTTTCCATCAATCCTGAATCTGCTTTTTTTGCAGGTTTCCAATTGTTTTCCTTGATCGCATCACGGTCCGGCATAAACGCTTCCATTAAGCGGTCGCGCCAGATACGGTGCGGCCCGATGATGTTTAAATTCGTATAACGTCCGAGAATGAACACCACCAAACAGAAAAATAAAAATGCTTTTAAATGGAACACATCGGGGGACGTACTGAAGAAAAAACCGGACGCCATGTATGCCATCAGTAACAAACCATACACCAATGCAAACACGGCAAGATAAATGATCACGCCTGACATGGCGCTACTGCTTTTTTCATTCTTTGCCGATTTGATGTATTGCCAGATACCCACACCAACACCATAAAGCGTGGAATCGAAAGCGGTATTAATGACCGTTTTGGGATTACCCAGGATCCCTACAACAAAAGGTAATGTACCGATCAGGAAACACGACAAGCCTACTTTCCAAACAATCCCGATTGTTTTTTGTGCACGGATAAATGCAAGATATTCGCTGAGCTTATCCGTTTGGGAGCTGAGCGATACCCATATTGAATGTGTAAAAACACTGAACACATACCACAGTAATAAGATGATACAAATGGGAATGAATACACCGCTCACATCAAAAAACGGTGGAATGCTGCTGATACATGCTGCAAGGATGTTACTTTTAAACAATACATAGCCATGCTCTTCGCCAAACAAACCGCATAATTTACATACGGTGATCACAGCAGTAAGCATGCAAAAATAAATTGTGAGCGATAAAACAATGCAGCGCAATACCACCCCTATAAATGAAAATAATCCGAGGCCATCCGTTGGCATCAGGTAATTACTGTGCTGCCGGATAAAATCCAGCAAACCATTATTGGTATAATCGGGGTATGTGTGCCCGGCTTTCGTATGTTCCTTGTGCTTTTCTTCTTCTGCCTGATTATTCCCGGCTTTTTTATCCTGGCGGGATGATTCCCTGATCTTTCCCAAAGGAAATTTTTCTTTGGTGGTGCCTACATCATCGCCGCCCTGGTTGAGCGCCCAGGTAAGTGCAGCGCCCAGGTAGCCACCGCCGGAAACGGTAGACAGGTAATCCATTTTTTCGAGCTGCCCGTTGGCAACCAAAGCCTGCATTACACCCAGGCCAAAGGAAGCAGAGCGGATGCCGCCGCCGGAAATCGCGAAACCGGAAACATGCTCCTGCTCTTTAAGGTTCAGATACTTGCTTTCCGCTTCAATTACATCGGCAACGCATTTTGTGGCGTTATCTGCTTCATTTTCTTTTGTTTTTTTATTTTTTGTGGTCATATATGGTTAGTTTCTTTGCTGCTTGATTTGTTTGCATGTTGCTGCATTGCATATTTATAACAATTAAACACCAAAAGCAAGTCATTTCCGCGAAAATGTTACCTACCTGTTGTTCAAAACAGGCAGGATATTTCTAACCACATAAGGTTAATTTTTTATTGTCAAACTCAAATAATTGCCAAAAAGCCACACTTAATAAAAAGGCGCCCGCACCTTATAAAAGTACCTCTTCCCTGTTTTTTTATCTGATCATATTTGCTGCATAAACAAACACACCCAATGAAAACCAAGCTACCACTTCTGCTGACGGCGATCTGCCTCACAACTATTATTTTACTTAGCGCCTGCTTAAATTCCCGGCCAAAAATCTACAAAACCAATCCTGCTTTCGCGAAATACATTTCGGGATTTACATCCGGCATGGTTTCCCGCAAAAGCACCATCCGTATTGAGCTGGCGCATGGCGTAAATGAATGGAAAACTGCTGTCGATTCTGCTGCTAATGCAGATCCGGCAAAAGCCGATTCACTTACCGTATGGGCTGCCACTGTAACTGCAACGCTACCTGATTCCAATCTGCTGAAAGATGCATTTACGTTTGAGCCGGAAATAAAAGGACATGCGATCTGGATCAGCGACCGTATCATCGAATTTATCCCGGAGGAAACACTGCCGCCCAACCAGTTTTACGATGCGGAATTTCATTTGAAACAAGTACAGAATGTTCCGGAAAGCGATTTGGAAACATTCGATTTTCAATTGTCGACATTTCCCCAAACATTAACGGTAACCGTTGATGGATTAAGCAGCTACGACGATTACAACATTGAATGGGAGCGCCTTACCGGAAAAATGTCGGCCAGTGATTATGTGGATACTGCTTCCATCCGTAAAATATTAACGGTAACGCAGGATGGCAAAGCAATGCCAGTAAGGATTGGCAGCAGCTACGACAATAAGGATTTTTATTTTTATGTAGACAGTGTGGAGCGCAAAGAAAAAGCGGGAAAGCTTATTGTCAGCTGGAATGCGGAACCCATCAAAAGTATTTCCAACGGAAGCCAGGAAGTAAACATTCCGGCGCTGGGCGATTTTTATGTAACGGATGCCAAAGTGGTGGACGATGGCGATCAGTATGTACAACTCACGTTCAGTGACCCGATTGAATACAACCAAAACCTAAAAGGAATTGTGACGCTCAAAGGATTGGAAAATTTAACCTACGCAATTGATAACAACGTGGTAAAAGTATTTATACCCAGCCACATTGAAGGAACAAAAACATTGACAGTGAGTACCGGCATTAAAAATTTTAAAGATTATAAAATGAACACTGCATACACGCGCGATCTTGTATTTGAAGAGCCGCATTCGCTGGTGCGCATTAAAGGTAACGGTTGCATTTTACCGAATTCCAATGGTTTGATCTTTCCTTTTGAAGCCATTAGTCTCAAAGCAGTGGATGTACGTGTGATCAAAATATATGAGAACAACGTGCACCAGTTTTTACAGGTGAACAACCTGGATGGTGACGATGGATTAAAACGCGTAGGAAAAGTAATTGCAGAAAAAAAGATCAACCTTGATTACGATAAAAAAATGAATTTAAAACAATGGAATTCATTTGTGATCGATTTAGGAAAACTGATTTCACCCGATCCCGGTGCAATTTATCGTGTAAGTATAAAATTTAACCGCTCTTACACCTTGTGTGATTGCCCGGTGGCAAGCGAAAGCCAAAGCGGGGAAACAAGTGAAGAAGATGAAGACCCGAACTGGAATGAAAACGATTGGAATGATGGTTCATTTGATGAAGGTTACGATTATTGGGAAGGTTACAATGATCAGTCATCTCCCTGCAGCGAAAGTTATTATTATGGAAAAGCGGTGAGCAGAAATATTTTAGCTTCTGATTTAGGATTGATCTACAAGCTGGATGATAATAAAATGTCGCATGCATTTGTAAACAACATGATCACTACAAAACCTGTTCCCGGTGCTATCATTGAATATTATGACTATACCAAACAAGTGATCGGCAGCGGCGTTACCGATGCAAACGGAATGCTGGATGTACAGTTAAAACGCAAGCCGTTTTTAATGCTTGCAAAATCGGGCAAGCAGCGCGGTTATTTAAAGCTGCTGGACGGAAATGTAAATTCGCTGAGCAAGTTTGATGTGGAAGGCGAAGTGGTTCAAAAAGGCGTAAAAGGCTTTATTTATGGGGAACGCGGCGTATGGCGCCCGGGCGATTCGCTTTATCTTAATTTTATTATGGAAGATAAAGAAAAACGTTTGCCTCCCAATCATCCCGTAAAATTTGAATTGAAAGACCCGAACGGAGCAACGGTTTACCAGGTTACAAAAACAAAAAATGTAAACGGCAATTATGATTTCCGCACGGCAACATCTGCGGAAGCGCCAACCGGAAACTACACAGCAGTAGCCACTGTAGGCAACCGTTATTTTTCTGAAAATGTAAAAATAGAAACGGTAAAGCCCAACCGCTTAAAAATTTACATGGATTTTGATAAGGGAAAAATAAACGACAGCACCGCCAAACTATCTGTAAAATGGCTTCATGGAGCGATCGCAAAAAATTTACATGCGGTTGTGAATGTGAGCATTAGTCAAACAAACACATCGTTTGATAAATACAAAACCTACACGTTTGATTCACCCGTTCGCAATTACAGCTCGAACACAGCAGATGTATTTGACGGAAATTTAAATGAAAAAGGAGAAGCATTGATCAGCTCCCATTTGAACGTCGGGCAAACCGCACCCGGAATGCTGCGCGCTACCTACATTTCAAAAGTATTTGAAGAAGGCGGGGATTTCAGCATCGACCGGTACAGCACTTCCTATTCGCCTTATAAAATGTATGTTGGCATCCAGGCGCCGGAAACAAAAAATTATGATAACTCCTTTGAAACCGGCAACACGTATAAGTTTGACGTGGTAACAGTTGATAATAAAGGAACACCGGTGAATTGCAATAAGCTACAGGTAAAAGTGTACAAGATCCAATGGCGCTGGTGGTACGAAAAAGATGAGGAAGACCTGGCACAATACATTTCACGCGCAGGGGTGATCGTTGCAAAAGATACTGTGATTAAAGCGGTAGAGGGAAAAGGTTTTTTTAAATTCCGCATCAATTACCCGGAATACGGGCGCTACCTGATCACGGTAACCGATCCTGTGGGCGGGCACCAGACGGGGCAAATCATTTATGTAGACTGGCCATACTGGAGCCGCGCAAACCGCAGCAGCAACGAAAATGCAAACATGCTCAACTTTGCCTGCAACAAAGAAAAATACACCGCCGGTGAAAACATTAAATTATCGTTCCCTTCCCCGGCCAACGGAATGGCGCTGGTAAGCATTGAAACTGGTACCAAAGTGGTGAAAAAATTCTGGATCGCTACCACCAAAGGAGAAACCGTTCATGAGTTTGCAGCAACCGCGGACATGGCACCGAATGCATACGTGCATGTAACTTTATTGCAACCGCATGCCAACACAAAAAATGATTTACCGATCCGCATGTATGGTGTTGTTCCCATCTCGGTGGATGATCCAAAAACACACCTGGACCCGGAGATCATGATGGCAGATGTGATAAAACCGGAATCATCTGCAGTGATAAAAGTGAAAGAAAAAAGCGGCCGTAAAATGACCTACACTTTAGCCATTGTGGATGAAGGATTACTGGACATCACGCGTTTTAAAACGCCGCAACCCTGGACTACTTTTTATGCACGCGAAGCATTGGGTGTAAAAACATGGGACATGTACGATGATGTGATTGGCGCGTATGCAGGAAAACTGGATAAATTATTAAGTATTGGTGGCGACGGCGATGGCACTGCCGGCAAAGGTTTAAAAGCAAACCGCTTTAAGCCGATGGTAAAATTTATGGGGCCCTTTACGCTCAATGCCGGCGAACAAAAATCGCATACGGTACAAATCCCAAATTATGTTGGATCTGTACGTGTGATGGTGGTGGCCGAAAATGAAGGCGCTTACGGTAATGCGGAAAAAGCAGTAGCTGTGCGCAAACCATTGATGGTGCTGGCAACATTGCCACGTGTGCTTGGCCCTGGCGAAAACGTATCACTTCCGGTGGATATTTTTGCGATGGAAAAACAAGTGAAGGATGTGAAAGTGGATGTGGAAGTAAATGAATTATTATCCATCGACGGAAGTAAAAATCAAACAATGCATTTTACCGAAATTGGTGATGATGTGATCAATTTCAAATTAAATGTGGCACAAAAAACCGGCATCGCAAAAGTGAAAATTACAGCCACCTGTGGAAAAGAAAAAGCGGTGCAGGAAATTGAGCTGGATGTACGCACTCCCAATCCGAAGGTAACAGATGGTTTTGATAAAATACTGGAGCCGGGCAAAGAATGGGCTACGGATATTAATTTTAAAGGGATTTCAGGAACCAACAAAGCAACGGTGGAATTTTCCAGCATTCCTTCTATGGGATTGGAAAAACGATTGGATTATTTGATTGAGTATCCGCACGGCTGTATCGAGCAAACTACTTCATCTGTATTTCCACAATTGTATGTTACTAATTTAATGGACTTAAAAGACGTACAAAAAGCACAGATCTCCAATAACATAAAAGCTGGATTAAAACGCTTGCAGCTATTCCAAACATCCAACGGCGGATTTTCCTACTGGCCTGGCGAAAGCACTGAAAGTGAGTGGGGCACCAATTATGCCGGCCACTTTTTTATAGAAGCAGAAAAACAAGGTTATAGTCTGCCAGCGAATTTAAAAGCACGTTGGTTAAAATACCAGCAGGAACAATCGCGTAACTGGTCGGTTACAAGCCGCTCCTACGATGGTTATCACGGTGATGAAACCAACGAAGTAACACAAGCCTACCGCTTGTTTGTGCTCGCGCTTGCCAATGCACCCGAGCTGGGCGCCATGAACAGGCTGCGTGAAGAGAAAGATCTTTGCGCTACTGCAAAATGGCGGTTGGCTGCCGCTTACCAGTTAGTAGGACAAAAAGAAATAGCCTTGAAATTAATCGCAGGATTATCAACCAGCGTAAAACCTTATAAAGAATTATCGTACAGCTATGGCTCGGATACCCGCGACCAGGCAATGATCCTGGAATCATTAAGCTTGCTGGGCGAAAAAGTAAAAGCAGGGCCGGTAGCTAAAACGGTAGCAGCCGCATTAAGCTCACAGCAATGGATGAGCACCCAGGAAACCGCTTACAGCTTATTAGCAATGTGCGAATACACCGGCGCCAAAGACAATTCCAACGAGGTATATTTTTCTTACGCTTTGAACGGTAAAGAAAGTACCGAGCAAAAAAGTAAAAAAACAATGGTACAACTAAAATACAACGACAAAGATTTTGCACAGAAAGCAAGCATTGTCATGAAAAATAAAGGACAAACCACTTTGTTTGTAAAGCTTATTGTAGAAGGCACTCCGCTCATCGGCGACCAGACCGCAACGGCAAAAGACCTGAAAATGGAGATCAGATACAAGGATATGAAAGGCAAGGAAATTCAGCCGGATAAGCTGGTGCAGGGAACCGATTTTGTAGCGGAGGTAACCATTACGAATCCCGGAACAAAAGGGTATTTAAGGGAAATGGCGCTGAACCAGATCTTCCCCAGCGGTTGGGAAATCCACAACACGCGCATGGATGAAACCGCTACCACAAATCCGGCGCGTTACCAGGATATCCGCGACGATAGGGTGTACAGCTATTACGACCTGAACAGCAACGTGAGCAAAACGTTTACGATCCAATTAAACGCTACCTACCTCGGCCGGTTTTATTTGCCAACCGTTTACAGCGAAGCGATGTATGATAACCTCATCAGTGCGCGTGTTCCGGGCCGCTGGGTGGAAGTGGTAAAAGAATAAAATTTTAATAAATAATAATTAAACAAATATGAATAAAATATTAAAAGCACTGGTGTGGATTTTGTTAGCAGGCATGTGTGGATGTGTCCATGAAACTGAAAACAAGAATACGGTTAATAAAGATAAGCCGGTAAAAGTGACAAAAGAAGGAGCGCAGGATGAATCCATTTTTGATTCAATTGATTCAAAGGAAATACTCGAGAAGCTTTTTGATGCACCAAAAATTGATACAAACGGAATGGCAGTATGGAAACCGAATTATTACGAGCGCATGAAATTTCCGGTTTCATACGATTTCAACTGCCATACGAAGGTAGATACCATCATGTATTTTGAAGACTGCCAAAAACGTGCGTGCGCAGCAGTATTGCTGGCAACTTACAAATATCACGTAGATTACTGGGATACTACAAAGATCTGCCAAGGTGATATACATTTTGCCGGTGTCCCGATTGGCATTGCATTGTTTTCAAAAACAAAAAACAATGAATGGGAACTCTACAAATTCGAAAAAGCATTTACAACGCTGGGCTATTTCGGAACATACAAAACAGGAAGAGATGATGCGGGCAAGATTGGCTTAAAAAAGGTTGGAGATGCATGGACCTGCCTTTCGTTAATCCAGGGTATTGGCGGCAATATGGGTGAATTAGATGGCACCGAATCACTTTATTCCATTGAAGAATTTCATCTGAAAGGATTTCCCAATCCGGTGCTTTCTGAGATCCTGAGCTACAATTATCATTATGAATACACTTCTCCTGATGAAAAAACCAAGGAAAGAACTGACATTAAAATGAACATCATTCAAAAGAAAAAAAATTATTATGACATCGAATTAAAAAGCACATCGAATGGAAAAAGAACGTGCGATACATTAATATATTCAGAGGACTACGACAGGTATATCCAAAAGTAATTTTTTATTAAAAAAAATGGTGTGTTTGTGATTTTTTCCGGGCGCGCAGAGGCGCCCGTTTTTTTCTTCTTTATTAAAATTTAAATTAATCATACCGAAATGAAAATATTGATACTTCCATTCATCGCATTGTTGCTGCTCGCTTTCAGTAGCCGGCCCGACAATATAACGGTCGCAGAAGGCAAAACATTAATTCCATCCGGAGATTCCGGATTTGTTACAAAAAAAGAAGGGCTGCATTTTCTTTTATCACATGGACTCACAGATATGAAAGATTCTTTCTGGTATTTAATAAAAGAAACTGACACAATTGGAAAATATTACAAAGTAAAAGAAAGCGGCAATTACTTTATGTGCCTGGTTGATTATTCACGTAAATACACCTTTGAAACACATATATTGCTGAAATTTACTCCAACCGGAAAACTGATAAAAAGCGAACGTTTTTTCCATAATAACTATGCGTGCTGCTGGGACAACTATTATGAAGGCTTCAATAAAATCGATAATTATTTTAGTTTAAAGATCTGCGGCACCGGCTCGGGGTATTGTGGAAGTCGCCTGTATATTTTTAAAGATCTCTTACCTGAAGACCGGCAAGAAGCCATTCCGCAAAACTTTTTGGCAACAAACGGGGAAGAATCACAAAGTTTAAATTCAACAATGGAATTCCAGGGCGATCAGTTACTGGTACATTATGAGCTGGAAATCGGAAAAGTGGATGATAGCGCTAATTTCAACATCGATTCAACAAACAGCTTTGATGTGAAATTTTATTTTAAAAACAATAAATGGATCACGCCTGATAGCGCCAAGTTTGATGGAATGATGATTTGGTGATGGTAGAATTGCAGTAGGCGCTAGGCTCTGCCTAGTGACAAACTAGAATGTCACTAGGCAGAGCCTAGCGCCTACGTGTGTATAGTAAATTTAAATTTTGTTTTTAATTAACAGATCCCGGGTCAAGCCCGGGATGACAATACGTGAGAGAAATTTCACTCCGAAATAAACACAGCATCCACGCAGATTAGTATATTGGTAATAATTGGTATTTCGTAGATTTCCTCAGTGTCCTTAGTGCCTCAGTGGTAAAAGACTATAACTCCTCCAGCATCTTCATCACCTCCGGCCTTTTCCTTGTCGATACCGGGATCTGGCTTCCATCTGTCATCAGTAGATATCCGCCATCCGTTTTCACAAATTCCTTTATAAACTTTGTATTCACCAAATGCGATTGATGCACACGGTAAAATCCCTGGTCGCTTAACAAATCTTCAAAATCTTTCAGTGTTTTTGTTACCAGCAATTTTTTACCGCTGGAAAAATAAAACTCCGTGTAATTTACATTGCTTTCGCAGCGCAGCACATCCGTAATGTTCACAATGTGGATCTTATCCTGCGTGTGCAACGCCAGCCGTTCATGCGGCTTTTGGTGATTCTTCAGCGATTCGTTCAGCAATTTATATTTCTCATTCTCATTTAATTTCTGCTCCCGTAATTTTGCCAGCGCTGCCATTAATTCGTCCGGATCTACCGGTTTCATTAAATAATCAATGGCTGCATAACGAAATGCTTTGATCGCATGGGCATCCGATGCGGTAATAAAAATGATCTTGAACGGAATGTCTTTTAAAATATCGAGCAGGTCAAAGCCGCTCCCATCCTGCATCTGAATATCGAGGAACAGCACATCCGGCGTCATTGTTTTTAGCAATTTGGCGCCTTCCACTACTCCGTTCGCTTCACCAATAATTGCAACATCGCTGGCATATACCTGCAAATCTTTTTTCAGCGTGATCCGCGCCTGTTCAATATCATCTATAATTATCGCTTTTATCATCGTATTTCAAATTTATAAATTATCCGATCGCAATCCGTACAATTACTTTTGTTCCGCAGGCATTCCCTTCTTTGTCATACAAATCAATGATTTCCAGCGAATGTATATTTTTGTCCTGCTTTAATAAATCCAACCGTTCCTGCGTTACCAGCAATGCGGTCGATTTATGGTATGTTTCCTTGCTCAGTTTGTTCAGGGCCTCTGCCTTGGTTCTTCCTATGCCGTTATCCGAAACCGAACATTCCAAAACACCGTTTATCTCCTTAAAATCAACCCTGATCATTCCTCTTTGCACGCTGTCGCTGATGTGCTTTAAACCGTGTTTGATCGCATTTTCAATAAACGGCTGCAACAACATTGGTGGGATTTTTACATAATCCTTTTCAATGTTCGCATCCACATGTATACCGTAATCAAAACGGTCGCCGTTGCAAAACTTTTCGATCAGCAAATAATTTTCCAGTGTGTTCACTTCCTCTTCCAGCGTGATGGATGTATTGCGCGAGTTATCTAAAATCTGTCGCATTAATCGCGAAAATTTTGCTAAATAATAACGCGCCACCTGCTCATTGTCATTTCCAATCTGCGACTGGATCGAGTTCAGCGCATTAAAAATAAAATGCGGGTTCATTTGCAGGCGCAATGCTTTTTGTTCCAGCTCCACCACTTCTTTTTCGAGCTGTAATTTTTGTTGTGCTTCCGCCGCTTTCGCACGGATCCTGTTTTCACGCCATTTGAAAACGTAAAACAACAAACCGAAAATAAGAATCGCCATCAATCCAATAAACCACCATTGCAGCCATACCGGCGCCCCGATGTGAAATTTCAATTTCACCGGCTCCTTGTTCCAAACGCCATCTTCGTTACAGGCTTTTACCAAAAATGTATAATCACCCGCTCCTAAATTCGAATACAAAATGCTGTGGTTTTTGGATACCGGTGACCAGCCTTTATCAAATCCTTCCAGCTTCCATTGGTATTTTACCGCATCAGGATTACTGAAATTGATCGCAATAAAATCAAACGTTAAATGGTTTTGATCGTAGGGCAAATTCAAATACGAGATCGCATTCCAGTCGCCTGCAAATTTTTTATAAGCTGTGTTCGCGATCGGCTCGTAAAATAATTTTACATCCGTGATCGTTGTCACCGGTTCGTTTTCATTGCGCACCAGGTTTGCCGGATTGTATTTCGATAAGCCATTGATCGTGCCGAACCAAACCGTTCCGTCTGCGTCTTTAAAAACAGCATTTTGGCACGTTTCCACGCCAATAAATCCTTCACCTTTGCTGTAATGCTTAATATCAATTGGCTTCCGGGTTTTATCCAGATAGATATAATCCAATCCGGTTTCTGTTCCTACAAACAAATTATTAGCGTTATCGGTACTCATCAAATAAATATTGGACGATGTTAAACCATTTGTATGATCGTAATATTTTATAGTCAGATCACCCCGGTACAATCCGAAGCTGGCAATTCCGTAACCGGCAGTACCAATCCACAAATAGCCGCTTTCGTCTTCTGCAAAACAACGGATCGTATTCGATGGCAAACCATCCTTGCGGCCAATGTATTTTTTCGCGATCACATCATTCTGCAAATAACCCATCCCGTTATTTTCTGTCCCGTACCACAATCGTCCCTGCTTATCGTAATGCAGGCAAGTCAGGCGGTTGTGCAGCAAACCATCAGCAGTTGTATAATTTTGTAATTTCCTTTTTGCCGTATTCAATGTAAGCTTATACAAACCTGTTCCAGCCGTTGCAAACCAAAGGTTTCCATCCTTGTCTTTTTCAATCGCGCGAATGTATTTTTTTGTTAATCCTTCTACTGCTTTAAATTCTTTTCCATTGTATTCAAACACGCCTTGCCCGTCTGTTCCAATAAAAACAATTCCTCCATTATCTTCATTGATTGCTTTTACTTTTACATCCGCAAAGCCATTTCCTGCATTGTAATTGTAAAACCTGGCGCTGTCGAAAATGCTTAAACCCTTATCTGACGTACCAATCCACAACCGCTTATTGCTGTCGCGAAAAATAGAGTAAATAAAATTACCGGCCAGCCCCGATGATTTATCGTAATTGGTAAACTGTTTTCCGAAATAATTACACACCCCGCCACCCGATGTACCAAACCAGTAATCTCCACTCCTGTCCTGGATCACACTCTGCACATGATTGTTGCTCAAGCCTTCATTTTCAGTGAGCCAGCTGAATGTTTTTGAGGTAGTATTGTATTCCGCAACTCCATGCGCCAGCGTTGCCAGCCACACATTGTTATGCGAATCAAAATAAATATCCAGCACCGTTTGTTTGTACAATTCCAAATGATAATCGATCCTGAAAAACTTTTTCCCATCGTACACATACGCACCATCACCATAGGTTCCCACCCAGATATTTCCTTGTCTGTCTTCTTTCACTGAAGTGATCGAATTGGTCATAAAACCTTCGGCTTTACCTAATTTAAGCAGGGTATAGCCCGATGATGTTTGAGTGATCTTATACAATCCTTCTCCGGTTCCGTACCAGATCGCTCCATTCTTGTCCACATGGATCGCATTGACTACTGTTCTTTTTTCATGTAACTGATCGGTTACGTTTGTAAAAACCCCTTTTTCATCCAGCATTAAAACACCCGTATTCGTCGCCAGCCATTTCCGGCCGTTTGCATCCATATCGATCTCCTGGATCCATACCTGTGTTGAATCGCCGGAAGGCTGATAATTGGTAAACGAAATGCCATTGTAACGCGAAAGCCCGTTGTTAGTACCGATCCAGATATCGTGCTCCGCATCTTCCTTAATGCAAAACACATAATTATTGATCAGCCCGTCGTTTACCGAAAATGTTTTAAAATTAATTCCGTCGTAGCGGGATACACCGCCCCCACGAGTTCCCAGCCACAAGTAACCACGGCTATCCTGCAGCATTCCATATACCTGTGATTGCGCCACACCATCTTTAACCGAATAATTATGGAAATTATATTGTTGTGAAAATCCGGGAAAGAAATTCAGTAAAAAACAGGATATTATAAAGAGGAGTTTTTTCAAATGAAGTATGAGATCGGTTGCCGGGTTTTCGCTTAATCAAAGATAAAAAACACTTCCGATTAAAATGCCAGCGAATAATAAAACGCTCAAAATAAGTCTGTACAAGCTCCTAATTTTACCCTCAGCATCATGAAAAAAGCCGTTTTATACCTTAAAAATCAACTTCCTCCCATTAAAAAATGGAGCAAAAGGTTGACTTTGCTGGGTTTATTGTTTTTTATCTACTGGTATATCAATTGTTTGCCAAAAAAACTGTTCAGCGACAGTACCTCTACCGTATTACTGGACAGGAATGGGGTGTTACTGGGTGCAAAAATAGCAGCCGACGGACAATGGCGTTTTTCAGCAGCGCAAAGCGTACCGCAAAAATTCGAGACCTGTCTGATCGAATTCGAAGACCGCACCTTTTACCAGCATCATGGGATCAGCATCAACGGCATCGGAAGAGCGATCGTACAAAATTTTAAGAACAAAAGAGTTGTGAATGGTGGTAGCACTCTCACCATGCAGTTAGCTCGTATCATGCGAAAAAATCCGCCGCGTACATTCCGCGAAAAAGTTTTGGAGATGATACTTGCGACCCGCATGGAAATACGTTTCAGCAAAAAGGAGATCCTCGCAGATTACGCTTCCCACGCTCCTTTCGGAAACAATGTAGTGGGCCTGGAAGCTGCTTCCTGGCGCTATTATGGCCGCAGCTCCAATTCGCTCAGTTGGGCCGAAAGCGCTACACTGGCTGTATTGCCTAACGCTCCCGGTTTGATCTATCCCGGGAAAAATCACCAGCGATTGCTTGAAAAACGTAACCGTTTATTAAAGCGATTATTCGACACCCAAAAAATAGACGCTACCACTTACCAGCTTTCCCTTTCGGAACCCTTACCGGATAAGCCATTAAAGCTGCCGCAAAGTGCGCCGCATTTATTGGAGCGGTTGATCAAAGAAGGCTATGCCGGGAAAACCATCAACAGCACCATTGATAATAACCTGCAATTAAAAGCCATGCAGCAGCTACAGGTACACAGCGATCTGCTGCAGGAAAATAAAATTTACAACGGTGCCATCCTGATCACTTCCGTGAAAACCGGCGAAGTGCTGGCCTACGTAGGCAACACAAAAACACAGGATACCGAAAACAGCAGTGATGTGGATTGTATTGTAGCGCCACGCAGTACCGGCAGCATCTTAAAACCGTTCCTGTATGCAAAAAGCCTGGAAGACGGCATCATAACGCCCACCATGCTGTTGCCGGATATTCCAACGCAGTTCGGTAGTTTTTCACCTAAAAATTTTTCACAGCAATTTGATGGCGCCGTACCTGCCAACAAAGCATTATCCCGCAGCCTCAACATTCCGATGGTGCGCCTGCTTAATGATTACGGCCTCGAAAAATTTTACCGCGATTTGAAAAATTATGGACTAACCACACTCAACAAACCAGCTGCACATTACGGTTTATCGCTCATTTTGGGTGGCGCGGAAGCAAAGCTGTACGACCTCAACCGCGCATACATGCAAATGGCGCAGGAATTACGCTATGGCGAAACCCAGGAGCCAGTATTTGTAAAAGATGTTGCAACAAATGTCAAAAACAAACAAATGCCTGCTGCCGGGTTGGTTCATCAAAAGACCAACAGTGCCGCCATTTACAGCACTTTCGAAGCCATGGTGGAAGTGAACAGGCCGGACGAGGATGGTAACTGGAAAGCATTTGCATCGGCACAAAAAATTGCCTGGAAAACCGGTACCAGCTTTGGTTTCCGCGATGCATGGGCGATTGGCATTACACCGGATTATGTTGTTGCTGTATGGGTGGGCAATGCGGATGGTGAAGGACGGCCGGGGTTAACCGGAATAAAAGCGGCCGCTCCTTTATTGTTCGATCTCTTTTCTCAATTGCCAAAATCCACAACATGGTTCAGGGCGCCCCGCAATGAGCAATGCAGGATTTGCATTTGTAGTGAAAGCGGACAGCGTGCTTCGGGGCTTTGTGAAAAAACAGATACGGTTTGGATGCCTAAAACCTGTTTGAATACCACCGCATGTCCCTACCATCAAATGGTTCACCTTAGTAAAGATGGAAAGTACAGGGTGGATAGTGATTGTGAAAGCGTGTACAATATGAAAAATACCGATTGGTTTATTTTGCCGCCGCTCATCGAAAAATATTACAAGGCCAATCATCCCAATTATAAAGTATTACCGGATTTTCGCCCGGATTGCCTTGCAAAAATTGCCGATAAAGCTTTCGCGGTTTTATACCCAAAACAAAACAGCAAAATTTATATCCCGATAGAAATCGATGGAAAACCCGGCCGCACTGTATTTGAAGCAACACACCGCAACGTGAACACAAAAATTTACTGGCACCTCGATGATGAATACATCGGCGAAACAAAGGAAATTCACCAGGTCGCGCTCAATCCTGCTCCCGGTAAGCACAAGCTCATGCTCATCGATGAAAATGGAATTTCTACAACGATCAAATTTGAAGTGATAGGAAGAGAGAATTAAAAAAAATCATTATTGGAAGCATTGTAAGGGACGAAGTAATCTCACACCATTCTCTTTGCCGTGGAAACATTTCCCCACTCCCTGCCCAACGAACCATCTGGCAGATTTATTTAAGGATATTGGTAATTAATCACTCCAATATCAAAATTATGAAACCACACATTTTACTTTTCCTTCTGTTTATAACAGTTACAGGCGCATTCGCGAAAACCGACGATGACTTCACAATCAAATTCAATAAAGCGGCAGAGATTTATAAAACTGCTGATTATCCCAATGCGCTCCTCATGTACATGGAACTATACCGCACCGACAGCAGCAATGCAAACATTGCTTATTTCGTAGGCGATTGCTATTTAAAAGGCATGAGCGGCCGCGCAAAAGCAGTTCCCTATCTCGAAAAAGCCTGCAAAAATGTATCACAGGATTATAAAGAAAATGATTCTGAAGAAAAACATGCACCCATTTTAGCATATAAATTATTAGGCGATGCGTATCACATCCATTCCAAATTTGATAAAGCCATTACTTCCTATGAAAAATACAAACAGGAATTATCAGTTAGTAAAAAGAAAGACAGCGATAATTTAAAAGATGTAGAGCGGAAAATAGAAATGTGTAAAACAGCAAAAGAGCTGATCGCAGAACCGGTAAAAGTAAAAATAGAAAATCTGGGAAAAGCACTTAATTCAGCTTATGCCGACTATTCACCTGTGATCACCGCCGATCAGTCCACGATGATGTTTACTTCACGCAGAAAAGGAAGTACCGGCGGACAAACATACGACGGTGGCAAATATTATGAAGACATATACATTTCTAATTATGTAAATAAAGCCTGGACACCCGCTCAAAACATTGGCGCACCAATCAATACCGACGGGAATGAGGCAACCGTGGGTGTTTCACCGGACGGCCAACAAATCCTTATTTATAAAGATGATAATGGCGATGGAAATATTTATTCCACCACACTGAACGGTGATATATGGTCGGAGCCGGTAAAGCTCAATTCCAACATTAATAGTAAACACTGGGAACCGAGCGCGTTCATTTCCGCTGATGGAAATTCTATTTATTTTTCGAGTGACCGTCCGGGCGGATACGGTGGCCGCGACATATACGTGAGCGAGAAAGATGAAAGCGGTGATTGGGGAAAACCCGTGAACATGGGGCCAACCATCAATACACCATTTGAGGAAGATGCTCCTTTTATACATCCCGATGGCATCACTTTATTTTTTAGCTCAAACGGGCACCATACCATGGGTGGCTTCGATATTTTTTACAGTACCTTATCCGACGATGGTAAAACCTGGCAGGAACCTGTAAATGTTGGATATCCTGTGAATTCACCGGACGATGATATTTTTTATGTGGTGTCGCCCGATAAAACAAAAGCCTATTATTCTTCTTTCAGAGAAGGCGGATTAGGTGAAAAAGACAATTACATGATCACCTTCCTGGATCAGAAAAAAGCGCCATTAGTATTATTAAAAGGAATTGTAAAAAACGATGACGGACAGGTTCCAAAAGGAATTAAAGTAACCGTTACCAATAACGAAACAGGAAAAGTAGTAGGTGTGTACACACCAAACAGCAAAACCGGGCAATATTTATTTGTGCTTCCTCCCGGAAAAAATTACAACATCTCGTATGATGCCGAAGGCTTTTTATTTTATTCCGAAAACCGGACAATCTCTAAAAAAACGAACTACTACGAAACTTACAAAGCTATTGTGTTACCGCCAATCACCATCGGATCCAAAATCGTGCTGAACAATATTTTCTTTGATTTTGATAAAGCAACCTTGCGCATGACATCCAATGTGGAGCTCAATAACATTTTGAAATTTTTAAATAAAAATCAAAAAGTAATCATTGAGCTTGATGGTTATACAGACTCTAAAGGAACGGCAGAATATAACATGAAACTTTCTCAAGACCGTGCGCTGGCGGTTGCTACTTATTTGATAGAAAAAGGAATTCCGAAAGAACGCATCATTACAAAAGGTTTCGGTGAAACAGCTCCCAATGCAGCTAACTTAAACAGCGATGGAACCGATAATCCGGAAGGCCGCCAACTAAACCGCAGGGTGGAATTAAAAATTATAGAGATCACACATTAAATACAGGTAGCGAACAGAAACGAATTTTACGTTTCTGTTCGCTACCCCTACTTCGCCAATTCAATAATATCTTTCCCTTCGAGAATATTTTTTTTATAACCCCTGGTTACACTATGAATCATGGCTAAGCCCATTTCTCTAAGCGTACAAAAACCGGAAGGATATAAAATACGCCCGATCGGGAACATCCAATTCACATATTTATAAAAAGGATGTGTGTATTTTAACCCGGGCGTTGGCTTTATAAAACCCGGCCGGAAATTAAACACTTGTTTAAACGGTAATTTCATCAGGTCATTTTCTGTTTTTCCTTTTACCCTCGCCCACATCGAACGGCCTTTTTCGCTGCTATCCGTACCGGCGCCAGAAACATAACAAAAAGTTATTCCACTATTGAGATTACTCAGCGTTTCCGCTACATGCATCGTAAGCATATAGGTCATTTTATAGTAATCCTCTTCCTTTACACCAATCGAGGAAATCCCAAGACAGAAATAACAGGCATTGTAACCCATCAACTGCTCACTGATGGGTGCAAGATCAAAAAAATCAGCATGGATGATCTCTTTCAATTTTGAATGCACCACACCGCAGGGTTTTCTATTGATCACCAATACGGCTTCCACCTGGGGATGGTTCAGGCATTCGTGCAGTACGCCTTCGCCCACCATACCGGTAGTGCCGGTGATGATGGCGCGTATTTTCAAATCTGTTGCATTGTTCATAGGAATATTTTTAATAAAAACCAACGTTTAAATATAAGGAATCAGGTTTGTTTTTTTATGATATTCGTCATAAATCAATTATTTTTAAAAAATAAACAACTATATCATGCGCTATAAATAATCGCATTTGGAGTACCTTTGACTTAACTAAAAATAAATAATATCAACCTTCATAAAATTCACACCATGGAAACTAAAAAAACAATTTACGACTTACACGAAGACCACAAGATCTGGTTAAACAAACTTGCTTTTTACAAAGACGACCTGGCGATCATGAAAAACAGGATCTCTGAAATTGCCAATAAAAATACTGCAAACGAAGTGCTTGCGCAAGTAGAACATTTTCAAAACCAGCTGATCGTTCAAAAAGAAAACATCGACACGCTGCACCACGAGATTGGTGTGCACGAAACAGGCTTAAGAGCAGAAGTAGATAAAAATGAAGTAGCCATTGATCACAAACGTTTTGCCGATCATACTTCGGCAAGAGCCGATATGGAAAGCTTTGAAAAAACATTTAATGACCTTAGAAAAGAATTGATCCACTTTTTAGCAAAATGGATGTAATATTCAAAACCCCGTTATAAAAATACCGTTTGGTATATTTTATAATGGGGATTATTATTTTTATAACGCTAAATTACTAAGCCTCACTTTTACGAATCCTGTTCACAGAACTCCTTTGGAGCAGTTAATCTGCTTCTTCCAGTGCCCCCACCAGTAACTTTATATTCCTATAATAACTGCTTTTCAGTTTTTTAAATACCTGTTTGTTTTTTGCAGCTTCCGGATGCGCTATGTAATTCAGCAATTCGTATTCTTCCGCATAACGTGTCTTATTTAGGTTGCGCGACATATACACACGTAAAGCCTGTAAGCGCGAATCAAACAGCAGCGCATCCTTTGTGCGCCGGATCACAATTAGCTCGATGATGCGCAGCACACATTCCATATCCGGGAACTGTGTATGTGTTGGATGCAGATAAAATGCTTTGAAATGTGTATTAAATCCTTTTAAATTTCCTTCCAAAAATGATTTTACTGCCAGCACAATCGATTTGTATTGCTTGAATTTACTGGTATCTTCTACCGGCTCCAGCAATTTTAAATACTCCTCAACTTTATTCAATTCCTTATTTGCCAGGTAATAACCAATCAGCGCATAATAAAAAGTAACACGGGCTAAAATACCGCCGTCTTCCACCGTCGATTCAAAATCCCGCACATATTTTTCAGGTTCGCCAAAACCATCGTGTGTCGAAAGAAAATTGATCAGTGTGATCTTTGTGATCGAAAACGTGATCGGGTTCATGATCGCTTTATACTGCTCCCGGTTCTTTGTGATCTTTTCCACAATCGCCCAGGTTTTTTCCGGCGCATTAAAATAACGTGCATTTGCATTGTACAAAATGTTCAGCGCATTATGGATCAGCACATGGTGGCCAATCTCCACCGCTTCTTTATAAATCCCTTCCAGTTTCGCCAGCTCTTTTGCCGGTAATTCTTTCCGCTCCTCAAAACGCTCTACCGCCAGCATTTCCACCATTATCTTTCCGTAACAGCTCACATATTTTTGCAGCCGCCTGATGTTTTCATTCCTTTTTTCCGCCACCTGTTCTATTAGCCCCGGTTTGCCCGAGATCTGGGAAATTCGGAATCCTTCAATATACAAAGCATCCAGCAAGCTCCACAATTGTTTGGTTTCATAGCTGCGTTCCAGCTCCCGGTAAAAATTAAGCGCCACATTCATATCTCCCTGCAGCGAAAGTTTTTGCAGGATGCTTACTTCATCATAAGGTGTTTGGATGCTTTGCCTGATAAACTGGAGTAAAAATGTTTTAGCCAGCGACTGGCTTTTATTAAAAGTTGTTACTGATAATTTCAGTTTTTTGGCAATGCTTCCACTGTCGCTTTCCGTGTGATCTAAGATATAAAGCAACAGGCGCAGCTCGGCTTTGGTACTTTTATCGCACACCTGTTTTAACTGCCTGCGCTGTTCTTCAGAAAGTAATTTCAATAATGCATAAAGTAATTCCATCTGATTTTTATAATTAACCCGGTAAAGATTTCAAAATAATGTTATTGTAAAGCCTAACTAAAGGTAATTACTTTGTACCGAATAAATGTCCGGCTGGTCGCCGATGAACACCTATTCACTTAATAATCAATAAAATAACAATTTACAATTTAGAATAATTTAACAATCACGGTATTCCAAAAAACATTTAAATACAACAGAAAAATGAAAAAAATATTACTTTTTACAGCACTGGCAGCCTCGTGTAATCTCGCATTGGCACAGACTCCCGGCTTTGCTTGGGCCAAACAAACCATTGGAACAAACAGTGCCACAGTTTCTGACGGCGCAGGGATTGCAGTAGATACCGTCAACAACTTTGTATATGTTACCGGGCGTTTTTCGGGTTCCACCATCAACTTCGGTTCCGGCGACCAACCGGGAGGCACAGGCAATACAAATGTTTATCTTGCAAAATTCACATTAAGCGGCTCCTGTGTGTGGGCGAAAACTTTTGCTGCGGGTTGGGATAATTACGGAACAGGTGTAGGAGTGGATCATAACGGAAATGTATATCTCACCGGTTATTCGGAAAGCGATACAGTTACTTTTGGTACAGGATACATTTATAACAGTAATCACGGAAGTACAGACCATACAGTGGGTTTTGTTACAAAATTTGATGCAAACGGGAACAACATCTGGCTGAAAGGCAGCACCGGCGGCGGCGGTGTAATTTGTAACGCCATTGCTGTGGATGCCAACGGAAACTCATACACCACCGGCCATGTATTTAATAGCGCCAGCACTATGGTTGGAAATACCACCAATGAAGGCTTTTTTGCGCTGAAGCTGGATACCAACGGAAACTCTGTGTGGTTTGACCAGACCACAGGCGCAGGAGCACCGCTGCAATCAGAAGGCGTTGCCATTGCCATTGATCGTGCAGGAAACATCGTTGCGGCAGGCGCACACGTAGAGGCTATTACCTTCGGAACATATTCTATTCCGTATGCATCCGGTAACGGCACCACCGACCGTTTTGCGGTGAAGATGGACGGTACAACCGGCGCTTATATCTGGGCAATTGCTGCAGGCGTTTGGGAAGGCCCCGATTTTAATCATTGTGTTACTGTAGATGGAGCAAACAATATTTTTCTATCCGGAACATTGAGCATCGATGATGAAGGGCCCGGCAGCAGTGCATACACAGCAGGCCCATTTGTAGAAAAATTAAATTCTTCGGGTGTATCACAATGGATCATTTCTGTTCCCGGTAATTTTGCAAATGGGTATCCAATGATTACAGCCGACAACAGCGGAAACTGCTACCTTGCGCTAAGCATTAGCGATACCGCTACTTTTGGCGCTTACACTATTGAACCGAACCTGATGTATGGTGCCAATACCTCCGAAGTAAACGTGATTGCCAAATTAAATCCTTCCGGAATATATCAGTATGTAAAAGCTTCAGTGATCCCTTCCGGCGGATTTGCACTCACCACTCCACAGGCAGTTGCCAGGGACCAGGACAACAATATTTATTTCCAGGGATACCTCGAAGGGCAAAATAATTTTGATATGACCAACCTGGATGGCGGATCCGACCTGAAATTCTATATTGCAAAATTAGGCTCCACCGTTTCCGGAATTAATGAAATCGGACAACTAAATACGATGTATGGAGTATATCCAAATCCGGCTAACGATTTAATTTACATTGATAAACTTACCGGTAAAACCACCATGCAAATAGTTGATATAAGCGGAAAAGAAGTGATCGCGGCACAACTTACCAATTCTACCGAAAGTATTGACGTATCCTCCTTACAAAACGGAATTTATTTTATTGAGCTAACAACAACAACTTCGCACGTTACACAAAAGCTGATCATCGCTAAATAAACAAACGTAAAATTGTCCCCGGTAATTGAGTTTACCGGGGCTTTTTTGTACTTTTCAAATGCTAACGACTAATCTGGCACCGTAAAATAAAACACAGCACCCTCATCCCTTTTCCCTTCTGCCCATACTTTTCCTCCATGTTTGATGATCACCCGCTGAATAATTGCTAATCCAATGCCTGTCCCTTCAAATTCATCATTGCTATGCAGGCGCTGAAAAACACCAAACAATTTATTCGCATATTTCATATCAAAACCAGCCCCGTTATCTTTCACATAATAAGTAATCCCATCTTCTCCCCGGCTGCTGCCGATCTCTATTTCCGGATTCTTTTTTTTAGATGAATATTTCACCGCATTCGAGATCAGGTTAAACCATACCTGTGTTAGCAATGAATAATCGCCGGAAGCATTTAACAATTCATGCGTTTTAATTGTTGCATTGTGTTCGCCGGAAGAATACACATCACGCATTACACTTTGTACCAGCTCATTGATATCAATCTGCGTTTTCTTCACTTCCTTTTTCCCAAGCCGCGAAAACTCCAGTAAATTATCGATCAGGTGCCCCATTTTATAAGCGCTTTTCTGGATATTGTCCAGCAAACGTTTGGCTTCATCATCCAGTGTTGCCTCATAATCTTCCTCCAGCATCTTGGAATACCCACTCAGGGCTCGCAAAGGTGCACGCAGATCATGCGAAACAGAATAAGAAAAAGATTCCAGCTCCTTGTTGATCACTTCCAGCTGCAGCAGATTTTTTTGCAAGTCGGTATTCAGTTGCCGGATCCGTTCATCTGCTTTTTCCAACGATGCATTTTTTTCGATCAGCTCTTTTTTCTGCATCTGGATCTTCAGCAGTACCGCTACTTTACCTTTAGTGATCTCGGGATTCAATGGTTTAAAAAGATAATCCACCGCCCCTTCTTCAAATCCTTTCAGGATCGATTGCTGTTCTTTTTTTTCTGCGGAAGCAAAAATGATCGGAATGTCTTTTGTCCTTTTATTCGACTTTAAGATCTGCGCCACCTCAAACCCGTCCATCCCCGGCATTTGTACATCCAGGATGATCAGGTCAATGTCTTCATTCAAAGCAATCTTCAACCCGTCAGCACCATTGTCAGCAGTAAGGAAAGTCCTTCCTTCTTTCTCCAACAATTCCTTTAATGCAAAAATATTCATTGGCTTATCGTCCACCAATAAAATAGTTGTTTTGTAATTTTCCATAGCAAAGCTTATAAAAACCGGGTCATTTATGCGTACTCTTCATATAAATTTTTTCTTTTCGGTCGATCTCCTCGAACTGTTTGTGGCCATCGTAAAACAACAGCGATTCCTTACTGCCAAGGGCCAGAAAACCAAAATTGCAAAGACTTTTATGAAACAGGTCAAAAACCTTGTTTTGTAATTGCTGGTTAAAATAGATCATTACATTCCGGCAAATGATCAGCTGAAATTCATTAAAGGATTTATCCGTTGTGAGATTATGGACCGAAAAAACAATATTTTTCCGCAGCGATTTTTCAAATAAAACCGAATTGTATTTTGCCGTATAATATTCCGAAAACGAATGTTGTCCGCCAGCCAGTATATAATTACGCGTATAGTTTTGCATATTCTCCACGCTGTAAATTCCTTCCTTTGCACTGTTCAGCGATTTCTGGTTAATGTCCGTTGCATAGATCACCGAACGTTCGAGCAAACCTTCTTCTTTCAGTAAGATCGCTATCGAATACGCTTCCTCGCCGGTAGCGCATCCAGCAACCCAAACCCTGATCACCGGGTAGGTTGCCAGCCGCTTCAACACATTTTCCCGGATACTTTTATAAAACAGCGGGTCGCGAAACATTTCTGTAACCGTTACCGAAATTTCCTGCACAAATTCTTCGAATACTATTTCATTCGTTGCAATTCTTTTCTCCAGATCTACCAGCGAACCAATCTTCCTTAATTGCATAAAATGCTGCACCCTTCTTTTGATCGACGACAAGGCATACTCTGTATAATCATAACCGTGACGCTCATACAACCCCTGCAACATTTTTTTAAATTCAATATCATCCAGTTCAATACTCATAGATCTTCTTCAAATTATTTATAAAGCCAAACACGTAACAGCGAGAGCAGTTGTTCAATTTCTACCGGTTTCGAAATGTAATCCGACATGCCCACTGCAAGGCATTTTTCCTTATCGCCTTTCATCGCCTTCGCCGTTAATGCGATCACTGGCAGTTTCCGGAACTGTTCCATCCCGCGAATCGCTATTGTTGCCTCATAACCATCCATTTCCGGCATCATAATATCCATGAGCACCAGGTCAACATCCGGATTTTTTTGGAGCACTGCCAGCGCATCTTTTCCGTTTTCCGCAACAAGGCACTGAATTCCCTCGTCCTCCAATACATTGCTCAGCGAGTAAATATTCCGGATATCATCATCCACCAGCATTATTTTTTTATTGTACAAAATTTCATCTGCCTTGTGAAGCTTCCGTATGATGTTTTGTTTTTCCTTTGGCAGCCGGGATTCCACACGGTGCAGGAACAATACGGTTTCATCCAGTAAGCGCTCTTTCGAATCTACTGTTTTTAAAACCACCGTGTCCGCCAGTTTTACCAGGCGATTATTTTCTTCTTTGCTTAGATCCTTCCCGGTATATACAATTACCGGGATCCTGTTCAGCAGTTCATTCGCTTTTATTTTTTCGAGCAGCGAAAATCCGCTCATATCCGGTAATCCCAGGTCAACGATCAAACAATCAAAAGATTCTTTCGTCATCATTTCGTATGCTTCCGCACCGGAATAAGCCGAGTAAGATTTTACATCGCCATTCCCGATCAGCTCACGGATTGCTTTATTCTGCTGCTCATTGTCCTCAATGATCAATAATTTTTTTAATTTTTTGCTGATAAAACCTTCGATCTTTTCAAACGATTGCTGCAGGGTGCTGATGCTTACAGGCTTGGTGATGTAATCAAATGCACCCAGCTCCAGCCCTTCCTTCCTGTGGTCATATCCCGAAATGATCTGCACCGGAATGTGCCGCAGGTCCGGATCGTTTTTCACCTGTTTCAATACCTGGATACCGCCCATTACCGGAAGGTTGATATCAAGCAAAATAGCATCGGGTTTATAATGCCGCGCATAACTGATCCCGGCGCTTCCCTGGTTGGCGATCACACCTTTGTAATTCCGTGTCCTTACAAAATCCAGTAAGATCATTGCAAATTTTTCATCGTCCTCAATGATCAGGATCAAGCGGTCATTTTCATGGATGTTGTTACGATCGTCGATCGACTCCCCCACTTCGTGGGCATGTATCGCTAACGGTTTATGTACGCGCTCCGTTTCCGGAGATTTTTTTTCGTTTACTTCTATCTGCTTATCTTCCGAAACAATAAAAGACGAATCAAATATTACCGGCAGATACAATGTAAATGTGCTTCCTTTTCCTTCTTCGCTTTCCACCCTGATCTCTCCACCCAATGCGTGTGCCAGCTCACGGCTGATCGACAGGCCCAGGCCGGTGCCGCCGTACTTCCGCTTCGTCGAGCCATCTGCCTGCTGAAAAGCTTCAAAAATAATTTCACTTTTTTCTTTCGGGATCCCAATTCCCGAATCAGAAACAGAAATAGCGATCGCCTTTTTTAAAGCATCACGGTTTTTATTTTTAAATACAACATCTTCAGCAGCATGCCCGATCTTCAATGTAATCCTGCCGCCTTTCTCTGTGAACTTAAATGCATTTGATAAAAAATTACGTATGATCTGCTCCACCCGCTGCTTGTCGGTTGTGAGGATGCTTAACTCCTTTTCATTATAATCGATCCTGAAATCAATGGATTTATTTTTTGCCACTTCCGAAAACAAAGAAGAGATATTGGTGACCAGGTTCTGAACAGGAAATTCAGTAATATCCAATTGCATTTTGCCGGCCTCCACCTTCGAAAGGTCGAGGATCTCATTGATCAGGTTCAACAAATCCGAGCCGGAATTATAAATATTTTTCGAAAATTCAATTTCCTTTTTACCCAACACATTGTTTTTATTCTCCGAAAGTAATTGCGAGAGGATTAGAATGCTGTTCAGCGGTGTTCGCAGCTCATGCGACATGTTTGCGAGGAATTCCGATTTGTATTTGCTGGTTATTTCCACCTCTGCTGCTTTTTTCTCGATCTCCGTTTTTGCGTTTTCCAGTTTTCCTTTTTGCTCTTCCAGCAAATTCGCTTTTTCTTCCAGCTCTTCATTTGTTTGCTGCAGCTCTTCCTGCTGTGCTTTTAATTCCGACTCCGACCGTTCCAGCAATTCGGTTTTTATATGCAGCTCCTCGTTCGATTGTTTTAATTCTTCCTGCTGTACTTCCAGCTCTTCCGCCTGCCGTTGTGTTTCCTCCAGCAGCTCTTTGGTTTTTTCCCTCGATTGTCCCGAAACAATTGCAATAGCAATACTATCCAGCACCGTTTGCAAATATTCTTTTTGCTGATCTGTAAAATCACGCGTACAGCCCAGCTCTATCACACCGGTCACAGCGCCTTCGTATGCACAGGGAACGGTTAAAATAGCTTTCGGGCGCACCTCGCCAAAGCCCGTATGCAGGTTCAGGTGCCCAGCAGGAATGTCTGTAAATAAAAGGATTTTATTCTCTGCCGCTGATTGCCCCGCCAATCCTTCACCAAAACGGATCGTACTTGATTCGGCATTTATTTTGTTCCCTGCGTACGCCGCAACTGCTTTTAAATGCCGCTGATTTTCTTCTGTCACATAAAATATACCGATTGGTATATTTAAATACCCTGCGAGGTGGTTGATCACTGTTTGCGCCAGTTCTGCCACCGATTTATTGCCCTGCATCTCCTTCACCAGTTCTGAGCTGCCAGCCAATGCCCAGTTTTTCCGGGCTGTTTCATCTTCAGCACGTTTCAGCGCTTTCAGGTTGGTGTTGATGATAAAATAAACAACCACCAACACCAGCACGATCACCAATAATAAAATAATGAACACAATATTAAAATTGCGCGCATCATCCTCACTCGCCTGGCTGCGTTTCAACAGTAGTTGCTGCTCTACATTCTTTCCATCGGCAATCATCACTCTCAGGCTGTCCATCATACGTTTACCCGTTCCCGCTTTAATATAAGCGGCAGCCTCCTCCATTCCTTTTGTTCTTCTCACATCAATGCATGCTTCCATCCGGACGAACAATCGCTGGCTTTGTTCAGTAATCGCTTTTATATTTTCCTGCTGAACGGGATTATCTGCAGTTAATATCCTCGTAGAGTCGATGTGCGCAAACCAGTGTGTTTTAGAATTATTGAAAGGCTCCAGGTAACTTTCATCTCCTGTAATGAGGTAGCCGCGTTCACCCGTTTCAGCGTCCACAGCATTTATGATCACCTGTTCAAACTCATACAGCACCTGGTGTGTGTGGTTTACCCACCGGTTGGTGTCCATAAACTGCTCACTGTTTTTAAAAGAGAATACGGCAACCGCAAGCAGCACAATAGCACAGGACACAAAGCCCAGCAGTATTTTTTTTGTCAGAGTCATTTTCATAAAAAATAGTATTTGAATGCAGCGGATTAAATCCTGTGCATCATCCTTTGTTTCAATAAGGCATACTTACATTTTATTTTTGGAGAGAAGCAGGAGAGATCACTACTTTATTTCCCTCTAAAAATGGAACATTTTTAATAGGATGATATCAAACCATCATCTGAGGGAGTAGCTCCCTGCTAAATTATAAAAAGGATGGAAACAATCAAATTATTTGCTGAGTATGTTTTTTCCCGACAGGTAAGAGCCTGTGAAACAGCATACAAAAAAACCACGGGCCGGCCGTGGTTTTTAAAACTGTACTAAATAAAAAATTATTGTTTGATCAGCGTATTTACTGTAACATGCGGCCAGTTGATAATGCCTTTGAATGTTGGCCCGATCGGAAACTGGATGTTGATGTTTTGTGTGTATTGCAATTGCTGAAAATCCTGCCCTGTGTTTGCATCGTGTACTGTTTCGATCCAGAAAATGGAATCAAATTGTGTAGGATTCGCATTGGTAACCAATGAAGGAATATTTGTAATTCCTCCTTTGTTTAATGTGCTTACCGGCAAGTTGGTGGTATGTATCACTTTTTGCCCGATGGCTTCCTGCGCCGTCAGGTGATCTGCCAACCACTGGTTTGGCCTGCGGGTCACAAAACCCGGAACATATTCCACGTTGTACTGCGATTCGGAATAACCCAATGGAGGAATTCCCGGGCCGGTAGGATTAGAGCTGAAATTTACATCAATATCCGGGCGGCCTTTTGTAACTGATGAATTGCCTAGCGCAGCAACCGAATCGCCGTGAGGTACACTTGTAAGGCGCAGCAAATCCATACCGTCATCTGCTTTTTTATCTATTAAGTTCCAGATCCCGTTTTCGGCATGCATCAAACTGTTGTCTATGGAATTGTAGATCGACAGGCTGTACATCAATGTAGGCAAATGCTGGATCTCATGCAATCCGCGATTGGGAGTGGGGCTGCTCAATGCTGTAATGGTAAGAGTTTCGGAATAAGGCGCTACTAATAATTTAAAGCTTCCCTTCTGATCGGGAACAGCAACAAGGTTTACACCTTTGTTACCCGACCACGTGCCGATCAATCCGGCAAGCGGCCCGTAAAGATTTTCCATTTCGTCGTTCGACGCACCAAGCCTGGTGAAAAGCTGAGCATTTTTTTTCATTGGTTTTGAGTTTTAATTGGTTAGTGTATAGATATAGTTGAATAAATTTTATTCTGTACCAACGTTCATTAAATCCCCTTTAGCGATGAGTAGTCAACTTCGGATTCAATTTTAAATTTTTCTTGTAAAAATTAAAGCAAACTATTTTAAGATTTCTTTTTTGTATTTATGAATTTAAATTATTTATATAAAAATATGCATGACTCTTAAGTCAAAGGAACTAACGAAAATAAATAGGGATTACCGCTACCACCCGTTAAAATAAGGTTTGCATTGGTTATTCCCAACAGCGAAATCTCTGTGGTTATAGTTGAAAGCACCAACGGATCAATAATTTCTCCTTCCACTGCTTGTGGAACAACGCCAACCCATATCGTTGGTTCAAATGCAAACGCAGTGCTTTGCTGTGGCGCTATGTTCATCTGTGTTGCCAGTAACTTATTATCTTTGTATATACTTGCATTGATAGCCCCTTCATCTAAACCATTATAAATCTGAATTTCAGAAGCATTCGATCCGGAAGCAATATCATTCACGAGCATTGTTCCTGCCGATACACTCACAGCATTCCATTTTACTCCGCCTTCCGTAGCTTGCGGATCACTCACATTTCCATTCTCGTCCTCCACTGTAACATGCATCTCCGTTGAAATAGTAAACGAATGACTTGTGTTTATATCAACTATTTTAATCACTTTCCAGGCAATTACACTTCTCTCTTCCACACCTTCCATACCCGAATTCAACGAGTCATATTTCTGATAAATAGCGAGATTTAAAGCATCATTATCTACTGTATTATTTATAATATTAATCTGAGGAGTGGCCATGATTTTTTATTTTAATATCCCAGGTTGACATGTATAAAACAACAGTTCCAATTCTCTGATCTGAAAAAATATGGATCAAATAATTGGAACTGCTGTTAAAATTTATGTGTTATACTTTTTATTCTTTAGTAATCTTTTTAGTAACAACACCTGTTGCATTCTGTAATTTGATGAAGTAAATTCCTTTCGATAATTTACTCAGGTCAATATCAGTTTTTTCATTTGTTACTACCGCACTGTAAACCAGTTTACCTAATCCGTCATACAATGAAACAACTGTTTCTGTTCCGGCTTTCAGATTCTGGATCTGTACCGTGATCATTTCTGACGCAGGGTTTGGATATACCGCTACTTCATTTGCCATCGTATGATCAGCAATACCGTTACTCAAAATGTTCACACACGTAGAAGTATCAGAACATCCGCTCACCGTGATCGCTACTGCGAAGTTACCACCTGCAGCGCCTGCTGTGAAGCTTTGGTTGGTTTCACCCGCTATCACTACATTTCCATTATCACAATCCAGCCACTGATAAGTAGCGCCGCTTGTTGTAGCTGTTGCTGTACTACCAAGCACTGTAACCGTTACATCAATTGCAGGCAACACCGTTAAGTTGGTGGTTACTGTACTGTCGCAGCTGTTGAACGCTGTTACTACGTCCGTGTATGTACCGCTTGTTGTATATGTATTGCTTCCAACCATTACTGATTGTCCGGCACACACTGTCAGTGTTTGTGATGATGTATTTGCAGGCAACACTGTTAAATCAGTAGTTAATGTACTGTCACAACCGGCAGCGGATACCAGCACATCGGTATAAGTACCTGTAGTGCTGTATGTATTGCTTCCTACTGTTAATGATTGTCCGGCACATACCGTTACTGTTTGTGAAGCAGCGTTCGCAGTCAATACTGTTAAGTTAGTCGTTACAGTACTATCGCAGCTGTTGAACGAAGTTAACACATCGGTATATGTTCCGGAAGTTGTATATGTATTGCTGCCAACCATTACTGATCCGCCCGGACAAACCGTTAATGTTTGCGACACCATATTTGCAGGCAATACCGTTAAGTTAGTGGTTACCGTACTGTCGCAGCTGTTGAATGCCGGCAAGATATCGGTATAAATACCAGTACTGTTATACATATTGCTGCCAACTGTTACCGATTGTCCGGCACAAATTGTAAATGTTTGCGTTCCCATGATCGCAGCAGGCTCTGTAACTGTAATGCTTGTTGTTGCCGAGCAGCCGTTTGCATCTGTTACAGTATACGTATATGTTCCGGCACTTACTGTAACCATTCCTGTTCCTGTGTAAGCTGGTGTTCCACCTGTAGCGCTTACTGTTACATCAGCTGTTCCGCCGTTACATAAAATGGTAGTAGCAGTAGAGCTTGCCGTCAGAACAGGAGGTTCTGTAATGGTTATTACCTGTGTGGTTGAACAACCGTTTGCATCTGTAATGCTACAGGTATAAGTTCCTGCGCACAATCCCGTTGCAGATGAAGTAGTTATTCCGCCTGGTGTCCAGCTGTAAGTATAAGGAGCTGTTCCGCCGCTTGCTGTTACATCTGCACTTCCGTTGCAAGCTGCATTACAACTTACATCGGTTTGTGTTGATGTTGCTGTTAATACAACCGGTTCCGTGATCGTTGCAGTTTGTGTAACGGTACAACCGTTTGCATCCGTAGCTGTGCAAGTATAAGTTCCTGGGCATAATCCGGTTGCTGTTGCACCAGTTCCACCGCTTGGTGTCCATGCAAATGTATATGAAGAAGTTCCGCCGCTTACGCTGATCGTAGCAGTTCCGTTACAAGCCGCATTACAAGTAACGTTGGTACTCGTTACAGTTGCTGTTAATGCAGGCGGTTCGGTGATTGTTGCTGTTTGTGTTGCTGTACAACCGTTTGCATCTGTTACAGTGCAGGTGTAAGTTCCCGGACATAATCCGACAGTCATTGCACCCGGTACGCCGGTTGACGACCAGATGTAACTATATCCCGGAGTTCCGCCTGTTGGACTTGCAAAAGCAGTTCCGTTACACAAGCCGTTGCAGGTGACATTGGTAGATGTTGCTGTTACAACAATTGCAGTCGGTTCGGTAATCGTTACCAGTTTTGTAAGTGTGCAGCCATTTGCATCCGTGATTGTGCATATATATGTGCCTGCGCATAATCCACTTGCTGTTGCAGTGGTAGCACCGCTTGTCCAGGAATATGTAAATGCACCTGTTCCGCCGCTTGCTGATACTGTTGCTGTTCCGTTACAAACACCGTTACATGTTACGTTGGTTTGTGTGGTAGTTGCTGTAATTGCTGGTGGTTCTGTAATGGTTACTACTTGTGTATGTGTACAACCGTTTGCGTCCGTTACGGTACACGTATAAGTTCCTGCACACAATGCGCTTGCTGTTGTACCTGTTCCACCGCTTGGTACCCATGCATACGCATAAGGCGCTGTTCCGCCTGCCGGAGTTATAGTTGCTGATCCGTTGCAGGAACCGTTACATGTAACATTGGTTTGTGTGAAAGTAGTTGTAATTGCAAGTGGTTGTATGATGGTTACTGTTTGTGTATGCGTACAACCGTTTCCATCGGTAATGGTACAAGTGTATGTTCCTGCGCATAAACCCGTTGCCGAAACTCCTGTTCCACCGCTTGGTGTCCATGAATAAGAGTACGCAGGAGTTCCGCCCGATGCTGCTATTGTAGCAGTTCCGTTACATGCACCAAAGCAGGAAACGTTAGTAGATGTTACTGTTGATGTAATTGCAGTTGGCTGTGTGATAGAAACTGTTGTTGTTGCAGTACAGGTATTTGCATCGGTTACAGTACAAGTATATGTATTTGCACACAGTGACGAAGCTGTTGCTCCTGTTCCACCGCTTGGGCTCCATGAATAAGTATATCCGGGAGTTCCGCCGCTTACAGTTAACGTTGCACTTCCGTTACATAATGTATTACATGTCACGTTTGTATGAGTGCTGGTAATTGCAATCGCTGTTGGTTCTGTAATTGTAAATGGTTTTGGAACAGAACAGCCGTTTGCATCGGTTACTGTGCAAGTGTAATTATTAGCTGTTAAGCCGGTTGCAGTTGCTCCGGTTCCGCCGCTTGGTGTCCATGCATAAGTATACGGAGCTAATCCTCCGCTGGCTACGACTGTACCCGAACCGTTTGCACCGCCGTGGCAGGAAACATTTGTTTGGGTAGTAGTTGCAGTAGGGCCTGAAGTAGTCACAACCGTTACAGTTTTAACTAAAGTACATCCGTTTGCATCCGTGATCGTACACGTGTAGGTACCTGATGCCAGTCCGCTTGCTGTTGCTGCTGTTCCACCGCTTGGAGCCCATGAATAGGTATACGCAGGAGTTCCACCGCTCACACTAACCGATGCTGTTCCTGTAGATGCAGTGCAGCTGGATGGTGTTGTAGAAGTTGTTGCAGTTAATGCAAGTGGAGCTGTAATAGTAAATGTTGCTGTTGCTGTACAGCTATTTGCATCGGTTACGGTTACTGTCCAGGTACCCGCTGTTAAACCGGTTACGCTGGCTGTTCCGTCGCCCGTTGGGTTACCAGGTGTCCAGTTGTATGTTTTTGTTCCTGTTCCACCTGTAGCTGTTACACTTGCAGCACCATTGTTTCCGCCATTACAAGAAATGTTGGTTTGTGATGCTGGTGTAACTACTATCGCCGGTGGAGCTGTAATGTTAAAGTTTGCTGTTGCCGTACATGAATTTGCATCCGTTACGGTTACTGTCCAGGTTCCTGCTGTTAAGCCCGTTACGCTGGCTGTTCCATCACCTGTTGGATTTCCCGGAGTCCAGTTGTAAGTATACGCCGGAGTTCCACCGCTTACAGAAACACTTGCTGCGCCATTGTTTCCGCCGTTACAGCTCACATTGGTTTGCGATACAGGTGTTACCACGATGGCCGGTGGAGCAGTAATAGTGAATGTTGCAGTTGCTGTACAGCTATTTGCATCCGTTACAGTTACTGTCCATGTACCTGCTGTTAAGCCGGTTACGCTGGCTGTTCCGTCACCCGTTGGGTTACCAGGGGTCCAGTTGTATGTTTTTGTTCCTGTTCCGCCTGTTACCGTTACACTTGCAGCGCCATTGCTACCGCCGTTACAGCTCACATTGGTTTGCGATGCTGGTGTTACCAAGATTGCAGGGGGAGCTGTGATGGTAAAGTTTGCCGTTGCTGTACAGCTATTTGCATCGGTTACAGTTACCGTCCATGTTCCTGCTGTTAAGCCGGTTACGCTGGCTGTTCCGTCACCCGTTGGATTGCCCGGGGTCCAGTTGTAAGTGAATGAGCCTGCGCCGCCTGTTGCTGTTACGCTTGCAGCACCATTGCTACCGCCGTTACAGCTCACATTGGTTTGCGATGCTGGTGTTACTACAATTGCAGGGGGAGCTGTGATGGTAAAGTTTGCTGTTGCCGTACAGGCATTTGCATCCGTTACAGTTACTGTCCATGTTCCTGCTGTTAAGCCGGTAACACTTGCTGTTCCGTCGCCCGTTGGATTGCCCGGGGTCCAGTTATAAGTATACGTTGGAGTTCCACCGCTTACAGAAACACTTGCTGCACCATTTGTTCCGCCGTTACAGCTTACATTGGTTTGCGATACAGGTGTTACTACAATTGCAGATGGAGCTGTGATGGTAAAGTTTGCTGTTGCCGTACAGGCATTTGCATCGGTTACAGTTACCGTCCATGTTCCTGCTGTTAAGCCGCTTACGCTGGCTGTTCCGTCACCCGTTGGATTACCCGGAGTCCAGTTATAACTGTAAGCCGGAGTTCCACCACTTACAGAAACACTTGCAGCACCATTGCTACCGCCGTTACAGCTCACATTAGTTTGCGATGCAGGTGTTACTACAATTGCAGGGGGAGCTGTGATAGTAAATGTGCGTGTTGAAGTACAACCGTTGGCATCGGTTACTGTGCAGGTATATGTTTGTGCCGTTAAGCCTGTTGCGCTTACACCAGTACCTCCACTTGGAGCCCAGGAATAAGTATATCCCGGAGTACCGCCGCTT
>OLLL01000086.1_pt1 | contig 99973 bp, 77 predicted proteins | sample 1604541 | NCBI WGS metagenome assembly OLLL01 (sample SAMEA104055722, study PRJEB20765) | soil metagenome | isolation source: soil
CCAGCGACGCCAGTATAATGGGATTGCGCGTATCGCAGGCGGCAGCCACACCAATCGTTAAGCTGGTGGTTGATAAAATGCCATCGTTTGCGCCCAGTACAGCCGCTCTAAGCCAGCCACTCCGGTTGATGTAATGTTTTTCCTCCTGCTGCTCCATGTTGTATTTATTCTTTAGATTTTAAAGATACAAATATCAGTAAAAAGAAATACGGAGATGTTGGTGACTTTAATCATATTGCGACTTTTTTACATTTCTAATTAGTTCTCCTGCAACTTTTTTTGCATCCAATAGCAATTGCTCCAAACTCCACTGATTTAATAAACGTAGCGGAATGGATGCTATCCGGCGGATAGGTTGTGAGCTTTGCTACTACACAATCGCCAAATGCGCTTACATTTAATACGGAGTCCTGATGTTTTGCCATCACTTCTTCCGTGATCTGCTCTTTCACCGATTTTTTCAATTCTTCCGTCCATGTTTTTTTAAAAGGTGCCGAAGGAGTAAGTCCGGCAATTTCAAAAAAAACACCGAGCAAGGCCATGATAGAAAATATTTTAAGGAAGCCCCAGCCGTATGAATCGTACTTATTTTCAACCACACTCACCTTCTGCGGTTTATATGCACTCCTGATCAATAATGCGCAACAGATAAATGCAAGAACTGTCAGTATTACAAAAAATGCAAGATTTCCTGTTTCTTTATAACCACGGAATCCTTCACGGGAAAATGTAATCATTAAAAGAATTCCCAATAAAATCTTTGCTGTTTTTTTATTTTTATTCATATATATTTCTTTATACGAATATAAAAATAAAAAAACAGGAACCGCCTGCTTTCTGCCGAAAGGCTTCCCTCTTTTTGTTTTTTCAATAAATAATTTATCTTTACGATATGGACAGGATACTACGCATTTACACAAAAACAGATCATCTTTTTGCCGAATTCATCATCAGCTACGATCAGCGCCGGCAAGCCTATGTAAACTATACCGGTTACCGCCAGCTGTATTCGGATGATGAGCCGGAAAGCGAGAGCAAATCGGTATATGTGATAGATTACATGGATTATAATATACCGTACCGGGATTTTCGTTCCATTGAGGAGATTAAGGCTGAGGACCTGAGAATGGTAAAGGAAAGGATCCGCGAGGATTTAAGCCATCATAAATTTGTGTATGAGCCAAATGAAGTGTTGTACCGCTACACACTTACCACGCATCGCGATTTCCCCGGCATAGTAAACATCCGCGCTAACTTTTTGGAAAATAAAAAAGAGCTGGAATTAATTTCCGGGATCAGTGAGCGGATGGATGAAAAAATAGAATCGAACAGTTTGGAAGGTAATTTCAGTTTGATCGAGCGCATTTATGATGAGCGCGCACGTTACAGCGACATTAAACGGATTGCACCGGAAGGGCCAAGGAGATAAGTGGATTTTGAAACATTTACCGGAGAATCCTCTTTAAGCCATCGAGGTAATCTTTATTCCTGTTCATGTCCAGGTGCCCTGCACCCTTTAATGTTACCAACTCATCGCCGGGCTTAAAAAGTAATTTTAGCTTTTGCGACGATCCGTAATAAATTACTTTGTCGGCATCTCCGTGAAAAATAACAACAGGACATGTTGTTTTTTGCAGAAAGCGGTAGGTATAAAAGTGAAACGAAATGCCGGTAGTATCTGCCGCAGGAAAAAGATGATGCGCCGCATCGGCCAGGCTATAATACGGCGCCTGCAATATTAATTTCTGCGGGTGATTGTTTGCCGCTAAGTACGCCGCAGGCCCTGTTCCTATCGAATATCCCAAAACAATGATCTTATTTTCAGGATAGTTTAATTTTAAATAATTGTAAGCCGTTTGTGCATCACCGTATACCTCCTCTTCGTTTTTGATCGCTCCTTCACTTTTTCCATATCCTCTATAATCAGGTATAAATAAATCATAATGTAAATTTATATAGGTGCCCGCGATTTTACCCCATTGATCCAGGGCATCGGCATTTCCATGCAAGTATAAAATAACCCCTTTTGAAGAATCGGCTTTAAATAATAAGGCGTTCAGTTTGATCCCGTCAGCCGCCGGCATGTTAACCTCTTCGAACCGCTGTGGGAAATGAAATTTATAATCTGAAGCAAGCTTTCCACCGGGAAAAATTTGCTTTATATCTTTTTGTGACAGATCGGACTGAGCATAATCGCAGATTGCCAGCAACTGCAAAAAAAGCACGATAAAAAACAGGTACCGGCTCCTGTTGCGTTCATCATTATTTATAGTTTTTTGCCCCTGCATACTTTTACGGTAATTCTTGTTTGTTTTTCTTTTTCACCAATTTCCCCCAAATAGTTTCCGGCATAACCGGATGCAGCATTTGTCCAATATAGGTTTTCGGAAATTCTTCTTTGATGCCATATTGTTCGGGCTCATGATCCGGGCAGGTATAGGTGCCAAACAGCAGATCCATGATGGGCGAAATATTTGCATAATTGCCGCGGTCCCTTTCCAGGTCGTGATGCCAGTGATGCAGCTCGGGTGCACCAATCAGCATTTTTAAGCGCCCGATCGGCAGCCTCACATTGCTGTGGATGTATATGGCCCAGATCCCCCTGAATGCAACGATCATGGAAATAGCGCCCAAATCAAAACCAAAAATAAATGCGGGCAAATTAATCAAACCTACGGTGTAGATCGAATCCAGCGGATGTTCCCTGTGTGCTGCCAGCCAATCCAGGCTTTCGGCACTGTGATGCACTTTGTGAAAGCGCCACAAAAAATCCACTTTGTGCTGCAGCCGGTGCCCCCAGTAAATAATAAAATCACTGATAAACAGCACCTCAATTGCCTGGAGCCAGAGCGGTTGCGACTGGATTGAAATCCGGAGTGGCTGCGAAATGATCTTATTCAGCCAATCGTTAAAATACGTGAGGAGCTCCAATACCAAACCGCTCCAAAGCAGGTATTGCCCCAATAAATAGCACAGGTCCAGGAACCATTTTTTGCGGAATGTTTTCTGGCCGGGTTTTGCAGGAAACACTTTTTCCATCGGCACAAATACAAGTACCAGGAAAAGCAGGCTTGCGCCTGTTGCAAGAATTAAATTGATGTAATTCATGGTTTCTTTTTAGCTCCTTTTAAAAAAACTGAATCCATAACAGGGGTTGCCGGCTCCATATTGGGATTGGGTTTGGAATTGGGTTTGGGATGAAAAATAACGGCAGATTTAGAGCTGCTCATCAAATGCAATTCTTCTTTGGTAAGTGTAACCGTATCCTCTGGTTTTTGCTTAAAATTAATCTCATCGGTAACTACCACAGATTTGGAAGAAGAGAACATGACTTTTTTTCTTGGCAAGCTATCCTGCCGGAAATGCAATGAATCTTTTTTGAGCTGGGAAATAGTCCCGCCATTGGGGCAGGATTGCAGATCAGCACTTTGGCTGTAAATGTATTTATCAAAATAACCTGCCCTGTATACCAGGAATGCTGCGATCAGTGTTATAAAAAAAGTGAGTGTAATTCCTTTGGTGTATTTTGATTTTGTCATGCATGAGTGGTTAGGAGTTGTATTTCAAATATAGGCAAAGCAGCAATTACAAACAAACAGAACAATGCACAGCTTAACAATTGTTAACAATAACCGCTAACTTTTTTTCCTTCTGTCACACACATCAAAACAAAAATTAAACCCGATGATCACGATGCAACGCGTAAGTTGTGTATGCGTGTTGATTGGCTTCACCTCCCTGTCATAGTTTGCGGGTTTCCCTCCTGTTGTGTCGATCCGCAGTTGCAAATCTGTGGCTCCTATCATGGTTGAGATATAAGGGTTGAGATAAAGGTTCCGGTTTTTTATTTTATAATAAGCTCCGGCAGTCAGCCTCACAAAATTAGAATACGCAATTTCGCTCTGTTCATAATACTGATACTCCCGATCGCCCACATCGGCTGTTTGCTGAATGTTTTTAAAATGGGAATAGCGGTACATGTAACCAAGCCCGATGTATGCTCTTGAGTTATAAAAACATTTCAGGTCTGAATACACATCATTCCCTTTCGCCTGTCCTATTCCCAGCAATGCAACAAGCATCCCCTGTTGGTAAAAATCTTCGAAATGCATTTTTTGCCCGGTCCAAAAATAACAGTATCCTGCTTCCAGCGATATTTTTTTACTGAAGAAATATTCAAGGGAAAGCTTCGGCTGCAGTTCCAATGAGCGTACATCGGCTTTTAGTAAAAGCGTGGGGCTTTTTACAGCGTTTGGGATAATCATAGTTTGCGAAAAAAGAAAATTTCCGCTGATAAAAAATAATACGGCTATAAAATTTCTTGTTCGCATTTTAGCAGGGGTGAGTAGGATACAAATATACGGGATCCGGGATACTGTTTTGTACTGCTGTATATTTTTTCTCGCAGAAGCGCAGAGCTCGCAGAGGTTATGCTTATTCGCTGTTTTTCCTGTATGTTTTTGAGGCTTCGCTTTCGCAGAGAGGCTGTATGCTATTAAAGCAACCAGGGGATCAGCATTTTTGTATGCGCTTTGTACGTGATGTAACGATCACCAAAAACTTCGGTCAGCCATTTTTCTTCTTTTTTTAATTTGAATAAAAAAGAAAGCAGCACAATGGCAACGGCAATCAATCCGCGCCAATCGCCCACGATCAGCGAATTTCCAAAAAACATCAATACCAATCCCGTATAGATCGGGTGTCTTACCAGGCTATAAATGCCGGTAGTGATCAGCTCGTGCTCGTCTTTTTTCTGAACCGACAGGCTCCAATTTTTTCCCAACAGGTAGCGTGCGCGGCAGGCAATGATCACCCCAACGGCACAAAAAAACAACCCGGTTAAACCTACGGTATCCGTATGTGAAACAAAATTTTCGCGGATAAGCGTATGCCCGAACCAATCGCCGGGGCCTAATAAATACGCAGCAACAATCAACGGTAGCCAGTATAAAACAAAGCGTTTGTAAAACGGTTCTTTGTGAACGGATTTTTTACTGCCGGCAGCAGTCACCAGCCAATAAACAAACAGCAGCAACCACAAGATGTCAAGTATAATTTTTATGTATAAGCTCATAGGATCATTTTAATGCATTATAATTATTGACATATAAAAAGAAATAAGAATGATTAGAAGAATGCTAATACTGTATTTCATAAAAACAGGTTTCAATGCTGATAAGCAAATTTCAAATAATATCCTTTTCCGTTGTAAGTTGTTTTTATCCAGAGATCCTCTCCTGTTAAGCGTTGAATATCCCACACGATAGTACAATTACGGTTTTGGATCAGCGGGTACACGGATTTTCCACCGGGAGTCGGAGTACAAGTGATGATGAGCTGCTTTTTATCCGTGCTGCGTACCCAGGTTGTGAGTGGCATAGTATCGCAACCATTGGTAAGCGTGGTTTCGTGAAAGATAAACCAGTTAAAATTGCTGCAGGGGCGATTGGCAAATATCAGGGTGGCCGAATCAACCCCGTTTACTGTCATCTGCTCCAACCCATAAGGGCCATCGAGTGAGCTGGCGTTATTACCGCCATCCGGGTATTTTGTACAAGTAGTAAAAATGAGCGCAGCAAAAATGGCAATCAGTATAGTGTATTTCATTTGCATTTATTGTTTTGTATATTTCCCATCCACCAATTTATAAGTGCCTTCTTCATGATCGGGTTTGCTGTTATCATCATCCGATAAATTCCGGATTGTGATCAGTCCTTTGCCATCAATCAAAAAATCATACTTATAAGCATTCCTGCCACGCTGGCGATTGGGCGTGTCATAAACATTAAAATTATTGAAATCCGACACAAGGCTATTAACAGCCTTAAACAGCAAGGTCTTTGTATCTAAGCTCCATACTTCATACTGGCTGGTGGCTTTGTGTTCCGAAACATCGAACGTACCGCCGTGATCCTCATTGGAACAGTAACAATTCCGGTAAAAAACTGCAATTTTCAAGTCGGGCTCATTCATCTGAATAATCCCCGTTAGCTTTACAGAATCACACAGGCAAAGCCCGTTTCCTGTAACGGAATCCAGCACCAGCGTATCTTTTTGGTTATTGTAAAGGTAAATGTCGTGATTTTTAAAAATGCCTGTTTGCGCATGTAGCCGGGCATTGCCCAACAGCAGGGAAAATGTAATAACAAACAATGTTCTGAGGCGCTGCATTCGTTGATCCTTATACTTTCAAATATAAGGAATTAAGCGGTTGCCTGAGAAGCATACCAAGCTACCCAATTGTATGTTTACTTTTTGAAGGCAAAAAGTAACAAAAACCTTTTTCCCCTGTAAGGTAATTTCTTCTTCTGCTGGCGCTCAGAAGAACCACGGTTAATGGTCGTCAAGTGGTTCTCAGCACTGATTTGATAAATGCAAAAACTGTATTTTATTTTTTGTTTAATTCGTCCGACGACCATTCCCGTTATTACTGAACAGGGAAAAAGCGTCAACCAAATGAGTGTTCTATTATTTTTTACTTATTGATAACCGAATGTTTTGAACGCGTTAAAATTACTTCGGCTGAATATACTGCGCATGAAAGATAAACCCAATACTTAAAAACACATAGGCCGATGAAAGGAGCCATGCAGCTCTTTTGTCAAAACGCCGGATCTGGTCCACTTTATTGGCTTTGGAAAGCTTTAGCGCATAAACCGAACAGGCCACTGTCGAAAAAATAAAACACAACGTAAGCCCGTGTAATGTATCAACCAGCGTGTATGATGAAGTTTCGGGAAGTGAAGCATCCACAATGTATTTGTTGCCAATGACGGCAAACAGGGAACCTACGCTCAGGTTAAAACGCGCATCGATGCTGTCGCGGTGAATAAAAAAGCACAAAAACGACAATAAAAATGAAATGTACATGCCAACAAATAATTTAAGGAACAACCACCACGAGTCCCGCTCAATACCGATCTGCATCCTGTAGGAGCTAAATTCCGAGTGCGGTTTGGTCAAAGCCGGATCGCCAAAATTGGTTTCATATTTTTTGATGCCGGTACTGATCTTAAAACTGTCGGGGATCACCATCCAGTCGGTAGACGTCCATTTGGAATAATGTTTCCCAAGGGTATCTTCCGCAAAGATCAGGTCGCCGGAATCGTATTGCGAATTTTCAATAGAGAAACGTAATTTTTGGCGGTCAAAAGGAAAATTCTGGATCTGCCAGGAATCTTTCATTACGCATTGCAGCTTCATCAGCATGTAAATGCGGCCATCATCAAGGGTATCCACCGTATAAAACGATTTATCCACCGTTTTTGCCATGGGCACTTCCAGGTATTTGGAAAAATCAAAATCGGGATTTTTATATTTGAGCCACAACCATAAGCTGATGGTGTATTGCTTGTCTTTAAAATCAATATCGTGGATGCTGTTTACGTATACACCTACGGAAACAGTATCGGGTGCATGTTTTGCTTCCTTCGCGAAAGCGGAATGAAAAATAAAAAGGGAGAGAACAAAAAGCAGCTTTTTCATATTGGTTGTTTAGTGGTTTTAAACAACCATAAAAAAACGTGCCGGGGAAAATCCCGGCGTTTGCAGCTGCGTGATTATTTTAAGCGAACCACCGGATGATTTAATTCATTTTTCACAACCGCATATTTATCCAGGTTTTCAAAGAGCTGGGTCAGATTTTTAAAACCATACGATCGTGGATCAAAACTAGGATCTATTTTCCTTAATGACAGACCAACTTTAGAAATATACGTTTCTATATCTTCATTTACCGAAATTTCAAATGCCTTATCAATCACATCAAGATCCAGCTTTGGAAACTCTTTTTTTGTAGTTGTGGATTTTAAAACCTCCTTTTTAGCTTCTTCTGTTTTTACAACATTCCTTTTTGAAACATTCTTACTATTATTTTCAGCCCTTTCTGTCTTCACTTTTTTATCCCTCACAACAATTTCGGGGACAAGGTTCTCACAAAAAGTGAAAATTTCGCAGGATTTTACAAAAGCCGTTGGAGTAAGCCTTTGGCCAATCCCCATTACAAATAATCCTTCTTCCCTTATTCTTTTAGCCAAACCGGTATAATCGCTATCGCTCGAAACAATGCAAAAACCATCCACGCTTCCACTGTGCAGGATATCCATCGCATCAATGATCAGGGAACTATCGGTGGAATTTTTCCCGGTAGTATAAGAAAATTTCTGGATCGGGTTGATGGAATGCTGATTGATCAGGTCTTTCCATCTATTCATGTGAGGAGTTGTCCAGTCGCCATAGATCCTACGGATAGTGGCTTTCCCGTATTTGGATACTTCTTCCAAAATCTCCTTGATCAGTTTCGCCGGGGCATTATCACCGTCAATTAAAACGGCGATGTTAAATTTATTTTCGTTCATGATGCTATCTTTTAGCTTTGCAATAATTTATCTGCCGCTTTTTTATGGCTTCCGGCCGGAAACAGGCTAAGGTAATACTCTACTTTGCTTTTATCTTTTGTTTTACCGTACAATGCCTCGGTTGCTTCCCATATGTTATCATCCATCATGCTTTTGTGGCCGCCATTGTTCATTGCCGACACATAGTATTCAATGGCTTTATCATAATCCCCTAAAAAATAACAGGCTACACCAACCTGGCTGTCGAACAATCCTTTTTTTGCGGGATAGTTTTCTGAGAGTTTTTTATACAGCTCCATCGATTCAGCATATTTTCCGCTGGTCATTAATTTGGAGGCATTGCGCATCAGCTCGTCCTCGTCATTTTTTGCAACCGGGTTTTTAGAGATAAACTCATCATTTTTTTTGTCGGCATCTTCCAGTGTCATTTTCTTTTTTCCGAATAAAGAATCAAATAGTCCCATTTTTAATACATTTTAAATATTTCCTACTCTTTTGGTTTTTCAGGATCCACCCCGTTTGAATGGTTGCCGGGCTCCATTTGCTTGCTTAAATATACGCATTAATCCAGATCCGCATCTATCTTTATAATCAGCCCGGTGGCATCAAAAGTGAAATTTAAAACTCCGGTTTCATGGCCAAAATCTCCGGTAAAATCCACCTTCGCATTCGCATGCAGCTCATTGGGCATTTCAAGGAATACCAGCTTCGTTTTTGTTTTATACCCTGCAAAAAACTTCTCCAAATAGTTGCGCACTCCTTTGGTTCCTTTAAACTTTTCGCCAACGGATACATCGTCAATTACGGCATTGGCAGTAAATAATGCAAGCGCAACTTCTACATCAAAAGCGTTGGTTGCTTTGATGAATTGTTGGATGATTTTTTTTGTGTCTGTTTCTTTCATTGATTTGTTATTTTATATCTATTGGGATTATACTACTCCTTCTCTCCGCAGCCACAAATGCAATCTCCTTTAAACTGTTTTTTCAATTGTTTGTAATTTTTAGGATAAGTTTCTTTAAAAGTAGTATCCGTCCAAATTCCTACGGTTAATGTATCTACAAAATGTGAAATTTCTGCATTTTCGCCTGATAGATTGCATTCATAAATTTGTTGGATCAAATCTTTGTTGCCATCTTTATTAAGGTCATAGATCCAGCTGTCCGTAAACCATTCCGACCCTTCTGACCCATAGTCATATTGAAGCGTTTCAGGCTTTCTTAATTTTCCGGTGCTTTTGTCATATAGGTATAAACATATAAAATTGGGAACACGAATTTCTTTATTATAAAACCGGATCATGTATCCTGTTTGATCTCCTATTTTAATTTTACCATACGCTGTTGCTAATCCTTTACAACTGCTATCTGTTTGGTATTCCACAAATTCACGCGGAATTTCAAATAAATGAAAAAAAGCAGATGGAATAGTCCTTCCCGTAATCAGTGTATCTCCTTCATCTTTATCTGTAATAAATACAGTTTTAATTGTATCGGTAGTTAATTCATTAAATAGATGATTGAATTTTTCAAATTCCGTGGGCTCTTTCTTACATGCTAACAATAACGAGAAGGACACGAAAAGCAGAAGGATTATTTTTTTCATATTACTTATTTGTAGGATTTAATATTTAACATCATAATTAGCAGCATCATTTCCTGTTACATCTTTAAATAAGGACGACATTGTTTCATATTTTATAACAACGCCCCTGATCTCTGCCAGCCTTTCCATTTCCTTTTTATCTTCTGCCACTGCTTTAGCATCAGCAGTCGAACTATCATGTGCTAAGATAACCAAAGAGGCAGAGCTTTTATTCTCCTTCTCCATTTGATCCAATTTCCGTTCATAAATACCAGCCTGTTTCGGATCAGTTTTGGAGCCAGGTTCGGAAGCACCCAGGCTTATTTTATGAGTGGTGCTATCATCACGTGACTTCACCCCGGATGTTTCAGCTTGCCAACTGTTAGTGGTAATAATTAGAGGATCGAAAGTACCACTCCATTCCAGTAGATCCAACTCGCTTAATTTAGCTTTCAACGTATTAAAATCATTTTGCATCTGGATCGCTTCTTTTCCGTACGAAGAAACATCTTCTTTTGCCACAATGCTTTTTTTGATTTTTCTGATTTTTTCTGCATCCGTTAAGCCTAACGTTTTAGCATATACTTCCAGCTCTGAAGTTAAGCCTCCCGGAAGCCTTACAAATTTTACTTTTATACCGTATCTCTTTAATTCTGAATTAAAATCTCCCAGGTCTTTTGTTATCACATTTTCCGACTTACCTTCATAAGGAGTGCTATATGCCTTACTGGTATTAGCTTTAGCAGCAACCGGGAACCATGTAGCATGATCCTGCGTGGGATGAAACGAATGAATTGCTATTTCTCCCCCTTTATCCTGAATTGCTTTTAACTTTTTAAATGCCGCTTCTTTCCCGTACAGCTTATTCCGTTGAATATACCAGGTAACCTGCTTTAAGCCATTTAATCCTTCGCTCTTCATCTCATCTGTAAGAACGCCATGCGGCCCGTCATCTATTGTCCAGGCTACACGAAAAATACGCTGCGGATTAGCCATTTCCAGCCACCACGTTTTTTTGTCATCGGATGAACGAATTTGATAATCTTTCCAACGGCCTTTCTTTTTGAGTTCAACTAACCGGTTATCTGCCTCATTTTTATCAGGAAAAGTAATATTCTCACCATTATCTTTTCTATCCTTTTTCCAATCCTGTCCTTCCAAAATTATAGAATGAGCGTTTTCATAACCATTTTCACGTTGCTTTTCATCATGAGGCATCTCATCTTGCAGCGTATTCTTGGTTTCATTTTCCTGTCTTTTTTCCGCGTTTTTTCTATTTTCATTTGTTCGCTGAACAATATTCCGCCGGTTATTTGAATGATTATTTCTACTATATGATGATCCCATTGGTTATAGATTTTTAATGTTAATACTGTTTGTATAACAAACTTAACCCATTTCCCCCACTCTCCCAAGGACAGTTTTCCCCCTACGGGACATTAAAATCTCCCAACTATTTTAAATAATCTCCCAATCCACCCCGCCAAAAACAATTTAGCTTCACCCGGCAACAGATTATTAAAAAAAAACATCACATTAAATGTCCACTATCCGGTAGGCGCTAGGCTCTGCCTGGTGACAAAAAATTATAAGGCTTAATATTCCCTAATAATTAAATTTCAAATCTTTACTTCATTACATTTGCCGCCTATGTCGGAAAAATATAAAACAGATAGTGATGGCTTGTACTTTGTTACTTTTAGTGTGGTAGGCTGGATCGATGTTTTTATAAGAAGAGAATACCAGGAAATTTTAATTGAAAGCCTTCAGCATTGCCAGAAGAATAAAAACATGCCGATCTACTGCTATTGCATCATGCCCAGCCATATTCATTTTATTACCTATTCTGAGAAAGGTACAATTTCCAATACATTAAGAGATCTCAAATCATTTACCGCAAAAATGCTGCTTAAAGCAATTGCCGATAACCCACAGGAAAGCAGAAAAGAATGGTTGTTAAAACAATTTGCCGATTATGGAAAAAACAGCCCTCAGAAACTGAATATGCAATTCTGGAAACATGAGAACCATGCCTTCTTTTTATACAGCAATAAGATGATCAAACAAAAAGTGGATTACATACATGAAAACCCTGTTGAAGCCGGCTTTGTAAATCATGCACATGAGTGGAGAATGAGCAGTGCTAATGAAGATGGCCCGATAAAATTGGATGAACGGATTTGATTTATAATTAAGATTTTGCTTGTCACTAGGCAGAGCCTAGCGCCTACCTGTACTAATTAACATCATCTTTAATAATTATGATTTTCGATTCTCAAAATACAATCCCCGGCACTACAATCATTTAAAAAAACCGTCACATTAAATGTCCACTATCCCGTAGGCGCTAGGCTCTGCCTAGTGACAGAAAGAAAAAATAGCTTATCGCCTGCCTGCTGATTTAGTAAATGAACTCCGGGAAAGTTTAATTTTTCAGATGCAGAATGTAAGTTATGGAGATGAAATGGAATTGACGGAAATAAAAAACACCAATTATTTTATGCTGCTGCTGTTGAAGGAGATGTTGGAGGTGAAGGGTGTTGTGGGGAAATAACTATTTATTATTTTGTTTTCGATTTAAGAAATATACATAAATTCGAGATGTAAGTTTAAATTTCCACTTAATAAAATAGAAAAAAACATCAAATGGTTTCAATGGATGATTCTCTGGATCATCTTGCAATAATTTTTGAACTATAATTAAATGAAAATTTCCATTTTCAGCTTTAGGATTGAATCTGTTTAAATTTCGTGTGAAACTTTTGTAATAATTTCTAAAAAAAACAAACCGGTAATCAAAATCATTAAGCTTATTATAAAATAAATCTATTTCAACTTCACTTACAGTAGTTTTATGAGTTGATGTATTTATAACATTCACATATTTAAAATCATTGTCCAATAACGGATGTTTTTCTATTTCTTCCGAGGTTAAACTTTTTGCTCGATTTTGCTGCCTAGGCAATCTTTCCCTAAACTCCTTAATGATCTTATAATACGATATATTTTTATCATATAATGGCTTTAAACCAAACGACATAAAACTTATTAGAATATTTGACATAAATATCTATTTATACATCTTTACTCTCATAGGTGCTAGACTCTGCTTAGTGATGGGAGAAAACATATCTTAGCACTACGGGAGATTTAATTATTCTACACAGCCCTACTGATTAACCATTTATGAAAAGGAATTAATTCTTCACTAAAATATTTCCAAGCAATGCTTGATTTTTTATCCGATAGTTGCTTTATCATTTCAGTAATAGCTACATCGTCTGCATCATATTTAAATCCGTTTTTTTCAAGTTCACGAAGAAGTCTTAAAATGAATATATCTCTTTGAGTGAACTCGGTTGTTTTACCTTTTCTTGCAATATATTTCCTAAGTGCTTCAATTGAACTAGAAGCTTTATCTATTCTTTCATATTCTATAGAAATCATTATATCTAAAATCCGAAGATGTGTATTAGTATCTTTTTTATCTTTTTCTTTTACAAAAGCTTCGTTTAAAAGCGACGAAGCTCCCCTATAATCTTTTTGCATAAATGCAACACATGCGCGATAATACAAATATTTAGATTCGTTTTCGCTATTCCCTGTCGTTTTTGCTAAATTATCTAAATCATTTTCAGCTGCATCATAATTTTGATTATAAAAATCAGCATAAAATTCATGTTCTTTTGCGATACTGTAATTAATATACTGCTGTTCTTTTTCAACAGATATTTTTTTTAGTATTTCACTATTTTTTCTTTCTTCCTCTATTAAGCCTAATGCTTTTGTGTATAGATCATTTTTTTCATGAAGCAATAGATTTACCCGATCTATTTCTTTAGCAGCTTTATCGCTTTCCATAGCAGCCATCGTTAATTTACCTTCTTTTTCTAGAATTTGAGTTTTGTAATCTTCTAATTCACTTTGCGATTCAGCAAATGTTTTTTTCAACTGCTCATAGTGATTTCTTAGGGTATTCATTTTATTCATATTTTGCTCTAACTCGCCCCTAGTAATAATTTTACTTCTATCTGTCAAATATAGAATAGTAGCTTTACCCCATCTGTTAAAAAATGTAGTTATACCTAGGGACAAAGTATTAAATATGTAAAAAAACACTATTGAACTAAAAGCAATAACGACAGGATAAAAAAGTCGTCTTAGCCAATTCATTTCATTTAAATATTGCTGTATAATATCAATTCTATTTATTCTTTTTTCTCCACTATCGAAAGAAACAAGAGAAAAAAACAATTGCCAGTTATAAAGTACTAAAGCGATTATAAAAGCCCCAGCAAAAGGAGTGCTATTACGTTCAGTAAAAGGGTTTCTAATTCTCTCTTTAATATTTTCTATTGCTGACTTTATTGAATCTATTATCATAAAACTTTTTTATCCTTAATAAATATACGCTATATATTAAAAAAATTGGTCAAAATAAAATTTCTAGTTATCCTCTAATCCTTAAACACAAAAAAACTATTCTTGCAAAAGTCTTGTCTTCACCATTATTCTTTATCAGTTTCCTTCAGTGTTTTAGACGCATAAGCAAATCCAGCTGCAGCGACCCCTAAACCTCCTAATATCGAACCAATTATTTCTCCCACATTATATTCAATTGAAACTTTAGTTTCAGCTGTAGTGTAATGAACTGTAGCAATTGTTAAACCTACAGCAATTAAAAAAAGTATAGAAAAATACATTTCAAATTTTATGTTTTTTTTTCTGTTTGATGTTTTAGCTGCAAGTTCTTTTTTTAAGCCCTCAACTTGTTCTTCAAGTATACCTTCTTTATCTACTCTACTAGCTTTCCCAGTAGCGAAACTTATTTTTTTTAATTCATCAATATATCTATAAATATACGGCAATAGATTATTACTATCAACATTTGTAATATTAGCCTCCATTAAGTCTTCCCTGTATTCTTCAGGCACAGGGGGTGACAAAGGGAAATTACCCCCAAAGAATGTTTCTATATCTTTTTTTACCGCAAAATCAATCAACATTTTTATCCTATTTTCTATTGGTAAAGATTCATTCATTTTATCTATTAACTCTACAATAACTTCTAGTTTCTTTGCTTCTGCTGATTCTTCCATGATTGTCTTTTTTATAATCGTAACATACCCTTTAATTTCTGACAAACATACCCCACAAAAAACAATTTTCACTGGACACTTTTCCACCTCCAGGACATTAAAAAGCCGGAGCATTTCGCCCCGGCTTTCTCAAATCATTCTTTATCGCAATCTGCACATCAGGAACCCGGCTTCACCACTTCCACCCATTTCCCTGCTTTTCGCGAATTTATCGTATGATCGTACATCGCTTCGCAATACACCGTTGGTAAATAATAGCGGCCCGTATACGCAGCATTCAGCACAATGCGGAAAGTGCTGGTTTTGTTCGGCAGAATATTAAAATACGTATACACCCTGTCATCACGGATATCCTGGTAGGTCGGGTAATCGCTCTTAATAGTACTCTCGGCATCATCCATACGCGTGTTGTGGATTTCCCAGCCGCTCGGGAAAATTTGTGTGAGCGCCATTTGTAAATATTCGCCACGCAAGCCCGGGTTCGTGATCTGCACTTCGGCAATAAAATCCGTTCCCTGTTCCAGTTTGGTCACATCTATTTCGCCGCCCTGCATGTTCGTATAATTTACGCTCATGTTCAGGTCGTTGTCAATGTTGGTTTGGTCGCCGGTTTCCGGGATGCCTTCCATAATTACACGCGCAAATAAAATTCCGGTTCCGTTGTTGGTGATCGCCAATGTGCCCGGTGTGGCGCGGTTCAGCTGCATGTCAATTTGTTTCAGCGGTATTTTTGTATTCAAACTGATCGGCGCTTTGTTATCAATTTTTACATTGTAGCGCATCTCGCTGCTGGCGCCGTTTGCGCCCACAAACTTAGAAACCGCAATTAAGCTGTACGCCGTAGTTTGCGTACTCATCCAGTCATCGGAGCTTAATGCTGCCGATACCGATTTTGCCAGCGTAGCCGCTTTTGATTTCATATCCAATAAAGTAAGCGTCTCTAAGATCATGGCTTCATCGCGCTCGTCCGATCCGTAACTGTAGCCCATTTCGGCGTATTTCGGAATACTGGTGGATAAATTCGCGATCAGCTTGCGCGCTGTTTCCGGCTGCCCGGCTTTTACGTAAGCCGCTGCCAACCGCCATTTAGCGGCCACGGATAAATCGGCATATTCTTTCAGGCGGTTCATGGCGCCCAGTTCCGGCGCTTTTGCCAGTGCCAGTGTGTACAATCTATAAGCCTGATCCAGATCATTATTGTAGTAATAATAATGATCCCTTGGTTTCACCACCCAAGCATTTGCCTTGTTGCGCTGGTAGCGTTTCCAGTTCTCCATAAAGCCCGCCGGCAGCGCATATCCCTTCGCCTCGGCTTCAATCATAAAATGGCCGGCGTAGCTGGTTCCCCAATCATCCGCATCGTATTGTCCTGCCCAATAGCTCATACCGCCGCTTGCCGTCTGGAACTGTTTTAAGCGGTCGATCCCTGCGCGGATGTTTTTATCCATCGCAATTTTAAAATCGCTGTTCAGCTCCATCAAATCGCCCAGGTACAATTGCGGGAACACCGCCGAAGTGGTTTGTTCCACACAGCCATGCGGATACTCGATCAAATATTTTAAACGCTCACCCAAATTGATCGGCGGTATGCTCGATAGTTCAATCGTTCCTTTATTGGTTCCCGTCATACCGGCAGGCGTGTAAGGCGTTGTCCAGGTTTTGCCCGCTTCCACCACACTTTCCATCACATTCACCACTTTGGGGTTGGGGTTGCGCACATCTATCTCAATATCATACACCGCTTTTTCTGTTCCGCTTGTGGCGATGATCTTCACTTTTCCTACACCCAATGCGGAGTTTACTTTTAATTTAAAGTTCACTACATCGTCACCTACTTCTTTAAAGGATAATGATTTGGAAGTTCCGTCCTCCGGTGTAAACATGTTGTTGGCAACAATTTCCACTTTCACATTCTTCACCTGTTTTTCCATCGCGAAAACCGTTACCGGTAAATCCACTTCCTCGCCCGGGCCTACCACGCGCGGCAGCGTACCCAGGATCATGAGCGGTGTGCGCACCGGTGTAGTTTTTTCCGACGAGCCGTATGCGCCGTTATTTCCGGCTACGATCATCGTCCGGACGGATCCCACATATTGCGGCATCATAAATTCAATCGTTTTCTTTTCGCCTTTGTTTAAATGGTATGGGCCAAAAAATTTCACCATCGGCTTAAAGCGGTTGGCTTTGTTTCCGCCTTTATTATTAATATCACCATCACCACCAATCGCTAAAATGCGTGATAGTTCAGCACCAAATGCGCCCATCACCATGTCATACATATCCCAGGTTTTTACGCCCAACGCTTCCCGCGCATAAAATGCTTCCCACGGATCGGGTGTTTTAAAGCGCGTTAAGTCCAGTAATCCTTCATCCACAATGGCAACAGTATAAGTCATTTCTTTTCCGTCTTTTTCCGTTACAATAAAGCTCGATTTTGTTTCCGGCTTCCATTTTTCAGGCGTGGTTACCACGGGGTTCAAATGCGTGTTCGGATCTTCCACCGAAATCGGGATCACGCCATACATCCGTATCGGCAAGTCATTCAGCGTTTGTGCATGTGGCTGCACCAGCGTTACGTTCACATACACGTTCGGTGTCATGTCCGGCGTAATTTTAAAGGTACAATTGGTTTCTCCTTTTTTTGTATCCACCCAATATGCTTTCAATACTTTTGAGCCGCTTTCAATGCTCACCAGTGCGCGGCCATCTCCACCCGACGGAATAATTAATTTTGCATCCTCGCCTACATTGTATGTTTTTTTATCGCTGCTGAATGATAATAAAGTTGCGCCTTCATTTCCTTTCGGAGATGCGCCCGCCCATGCCGGCCAGTCGATGTAAACGGTTTGCCCGGTAGTGTGCCCGCTCTCCTCATCGGTAATGCGCACATAAAAACGTCCCCAATCCGGGCGGTTCACACGCAGCACAAACTGCCCGTTTCCATTTACCGTAGATGCATCCAGTGTTTGATACGTTTCTTTATAAGTGTTTCCTATATAATTGGCAAGGTCGCCATCATAGCTGTCCCACCACCATCTCCAGGAAACTTTATAGATCTGCACTTTTAATTTTTTGCGCGAAATTGGTTTTCCATCGCTGTCTACCGTTGCAATTTTTACAATGTGGTTGGTATCCGTTACCAGCATGCCGGAGAATTTATCTCCTTCTGGCACTTTCATTCCTACATAAGAAGTGTATGGCGAATATGGCAATGAGAACTGATCCACGCTGAATGCGCCGCCCTGCTCAAACACGCGCACTTTAAAATTAGCGCGCAGCATTCCCGGTGCAGCATCGTTCACGTTAATGTTCGGCTTTACCTGTGCAAATCCTTTATCGTCGGTATTTCCATCGAAAATGGTTTGTGCTTCCGATGTAAAATTACGCGCCACATCATCAAACACATAACCGTCGTAACCTTTGAACGTGGTTTGCATCTGGTTGAGCGTTACTTCTACTTTTGCATTCAGGTTTTTCGCAATAGCGCCCTGCAGCCAATGTACTTCCAGCGTTCCTGCCTGGTCTTTATGCGCTACCGATAAATGTTCTGTTTTAAAATCAAGATTAATTTTCAAACGGTTCGGCATGATCGTTTCGATCTTGATATTTTTGGTAAACCATGCGCCACCTACTTTTACGCGTGCGGTCCAGTTGCCTGTCGGCGATGATTTTTCAGTAGTCGTTGTAAAATTATAGAAACCATTCAGGCCCACGGTTTTCATCATCTTGCGGAACACCTGTCCCTGCGGGTTCAGCAATTCAAACTGCACCGGGTGGTTTTTCGGCAGCGTGTTTTGTTTGTCTTCCATTATGAAGGATAAAAACAGCGTATCGCCCGGGCGCCATACACCGCGCTCACCGTAAATAAATCCTTTAATGCCTTTCTGCACTTCCTCACCCGATACGTCAAAAGCACTGATCGAAAGCGCCGATCCGTCATCCAGCTTTAAATAACCGCGCTGTGTTCCGCTTTTCGCCACCATCAAAAACGGTTTCTTTTTAAACGTGGCTTCACACATACCATCGCTGTTGGTTCTCAGCGTTTGCATCACTTGTAATTGATAATCATACAATTCAATGCTTGCACCGCTTACCGGTTTTGTGGTCACCAGATTGGTCAGCACAAAAGTCATCGAGCCATCGGTACCGCGTTTCGCGATCAAACCTAGATCAGATGCAAGCACATTGCGGCTTACTTCCTTGCCGCGGTAATACGCATTGCTGCAAGGGTTATCGCGGTTCTGATAATCGCCTTCGCCTTCATCATAATATTCATAATTATCATAATAGTTATCACCGTAATAATCCCAATCTTTGTCATCGTCATCGTTGGTACCATCGCTCATGCGCTGCATGTCTTCGCTATCCGACGCTTCATCGGCATCATCCGGTACGGCTGGCGCATCGGTACAATTATAAGTGGAGTATTCCTTTTTAAAGCTGATGATCACTTTATAAATTGCACCCGGCTCCGTTTTGATCAGCTCTGCCAGGTCAAGCGAATACGTATTCCATTTGCCTAAATCCATTGCGCTTTTTTGCGTCAGCTGGATCGTTTTTTTCAATACCACTTTTCCTACGCGCCTCAATTCGCGCTCGCCTTCCATGTTATTGATCTGCAAAAATTGCGGAATGTTCTTTTCGTAGATCTTCAAAATTTTCACATCAATTGCTTTTAAGCTTACCGCCCTGAACGGGAAAATCAGCCCGCTGGAATTTGGCAGGATCACGCCTTTCCCGATCAGCTGCACTTCGGGCTTTAGCTGTTCAAACATGATCTCCATTTCGTAACGGGACTTCAGTGGCATGTCCAGCACATTTTTTACGCCCGTTTCCACCGCAATGGTACGTGCGCCGGTTTGCTGTGATTGTGGGTAAACCCGTACTTCATTTTCATCGATCACATATTTCAAGGCACTGCCACCGGTCAGCGTGATCAATCCTTCCAGGTTTTGCCCTTCCATCAGCGGGTCCGAAAACTGCAGTACCGCGTATTGTTCCGTGCTTTGCACCACTTTCACATCCATCACTTTAAAATCGCCCAGCGCCGGAATTTCAATGGTTTTGCTTCCTTTTATATCCGTATCAATCCCGCTTCCATCCCATTTTAATTCGATGCTGCCGGCTTTTTCCGAACGCACAATTCCATCTACTGAAAAATGATGCGTGGTCTTGTCCGGTTCGTGCGTCCAGGTCACCGGCAATGATTTTCCATCCTGCGTTACGCTCACAATTTTTTCAACAGCTGCCACATCCGCTACATCTGCGGTTGAAAGTGTTCCGTCCAGGCGCTGCATCCGCAATGTTTTTTTATCGGTAGTGGTCATTTTATCGGTAAACACTTCAAACGATTGCTGCATGGTTTGAAAATCAAAATTGAAGGTTTCAAACTCCGATGGCACTTCTAAAATGTCCGACAAATAAAATTCGGCTTTGTATTCTGTATTGCCTGGTAAAGGCTTGTCCGGGCGAAACTCAATGGTGCGGCTATCCACCCATACTGCCGTTCCCTTGATGGAAGGCGAAAAGTCAAATAACTTTTTATCTACCGGTTTCCCGATCTCGATGGGTGTTTCCATATCATTGTTCAGCAAAATGCGGATTGTTGATTCCTTGGAAATAATGCCCGATGTATACGCACTAATGTACGCGCTGAATGCCGGATTTTCCTTTTCATCCGTATGGGACGAATGCATTTTACTGAAAACAGAGAGGCTGACCAGGACAGCGATCACAAGCCCTGTAATAATGAGTAATAGTCGTTTTGACATTTGGTAAATATTATTAAGTATTGTTTATTCCGGAATGATGTTTCTCCCGTAAATGTAGAGCAAAAATACATTCTGTTATAAATTGTTAAATAATAATTATTGCTGCAATTTGAGCGTAATTTTAGGGTTATAAAAATGAAGCAGGAAAGCCACAGATTCACAGATTTCAGGATGTAAAAAAACAATTAAAGGATTTTGGGATAAAGTGCCTTACCCATAGTATCTGTGAAATAAATAATCTTTTTTAATCGGTGAATCTGTGGCTTATTTTTTTATACACAAACCCGGGAATTCCTTTTATCGTTCCTTTTTACCTTTTATCAAATAAATCATACGATTTCCCCATAGATTCGTATTTTCGTACAATCGTTCTTTTAACAAACATTTTTAACAAACAGCATGCACGCAGATTCGTAGTTTCGTTCCTGTTCCTGCCCGAATTGTTCAGGCGGGCGTTATCTGTACACCAGATTAGTAAATTAGTATTAATTAGTATTAGTAGAAATATATGACAAGATCAAGAAAATGGCTTTTACTCATTCCGGTTGCCGGAATAGCATTAGTATCTTATACCTTTAAAAGCAGTGTGCAGTCGGATAAAGATGTGGCAATCGACCAGATCCTCATGCAAAGCCTTAACAATGTGCATTATTCGCCTTTAACCGTGAATGACGAGTTTGGCGAAAAAGTATTCAAGCTGTATCTCCAGCGATTGGATTACAATAAAAAATTCCTGTTACAGGGCGATGTGGATGATTTGAAAAAAATGCAGCACAACATCGACGATGAGATCACCAACGGAAAGTTTACTTTTTTCGATAAATCCTACGACATTATCACCAAGCGTGTGGACGATGCACAAGCATATTACAAAGAAGTCCTGGACAAACCATTTGATTTTTCCAAAGATGAAGACCTGCAGCTGGATGAAGAAAAATTGCCTTTCGCAAAAAATCCGGCGGAATTAAAAGAAGCATGGCGCAAATCCTTAAAATACCAGACGCTTGCAAAAGTGGTGGAAATGACGGATGCACAAGACAAAGCACATGAAAAAAGCGATACTGTAAAGCTAAAAACCAAAGAGCAGATCGAGATTGAAGCGCGTAAAAAAGTATTAAAGAGCAACGACGATTATTTTAAACGCATCCGCGAATTCGACCGCAACGACCGTTTGTCGGTATATTTTAATTCCATTACCGGAATTTACGATCCGCATACCGAATTTTTCCCGCCGAAGGACAAAGCCAATTTCGATATCAGCATGAGCGGACAATTGGAAGGCATTGGCGCGCAATTGCAGGAAAAAGACGGGTACACAAAAGTAACCAGCATTGTGCCGGGCAGCGCTTCCTGGAAACAGGGACAATTAAAAGCAGGCGATATTATTTTAAAAGTAGCGCAAGGTGCTACAGAACCGGTGGATATTGTAGACATGCGTTTGGACGATGTTGTGCAATTGGTACGCGGTAAAAAAGGAACAGAAGTGCGTTTGACCGTAAAAAAAACGGATGAAAGTATTGTGGTGATCCCGCTGATCCGCGACATTGTGGTATTAGAAGATAGCTACGCACAATCTGTAATCCTGAAAGGAAAGAAAAACATTGGTTACATTAAGTTACCGTCGTTCTACGCCGATTTTAACGGAACCGGCGGCAGAAGCTGTTCCAAAGATGTGAAAAAAGAACTGGAGAAATTAAAAGCGGAAAATGTAGACGGGATCATTCTTGACTTGCGCTACAATGGTGGCGGATCGTTACCGGATGTAGTAGACATGACAGGCTTGTTCATCGACAAAGGCCCGATTGTACAGGTAAAACAAAAAAATACTTCCGCACAGATATTGGAAGATAAAGATCCTTCTGTAGTGTACGACGGCCCATTGGTGGTAATGGTGAACTCCAACTCTGCTTCTGCTTCCGAGATCATGGCTGCTGCTATACAGGATTACAAACGCGGCGTGATCGTGGGAACTTCCCCGGCCAGCTTCGGAAAAGGAACCGTACAGCGTTTTTATGATTTAGATGATTATTTACCGGCACAATACAACAACATCAAGCCATTGGGCCAGGTAAAAATAACAACGCAAAAATTTTACCGCATCAACGGTGGCGCTACACAATTAAAAGGGGTTATTCCTGATATCGTATTGCCGGATCCATATTATTTGCTGGACCAGGGCGAAAAAGAACAGGATTACCCGATGGCGTGGGACGAAATCACCCCGGCAAAATACGTAGCCTGGAACCCAACCTATTCCGTTGAAAAATTAAAAGCCAACAGCGAAGCACGCGTAAAAACAAATCCCGGCTTTGAAATTTTAGATGAAGCTGCAAAACGTTTGAAAAAACAAAAAGACAATACCATTGTTTCCCTGAACTATGACAAATATGTAGCGGAGCAGAAAAAATACAAAGAGGAAGCAAAACAAATGGATCAGTTGGATAAGGAAATCCCGGGAGTTGAAGTAATGTCGCTGAAAGCGGATATTGCCACTACCGATCCAACCGACACTGTAAAAGTAACGAAAAACAAAGAGTTTTTCAAAACCATTAAAAAAGATCTGTACCTGAATGAAACGGTTTCGATCATTGATGAGATGAAATAATTGATTTGCAAATGTGCAGATTACTGATGTGCAGATTTGCTGTACGCTTAATAAAAAGGATGCCTTTCGTAATTGAAAGGCATTCTTTTTTTGCAAAAACAGGTTCTAACCGTTTTTACACCCACAACATCTGTACACAGCAACCAATGAACTAATGAGCAAGTGAACCAATAAACCTTACGCATCTGCGCACAGCATATTTGCACATCAGCACATCAATAATCTGCACATCATTCCAACATTTTTTTGTAATATTGAACAAACATGTAACAAACACTACGGATAATCGTCTTAGTCCGGAATTATAAAAATTATAACGCAAGCCACATGAACTTAACCATCACCAACCTTTCTAAAACCTATTCAAATGGGTTAAAAGCGCTTAACAACATTAACCTTGAGATCAGCAGCGGCATGTTTGGAATGCTGGGGCCGAACGGCGCAGGCAAATCGTCCTTAATGCGTACCATCGCCACGTTGCAGGAAGCCGACAGCGGTTCCATCATGCTGGGCGACATCAACGTGCTGAAACAAAAAGATGAAGTACGTAAAGTATTGGGCTATCTGCCGCAGGATTTTGGTTTTTATCCGAAAGTAACGGCCTGGGACATGCTCAATCACTTTGCGATCCTGAAAGGAATTGACAATGCAAAGGAACGTAAAGAAGTGTGTGAAGCATTGCTCAATCAAACCAATTTACTTGAAGCGCGCAAACGCTATATCGGTGATTATTCGGGCGGGATGCGCCAGCGCTTTGGTATTGCACAGGCATTGCTCGGCAATCCTAAGCTGGTGATCGTGGATGAGCCAACCGCAGGGCTGGACCCGATGGAGCGCAACCGCTTTCATAATTTACTGAGCGAGATCGGTGAGAACATCATCGTGATCCTTTCCACACACATTGTGGAAGATGTGCGAAACCTCTGCTCCAACATGGTGATCATGAACCAGGGAACCATTTTACTGGAAGGAAAACCGGCGCAAACCATCGAAAATATGAATGGCAAAATCTGGATGAAACTTATTGATAAAGCAGAACTGGGCGAACACAAAGCACAATTCAAAGTGATCTCCACTAAAGTAGTGGAAGGTAAAATACAAGTGCATGTATTTAGCGAAACACAGCCGGATCCTTCTTTCCGTACCATCACTACCGACCTGGAAGATGTGTATTTTGCAACCATAACGAAATAAGTTTAGAGTTTAAAAAGTTTGAAGTTTAGAGTTCTGTTGCCTGTACTACAATTTATTTTTTCAGCACACAGCAAACCCTGAACATTGAACTTTTTCAGCAAACTCTAAACACCAAACACTAAACTATTTTTAAACTAAACAACAAAATGTTTAAACAACTCTTTTCCTTCGAATTAAAGCTCTGGTTCAAGCGCCCGGGGGTTTATATATTTTTCATGGTCATTTTTCTGCTTTCCATGCTTGTAACTATGCTGGCAAGCGGCTTGTTTGGAAACAGTATCGGCGATAGCAATACCACCATCAACTCGGCACGTGCCATCAGTCTTTTTTTATCATCGGTAGATAGCGGCTTTATTGCGCTCATTATCCTGGTAAGCATTATTGCACCGGTAGTGTATAAGGATTTCCAGTACAACACACACCCTTTGCTTTTCACCAAACCTATCACTAAATTCGGTTATATGATCGGGCGGTTCAGCGCTGTTTTTTTAGTTGCCCTGTTTGTATTATCAGGAAGCGCATTCGGCCACATGTTCGTTTGTGCTCTTCCCGGGGTCGATCCTTCCAGGCTTGGCCCTTTCAGCATCATGAATTATGTAAAACCGTTTTTGTTTTTTGTGATCCCGAATACATTGCTCGTTGGCGCCATCTTCTTTTCGCTGGTTACATTTACACGCAATATGATCGCGGGTTATGTGGGTTGCCTGGTATTTGTGATCGTCAAAGCCATTGCCACTGCATTGTTGGGTAACCTCGAAAACCAGCACCTGGCAGCCTTACTGGAACCTTTTGGCGAACAGGCTTTTCGCCAGATCAGCAAATACTGGTCGCCGGAGGAACAAAACACGTTATCCGTTCCTTTCGAAGGATTGATCCTTTATAACCGAATGATCTGGCTCGGCATCAGCATGCTGATCGCTGCATTTACCTATATCCGGTTCCAGTTCAGCCAGTTCAACGAACCCGTATCATTTTTCAAACGGAAAAATAAAAAAGAATTGCTGTCGCTCTCTTCCGCCCCCATCCTGGCATTGTCGGATATCATCAAACCAACACAGGTTTTCTCCACAAAATTCAGCTGGTACCAAACATGGTTCATTGCAAAATTTGAATTTAAAAAGATCACCCGCAGCATTTTCTTCCTGATCATCATTCTGCTGGCCATCTTATCGCTGCTCATCTCCATTCCTGTTAGCGGGAACATATATGGCACTCCTACCCTGCCCGTTACATATAATATACTTGGTGTTGGCGCCGGGTTGTTCAAATTTTTCATGTACATCCTTATTATTTTTTACGCCGGTGTGCTGGTTTGGCGTGACCGGGATGCCAAGGTAGATGAGCTCATGGGCGCTTCTCCTGTAAAACAATACGTGGGTTTTATGTCAAAGCTGATCGCATTGATCCTGGTGCAGGCTGTTTTATTCCTCGTGATCATGCTTACAGGCATTGGCGCACAGCTTTATTACGGATATTATAACGTAGAGATTCTTCATTACATTAAGGATTTGTATGGTTTCCAGCTAATCAGCCTCACACTGGTGTGTGTACTCAATCTTGCATTGCAAACCATCATCAACAACCGTTATGTGGCATACACTGTATCGGTCTTGATTTTCCTGGCCCTCCCTATTTTATTTTCAGTGATGGAATGGAGTAACCAGCTCATCGAATTTAACAGCGACGGCCCTGAGCTGCATTACTCGGATATGAACAAATACGGGCACATTATTTTTCCATTTATTATCTACAAAGTATACTGGAGCAGTTTTTCAGTGATCCTGATTGTGACCTCCGTTCTGATGTGGGCACGCGGAAAAGAAAAAGGATTCCGCAGCCGTTTGCGCATTGCCGGGAGCTTGTTTAATGCAAAGGCAAAATTAGCGCTAAGCCTTGCGATCATTATTTTCATTATCAGCGGCGGTTTTATTTATTACAATACCAGCATCTTAAATAAAAATTATTCTTCCAAACAGGAAGAAAGGATCCAGGCTGATTTTGAAAAAAAATACAGGCATTATTTAAACACACAGCAGCCGCGGATTGTTGCCGCCAATTGGAATGTTGATATTTATCCGAAACAGCGCAGTGCAAAAATCAAAGGATACTACATCATTAAAAACAAAAGCAGGCGCAATGTTGATAGTGTGATCCTGAACATGAGCCACACGGCAAGAGTAGATTTTAAATTTGAAAAAGCAGCAACAGCGGTAATCACCGATAAGAAAAACGGGATCTACATTTATAAACTGGCAGTCCCTCTAAAGCCCGGCGATTCTATGAAGCTGAATATCACCATGGATTATTACCCGAAAGGGTTTAAAGCATCGGATGCGGGCAGGGCTATTGTAGATAACGGTACTTTTTTTAGCAGCGACTTTTTACCTTCACTGGGCTATAATCCGGCAGAAGAGCTGGACGAAAATTCCACCCGCAAAAAATACGGCTTACCGCCAAAAGAGCGCATGGCAAATGTTAACGATAGCCTGGCACGCATGAATAATTACATCAGCAGGGATGCCGACTGGATCGATTTTGAATGTACGCTCAGCACTTCATCCGACCAAACCGCTATTGCTCCTGGGTATTTGTTAAAACAATGGCAGCAGGATGGCCGCAATTATTTCCATTACAAAATGGATTGCAAGATCCTCAACTTCTATTCCTTCTTATCCGCACGCTACGAAATAAAACACGATAGCTGGACGGATCCTGCATCCGGCAAAGTGATAGCGATCGATATTTATTACAATAAAGGACATGAATACAACCTGGACAGAATGGTAAGGGGTGTAAAAAAATCGCTGGCCTATTACAGCAAAAATTTCAGCCCGTACCAGCACAGACAAGTGCGGATCGTTGAGTTTTCTGTAATCGACGGCACGTTTGCACAATCTTTCCCGAACACTATTCCTTTTTCGGAAAGCATTGGCTTTATCGCAAAAGTGAATGATAAAGATCCCGAATCGATCGATTATCCGTTTTATGTAACAGCGCATGAAGTAGCGCATCAATGGTGGGCACACCAGGTGATCGGCGGAAACGTACAAGGCTCCACGCTAATGTCGGAAACCATGTCGCAATACTCCGCGCTGATGGTCATGGAAAAAGAATTCGGAAAACCGGCAATGAAAAAATTCCTGAAATATGAAATGAATTCGTATTTGCGCGGCCGTGCTACTGAAACAAAAAAAGAATTGCCGCTGATGCTGGGTGAAAATCAGCAATACATCCACTACAACAAAGGAAGTGTGATCATGTATGCATTGCGGGATTACATAGGCGAAGATTCGCTGAATGCAGCCCTCGCAAAATACATCAGGAAAGTAGCCTACCAGGAACCGCCGTATACCAACTCCGTTGAGTTTGTGAATTACCTGAGAGCTGCCACACCGGATAGTTTGAAATACATCATCAACGATATGTTTGAAACAATCACCATTTATGAGAACAAAACAACCGCTTGTTCTTATACAAAAACCAAAGATGGAAAATACCTTGTGAAATTTTCGGTGGAATGTATGAAGTTTAAATCGGATAGCATTGGCCGCATGAAATCAGTGCCGGTTGCTGATTGGATCGATATTGGCGTATTTGGAAGCAAAGAGGTGAATGGCAAAAAAACAGAAACCGAATTGTATCTGCAAAAACGGAAGATCGATAAAAACAAAATGGAATTTGAGATCACGGTGGATGAAGAGCCTGTGAAAGTGGGAATTGATCCGTATAACAAGCTGATCGACCGCACACCTGACAACAATACCAAATCACTGAACGGTGGCGATCACGAAAGCGCTGATGGCGGCGGGACGACTGTATCTGTAAAAGTTGGCGGATAAAACAGATGTTAGATATTAGATCACAAAAACAAAGGCGCTTCAAAAATTGAAGCGCCTTTGTTTTTGTGATCATCGAAAAGATAAAGATGGGTTACCAGCTTGTGGTCAAACATTCCTATTACGGAAAAGATTTTTTTTCCTCGCTACTTTGCGTCTTCGTGGCAAAAAAACTACAATACCGAGATCAGGAGCAACGCAATAATCGCTGGCAATGCCTGTACAACAAAAATACGTTTGGATGCTGTTAATGCGCCATAAATTCCGGCAACCGCCACACAGCTTAAAAAGAAAATAGCAACATAATGGCTCCATTCTACATTTTGAATAAACAGCGACCATACCAATCCGGCCACTAAGAATCCATTGTACAATCCCTGGTTGGCTGCCAACGCTTTTGTAGGCTCAAATAATTCCGGTGGAAATTGTTTGAATACTTTTTTACCAACCGTGGTCCATGCAAACATTTCCATCCAAAGGAAATAGGCGTGTTCCAGCGCTATGATAATGATCAGAGTTTTTATAGCGTATATCATAAGTTCAAGGTTTAAAGTTCAAAGTTTTGCTGTGCAGATGCTGTGTATTAAATAAGTTTAAAGCTCAAAGTGCAGAACGGGTAACACAACTTTAAACTTTTAAACATTAAACATTGAACTCATTTTCTTTACAAAGTTAAACATGTTTCTCAATTATTGAATACATCGATTTTTACTTACTTTTGAGTAACCTATAATTGACGACAAATGAACAAAAAATTATTTTTCTTATTGCTCCTTGGTTTTCCCTTTTATCCGTTCACGGGATCGTCACAAACCAACGACAGCAGCTACGAGTATACCAACAAACACGAGCTGGCATCTGTAAGTTATTCTGACAAAAACGGCACGCTAATCTACGAGCGAATTTACTGGAATCATCTTCCGAACGGAAAATACGCCTTTGTTTCCAAACAGGGATTTGTAACCGTGCGCAACGGCTCCACCTTTAAGCTGGATGCTTCCACACCTGATAATGTAACCGAAACCACATTGGATGATAAATACAATGAGGTTACCTATATCTGGAAAAATGGCAAGAGAGAAATATACACAGGCGGTTTACCCGATGGTACGAACACTATCAAATATGAAGGCGATAATCCCGGCGTGTATGAATGGAAAAACGGAAAAGAAATATTTGTAAGGAAATTAACAAAAGAAGACCGCAAAGCACAGGAACAAGCACAGATTGACGCGGCTGCCCTACTAAAGATAGAACAGGAAATGCAAAAAGAACAACAGGATACAACAAAACAGCAGATAAAGTAAATTTACAAGAAAGCGGAAACCAATTCCGCTTTTTTTATAAGCTCCATTCCTTTAAAGATCGTCATCCTTCGTCAAGCACGGATGACAGCATTTATTAGAATTTGCTTTTTATTTTATAATGTAAATTTCCGAGTAAGACCTAAAGACTTACGACTCCAGGCTAACTACTTCTTCCCTTTCGCCCGTTGCATGTAATTCACATCATTGGTATCAAACCTGCTTCCCCGTTTGGATTTATACACATCAAAACGCGTTTTCACTTCCGTTTTCGGCCATGCATTATTTGCTTCATTAATATCCGCAGTTTCTTTGTAGGGGTCGATCAGGATCGATTTTACTTCTTTTGTTTTCACGAATGTTTTGGTCACTTTGGTTTCATCCTTTCGCCAGATATAAGCGCTGATGCGCTCTACTTCGCTTGTTCCGTCGGCATAATTCCATTGAATAATGATCGGCATTACCGTCCCGCCTTTATTGCTGAAATTCAATTCGTAATAAAAATTGCCTTCATAATTTTTAAAATCATCTGCCGACATGGCGCTTAATTTTTCATTTTCATTACGGATCACAGGCGTTACATCGGTAGCAGCCATTTTATTGTAATAATAAAAATCGCGTAATGTGGTATCTGTATCTACCAAAAATTTCATTCCACTCTCACGGTTCCTCACTTTGGAGATGTGCTCAAAATCCTTTACAGGTGGCTTCGGCCGGATGGTGTCCATTTTTACAGGGATCACATCGGAGTTTTTTACGGTAAATGCTTTTACGCTGTCCAATGAAATATCCACGGGATCGGTATCATAAAACCAGCCTCTCCAGAACCAGTCTAAATCCACGCCGGAAGCATCTTCCATGGTCCTGAAAAAATCGGAAGGTGTTGGATGTTTGAACGCCCAGCGCTCCGCATATTGTTTGAATGCATAATCAAACAAATCGCGCCCCATTACCGTTTCGCGTAAAATATTTAATGCTGTTGCAGGTTTTCCATACGCGTTTGCACCAAAATTATTGATGTTCTCGCTGTTGGTCATGATCGGTTCCAGCTGGTCTTTCGACATTTTCATGTAATCCACAATTTTGTTGGCAGGGCCACGGTTGGAAGGAAAATTATTATCAAACTCCTGCTCCGTTAAAAATTGCACAAAAGTATTCAAGCCTTCATCCATCCATGTCCACTGGCGTTCATCGCTGTTCACGATCATCGGAAAAAAATTATGTCCCACTTCATGGATGATCACGCCCAGCATTCCGTATTTTGTTTTTTCGGTGTAGGTTCCGTCTGCTTCCGTTCTGCCGTAATTAAAGCAGATCATCGGGTATTCCATTCCGTTGGATGCTTCCACGCTGATAGCGGTAGGATATGGGTAATTGATCGTATATTTCGAATACGTGCGGATCGTATGCGCTACTACTTTCGTTGAGTATTTGCTGTAAAGCGCATACGATTCTTTCGGGTAATAGCTCATGCACATCACTTTTTTACCCGCCTGGCTGATGCCCATTGCGTCCCACACAAATTTGCGGGAACTGCCCCATGCAAAATCGCGCACATTTTCGGCAGTATAGATCCATGTTTTAAAATTGGTATGATCCGGATTTTTTTCTTTGTTTTTTGCTTCGTCCAGTGTAACAATTTCAACCGGCTTAGTGCTGGTTTGCGATTGTACCCATTTTGCCAGTTGCGTCGATGTTAGTACAGCCGCATAATTGGAACATTGCCCGGTTGCCGCTACCACATGGTCGGCCGGCACTTTCATACGCACTTTAAAATTTCCGAAAGCCAGTGAAAATTCGCCCCTGCCGGTAAATTGTTTGTTGTTCCATCCGCCGTAATCATTGTACACACACATACGCGGGTACCATTGTGTGATCGTGAACAGGTCGCTGCCATCGTCAAAATGCTCAAACCCGCCGCGGCCACCGATTTTCATCCGTTCCGAAATTTTATAATTCCATTTAATTTTAAACACAAACTGCTGCCCCGGCTTTAATGTTGCGGGCAGATCAATGCGCATCATGGTATAATTGATAGTGTACGGCAATGCCTTACCCAGTGCATCCGTCACGCTGATAATATTATCGCCATAACCTTCCAGCTTCTTTTTCACATCCAGCCCGTCGAGCTGCACATCCGTAACAGGCTGCGTAATTTTACTTCCGTCAAAATAATTGGATTCTCCATTCGGATTGTGCTCGTTCTCATCCAGCTGCAGCCACAAGTACGTAAGGGGATCAGGCGAATTGTTATAATACGTAATCTGCTCGGAGCCTTCCAGCTTCATGTCTTTTTCGTTCAGGAACGCATCAATGTCGTAATCGGCACGCTGCTGCCAGTAAGCACTTCCGGGTGCACCTGATGCGGTGCGGTAACTGTTGGGCGTTGGTAAAATAGTGCCCAATTGCTCAAATTTATTTCCGTGATTGGCTTTGGGGTTGTTTTGAATATTCTGTGCAAACGCAGCGCTGAAAAGCGACAGCAGGGAAAGTGAGAGTGTAATTTTTTTCATTCGTATAGAAAAATTTAATGGATCAAATCGTAAAAGCGCTGGACAGCCAACAGCATTGCAATTCCAAATACGGCAGCCGAAATAAAAAAATTAAAATCGTTTTTCCGTATCCTGAAAATGCTTGTTAAAAATAAGGAAAACAATACAATAATAGTAACGATAATTAGCTGACCGGTTTCTATCCCGGTATTAAAGGCAAATAATGGGGATAAAATATTTTTTTGGGTGCCTAAAAGGGATTTTAAAAGTGTGGAAAATCCGAGGCCGTGGATCAGACCGAAAAACAACGCCATCCAGTAATTGGCCTTAAAATTCCCGCTTTGGATCTTGTTCCTGTTATAGATATTGTAAATGCAGGTGCATAAAATGGTAACCGGGATCAGGAACTCTACCAATTTTGTATTGATTGTGAGAATATCAAGCACGCTGAGCGCGAGGGTGAGCGAATGCCCGATGGTAAATGCGGTGATGAGCACCAGTAATTTTTTCCACTGTTTTATCGTATATACGCCACACAAGGCAAGGAGGAACAACATGTGGTCGTATCCCTGAAAATCGGTAATGTGCCCAACGCCTGTTGTGAACCAAAGGTAAAAGTTGTTCAAATTTCGTATTTTTGATCTATGGTCAACAAGTTTACTGTTTTTTCGGCAAAATCACTAACGGCATTCTGCATTTTTATTGCGGTTACTGCCTTTACTGTTCCGGCTCACCGCTTCTATCTCGGCCTGACCGAAATACGCGTAAATACCTCCAAAAAGACGATGGATGTGAGCTGTAAATTATTTACGAACGACCTGGAAGAAGTGCTCCTGAAAAAGTATGGTAAAAAAATTGACCTGGCAACGAGCACAAAGGACAAAGCCACGCAGGCATTGCTGAATAAATACATCAATGACAATTTTAAGATCAATGTGGGCGGCAAGCTGCAAGTACTTTCGTTTGTAGGATATGAAGTGGAAACGGATGCTACCTGGTGCTACCTCGAAACAGTTCCGTTCAGTAGTAAAGGCACGGTTAATATATACAACACGCTGCTATATGATTACCTTCCGGAGCAATCCAACATGATCAATTTTTATTGGGATGACCAGGATAAAAGTGCAAAGCTGACGAACCCGGATAAGATGGTGGAGATCAACTTTTAATCTACTATTTAATCTACTAATACTAAGTTCCTTAGAATAAAAGACCTACCTTTAAGGAAAAGTAAACTTTATTAACCCGAAATTAATATAAGGGCTGTTCAATTTTTATTAATAGACCACAATTATACAATAAAAGTTTAATACTGCTTTTATGGTTAAACAAAAGAATAAAATTTATGCATATTGGTCATATCATCAGTTCCATTTGTAATGACTATCCTCCGATCTATATTTATTTAGGTGCCGTATTCACGCATGTTTTTTCTCCTTACAATAAAAATCATAAAGGCTCAAAACCTTTTTTAATAACGGTATTGAAAGATAAATCAGATGTATTCTATTCAAGAATGGATTTGCTTATTTTGCCAATAATGGCATTAATTTTTGGGTATGTCGCAATTCATCCGACTACAATTCAAGCTGCAATGACTACAGGATTAACTTGTAATGTTACATTATTTACGATAATAAAAAAGTCAAATAAATAACGAAAAAATGATAGCCTATATAATTTTAATTATCTTTTCTGTTTTATTGATTACTGCCACTATTTTATATTTTATAAAGAATCAAATTTTTATAAATAGTAAAAGTAGAATCGTACGCAAAATCCCCTTTATACTTGCGATTTCAATGGGAGGATTTATATTTTTCACAACTTTATATTTCAACCATAAAAGAGATGATAAAATTGGTCAATTCGATTTATTAAAACTGCAAGCTCTTACCTTAGATACTTCATTAAATAAAAATGTGATCCTCTCCGCCCCAGTTGACATATTTTCTTCAAAAAGAATCGACACGCTAAAATCATTAAATGAAAAATTATATAATATAAAAAATTATTTATCTGCGAAAAATATATTTTCAACTGTAACCCCGGAAATTCAAGATTCTGTCAATGCAACATATGCCTGTATAAATAACAAAAAGAAATTACTTGAACGGACAGATATTAATCATGGATATATCTATGGTGGAATCTGTGGCAACGATAAATGGATTGACGATAATTTTCAAAATCTAACTCATACCGGCAGATGTCCAATTGTAGGGGATAGATTAATATGCATTAAACCTATTTTTGTTAGATCTGGCGAGGCTCACAAAGTAGAAGATAAAAAAGGCTGGGTAAATCAGCAGTTATTAGGCATATTGCAAGTAGACAGAAAGATAATTGTAAAAGAAATAATAAAACTTCCTAATGATTATTTCTGGATAAGATTTTAAAATAATATTTCTTTGAACTAAAAATAAAAAGCTCCGTAATGATGATTACGGAGCTTTTTGTTCAATAGCTTTTTTATTTTTTATGCTTCTTCCATCTCTTCTACTTCACCCATTGCGCAGAATTTTTCGATGCGCTGATCCACTCGTTTTTTAGGATTTATTTTTTCCAGCGCATGAATATTTTTAAGGATCTCCGCTTTTACGGTGGCGAATATTTCGGTATGATTTACGTGCGCACCGCCTAATGGCTCCGGGATGATCCCATCAATTAATTTATTACCTAACATATCGGTTGCCGTTAATTTTAATGCTTCAGCAGCGCGTTCTTTATTGTTCCAGTTGCGCCATAAGATGGACGAGCAGGATTCCGGTGAAATAACAGAATACCAGGTATTTTCCAGCATCATTACTTTATCGCCGATGCCTATGCCTAATGCACCGCCGGAAGCACCTTCACCAATAATAATACAAATCACAGGCACTTTTAATTGTGCCATTTCCATTAAGTTACGGGCAATTGCCTCACCTTGTCCGCGCTCTTCCGCTTCCAATCCGGGAAAAGCACCGGGTGTATCAATCAGCGTTACAATAGGCTTGTTGAATTTTTCTGCTAATTTCATTAAACGCAATGCTTTGCGATAACCTTCGGGGTTTGGCATCCCGAAATTACGGATCTGGCGCATTTTGGTATTGATCCCTTTTTGCTGCCCGATAAACATTACTGTTTTTCCATCCACACTCCCAAAACCGCCCACCATTGCTTTGTCATCTTTTACGGTACGGTCGCCATGCAATTCCATGAACGTTCCGCCGGTAATGTAATCAATATAGGCTAATGTATAAGGCCTGTCGGGGTGACGCGAAACCTGAACCCGCTGCCAGGGCGTTAAATTTGAATAGATCTCTTTGCGGGCTTCTCTTATCTTTTCTTCAATATCAGCAGTTGCTTTAGTAACATCGATACCACTTTTTTCTGCTACTTGTTTTACTTTTTCTAATTGTTCAACCAAACTTTCAATTGGTTTTTCAAAATCTAAATAATTCATCTTCAGGAAATTTGATTAATGGAGGGCTAAAATACGAAATATACGGGTAACGAACAATATGTTTTTCACCACAAAGGCACTAAGGTGCAAAGAAAAGGTTATTTGTTTCTGCAAGAATTGATATTTGGTCGCACGTATTTTTAATTCGTATTGATCCGTAATACTTAAGCAACCAGATTTGTACATTTGTACGAATTAGCGATTCGTAAGTACTAATTACTGATGACTAATTACTGACGACTAATTACTAATTACTATGATCACTTTCCCTAATGCTAAAATAAACATCGGCCTCAACATTATTGAAAAACGCGACGATGGTTTTCACAATCTAGAAAGTGTATTTTACCCGGTTGGCTTGTGCGATGCGCTGGAAGTGGTAGAGAATACAGAAACCGGCAGTGAACGGATCACAATCAGCACATCCGGAATTGAGATCCCCGGAAATGCCGATGATAATTTATGTTATTATGCCTATCATGCCATTGCTGCAGATTATCCCCTGCCAAATGTAAAAGTACATTTGCACAAACACATCCCGATTGGCGCTGGTTTGGGTGGTGGTTCGGCCGATGCTGCTTTTTTTATCCGCTTGCTGAATGATAAATTTGAGCTGGGAATCTCATGGGGAGAAATGCACCATTATGCAAGACAGCTCGGCAGCGATTGTTCTTTTTTTGTGAGCAACAAGCCTGCTTTCGCGGAAGGCAAAGGCGATCAGTATGAATCATTGAGCATGAGCTTAAAAGGATATCATGTTGCATTGGTGTACCCTAATATTCACATCAATACAGCAAAAGCATACAGCGGCGTAAAACCAAAATCGGTAACGCGCTCATTGGAAAATGATATTTTAAATTTACCGATCGGGCAATGGAGAGATTTCATTCACAATGATTTTGAAGATTCTATTTTTCTGCAATTTCCGGAGATAAAAAACATCAAAGAAAAATTATATGCAGAGGGCGCCATCTACGCATCAATGAGTGGAAGCGGCTCTACATTGTATGGGATCTTTAAAGACAAAACAGATTTAAAAAATAAATTTGAAGGTTGTTTTGTGTTTGAAGGAGAGCTCTGATTTACCACTAAAAACACCAAACATTCTTGAAGTAGTTGAAGTAGTTGTGATAAAATTGAATCACAAAAGAAAATAAAAGCACCGGATGTAAATGCTGTGTGTTAACAGGATTTCAAATTAACTAAACAAAAATTCATTAATGCTCTTCGTCCTGTAGTGCTGAAAATAACTACAGCCTGATGCCAATGATCGTTACATCATCCACCTGTTCCAGCGGGCCTTTCCACAATTCAAGCTCAGCTGATAGAAATCCGTTTTGCATTTCCATCGGTTTGTCCGAATGAAGAGTTAACAATTCTTTGAGCTGCTTATATTTGTATTTTTTTCCTTTCGCACCGCCAAACTGATCGGCATAACCGTCTGTCAACAGGTAAAATATAATTCCGTCTGCGTAAGCAACCGAATGGCTGATAAAAGAAGTTGCCATTTCGTGTTTTCCTACCGGTTGTTTATCTCCTTTTAGTTCCTGCATTTTTCCGTTTACAATATACCACAAAGGATTATTGGCGCCGCTCCACTGAATCTCTTTTTTATTTTTATTGATCCGCAGTAGCGAAATATCCATTCCGTCTTTCACGTTTTCGCCACTTTTGTCAAATGTTTCCACTACCAGTTCCCTTGTTTTATCAAGGATCGCCCCGGTATCCCGCAAGCCAAATTCCTTCACCGACCGGTTGAGTGCATTGGAGCAAACAACGCTTACCATTGCTCCCGGAACGCCATGCCCGGTACAATCTGCAGCGGCAATAAAAATTTCGTTGTTAAATTGTTCCATCCAGTAAAAATCGCCGGCTACAATATCTTTGGGCCTATAAAAAACAAAAGAGTCGGAAAAATGCTGCCGGATCAGCTTTACTGATGGAAGAATAGCACGCTGCAAGCGTTTTGCGTACGAAATGGAATCGATGATCTCTTTTTGTTTTTCTTCTACCAATTCTTTTTGATTCTCCACTTCCTGTTTTTGCTCTTCAATAATGGCTTTCGCTTTTTTATTTTGCTGCAGGTTCCGGAAGATCACAAATGCTAAAATGCCTAACAATAAAAACGCGGTGATAAATGTGTTCCGTACGATTTTTTGATTTTTTATTTCCTGCTCTTTTTTCTCCTGTTCAAGCTTATAGGTTTGTTCTTTTACCGTTTGCTCCGCTTTTAATCGCTCTTCTTTCCCTTTATATTCTACCGAAGCAAACTTTTTTATTTCATCATCGTTGGACATGCTGTCTTTCATTTGTATGTATAATTTATACATATACAGCGCCTGCGCGGGTTGTCCTTTGCGATCGTACACGCGGTACAGCAGCTCGGCAGCAGAAGCAATATTATCCGGTACGCCGCTGGTTTTTGCTGCAACCAGCGATTTTTCGCCGAAGCTTGCCGCTTCCGGATATTGCTTTTGCAGAAAATGAATTTCGCCGAGGCTTCTGAGTGAAGATGCCAGCTTGTTGTTACTTTGCAACTTTTCAGAAAGCTGAAGCGCTTCGTTCAAACACGCATACGCTTTTGTATAGCGATCTTTCGGGTCAAAATTCTCTTTTACAAAATCGTTGTCGCTTTGAATTCCATAAATATTACCGAGACTGATCAGTGAAAAAGCCATTCCGGAATTATAACTCGTTTGCCGCTCCATGTCCAGTGCCTCCTGGTGGTATTTTATAGCTAAAGGATAATTGAATTCAAAGCGGTAAATCTCACCGATCATACGCAAACACCCGCTGATACCGTTTTTATCTTTTAAGCTTTGAAAAATTTTCAGCGATTGGTTAAAATATTCCAGCGCATTTACATAATCCGATTCGTTGTAATATACATTTCCCATTGCTTTTAAGCAAAACGACATGTTGCGGCTGTCGTTTGATTTCTGAGCAATTTGCAGGCATTGATTAAAACAATTCAATGCTTTCGGGCTGTCATTTTGGATGCGGTATGCCTCGCCTTTGCTGCTTAAACAATAAGCAATATTTTTCTGATCGTTTGTTTCTGTTGCAAGGCGGATCGCGCGGTCATAAAAGCTGATCGCCAGGTCGTATTTACCATGAAAACGATTGATCTCTCCTAAACCTTCAAGGCCCAGGATCTGAATATTCTTATCTTTTATTTTTTCAGCAATTTTGAGCGCTTTTTCCTGGTATAACAAGGCAACATTATCATTGTCGATCATAAAATTAACAGTCCCCAGGGATGCGAAACAGCGCGCAACTCTTTTTTGATCTTTTATTGAATTAGCTATATCCAATGACTGGTTAAAATAAGACTGTGCACGGGAATTTTCATCCTGCATCCGGCAATTTTCTCCAAGCCAGAAAAGCGCTTTGCTTTCCGTTTTTTTATACTTATATTTTTGACTGTTGAACAGGGAAATATTAATGAGGCTATCCGACTCCCGGTACTTTGCTTGTTTGTTATAATTGATTGCCAGTGCTGTCAAAGCATCGGTTTCCAGATAAACAGATTTGATCTGCCTGCTTTTTTCCAGCGCTTCGGTTGCCAATGCGATTCCTCTTTTATCGGGAATATTTTCTGCCAATTCATTGAGTGCGGAGATGGCGGCTGAATCCGTTGCTGCGTTTATTATTTTAACGCGAAGTGAATCTGCAATGGGATTTATTTTTGCGCTGTCGTGCAGCAAACTATCGGTTTGCGCACTCCACTTTACGCTAAGGTGCGAATTGTTCTCCGTCTTGTAATTACAGGAGAGAATGCTTAGAAAAAAGAAAAACAGGAGCAGGTGTTTCACAGGACGAATATAGTCAATTGCAATCATAATTTTGTACCCTGCTTTTTGGCGGCCAAAAAGTAGCTGGAATAAAAAAACCTGCACAAATTGTACAGGCTTTTTAACAAACACGAAATCGGTGCACAGCAACTTTGAACTTGCAACGTTGAAATTCTTTACTTGCTTAAGTAAAGATTCCGCTCTGAATAAATATTGTGAAAAAATTCATCCGTTAAATCATCAATAAAATAAATGGCTTCGCCGGTTGATTTCATTTCCGGTCCTAACTCTTTTGTTACTTCCGGGAATTTTTCATAAGAGAAAACCGGGATTTTTATGGCGTATCCTTTTTTACGCGGGTTGAATTTGAAATCCTTCACTTTGGCTCCCAGCATTACTTTTGTGGCGTAGTTCACATACGGCTCGTCATACGCTTTCGCGATGAACGGCACTGTGCGCGATGCACGCGGATTTGCTTCGATGATGTACACGATCTCATCTTTGATCGCAAACTGGATGTTCAATAATCCTACAGTTTTTAATGCCAGTGCAATTGTTTTTGTATGCTGCTCGATCTGCTTCATTACATTTTCGCTCAAATCGAAGGGAGGCAATACAGCGTAAGAATCACCGGAGTGAATTCCTGCAGGCTCAATGTGCTCCATGATGCCAATGATGTAATTATCTGTTCCATCGCAGATCGAATCGGACTCTGCTTCAATGGCTCCTTCCAGGAAATGATCCAGTAATACCTGGTTGCCCGGATGGTCTTTCAGCAAGTTCACCACGTGCTGCTCCAGCTCCTGCTCGTTGATCACGATCTTCATATTTTGTCCGCCCAATACATACGACGGACGTACCAACAATGGGAAGCCTAATGTTTTCGATAACTCTACCGCCTGTTCCGCATCTTCAATCACGCCGAACTCCGGGTATGGGATTCCGTTATCTTTTAATAAATTGGAAAAGCTTCCGCGGTCTTCGGCTAAATCCAGCGATTTGTAATCCGTACCGATGATCTTAATTCCATAGCGCTCCAGCTTTTCTGCCAGTTTCAGCGCGGTTTGCCCGCCCAACTGCACGATCACTCCTTCTGGCTTTTCATTTAAAATAATATCATAAATGTGCTCCCAGAAAACCGGCTCGAAATATAATTTATCGGCCACATTAAAATCGGTTGAAACGGTTTCGGGATTACAATTAATCATGATCGTTTCGTAACCCAATTCCTTCGCGGCAAGCACACCGTGCACACAGCTATAATCAAACTCAATTCCTTGTCCGATGCGGTTAGGGCCGCTTCCAAGCACAACAATTTTTTTCTTATCGGATGCGATCGATTCATTTTCATCCTCAAACGTGCTGTAATAATAAGGCGTTTTTGCTTCAAATTCTGCCGCACAGGTATCTACCAGTTTATAAACGCGTTTGATGTCCAGCTCATTCCTGCGGTTGAATACTTCGCTTTCAAGGCATTTTAATAAATGGGCGATCTGGCGGTCGGCATACCCTTTTTGTTTTGCTTCGTAAAACAAATCGCGTGGCAGCGATGGTAATGTGTATTTCGAAATTTCGCCTTCCAGCAAAATCATTTCTTCAATCTGGTTCAGGAACCATGGATCGATGCGGGTTAATTTCTGGATAGTTTTGATGGAAATCCCCATTTTGATCGCATCGTAAATGTGGAACAAACGGTTCCAGCTTGGGCGTTCAAGGCTTTTTAATAATTCGTCCTGGTTGGTTACTTCGCGCCCGTCGGCACCCAATCCGTTGCGTTTTATTTCCAAACTCTGACAGGCCTTTTGAAGCGCTTCCTGGAAACAACGCCCAATCCCCATTACTTCGCCTACCGATTTCATCTGGAAACCCAGCTCCCGGTTAGCGCCTTTAAATTTATCAAAATTCCAACGCGGGATTTTTACAATTACATAATCCAGCGTAGGCTCAAAATAAGCGGATGTTAATTTGGTGATCTGGTTTTCCAGCTCATCCAGGTTGTAACCGATGGCTAATTTGGATGCAATTTTTGCGATAGGGTAACCGGTGGCTTTACTTGCCAGTGCCGATGAACGGGACACGCGGGGATTGATCTCAATGGCGATAATATCTTCGGAATCATCCGGATTTACTGCAAACTGTACGTTACAGCCACCTGCAAAATTCCCGATGCTGCGCATCATTTTAATAGACAGTGTCCGCATTTTCTGGAACGTGCTGTCGGATAAAGTCATTGCCGGTGCTACAGTAATGCTGTCGCCGGTATGCACGCCCATGGGGTCAAAATTCTCAATCGAACAAATAATGGCTACATTGTCATTGCCATCGCGCAGCAATTCCAGCTCAAACTCTTTCCAGCCCAACACTGCTTTATCAATCAGCACTTCGTGGATTGGTGAAGTATGCAATCCGCGGTTAAGTGCGGCATCAAAATCTTCTTTATGATAAACAACGCTGCCTCCGCTGCCGCCAAGTGTAAAGGATGGACGGATCACAAGCGGGAACCCGAATTTTTGTGCAATTTCTTTCCCTTCCAAAAAGGATTTTGCAATGTGTGACGGTGCCATTCCCACACCGATAGATTCCATACGCTGGCGGAATTTATCACGGTCTTCCGTCACTTCAATGGCATCAATATCCACACCGATCATGCGCACATTGTATTTTTTCCAAATGCCCATTTCATCGCATTTCATAGCGAGGTTCAGTGCTGTTTGTCCGCCCATGGTAGGCAACACGGCATCAATGTCTTTATTTTCTTCTAATATTTTAACGATGGATTTTACTTCCAGCGGCAGCAGATAGATATTTTCTGCTGTTACTTTATCCGTCATGATGGTGGCCGGGTTGGAATTGATCAGCGTTACCCTGATCCCTTCTTCTTTGAGCGAACGTGCCGCCTGGGAACCGGAATAGTCAAATTCGCAGGCCTGCCCGATCACAATGGGTCCGCTACCGATAATTAATACTGATTTTATGGAGTTATCTTTTGGCATAGTCTCTTATATGTGCTGATTTGAAATTTTCTGATTTGACAATGATTACGAAAGTATCATTTTTGAGTGTTTGTAAAATTGAATTTTATTATAGATTTTCAACATATCCGGGCAAAAAAAATGCTTCTCTTACGAGAAGCATTTTTTATTTAATTTTCAAATTGAAATATCATTTATCAATTTCTATTTATGAGTTTTTTCGTCAGAAACAGTTAATTTTTTTCTTCCTTTAGCTCTACGGGATCTTAAAACCCTGCGACCATTTGCAGATGCCATTCTTTCACGGAAACCGTGTTTGTTTTTTCTTTTCTTTTGCGATGGTTGGAACGTACGTAATGCCATTTTTATCTATGATTTGCGCTTTTCTTAACCGAAAAGCAAATTAATATTCTGTTTTAAACCAGCGATCCATTTCTAAATCGGGATGCAAAGATAAAAAGTTTTTCTGTTTCACAAACTATTTATTAAAAAAAAGTGATTTTTGAGACAATTCCATCACATTACCTTTTAAAACAATGCTGCAAAACAATTTTATATCTAACTGATTATCAACAAACAAAATCAGTAAATTCAAAAAAATCATTCCGATAATTCCTCAAAATCAGCATCCGACAGGGTTATATTGGCGCCACCCAGGTTCTCCTTTAAATGCGCGACGGAACCGGTCCCGGGGATCAACAAAATATTGGGAGAACGTTTCAAAAGCCAGGCAAGCGCCACCTGTGCTATTGTAGCGTTGTGTTTCACCGCTATTTTTACGATCTTTTCTTCCAGTTTGCCGGGGCCTGCAGCCAGGGGATACCAGGGAATGAAAGCAATGTTGCGTTTGGCGGTGTAATCCACCAGCTCCTCCCATTTGCGCTCGCCCAGGTTGTACATGTTTTGTACGGATACGATCGGCACCACCTTTTCGGCCTGCCCGATCTGCTCAATGTTTACTTCCGATAATCCCACAAAGCGAATCTTTCCGGCTTTTACAGCATCTGCCACCGGCCCCAGCGTTTCCTCCACCGGTACATTGGGATCAATACGGTGCAGCTGCCATAGGTCTATCTGATCTACTTTTAGGCGTTTTAAGCTGCCTTCAATGCCTTGTATAATGCGTTCGGGCCTGCCGTTCACCTGCCATTCGCTGGGCCCGATCCGGTCCAGCCCGCTTTTGGTTGCAATTACCAATCCTTTGCGGTACGGGTGTAACGCTTCCGCAATGAGGGTTTCGTTTGTGTACGGGCCATACGCTTCGGCAGTATCAATAAAATTAATCCCGCCTTCTACAGCCGTTCTCAATACTTTTTTCGCGTTTTCACGATCGTCCACATCGCCCCATACGCCCGGGCCGGTAAGCCGCATTGCGCCATAACCCAAGCGGTTTATTTCTAATTCTCCTCCTATGCGGAAGGTTAAATGGTTTGTTGTTTCCATATTTTATGTTTTTTAAATGTGAGTTTTAAAATTATCCTACCTGTTCGGTATTTACGGTAATGGGGTTGGTGAGCGCTTTGTGTGTCGGGCAATTATCGGCAATTTTCATAAGCCGTTCCTTTTGTTCGTCTGTTAAATTGCCGGTAAATTGTATTTTTCGTGTAAAGGTTGACATGTTCTTTTCGGGATCGCGCGTGAAGGAAACTTCTACATTCACGTCTGCCATGTCCCAGCCTTTCCTGTCGGCGTACATACGCAGGGTTATGGACGTGCATGCACCCAGCGATGCAGCCAGCAGCTCGGATGGAGAAAACCCGAAATCGTTTCCGCCATTCTCTTCGGGCTCATCAGCAACAAGCAGATTGGTTGAGCTTTTGATCGTAGTCTGATATTTTTCTTTGGCAATGTGTGCGTTGATAGTTACCATATTATTTAAAGTTTGGATGTGGCGGTGGCAAGGGTACAAATTCCGTTTCGCCGGCTATTTTCGGAAATGTTTGTGCCCCCCATTTTTGTTTTGCATGCTCGATCAGCTCCTGGCTGCTGGCTACAAAGTTCCAATAGATAAAACGTTCTTCCGGAAAAGCATCGCCGCCGAAAATATAAATAGTGCTGTTTGCGGCCAGTGTAAATTCGCACAATTGAGATTCTTTCGCTACGAGAATGCGTTTCGGTTCATAGCTGATGCCTTCGTTTTCAATGCTTCCTTCTAAGATGTAAATGGCAGCTTCGCCGAAGAGTTCATGCCCGATGTTGACTTTTTGAGCTTGTGTGCTTTTTAATTCCAGGAAAAATAAATTGCTGTGCACCGGCACCGGCGATTGTTTTCCAAATGCTTTTCCTGCAATCAGTTTATAATGTATACTATCTGTTTCCCAGGCTGGCAGATCTTCTTCATTGGCATGAAAAAAGGAAGGCTCCGATTGTTCCAGCTCTTTTGGCATGGCTACCCAGATCTGCAATCCGTGCATGGATTTATCGGTATGGCGTAAATATTCGGGTGTGCGCTCTGAATGTACTATGCCTTTTCCGGCAGTCATCCAGTTCACCTGCTTCGGTTTGATCTCGATGGCTGTTCCCAAACTATCGCGGTGCATGATGTTGCCTTCAAAAAGATACGTAAGCGTGGAAAGCCCGATGTGCGGATGCGGCGGCACATCAAAATTTTCGCTGCCGGATAAATGCGCAGGCCCCATGTGATCGATGAAAATGAAAGGGCCGACCATTCGTTTTCCGCGGAAAGGCAATAAGCGGCCGACCATAAAAGAGCCGATATCGGCAGGGCGTTCTTCGATGATTAAATTTATGTTTGACATGATTTAGTTCAAGATTTAAAGTTTGCTGCGTATGAAGCAGTGAATAACGAATTGATGTCACAAATTACTAATGCATACAAATTTACAAATCTTGGGTTACCGATAGCGAACAGGAACGAAATATTACGGATTTGTGCGGATGCCTGGTTATCTTATTACGACCTTTTTTATTTTCTGCGTTTTCGTATCTAAAAGGCAAATTGCGGGTTATACTATTTTAACAAGAAAAATTTAAAAAATGGTTAAATGTGTTGAACGGTGGGAGTGCTCGCAGCAATTTGATTATATTTGAACCCTATGGCTAACCACTACATAAAAAATATACTTCTCTCATTTCTCTTTGTTTTCCCTGTTTTTGCGCATGCACAAATAAGTGGTAAAATAACAGACGCGTCTCAAAAAAGCATTCCGTATTGTAATGTTTTGCTATTGCGCTCATCGGATTCATTATTAATCACGGGGTCAACAACCGACAGTACCGGCTTTTTCCAGCTGGAGATCAAAGACACCGGCACTTTTTACGTGGCCGTAAATTACACAGGCTATAAAAAGTGGAAAAGCAACCCGATCGGGATCAAAGATAAAAAAACAGTGGTCAACATCGGTATGATCAAGCTACAGGAAGATTCGAAATTATTGAAGGATGTAGAAGTTGTAGCTGAGCGTTCGTTTATGGAACACAAGATCGACCGCACTGTTTATAACATCCAGAACAGTATTATCGGAGCGGGATTTAACGGATTGGAAGTATTGAAAAAACTTCCTGGTGTAACAGTGGATGGCAATGATCAGATCTCCGTAAGGGGAAAATCGGGTGTATTGATCATGGTCGACGGGCGCACTTCCTACATGTCGGCAGCCGATGCTGCTAACTTTTTAAAAAGCCTGGATGCGAGCCAGATCGAGAAGATCGAGGTGATCACCAATCCTTCTTCCAAGTTTGATGCAAGCGGAAATGCGGTGATCAATATTGTATTGGTAAAAGACAAGAATTTAGGATTGAATGCACAGGTATACGGCGTATACGGACAAGGTTTTTACAGTGGAAAAGGTGGCGGATTTAATATGAATTACCGAACGAAAAAATTTAATTTCTTCGCGAATAATAATTCGTATTACATGAAATCGTACAACGGGTCGGACCAGAAAAATATTTTTGCGGAGAATGGTGTTACGTCGGCAGCTTTTGTTGATCATTGGCAACAGGTAAACTACAACCAGGGGAGTGGTGGCCGCGCCGGTGTGGATTACGAGATCAATAAAAAACAAACGCTGGGGGCAGTAGCGCAACTGTACTGGAATGCCAACAAGGCAGCGGGAAACGATGAATCAAAAGTATACAATGCCAATAATGAAATGGACTCGGTATTAAATACTGCAACCACCAAAACCGGCGTATCATACAACTTTGGCGGCAACCTAAATTATAAATACAAAATCGATACAACTGGAAAAGAATTTTCAGCAAATGCGGATTATGTGACTTACTCTTTTACAGGTAATGAAGAAGATGTAACACGGCATGCAACTGCTCAAAATCTTTATCCAGTATACTCCACCACGCTGCGCTATAAGCTTCCGGAAACGGTGAATATTATTGCTGCCAATGTGGATTACGAGCAACCGGTATGGAAAAACGGAAAAATTGAAACAGGACTGAAAGCAAGCGATGTGGCATCGGATAACAATGCACATTACTGGAATGTAAACAACGGCGTTGCAGTGAACGATACCGGAAAAACCAATCATTTTGTGTATCACGAAAATATTTATGCAGGTTACCTGAATTTTTCCAAACCGCTTTCAAAAAAAGTGGAGATGCAGATCGGCCTTCGGGGTGAAAGCACTAACGCTAAAGGCATTCAGAAAATAAATGATTCGACAGTAAAAATCAATTATTTCAAAATTTTCCCTTCGTTTTTTGTGAACTGGAAAGTAGACAGCAGCAATACGCTTAATTTTTCGTACAGCCGCAGGATCGACCGGCCGGACTACGGCGACCTGAACCCCTTCCGGTTTTACCGCAACCCTTATACTTATAGTGTTGGAAATCCTTATCTGCAGCCGATGTTAAGCGATAACGCAGGGATTGATTATGTATACAAAGGCTTTTTCAGCGCCAGTGCTGGTTTTCTGCACATGAAAAATGTGATCTCCGATGCTACGCACCAAAATGACGCAACACATGTATTGTACACGCGCAGCGAGAACATGGATACGTATAACAGCTATAATATTTTATTAACAATAACGCTGCATCCAACTAAATGGTGGACTTCCATGACATCTGTGAACAGCTTTTACGATCATTATTTCGGCAACAGCCCGGAAGGTTATTACAGCAAAATCGGCTTGACGGCCATCGCCAATTTGCAAAATTCATTTAACCTCTCGCACGACTGGTCTTTTGAAATAAATGTATTTTACCGCAGCTACAATGTTAGTGGGTATGTAGTAAATGCCCCTATTTTTATAGCCGATGCAGGCATCCGAAAAGTATTTGCAAAAGGAAAAGCAACAGCAAGGCTGAGCTGTGGTGATGTGTTTCACACGGACCGGTTTTCGAATACAGAAAAATTTCAGAACATTAACTATACTGCTAAATTTTACAGTGACTCGCAGCGTGTGCGCTTAACACTTACCTGGAAACTTGGCAGATCACAGTTTGAACGGCAGGAAAAGCAAAAAAGCGCTCAGGACGAAATGAACCGTTTAAAAGCAAATTAATAAAAAAGCCTTTCGATGATCTGAAAGGCTTTTCCGGGTTATCTACAAATGTGATCTTAGTTTTTAAGATTGTAAAGGTCTATCGCTTTGTCGTACAGTTTATCGCGCCTGTTTTTCAAAATTTTTGAAGTGATCGGCAAGCTCATGGTACCCAGTAAACTCACCCCGGCATTTACGTAATATTTTGGAGTAAGGGTTTTGGTTTGATATGCCGTAACAAATTGTGATATAGTGGCAACGGATGTAAAACCGCCGCCTACGGTAGTTCCAATGGAAGTCAGCTTGATGATCTTTTGCGCGATCTTCGTTGCTTTTGCTGTTTTTGCAGCTACCTGTACGGCCGGGTTAGTAGATTTTGCCAGCAAACGGTCCACATCTTTGATTCCTGCTTTTTGCCCGTTGATTGTAAATTTTTTATCAATGTGATCGATCTTATACTGGTTGCTTACCGGGCCGGATTTTAAATAACCATTATCACCGGAAGCCATTGGAACTGTGTTGGTGGGTGTTTGCCCCGAATTGGGCAACACAGGAACCGTGGTAGTGGCAAACAATTGTTTTTCGCCATTGTGAAAACGGATATACGCAATGTCTTTTTTATTATCCACGTATGTGGTACTTTCCCTGATCGGCGCTTTTTTATAGGATACGCCATTGGTACCTACTTCCAGTACTTTTCCGTAAATAACTTCGCCGTTTGTTTTCACGATCGTGTCTTGCGCTTTTGCGCTGTTGCTGATCATGATCCCGACGAATGCAATAAAAATGGAGAGAATTGTTGTTTTTATTTTCATAACGCTTTTTGGTTTGTGCTACAAAAATGAAACATTACAACATGCAAACAAACATTCAATGAGAGGATATTGAAGAGTACCCCATTGAGGGGATATTATATCTTTACTTTTTGAAGGCAAAAAGTAACAAAAACCTTTTCTGCCTGTAAGGTAATTTTTCCTTCCGCTGTCGCTGCAGGAAAACCACGGTTAATTTCGCGGATGCCATTAATCACTCCGTAATTTTAATTTCCCTGCCGCTCATTCCCGCTATTACTGCACAGGCCGAAAGAGTCAGCAGAATGAGTATCCTATTGTTTTAAAATATTGGCAGCAGAATGTTTGAAAAAATGCACGTAAATGACATACTCAAAAGTTTTAAGCCCCCAAATTATTCTCCATCGCAAAACGCGTTAATTCCGCTTTGTTTTTTAATCCGAGCTTACTCAACATATTTTTCCGGTGGGTAATAATGGTAAGCGGGCTCAGGTAAACTTTTTCAGCAATTTCCTTGTCGGTTAAACCATGCGCAATATGTGCCAGGATCTCCTTTTCCCTTTTGGTCAATGTATCTGCAAGGGTTTGTGGTGATGATGCTTTGCCCGAAAAATTATTTAACAGTTGTGATGTAACTTCCACGCTGAAATGTTTTTCGCCTGCCGCTACTTTTTTGATAACAACAATAAGCTCCTCTTTGTCGATGGTTTTTAAAACATAACCGGAAGCACCAGCCTCCAGCATTTTTTTAATGTACAAACTTTCGTTCAGCATGGTAAGCGCCACCACTTTTATATCCGGAAATTGTTTGTGGATTTCCTTTGTGGCTTCTATTCCGTCTTTTACAGGCATTTGAATATCCGTGAGTACCACGTCCGGTTTAAAAGTGCGCACTTTTTCCACCAGCTCGTTTCCGTTGAGCGCTTCTGCAATCACTTCTATCCCGGCAACGGAGTTCAATAATCCTTTCATGCCATCAATAAAAATGGGATGATCATCCGCTATAATAAGTCTAATGTTCATTTATTTTTGGGAATTTACAGGTATTTCAATCACAATGGTTGTTCCTCTCCCCGGCGTGGAATCGATGGTAATGGTACCATCAAGCCATTCCGAACGCGCAGTAATATTGCGTAATCCACGGCCGTTCATTTTTATATCGGCTTTGTTAAATCCTTTTCCGTCGTCCTCGATCATGATGGTTAAATGATCGTCCTGCTTGATCAGCTGAATGTTGATCTCCTTTGCTTCCGCATGTTTCAGAATATTATTCACAGCTTCCTGCACAATGCGGTAAATATTGAATTTGGTTTGTTTATCCAATGTAAAATTATCCATATCGTGTACCTGCAACATGATGTCATACAAGCTGGACTTACGGATCTTTTCCGCTAATTCGTGCAAAGCAGGCACCAATCCTTCTTCTTCCAGCGTTTGAGGCATCAGGTCAAAGGAAATATTATGGATCTCGGTGGACGCCTGGTTGAGCAATTGCAATGAATTGACATAATATTGTTTTTGCTCTTCGGGCAGGGTTTGCAAATTTAATTTGATGGTGGAAAGCAAATGCCCAAGGCTGTCGTGCAAATCCTCAGCGATCCGCTTGCGTTCCTGCTCCTGTGTTTCCATAACAGCAACAGCTTGCTCTTTTTGCTGCTGGTTTAGCTTTTGCTGATACAGATTTTTTTGTTTTAAACGCGAGCGATTAAATAATAAAAAAGCAGATAATAAAAGAAATCCAAAAATACCGGCAGCCGACCAGGCGATCACTTTTTGCCGTTTTATCTTTTCGCGGTAGATCGCTTCTTTCTGATCCTCCCCGGCTTTTTGTTTGATCTCTTTTTGTCCGAAATCAAAATTCATTTGTGCCTGCACTGTCTTTTTTGTGTTCTCTTCATTCAGCAAACTATCGCGGTACAGCAAAAACAATTTGTGATGCTCAAAAGCCGACTTAAAATCCCCGGCAGCGCTATCGGCCGAAGCCAGGCCGGTATAACTGGCTTTAATATCCTCTTTGCTGCCAATTTTTTTAGCAACGGTCAGTCCTTTGTTCAGGTAATCAATGGCATCGGTTGTTTTATGCTGCGACACGTAAAGTGCACCAATATCGTTATATGACATGGCAACTCCCTGCTGATCGTCCACCTCCTGCAGGATGTGGAAGCCGGTCATGAACTCGTTCAGCGCATCGTTCAGCAGGCGGTCGTGCTCCAGGGGCGTTACACCGGGTAAAAAGCTCTGGATGTAATAACTGTTGCCGATGTTGATCAGCGAACGGCCAATACCATTCCTATCGCCGATCTCGGTTTTCTTTTGAAGCGCTACGAAGAAAAAAGTGAGCGCTTTGTCATATTTTTTTTGCAAAAAATAAACATTGCCTATGTTGTTAAATGCGCGCCCTATCCCCTGCTTATCGCCTACCTGTTTTTGGATCTGCATTGCAGCAAAATAATTATTTAACGCTTCGGGATAATTCTGTTGTTGCAAATAAATATTCCCGCTATTATTGAATGTCCTTGCTATGGCTACATTATCGCCTATCTCTTTTTCAATCTTCAGCGCCAGCAAATAATTTTTCAATGCTTCCGGATAATTCCCCTGGTAATAGTACACCACACCAATGTTGCTGTACGAGATGGCAATGTCCTGCTTATCGACGATCTCTAAGCGCAGCTTTAATGCGATTTGATAATTTTTTAACGCTTCATCGTAATTGCCACGCCCGATGTAAATATTACCAATGTTGCTGTACGATGCGGCAATTCCTTTTTTTACACCCGGCTGATTTTCTACTTCTTTCTGAAATTTTAAAGCGGTGGAATAATTATTAAGCGCTTCATCCTGCTTTCCTTTCGTAAAATTGATATTTCCGATGTTGTTATACGAAAGGCCCATTCCCTTTTTATAGCCGCTTTTTTCGGCAAGCGCTTTTGCATTGTTGGCGCAAAGCAGGGCTGTATCGTATTTTCCTTTTATAAACAATTGCCGGCTCAGCAGATTGAGCGTATTTACGATGCTGGTATCCTGCTTTAAAGTAGGTAAAACCCTGCGCAGGGAGTCTAGTTTGTTCATCTGCGCAGATGCCTGAAGTCCGCATAACAACATGGCCGGTAACAGAGTCAAAAAAATAATTTTCCTGTTCATGTATCCTTATTTCGTTCGTTTTAGCGTGTGCGTTTATTCAGTAGTTTTTGCAGCAATCCGTTCAAATATATTAAAAAAACGTCCCGGTTCCGTGTCGGTTCTTTATTTTTTAACCACTTTTTGGGCAAGTATTTTCCCTTTTACAGTTCTCCGTTTTTGAAGAAAACAGCAGTTGATTGAGCATTAAAATCCCCAATTACGGCTTTAATCAATGGCACGGTAATTCCAATAACACGGTATTGGTCCATGAAAAGTAATGCTTTAAAACAAGAAAAATATGATTGAACTGAAACCAAAATCGTTTGTATTTTCCAAAGGCATAGATGATTATTTTACAGGTGTGAGCAGCGCTTTTCAATTCATCGGGCGTTTTTTCAAACAAGTATCAAAAGCCCCTTTTCATTTGCGCGAGATCATTAATCAATGTTATGAAATAGGCTTGCGCTCACTTCCGTTGATCACCTTAACCGGCTTTATTACCGGGATGGTGTTTACAAAACAATCCCGCCTCTCGCTCGAAACATTCGGCGCTACTTCCTGGCTGCCTTCTCTTATTTCCATTGCATTAGTGAGGGCATTAGGATCGTTGGTCACAGCATTGATCTGTGCGGGGAAAGTTGGTTCCAGCATTGGCGCTGAATTAGGCTCTATGAAAGTAACAGAACAGATTGATGCCATGGAAGTTTCGGCCATCAATCCCTTCAAATATTTAGTAGTAACCCGTGTACTGGCCACCACCATTACCATCCCGATGCTGGCGCTTTATTGCGGATTTGTAGGTTTACTGGGTTCCTTTGTAAATGTAAACAGTCACGAGGCCGTTAGTTTTATCAGTTTTTTTAAAGAAGGGTTTGCCACCATTACATTCCTGGATGTATTTACATCCGTTGTAAAATCTATTGTTTTTGGCTTCACCATCGGGATCGTGGGATGTTACAAAGGATATAACGCTTCCAACGGAACACAGGGCGTTGGCCGCGCTGCAAACCAGGCGGTGGTACTCTCTATGTTCCTGGTATTTATTGAAGAAATTGTAATTGTACAGGTAAGCAACTGGATCCGTTATTTTTAAAAATCATGCACAAAAAAAACGACGATAGCAGTATTAACAGGACGGAAGCCGTCATCTCCATCCGTGGCCTGTATAAATCATTTGGGCCGCTGGATGTATTAAAAGGCATCGACCTGGATGTTTTTAAAGGCGAAAATGTGGCCGTGCTCGGACGTTCGGGTACAGGAAAATCGGTACTGATAAAAATACTGGTGGGCTTACTCAAACCCGATGCAGGCAACGTGATTGTGCTTGGTAAACAGGTGGATAAATTAAATCAAAAAGAATTAGATGGATTGCGTTTGAAAATCGGTTTTTCGTTCCAGAACAGCGCCTTGTATGATAGTATGAATGTACGGCAAAACCTTCAATTTCCATTGAAAATGAATTATCCGCATTTAAGTAAATCCGAAGTGGATAAAGCAGTGGAAGAAGTACTGGATGCGGTTGGATTGAGAGATAAGATCAATCAGCTGCCTTCCGACCTTTCGGGCGGACAACGCAAACGCATCGGCATTGCCCGCACGCTTATCTTAAAACCGGAGATCATGTTATATGACGAACCAACATCGGGCCTGGACCCGATTACATGTATTGAGATCAACAAACTGATCAATGATGTACAACAACAATATAAAACAAGCTCCATCATCATCACACACGATCTAACCTGTGCCAAAGCAACAGGCAATCGCGTGGCCATGCTGCTGGACGGTGTGTTTTTAAAAGTAGGAAGCTTCGACGAGGTATTTGCACAAACCGATGAACGGGTGCAGCGTTTTTTTAATTACAATTTTATACAATAAAACATGAAAGAATCAAAAAGCAAACGGCCAGTCTTTGTGGGCGTATTTATCTTTGTAGGGATTGCGCTGCTGGTTGCAGGCATCCTGGTCATCGGCGACCTACACACTACATTTACCAGCAAGCTGGAAGTCACTACTTTTTTTGATGATGTGAATGGCTTGCAGAAAGGAAACAACATCTGGTTTTCGGGTGTAAAGATCGGCACTATTAAAAGGGTTGATCTCAATGGACACCAGGTAAAAGTGGTCATGAACATTGATGAAAAAGTACAATCGTATGTACGTAAGGATGCAAAAGTAAAAGTGAGTACCGATGGTTTGATCGGAAACAAAATCCTGGTGATCTATGGTGGAACGGCCAATGCAGAACAGATTTCGGCAGGTGATACACTAAGCGTTGAAAAAACATTTTCGACCGAAGACATGATCAATATGCTGCAGGAAAATAATAAAAATGTACTGGCCATTACCACCGATTTTAAAGTGGTGAGCAAAGGGCTTGCAGAAGGACAAGGCACTATCGGTAAATTACTAAAAAGCGATTCGATCTACAACAGCATCGCTGCAACAGGCAACTCCCTGCAAAAAGCATCGCAAAGGGCCGAACAGCTGATCAGCTCTCTTTCTACATTCAGCAATGGGTTGAATAAAAAAGGAACGCTGGCCAATCAATTGGTGACAGATACGGTGGTTTTTAATTCGCTTAAACAATCGGTGCTGGAATTGCACACCATTGCCGATACAGCTTCTTTATTCATTGCTAACCTTAACACTGCCAGCCGTAACCCAAAAAGCCCTGTAGGTGTATTGCTGCGGGATGAGGAAACCGGCGCCAATTTAAAATCCACAATTAAAAACCTGAACAGCGGCTCTAAAAAACTGGATCAGGACCTGGAAGCGCTGCAACACAACATTTTATTAAGAAGGTATTTCAAAAAAGAAGCGAAAGACAGCATCAATACCGGGAAATAAAAAAGAAGCGAAAATCCGTAAACGCAATTTTGTAAGTAGATTACTATAATGGCAGTATGGCGTTGCGGGAATGTAATATTCCAACAAGATATAATAGAAAAAGAACTGCATGAAGATTCATGCAGTTCTTTTATTGAATAAAAACTATTTAATTATTTACTCCCTTTTACAGCTTTACAGGCATCTTCTGCCATTTGTTTATGATGCTCCAATGTAGAAACCGTAGTAGTTGCCCACGATTTCACATCGGTATCATCTCCCTTTTTCGCTTCTTGTTTAAATTCACTCACATCTTCTTTGTGATCCTTTACCATACATTTGAGATATGCCTCATCAAACTCTTTGCCTGTTAATTTTGACAGATCGTCCACCATCTTTTGTTGTTTCGCGCTAATCACAGCAGGGAGAGTAATTCCTTTTTTATCTGCCAGTGCTTTTAACTCCAGGCCGGAGGCTGTGTGATCGTTTACCATTTGTAATCCAAATTGTTTTACAGCATCCGACGCTCCGTTTGTTTGCGCCAACTGTCCCAGTTTTACTTCCATTAGGTTTCCTTCTGCTGCATCATTTATAAATTCCCGGTCCCTGTCGGAGATAGCATTACCGGCAAGTATTTTTAATACCGGCAAGTAATTTTTGACTCCGCCCGCAGATGTTGCAGCCTGTTTATTTTGCCTGTTATTGAGAGATGTTCCTGTAGGCCCGCTCACCCCCTGTGTTCCGGTTGGCGAAGGTGTGGGTACGCCCATTGGTGTGGTGCCGCCGGTATTACCGGTGATGCCCATGGAGCCGTTGCTACCGGTGGAGCCTGTATACCCCGTTGAACCAATGGTACCGGTAAATCCCGTTGTGCCGGTTATTCCTGTTGATCCCATGCTACCCGGTGCAGGCGGCAAACCGGTTGTCGGATCTACCTGCGCATTTAGTGAATTAATTCCCAGCGCTACAATTACTATTATGATTGACTTTTTCATGATTTTTATTTTAATGATGAATCCTTTAATGGAAGGGACTAAATTTTTATACCATCAGCAAACATTCAAATAAAATACAACGGAGAAAAAGCTCTGCAGGCTTTCAAAACAAAAAGCCCGACTACCAGAGGCAATCGGGATCATTTAAAAATCCGTCAACTTATTTTAGGACGATTCAAATGTAAAAACTGGGGTTCATAAATAAAAAAAGCCGCTGAAAGCGGCTTGAATTAATGGTGGTCTCGTTGCGATTCGAACGCAAGACCTACTGCTTAGAAGGCAGTTGCTCTATCCAGCTGAGCTACGAAACCATGTATATTTTATTAATCAAAAAAAAAGCTAATCAACCAATCTGAAAACTTGAAAACTTAATTTCAAATTACCGAATTAACCAATTAGCTAATTTAAGTCGGGGCGGCAAGATTCGAACTTGCGACCTCCTGGTCCCAAACCAGGCGCGATGACCGGACTACGCTACGCCCCGAACTATTATTTTTATCTTAAATTAAAAGAACTTTCTGTTTCAAAATGCCTTTGGGATTTCCCCTAAAGCGGATGCAAATGTAATATTATTTTTTATTCAACAAACAAAATAATTCATTTTTGTTTGTTTTTTCTAAAGCAGCATACAAACAATGCTGCTTTATTTGCCCTTATTCCTTATTAACTTTCGCCAGAAAAAACAGACATAAACACCTGGTAATAAAATAATTAGACTAACAATATTTAGTATTGGCCAGACCTTATTCTATCAATTACGATACCCCTGCTTAAAACCAATCCCATTCTCCACCGTTGTCTTTTTTGCTTGCTGTACCGGAAGTAATACATGGAATATAGCACCCTTATTTTCAATGCCTTCTGCAAATATTTCCCCTGTATACGTTTGTACAATTTTTTTACAAATGGCCAGCCCTATTCCAGTACCGGCATAATGCCCACTCCTGCTTAATCGCTGAAACATGGTAAAAATCTGCTGCCCGTATTTTTGATCAAAGCCAATCCCGTTATCTTTAAATATTATTTCGTAATACGTAAGCGATTGATTCAGGTCGGAATGCAATTTTAGACGTGCTTTTGTAAGCTTGCGCGAAGATATTTTAATCACAGGAGGTACATCCGCTTTTGAAAATTTGAGTGCGTTGTGGATCAAATCGTAAAAAAGCTGGTTCATCTGGAAAGGCACGGCTTTAATTTCCGGTAGCTTATCAATGGTGATCTTTGCCTTTTTTTCAGAGATCAGCAGTTCAAAATCAAATAAAATACCTTTCAGGACTTCATTCAAATCTGTTTTCACAAACAGCATTTCATAATTTGTTACACCTGCAAAATTTAGCATGTCGTGTATCAGCTTCGTCATCCGCAACGAAGCGCCTTCTATTTTATTCAGGTAATCCTTCACTGTTTTCGGATCGATATTCCTTTTTGTGTCCTGCAGGATCTTCGAAAAAGTAATGATCTTACGTAAGGGTTCCTGGAACTCGTGGCTGGTTGTATGTGCAAACTGGTCCAGCTGCACATGGCTTTGTTCCAGCTGCAGTGTACGTTCTTTTACTTTTTGTTCCAGCTCTTCCGATAGTTCTTTTTTCTTTTTCTCTCTTATTTTCCGTTCCGTAATATCTTCTATCGCCAGCAAAATCAATTGCTCTTTATTTTTTTCATTGATCATTTGCCGGGCGTTCAGCAACATGGTAGATTCGCCCAAAGGTAAACGAATCGTGATCTCGTAATCATTCAGCTCCATCTGCTGCGGCAGCACTTTTTCCAGTAGTGAGCGCATTTGCGAATTGTCAAACAGCTTGTTCTTTATCTCAAAAATTAATTTCCCTGCCGAGTCTTCTTTTGTAATGTTGAATTTTTTTTCAAAAGCCGGATTTATACTTTTAATATAAAATGCTTTGTCAATTACTACAAGCGGCTCCCGCACGGTATTCGTGATCGATTCGGCATAGAGCAGCATGGTATTGATCTGCTCCTGTTTTTCCAGCAGTTCCTGGTTAACAGTAATCAGCTCTTCGTTGCTGGATTGTGTTTCTTCTTTGGATGTTTCCAGCTCTTCATTCAGGCTCTGCAATTCTTCACTGCTGCTGAGCAGCTCTTCATTGGCACTTTGCAATTCCTCATTAGCGGCTTCCTGCTCTTCAGTGATTGCACGCATATCTTCACGGGTTTGACTCAGCTCTTTTTCGAGCGCTACCCGCTGCAGCAATTCGCCGTTGTTTCTTTCTGCCGACAGGTCATTTTTGTTTTTTTCTTTTGGCAGAAGCGATTTACGAAAAATGATCAGGAAATGCGGATCGATTGTATTCGGAAGCGGGATGATCTTAATGGTAACCAAGCGCTGCTTATCATTGACCTTAATAGATATATTTTTTTTAGTCACAATGCATTGCCCGCTTTTTGATTTGTGAAATGCATTCCTTAATTCAAATGCCAACCCTTCATGCGCCATTTTTAAAAGGTTAAACGTAGGCTTACCGCTTGGCGGCTCAAGGAAAGGAGCCACTGTTCCGTGAATGTGTACAATGTCCATCTGATCATTAATAACCACACCGGCAGGTGTAAATTCCGAAAGCAGGATTGTTTCCGCTATTTTTTTAAAATCATTTTGCGGCGCTTCCACCTTAGATGATTTCGCCCGGCTTTGCAAGGAGGAAAGGCTTTTCACAGACCCCGGGCTTCCTGTTATCGTAGGGACAAAACGACGTAGCACCGATTTTTTTGAATATATTTTATAGCTCCCGAAAGGAGCAAACAATTCGGATACACCACCTGTTGTTTCTGATTTTCCAAGAAAAAGAAAACCTGTTTCTTTTAACGCATAATGAAAAGTGCTGAGGGCTTTTTTCTGTAAAAACGTGTCCATATAAATAAGCACATTCCTGCAGCTGATCAGGTCCATTTTTGCAAAAGGAGGGTCTTTCAAAAAATCATGGATAGCAAATACGCATACATCGCGGATTTGTCGGCTTACCTGGTAATTTTCGTTTTCTTTTTTAAAATGCTTTTTCAAGAGGCCCGCCGGTATATTCCTTAGTTCGGTTTTGGTATAAATCCCCGCCCGGGCTTTTGCTATGGCAGCATCTGAAATATCGGATGCAAAAACCTGGATCTGCCGGCCAACTATTTTTTTTCCTAAAAATTCATGCAGTGCAATCGCTAATGAATATGCTTCTTCACCGGTAGAACATCCTGCAACCCAAACACGGATGGCATCTTCAACAGGCTTATTTTTGATAAGTGCAGGAAATACTTTTTCAGTTATGACTTTAAAGATCAGGGGATCGCGGAAAAATGCGGTAACCGGAATGAGCATATCCTGGAAAAGCAAGGCCTGTTCCTCTTTTTCTTTCTGGAGAAATTTTAAATAATCACTTAATTTTTCTTTTTTACTCATGGCCATTCTGCGCATGATACGGCGACGGACGGTGGTTTGCTTGTAATTGTTAAAATCCACACCACTCGTTTGACGCAAAAGAGAAATAATGTGTTTATACACGCCTTCATCATCTGCAGATTCTCTTTTGCCGCCCCCTTCGCCATAATACACATGCATGAGCTCCATGAGCTTTCCGGGAATTTTTTCAGGAGACAGCACAAAATCAACCACATCTCCATTTACTGCATTGCGGGGCATTTCCTTGTGAGCTGCCGATTTTTCATCCTGCGCAAAGGTGATCCCGGCATGCTCCCTGATCGATTTTAAACCCAGCGTACCATCGCTGCCATTGCCGGATAATACAATACCTACTGCCAAACCCAAATGCGCTTCAGCAAGTGATGTAAAAAAAATATCTATTGGCAGATAAGGGCTTATTTTTTCACGCGGGCTCAGCTTCAACATGCCATCCACGGAAGTAAGCACTTTATTTTCGGGGATCACATAGATATGATTGGGAGCCAGGTGGATATCATCCGTAATTTCGTTCACCGGGATTTTGGTCACTTTTGCAAGAAGATCGGGAAGAATGCTTTCGTGAGAAGGATCCAGGTGCTGTATAAACACATAGGCCATCCCCGAATTTACAGGAACTGCTTTCAGAAAACGCTTGAATGCATCCAGTCCGCCAGCCGATGCAGCAATACCGACAATGGGAAAATCCTGCACGGAAGCCGGCGGGGCTGATTTACTTTTTTTTAGGGCCATTGGTCAGAATAAAAAATGAAAAGAAATAAAGCGGTTCAAATACGGATCAGGGAATTACAGGTTATTGCAATCCTTCTAAAATAGTGGTGATCTCCTGGGATAGTTTTGTGATATCAAAGGGTTTAATAAGGTAGTGGACAGCACCCATCCTGATCATGTTGTCAACTTCCTTCGGATACAAAGAAGTGGAATATATGATGACAGGGATTTTTTTTAATTTTTCATCCTTCTTTAATTCCTTCAGGCATTCCTCACCATTCATGATATACATGTTGAGGTCGAGAAAAATAAAATCAGGAAAATGTTCCATCAATCTCAGTTTGTCCAGCGCATCCTGGCCATTAAATGCCTCCAGGTATACATTCGATGGATCCATCTCTTTTATTGCTTTTCGAAAAAAAAAGCGATCGTCCACATCATCATCCACTATCATAAAAGTCCTGCCTGCCATCCTGTTTTTGTTTAAAGGTAGGCCTTATTATCGTGGTATCCCGATAAAAGATGAATTATGTGGGTTATTGGTAAAATGGGGTGGAAAAGAGCAATACCCGTAGGGGTTAAACAAAACAGAAAAACAACGATTAAATATACCCGGATTTCATATAAGATGTTTCAGGATTAATTCCGGGAAATATATAAAATAAAAAAACGAAGGTAATTGCTGCATTAAAACCTAATTGCCATGATAAATAACCGACCCAAACAATGTTACATTTGTTAAGACAATTGAAATTATAAGTGGCACAAAAAACAACAGAATAATCAGAACAGAATTTTTGAACGTCAATATTTTCACTTCCAAATATTTTTGCTCTATTTGGGATATTCTTTCGGGGGTATAATATTTAAAGATACCAGAACCTAATAAAGCGAAAAAAAGCAATCCGTAAATCTGTAAACCCACTCCATGAAAGTGCCATGTTGCTTTAATAGAAAAAATAGATCTTATTATAGAGCCTAAAAAGGCAAGGTGCATTAGCAAGAACACCAGCAGAAAAGCGCATGCGTTCCATTTAATTTCCCGATCCTTTTTGTTTTTAAATCTTTTAAAATTTGTGTAGAAAAAATAAAAAATGAAGTTGTACATGTTAAATATTGATAAGTATAAGCGTCATGAGGGTATTATCAACTGATAAATTTACCAAAAAATTATAATAAAAAACGAAGGAGATTTGCCTTCGTTTTGGGGATTTTAACTAATACCAAGTAATATTCTTACAAGCATGATAATCTTTGCTATTAATCGCAATACCTCTTCAAATCTTCTTTTGAAATTTCTTTTTTATGAGATTTTGCTTCCATATGAATATATTCACAGGCTTTTTTCTTATCCTTCTTTAGCATCAGGTATATTTCTGCCAAATTACGGTATGCTGTCGATTCCTGATCATTTGGATCAATCACAATTACTTTTTTAAAGTCGGCAATAGCAGCATCTGCTTTTCTTAGACCTGAAAATGCTTCTCCTCTCAAAAAATAATAATTGGAATTTAATGAATCCGTTTGCAGAAGCACGTTAAGATCTGTAAGCCCTTCGTCATATTTGCCTGAATAAATGTATGATTTGCCTCTTAGATACTTATAGGAATTATTTTCAGGGTATTTTATAATTAATTCATTCAGATATTTAATAGCAGCATCGTATTTATTTTGATCAAAATATAATTTGCTTAGCCCATTTTTGGCATCATCTAAACCCGGATCTATTTCAAGACTCTTTTCCAGGCTTTTAATTGCCTGATCCATCTTGCCTAATACTTTTTGTGATTTGGCAATGTTAAAATAAATAAGTGCATTATTGGGATCCAGCTTTAAAGCGCTATCTAAAAACCGGAGAGATTTTTCAGGCATCTTTTTCTTATAATAAAAAACACCACTATTAAGCAGGTAAAAACTACTGTCATTCAGCTCCAGCGATTTTTGGTTATAATAAATAGCGCTGTCCCATAGCTCTTTAACAGCAAAATTATTTGCTTTAAGCTGATATTCTATTTCCAGTTTTTTTTGTATCGGTATTTGAAGAACAGGAATATAGTATACTAATTCCTATAAAGCTTAGTTTCCATTTCATTTTTAGGCTTTTGTTTCATACAATCCCATAGGACAAATCTTTAGTAAATATATAAAATAAAAAACGAAGGAAATGACCTTCGTTTTTATACATTATAAACTTAAATTATTATTTCAAATTGGTTCATATTTATTGTCTAAAAACAAATAGCGTTTGGTTGCGCCTTTTGTATTGGAAACACTATCTATTTTTCCATCCGGAAGAATTTTATACTTTTTTTCTTCTGTATACGCATCCACTTCTGTCCTATCATTACTCATATTATAAACCTCTCCAAGGTTGAGTTTAGTTATACTCAACTCCATCTGGTCATTTATAGATGCATCCTGTTCATATTTATCACCCTCTATTGCTGAAAGTATTGTACTGGAAACAAGAAGTCCGTCATAAGAATAATTGTTCACGAAATATTTATGGCCGGCATTATAAGGCATATAAAAAATAAGGCTTATAAAATTTTCTGAAACAATCTTTCCATAAAAATAATAATGTACGGAACCATCGTTGTAATACCAACAATCATTTTCATCCTTTCCAGCACAAACAAAACCAATTACATCAGAAGTATCGATCATCACAGCATTTTTATGTTCAAAACCCCAATTAACCCTTGCTTTCAGATCAATTGGCAAATGTAACACGGTTAGCTTTTCAACAAATTTTCCAAATGCTGCATTTTTTATTTTCCCAGTAATATCAACGCTTTTACCTAATTTGAGAGAATCGTTATTCTCAACATTATTAGTTGTGCCTGTTGGCTTGCAACATACAAATAGCAGTAGTGATAGCATTACGCTTATTTTTTTCATTTTTCATAATTTAATTGTATTATTCATTCGGCCTAACCTGAATAACCGTAAATGTAGCACCTCTAAGTTGATACTTTTTTTCTATTTTTTTGGATATCGGTATTTGAAGAACAGGAATATAGTATACTAATTCCTATAAAGCTTAATTTCCATTTCATTTTTTAGGCTTTGGTTTCATACAATCCCACAGGACAAATCCTTAGTAAATATATAAAATAAAAAAACGAAGGTGATTTACCTTCGTTTTTTATTACTTGTTTATGCCTAAATATGTATGCATGCCTGCTTCATTGTAACACATTAAGGTTATGCATAAATGAAAACTCTGTGTTTAGTTCCCTGCATTAAAATCTAATTGCCATGATAAAAAACCGACCCAGATGCTGCCAGTTTTGTTATGATTATTGAAGCTATCATTGGCACAAAAAACAACAAAGCGACGAGTACGGAATTTTTGAATGTCAATATTTTCACTCCCGAATATTTCTGTTCTATTTTGGACATTCTTTTATCGTTATAATATTTAAATATGCCAAAACCTGATAAAGCACAAACAAACAACACACAAAGCTGAAAACCCAAACCATGAAGATCCCATCTTGTTCTAATATCAAAAACATATCTTATTATTGAAAGTAAAAAGAACAGTTGCATTATTAAAAGCACCAGAAAAAAACCCGATGCGCGGATCCTTGAGTCCCCTGCTTTTTTGTTTTTAAATCTTTCGAAATTAGTATAGAAAAAATAAAAAATGAAATTGTACATATTGTAAATAATTAGATTTTATTAGTAATGATAGCGCCATGGCCTTAGTGGATCGAAGAATCCTGGACCATCTGTTATTGGTACAGCCTGCCCTTTAGGAGGATCAAATAAATGCTCCGTTAAACTTTGGTCGTATAATAAATGTGATACTCCATTGCCTATAAACAGCCCAATTCCAATTGCCCAACCAACAGGATTAGACACTTCAAACAGAAACAATCCTAACTCAACAACAGATATTGTAAAATCAGCCATTTCAGAGTTTTTTGACCAATCATCGGATTCGCCTATCGCACCCGAAATAACAGTTCCCACAAGTGGTAAATACTCTAAAAAAGCCGGAGCCGTTAATTTAACAAGTTCAGCGCCATAGATCAACTTTTGCAAAGTGAAAAAAGTAGATTCTGTTAACGTTTTTGATATATCAACTGCCTCAACTACTTCACCTGTCACTTTCAACTCCTCAGATTTTTCCCCCTTCTCCTTAGCTTCTTCCAGAGGACCTGTGTCTAATTTTTCCGACGCAACTTCAACCGTTTGTGCATCAACTTGTCTTGCATCAGTAGTTACAAAGCTTGGTAAACCTGGTTTATTTTCTCCCTTACTATAAACATTTCCCACATCCAAAACTTTTTTTGTGGTTGCTTCGATGTATGACCATTGACCATTTTCGTATTTTAAGTCCAAATAATATCCACCTCCATCAATTGAAAGATTTTTAGGGCTGACACTGATATATCCAGCAGATGATGCATCCTTTGTTTTAAACTCCCCAACTATTTGACTTTTAGCGCCAAAATGATCTTGAGCTGCAGCCAATACCCGGCTAAACTCCATTTGCTCGGCAGAATTCTGATTACTAAAAAGATCACCTGTTCCACCTTGAGAACCATTGGCCCCGCCTCCTTCTCCACCACCGCCATTGGTTAAACCTGCTTCATTATCAGCAGCGCTACATTCATCCCCTGTACAACCATCATTTGGCCCACTTACAGGAGGATCACCAGCCTTTAACCCTGCAATATCTGTTAATCCAATCGGGTTATCATTCATGCTCACATACGGGCTCCAGGAAGGATGCGTGATCGGGTCTGGTGTAAACCATCTTCCCAGGCGTACATCCAATGCACGGTACTCTGTTGTATACATTCCGGCATCCACATCTCCATCTTTTTCGCTTCCCTGGTAGCCATAGCGGTACGTACCGTTTGCATAGCTTCTGCCACGCATGGCTTGTCCAAACTCATGATAATCACGCATTTGAACAACCGTTGCATTTCCTGCATTACCGCCGCTGGCAATTCTTGCACCGCTTACCACAGCGCGCACGCTACCTAAATGATCAGTTATTTCAAAGAGCTCTTTTCCAGCATCATTAGATGGCGCGGAAGGCGAAGTTACTAAAAATTCATCAATTGTATAAGTGCCTACACGGCCCATTCCATACATCTGATCGTCGAGCAATTTGTATTTGTAAGAAGCGCTGGTAGCATCATAAGCATACTCGTACGTAGCCATTAAAATACCTGAGGCATCGTATGTATAAATGGTGGTTACATCATTATTACTACCTGTAGGATCTACCTTTTTAGTCAGGCGTTGGTTCTGCGCATTGTAGGTAAAGCTTACGATGGTCCCATCCGATTTTGTGATCTTTTTCACTTTGTTGGATACCGTCCATTCAATGGTAGTAATACCACTTCCCACATCACTGGTGATCCTGCCAATTGAATCATATTGATAATTGAGTGTGGATGGCGAACCTGGAGTGTAAGTACCCTGATCCTTGATATCCTTTAAGCCCGCCTCATCTGCCCCGGTATCATTCACATGCGCCAGGCGGTTGTTTGTATTTTTGGTGTGCATGTGATAATCCGTAGTCGTTTGCGCATAATGATAAGTCATATCATCCATACTGTTAGTGCTACCTGGTATCGGCAATGTACGCGTCATGGTATTGCGTAAAAAAGTTTTGATATTACCATTTGCATCGTACGTAATGTGGCTTGCATAATCAGTTCCCTGCGTTCCGCTATTGGATGCAAAGGCACTAAAGCTTTGCGCCTGTGTTTCGGCATATACATCCGTAAGGCGGTTGAGGTAATCATAACTGTAGCCTTGCGCCAGGATATTATCAGCAGTGACACTGGTGAGGTTAAATGCATTGCTGGTAACCGTACTACTGATGTTGCCACTGAACAGGTCTTTGGCATTGTCATATAGGAAGGTCCCGCTTTGTGGAACAGTTAAGGCTGTATTATCCAGCCCTACGCTGCCGCGATGGTAATCACCATTGTAATAGTTGATGGCCTCGGAAAACACATCCGGTGCATACTTGCTTGTGTCGGTACTTTCATTTGAATCATTCGTATAACTATCGCTCAATGGGTTGTTGATTGCTTTGAGCCAGCCGTTGATATTGTACACATAATCCACATCCTGTATTTTATAACCCAGGCCAGTACGCTTGACCGGGCCGTGCAGATAATAATCGTATTCGGCAATTTGCAGCCAGGTATGCCCGGCATCCCTCGACACCTCTGCTTTTGTTATCCGGTAATCATCATCATAGGTATATTTATGACGGAACTCTTCCTGCAGATTGCCTTTCTGGTAAATGATCTGGTTGACGCGACTGGTCAATCCTTCATACACATAATCCACGGTTTTGTATTTTTTAAGGCCGGAACCAAATACCGGTAATTCTTGCACTACAAACATTACCCGTCCGTGCGCATCATAGCTGTAATGTGTCACGCTACTAATAAGGTTGGTGGTGGCATCGCGGTTATACGTTTTGGCCACGCGCCCCTGCAGATAGGTTTGCTTGTAAGCAGATGACGGCACACCCACTGTCAGCGTTGGATTATCATATATCACATACGTTTCCTCAAATGTATAGCTTGGCGTGTTCGGAAAATCAATCACGTCCACTTTATTCTCAAGCTTGTAGTTCGGGTAGGCACAGAAACACAACCCTGTCAGGCAATCTTCCTGGCTCCAGAGGCAAACGTTGTGTGGAATATCGCGGTATTCACCACTCTCGATCACACGGTATTGGTTGTCATATTTCACGTAAGAGAAAATAGTATAACCAGCATTTGTTCCGCGGGTGCGCTGCTCTTCCGTTTGGGAAAAGCGCAGGCGTCCGGCCTTATCGTACAGGTAGCGCGTGCTGCCTTTATCGGGTGAGTCTGCGGTGATCGTATACAAGCTGGTAGACTTGTAGGTGCTGGCCATGCGGTGTGCCGGAACGCGGCTTGAACGGGGAGACATGGTGGTAGCAGGGGTATATTCCGCAGGAGCGCTCAAGTCGATGTAATCGATACCTTCCGGCGGGATAGTCGATACAAGGTTGTTCGCAAAATTGTAATTATACAGTGTATAATGATAGAAGCTTTGCTGGTAATGAATATCAAGCGCTTCTTTGGCATTCCCATAACAACCGTCGATAAAGGCCTGGTTGACGGCATTTGCGGCATTTGCTTTCTGATCGGCGATCCACTGATTAAACGCAGTCTGCAATGCCTGCTCACAGCTCAGCACACAGGCTTCCTGGCTGGCATAATCATCAAGATATTGTTCGAGCTGGGAATAGGTCATGGACGCAGTATAAGTTGCGATGCTGGCCTCCAGCGTTGCTACCTGCATCGAGTCACTATGCAGCGGGAACAAGCCTACCAGCATTGCGTGGATCATGTTTAAGCGCACAGTATCAATCACTGTAGGGTGCGAATTGGCAATACAAGTGGTATACTGGCTTACACAATAGGTTGAATCGGCCGCCCAGGCGGCATGATCGGGTGAACTAAATGCGGGGGGCGTACCCAATGCGTAAATGCAATTGTCAAGATTCTGCTGGCAGAGATAATTGTTCTCTGTGGAGGTGCTGCTCATTTGCAGGCATGCAGTGTAAGAAGCCTGGCAATCGGCATTCATAGTCTCCAGCAATGGCAAGAGTAATGAAGGGAAAGCGGACATGTTGCGTGGCGGATCGGCTACACAGGTTGGACTTGCAGAGCCCGGTGACTGGCAGCTTGCACAACCGCCCCCAGTGAGATTCCAGTTGCTTTTTGTTGTATAGGTTGGATTGGTTGTATTTGCAGCCAATAAGTTCAGCAATGGCAACCCTAGTTTTTCGCTAAAAAAAGCATCCGGATAAGTAGGCCCGGTACCATGTATCAAATCTGTAGCCGCAAAAGGAAATAACGGGTAGTTAGCATTGCGGGTTGGATCGTTCCAGTAATCTATAAAATATTGATACTGCTGTAACAGCAAGGTTACATTCGCTTCCACGCAATTATTGTACACAGGCGCGCAGCTTACGCACGGATCAGGTACGTACGTTCCATTGCACAGATTGGTACATTGTGTTTCATCAAACACTTCGTAGGCCTGGCGATTGGCCTGGTAGGCAAGGTATTTGGTAAGGTCCGGTGTGGCAAGCTGGCTGAGCCAGTACGTATTGAGCGGATAATAATGCGCTACAAGATAAGACAAGTGAAAAGCACCACTCAATCCCGCGATCAGATACGGATAGCTGGATGTAGACATGGTTGCATAAGAATCATCCATATATGCTTTGAGCGCCATTTTTTGCTCATGGCATTGCACGCCGCAATCGGAAGGTGCATAGCTTGTTCCTGCGCAGGCATCCGCACAGGAAGGTTTTGTATAAGTTACTTTGAGCAACCAGCAATCCCTGAGATCAGAAGGGTACAGAAAATTACTTTCATCGAGCGCAGCAACAGAAGAAGGGTAACCGGTAGCCAGCTCACTGCCGCTATTGATGCTATAGCCTTCAATAGACGAGACCTGGCTGCTGAGGTCCACATTGTAAACACGCAGATAGGCTGCCACGAAGTTGATCCATTCGGAGCTGGCGGAAGTAATGGTGGGCGAATGCAGCGTAATACCACTCAAACGATATGTTTCATCGCTGGTACCATCGCCGTCCGAATCACCATCAAGCATAACAAGCTGTTTGGTATAGCTTCCATCGGTAATATCATTCACTTGCACCTCATCAGGATAATAGTCAGAGGCGTTATCCCCGCTGGTTACAAGGCAACTGCCGAGATCGGCAATCCGGATACGGTTATTGCCTTTATCGGCAATATAAATCCTGCTGGTACCGTCGGCATAAAGCCCGACCGGGTTATTGAATGTAGCTGTAGGCGGCGCTGTAAGCAAGGTAGAAGAACAATCCGTTGAGCCGGAAGTCCCTGTTCCGGCAATGGTTTGCACGGAGCCGGATGTGGCATTGACTTTCAGTATTTTATCATTTGCAGGATCTGAAACAAACAGGTTGCCTATCGGATCAACAAATACGGAAGCGGGCAGTGGTGCATGTCCACCGGTAAGCGTGCACAATGTGGTTACGGCTCCGGCAGCATCAATCTTCCTGACAATGGACGCGCCTTTTTCAGTAATGTAAAGTGTTCCGTCATCGGCGGCAGCAATATCTGTAGGGGTAGAAAAAGTGCTGGCGCTGGCGATCCTTGTCACTACAGAAAATCCTGATGAAAGAACGATCTTGAACAGCTCATCGTTGCCTGTGCTGGCTACATAAATAACACCATAGGCATCAATGCCCACGCCTTCGGGCGCACTTATTCCGTCTGTAGCTGTAGCGATGGTTGTTGTAGCTCCTGTTGCGGCATTAACCATGCGTATTTTATTGTTTGCTTTATCAGCCACAATTATGCTGGCGGCGTATGTATCCGAACCAATACCAATGTAGGGGCGGAATGTAACATCCCATGGCGAGTTGAAGCGTGCGGACGCACCTGTGGCATCGGTTGAACCAGAGCTTCCGGCTGTTCCGGCTAATACAGTTACAGAACCGGAGTTATCGATCTTACGGATGGTATGATTACCCGCATCTGCAATATAGAAGTTCCCATCCGGTGATTTTACAATACCAGTAGCGCCATTGAATGTGGCTGCTGCAAGGTTTCCTTTATTACTACCGGCAGTAGATCCCGTAAATACTGATGTTTGCAGCGTACAAGGATCTGTTAGCGTGGTAGTGTTTACAGGCACGATCTGCTTACGCAGCAGGTAGTAGCTGGTTTGCGTATTGTACTGCGTGGTGAACGCGGTCAATAAATCGTCGTGATGCGTATCCAGGTAGCTATCATACGCATCTATTGCGGCACTCAGGATACCGGCAGCAGGCTTGATGGTGCGTACAATTGTGTAATTGGCCGGGCCGCAAAGGTTAAACGTTCCGCTCACAATGGTTTTGTGTTCCGGGTCTGTTCCACAAGTGGAGGCTGTTGGCGAATAGTTGGTTTCAGTGTAGTGCTCTTCCACTTTGCCTGTAGTTTCATTTACAATTTGCACGTCAATATCATAACTACAGCTCTGGCAGGGCGTATCGCCATTGAGCTGGAAGCTGGCCAGGTCAATGCCATAATCGATGGTCACTTCGGTGGAACAGCATGGAATAAAAAATTTGGAAGTTGCGGTTCTTTCCAGCGTGGTTGGGTCCATCACATCTGTATTGAGCGGATTTACATGTACTGTAAAACCATCCATTCCATCTTCGTCCAGGGCTTTTAAAGAAGGCGCGCTGCAAACGGTAAGTGCAGTAGCAATCAGCTTTCCTTCGTTATCGGTATAGCTTACGCTTCCCACTCCATCGGGATTATAAGTAATGGTGCGGCTGATCTTTTCACTCTCCGGCGCTTTAGCCACGCCGTATACACGATCCAATTCTTCCTGCGAGGGGCTTCCGTAAAAATGTTTGTACTCCTTGCCTGAGGTCATCATAAAGTCGCTTCCCACACCAGCTGCAGAAAGCATAGGCCGCTGCAAAGGCGAATTATAAGATACATTGTATGCATAGGGATATCCTTTTGCTGCATCTACATAAGCATCTGGATTGCCGGTGCTGTAATAATTACTTACACTGCCGGTAACACCGTCGGGCACAGCAGTGGGCGGCGCCAGCGTATTTACGGTGCCTTTGATCTCGCGGTCAAAATCTTTGGTGGAAAAATCGCTCCAGTTGCTACCGTCAAAAACATCGAAAAAATTATACGCATAACCAAAGCGCGCCGATACTTCGTCGTTGTGAAGCGGTGCCGGAAGTGTCGTCACTGTTCCGCCGCCTTCGTCGCTGTATGCAGCTTCTACAGCCATCACCAGGTTGGTGCTGTTCATTTTTGACTGTACCTGTCGGCCTTTTCCAAGCCCGTCGATATAGGCAATGCCTTCTCTTGTAAGGCCGTTATCCAGGTAACTTACGCCATATACCCAATTGATATTGTTGGTATGCTGCGCATTATCGGTAATGTAATCGATTGCGGGGATAGCCACTCCTATGGGATCGACCTTAAATTTAAATACCTGCGACCATGCTACCGGCTGATGCCCGGCCAGCGGCCATTCATACTGGATACCTATGCGCCAGTAATAATTTTTGGGAAGCGATCCGGCGGTTGCGTACGACGAAATGGAACTAACGGTGTGTGATCCGGTAGTAAGCGTTGCGGGATTGGTAGTAGAGCCCAAGGAGGAAGCCCAGTCGGGCATCAACATTCCCGTTAAAGGATTCATGATCTCAGGTGCGACCTGCACTATTAATTGATAGTGATTGTCTGTTACCGGGTAATTGAGCGTTGGTAACGTATTGATGGTATATGTAAGACTAGCGGTTGTAGGATCTATTGTTGAAAAATTAGCTGGTGAAGTGAGTGTAACTTCCTGCGACTGGATCCCATCTGTAAAGGAACAGCTTCCTGTGGACAGCGGATCGCTTAATTCGGAGGTACTCCCATCGGAGAGTGTGAGTGTTGCCACAAAAGTTGTCCAGGTACCGGTTCCTATGGAAACGCTCCAGGCACCACTCACTACGGTTCCTTTACCGAGGTATTGCAATGCCTGCTGGCTGCCGCTGCTGGCGAACACTTCCACTACACCTGCTGATGCTGTGCCGGAAACTGTACCGGACGAAAAACTGCTGATGACCGGTGGTGATGTATTTTCATTTCCTGTTCCGGCAAGGTAAATGGCTTTTGTGGTGTTGCTGTAAAAAACATTTCCCGAGATTTTATTGAAATCGCCATCTTTTACCTGGATCCCATAATTGTTGTATGCAATAATGTTTTGCCGGCCAACGGTATCGGCACACCCCACCGTGCAAGATGCAGCAGCCCCATCTGTCATATAAATCCCGGAACCGGTACAGCCCATCCCTGATGCGCCCAATGTATTTGTTCCAATGCAATTTGATTTAACAATGCAGTTTCCGATTTTTTCTATTAGAATTCCGTTGCCGGGAGTTCCGCCCCCGATCTGCCCTATGTTGCAAATGACGTTGCCAAGGATGTACGTGTTTACTTTATTCACATAGATCCCGCCGAGGTGAAAATCGGTTATCATTATACCCCTGATCAAAGAACCGGTGCTTCCAGCTGTTACGCTAAAGCAATAATCGATAGAGGTACGGCTTCCTTTAACAATGATAGCAGGATCGGTACCGGTATAGCTTCCTACGGGTTGTGTATTACCATCAATGGCTATTGCTTTAACAATATCGGGCAAGGAACTGCTAAGATTGATTGTAAAAGGCGCCGTGCCGCTGATATTAAAATGTACCCTGTTGCCATTGGCAGCATTAGCGTCTGTAATCGCCTGGCGCAGCGATCCTGTACCGGAGTCGTTAGTATTAGTAACGGTATAAACCGTAGCAAATGTATTTGCCGCAGGTATTATTAATCCGATCAGTAAAACAGAGATACGAAGAAGCCTTGAGATCATAGGGTCAGCTGTTAAATTAAATTGAATCAGTTTATTTCTGAAAAGCGGTTATCCACTACTGTGTAACCATGGAAAGTGGTAAGCTGTTTTTTAGGCAGGAACACGGTATAATTATAACCTTCCGGCGCTTTGCCTACTTTACCAAACCAGTATACATTGCATATATCATTTTGTTTTTCGCTCATGAGGTACAGCTGGCCGCTGGCCACATCCACCCAATATCCTACCTCTGTAGCGGTTTTCTCTCCTTTGACATGTGAAATAATCTTGTAACATTTATGGTTATTGATCATTACTTCGCCAAGATATTCGAGCGTGCTTTCTTTAAAATCTTCATTGATCAGCGCGCTGATATCATCAGTACCGGCAGTTTGTTCCTTGCGGACAGAATCCACGATCATGGTTTTGCTTTGCTCATCCACCATCACGGTTACATTCCCGTCCGAAACGCTTTTCATCAGCCCCAGCTCCACTTTGTATTTATCCTTGTTCACAAACAGGTATCCTCCCCTGTATACTTTGTACACGGGCAGCGTAAAAATATCTTCCGGTTTATTAATGCCGTAAGCGATGCCTTCAAAAGAGATCCCGATGCTTTCGGATGCGAATACTTCACCGATGGCTTTGTCCAGGATTTTTTCCGCCTGCTCGCGGCCGGAGCTTGTTTGCGCTATTGTAGCGGTGCTGATGACCACCAGCAATACTGCTATCATTTTTAATTTTATCTTCAGCATGTCTTTAGTTTATTTTCTGATCGTTGTATAAAAATTTCTGTACTGTTTTTTTACCGTTATTCTGTAATTCCACTTTTGATTCTACCACTCTTCCGCGATTGTCATAAGCGGAATAGCTTGCGAAATTATCCACATCAAGTCCGGACGTTACACGGTTAAATTTGTGATCGAATACCCAGTTGCTCATGTCGGCGTTGTATGGCAATACACGATAATCGTCGTATATCGCATAACCTTCGGATGAAGAATTTCTCACAAATACATGTACATAAAGCGGCGGTGTTACATGTGGATTCTGAAGATCAAAATCGATGCGTAACAAAGTCCAGTCGCCGGCGGTAACGTATGGCGTTGCTTTACTGGTTTTTACTTCCGGTGCTAATAATGTTCCGCCGCTGGCAGCGCTGTTGGTGATCTGCATTACCAGCTCTGTTTTATCAGGACTGGAAGTGTGCACCCATACCAGGGCTTTGTATTTGCGCGCAAACTCGGCAGCAGTTACATTTCCTCCTGCGTTGGCCGACAGAAGAAAATCAGTTCCTGTTTTTTGCGGCGCCAGTGAAAAGGCATATTCACCTGTGTGTACGCTGTTGCAATCGCTGTTTGGCACCTGGTAAGGTTTTGATAAATCACAATCCGGCAAACCGGTTTCGGCAGCATACGTAACCGTGTAACCCGAAGGTGTAAAAGAGTTGTCGATTGAGAAGGTGGTGAAGTCAGAGGCTCTGAACAACAGCTTATAGCTTCCGGAAATTTGCGGATATACAAAGAAGCCGTCGAATGTTTCACCTACATTGGAGATTACCTGAAAACGGTTATCATCGTTGAGGCTCATATAAAATGTCCGGGAAATAGGCGCATGACTATACGTGATGTTCACTTTCGCAAAAGGTACATTGTGCGCGGGAATTGCCGGCAATGTAATGTTCAGCACTTTGGCACTAAGCGTGGCTCCTGAATGCGGGAAAGATGCAGTGGTGAGCGTACGGCTCAGGAAATCAGGTGTGCATGCTTTTACAATGGTAGCATCCATGATCTTCACTTTATTGCTTTCAAGCATAGGCGCTGCTGACGAGGTGCTTGTTGAATACGCATTTTCTGCACCTTCATAAGCACATGCTCCCCATGAAGCATTGGATACGGCGGCAATGGTATTGGAAAAATTATAGCCCAGCAACTGTGATGCGTATTTGGAAAGTACATCTTTCGATTGTACCAGCACACCGTTTTGCGAATACAGCTCGTTTGTGCTGAGCTCTTTCCATTTCGGATTTAAAGAAACAGGATTATAGCTGAAAGCAGTGAACGATTTGAATGTACCATTGGTGTTCAGCGGTACTTCATAGGTATAGCCTTTGTATGCTTTGTACATGTATGCATTGCGCTTGATGTAAAGATCGCTAGCATGGCCGGCCACACTGTATGCACTACGGATGGTAGTACCGGGCACTTCATTGTACACATACTTATACGAGCTGGAAGAAACATATTTCCGCAATGGATGTACATACGAAATATAATTCCAGGTGTTGGATGTATTGTTTGCCCATTTTACCACGCCCGCGCCAATCAACCCGGAAGCGGGGAATGTATAAGTGGTTAGCGGAGTTGTATTCAGGTACATATATGTTCCGCTGTTTGCCGTAAGGTTATTGATGTAATTATCGTTTTCACAACGCGGTCCCATTTCTGGATAATTCCAGTAGGCCGGCACGGTACGATTGATCTTCTCATTGTTGTAAGAATCGTTGCCTCTTGCTTCAACAGGAGATCCGGTATAATAATCAAAGCCGGTATAGCTGGTTGTTGTTGTAAGCCCGTCGATGGTGGAAGTCACCTCTTTTAACACCGGTGGTACGTATGAATATTTCATACCGGTATAACAATAATCGCTTTCTGTTTTCATATTGAGCAGGAACAGCGGCGGGATCGACTGAATATTATCAGTACGTGTGTAATAGGATTCTCCCCAGGCCTGGTCCATTTTGCCCGGTTTTTTATCCGTGGCATCTATTGCACTAAACCCGTTTTTATATACAGGAACCGCTTCATCCAGCCCGTAATAATTATAGCTCTGGCTACCGATCTCCTGCCCGGCCGCATCTATCTGCCGGATCTTTTTCATACGGCCGAAGATGTCGGTATAATCAGTATATGAATATCCTTTTGTATGGTACCTGTCCTGAAATTTCCAGTGCAGAATAATTGGGACCAATTTCGGGAGTTTGATTTTAAACCTTTTTCCTCCAACTGTAACCCAATTAATGATCCCAAACAAAAAGAAGTGTCCGATCAGGGGCGTACTGCTGCCACTAAATTGCTGCTGTTTGAAATGATCGCCAAACTGCAATCCGTCATCTTTTGGTGTATAAAATTCATAACTTGTTTTTCCTTTTTTACGAGAGATGATATCACCATCGTGAGCGCCTGCATCATCCACATGATATAAATTTTCCAGCGTGGTTTTTGAGGAAATGATAGTTGGCGAAGGCATAAAACCGGAACCAGTTGTGTTCAAAATATCATTCACACATGATTTTCCACCACCTGGTTCTGTTGTAGCAACGCCAGCAGATGTAGTACTTCCGTCGCCTTTAATATCATAATGATAGACGGTGCCGTATTCATTTTCTGTTGTACCAATGGAAGTACCATCGCTTTGTGTTGCGTAATTAAATCCATCTTTTAATTTCACAGAGCTAACAGCCGACCCGGTGTATTTAGCTTTGTATATGGGCGTACGGAGGAATGACCAGTGTGCATATAAACCTGCATCAATAGGGTTTCCGTAACATCCGTTATAACGGCCTTCGATGGAGCTGGGCGCCTTGATCATGTGATTTCCATGCGCAATAATTTTAGAAACCGCATCTACGGCACCATCTAAATCTTCATCCTGTATATCGCTTCTGTAATGAGATACGTTTGCACAGCCACCACTCGGATCGTCATTTAATGCAGCGGCTTCATCCGATTCATGATATAAAAAAAGCTTTGCCTGGTCGATAAACGGCTTACCAGTATAATCATCGTTATCGAGTGATGTAAGGCGTACCCTCTGATAATACCGGGTACCGGAGGAGGTGATCGATGAGCTGGGAACGATCTCTGCCACTATAGCTTCTTCATTGATGATCACTGTATTGGCTTCTGCAGGAAAATCACCGTTGTTTGAAGGCGATCTGTAGTAACATAATTCACCATATACATGCTCACCAACTGTCAGTAATGGTTTTTGATCACCGGCTGCCGTAGTGTATGTGGCATCATGCAAGCCAATGCTTCCGCCAAGGTCCGTTACATCTACCGTGAGCCATGTGGATTTGCCTGTATCTTCAGGATCTGTGATTGCTGTTACATGCCGCATTACATAAGGTGTTTTGTCTTCCACATAACCGTAACTCTCTGCTTCATAATTAATTTCCATGCTGCCCCCGCTTGGGAGCTTGATGGTTTTTAGCTTGAATACTTTTGCATTTTCATCGGCTTCACTTTTTACATATTCGGTGTAATGCTGGTAGAAGTTGATTCCATCACCTGTGCTGGTCCCATCATCTTTTGCTCCTTTCATGTAATTGCCCCATTGATCCACGCAGTTTTTATCATACGCAGGGTTGTAAGGATTAGAATCACCACTTGGGCAGTTATCTCCGTAGTATTGGAACTGGTAACTGGGCAGATATGCCGCACTTCCAATATCACCCGTTTCATCATAAGCAATGCTCTGGATCTTTCGCAATGTGAGCTTTCCGGTACCTATTATTGTTGTTTCTGACGGGTCATCATCACAGGCATTTGTAGTTATATGATATGGAAGGCTGGCCTTTGTAATGTGCGTTCCGGCATACATTTCATAATTATTGGGCACATTGGACGATGTACTGTAATCGTAATAAAATTTTGTTGATTTAATGATCTTAGGGCTTGTGTTGGTAATCACAGCTGAATTATTACCATCGGTATGTTTTTTATACAGATCAATTTGTGTTACAGCAAACTGGAAGTTACTGCCAGTTGCATCGGTGCCACTGTAACCATCTGCTGTTGTTAATGTGTTTTTTGCGTCCCCGTTCAAAAAACCCTTTGCTTCAAATGCGTCAAAACGCTTCTGATAATTGTATTTACAGATGTAATTAGAAGATTCTATCTCTGATAAATAATAAATTTCTTTCGTTCCGTACATTACGGAATAAGCATCATCCGTGAACTTATGCACCAGCCCGGGAATATATTCCATTCCTGTAAAAGGTGCACGCCATTGATAGGCATCGGCAGCTCTTACATATTTGAACTTTACCCAATAGCCGATATCACCGTCACTTGGACCGGGAACATTATCAAAATCAATATAATCATCGCCGACAACGGCAGTAAGCATCCATGCGTAAGGATACACATACCCATCGGATGTTTGAGATTTGTTGCGGTCATAATATTTACTGTCTTTTGAACTCTGATAGGAACGATAGTCGTCCGTGGACGTTACCGGGGCATTCTCACCTTTGCCCGACATCTGCGTGGTTCTGCTGGTTTTATTAAAAACCGGGAGACCAAAATAATAGCGGAGGCCATTCACAGATTCCACTTCAAAAGAGCCGATCAGATCGTTCATATATGAGTGAGTATATACAGGATCAGCGGGATCAGTAGCAGTAGAAGTATGCTGTCTCATTGATAATAAATGGCCTAATATATTTTCGTTTGCAATATGGTCGTTCAATATTACATTCTGCGATTTGGTTTCGGTACCCGGTGTAAATACACTGCAGGTATAAAAGCTTTGACTGAAATTAAAGGGATCAGTGGGTGATAAGCCAGTCGTTGGCAAACCGGCTGGATTTGCAGTAAGCAATGAATGATAAGCCAGCAGCATATCACCAATGGTATGCTTGATAATGTGTGTACTTGTTTTTATTTTATGTGTATTGCTGTATCCGTAATAATCATGAGATGATTTCGGATAATAGATCGGAACATTTTTTTCTACTCCAAGCCAGGCTAGTGTTGCATCATCATCTGTTCCTGAAACATGGATCAGTCCATACGAATTTACATTGTGATCCGTATATCCATCAGATGCCAGATCGTATTCACCTGCATAATCCCCTCTCATTTTAAATTCAGGATCGGATTTAAATTTTCTGTCCAGGGTATTGAAGCTTTGTCGTTCCTTATCTTTTAATATAACGTAAGCAGCATTCGTAAGATCTTCCACTTCATAATCAGTTGCAGCTGCATTGCCTAATACAGAAAGGATATCTGCATCCTTGTTAATGGAATGCTGAAATGCGTCGTACCATGGACTAACTATACTTACTTCTGATTTTACAGAATAGGTGTTCCTGTTATTGGTTTGCTGTGACGTATAATTCCGTGAAACTTCCCCGTAAGAGCGTTGATAAAGCTCCATACCTCCGGCAATACCCATGGTGTTAACCGAAAAATTATCTTTTTGGAGATAGCTGGGATTGTTATAAGCATCCTCATTGTAGGAGTCTTCTCCTTCTATAGCCATATCAGCAATGTCATTGTTTTTTGAACGGTCATAATTATTCAGGTACATAAAACCGTAACCGCTTTTATACTGGTCCACATCAAAGAATTTGAATTTTGACCACATGGTAGATGCGGAGCAAAAGCACCATGGGATTGTGCCTGTACTCATAGCTACAGTGGTACCGCCTCTCCGTGGAAATACAAATGCAAGGCTGGATACAGTTGATGATATTGTACCGGGACTACTTGCAAAATTGTTTTTACCAAACGAAAATTGCTGCCCCAGCACAGATGCACCCGATTCCCATTTACTGCTATGGTCCAGTGTTTTTGAAGTGTATATACCTGCAAGGGAAAGGCCTGCACCGGCAGAAGAACCATCGGGCTTCCCCTTATTTCCGCGTTGATCTGCAGTATTAAACTGGGCACCAATGCTGAGTCCCGCACCGGCACCAAAACGTGGCGCCGACTCCCTGCTGTCATTTACAAATTCTACTCCAAGCCCAAGTGTTCCGTTAAGTGATTTGTTCGCCCGGTTACCGTTCGAAGGCGCTTCGTTACTTGCCAATTTTTTAGAAAAGCCTGCGCTTAGGCCTGCCGTAACAGCACCATAAGCGCCGCTGTAATTATTGTATCCGTATATTTGGGAAGTACTGGCACCAATTCCAAATGCCCCCCAGCTATACCCTAATGTAAATGTGGTTTTCATATTCACATCTTTTACTGGTTCGCTGGAAAATGCATATTCCCTTTTGCCGTTATAACCATCCCCGTTCAAATCATCCGGCAAACCGTTTACCGATCGGGCAATCGCTCCCGAAAAACCATTAAAGCCAAAACCGAAAGCACTGGCCTCCTGCTCCATTCCCATGCCGGCATTGTAGCCAATAGCCATTGGAAATTCCGGAATGGATGTAACCGGGATGGTGTAATTGAACTTGCCCGAAACAAGACTTACATTATCCGTTGCATCCACTGCCTGGTAACCCCATACCTCCGGTTGCGTATCCATGGAAGTTAACGCAAACGAAACGGTTGGGAAGAACAGCTGGTTGAGCATGCAGAGCAGCATAAACATAGCAGCTCTTCTTACGATCTTTTGTTTTCTTTTTGACATATCCTTATTCTTTTATGGCCGGAACCTGTTTTTTTATTTCAGCTGCATCGTAGTTCAATACCAGCTTTTCTGCTACTCCAAATGTTTTATCATCGTATACCAGATCAAGGGAATTATTTACCGCTGCTATTTTTTTTGCAGGAAATACCATGATCATTTTTATATCCGGACTATTACTGTATGTATTTGAAAAATTACAGGAAAGTGCATGTATGGTATCTTTCTCATCTGCGATCATATAACAATCGCGTGCAAAAAGATATGTAAGCGATCCCAGTCGCGCCGCATACTCCTCCTGGTTACGAACGTTTTTTGTCATTGCATTTTCACCGCTTTTCATCCGGATGGTTACATCCATATAACAACCGTTGCTGTAATTTTTCAGCTCTTTTGAAAATTGCGCTGCATTGTAACGGTAATTCCCCTGCTCCTTACAAAGCTCCGAAAGGCAGATCAGCTCTGCGGGACGGTAAACAGCCGTCAATATAAAATCGCCGGATACTACTTCCTTTTTGTAAACGGAATTTGCCGATACTGTCTTCAAAAAATCGTTTACCGTAACTTCTTTACGGCAGCCACAAAGCATGAGCAATGCCAATGCGGCCAGGTATATTTTTTTCATCATCTTATTTTGCGTCTTTGCTTTTTGCCGCGTATGTATCATTCAACTGTGAAAGAATTACATCTGTAAGATCATCGCCTTCACGTCCGTATAAAATACTGCCGTCATCGGTTGTACCGAGGATCAGCTTGTAATTATTATCCTTTCCGTATTTCTGAATAAAATCGTTGACATTGGCCAACACTTTTTTGGTAAGCTCATCACGTCTCGATTGCATTTGTTCCGATACCTGCTGGTTGTACTTTTCATATTCGCCCTGCGCTACCGATAATCGGTACGCCCAGTCTTTCCGGTCTTTATCAGCAACCTGTGCTTCCTGTGCTTTTAATTTTTCGCAGCGCGACTGCAACGTATCGAGGTTGCCCTGCACCATTTTCAATTCGCCGTTAAACTGGTCCGAAGCCGCTACCATTTCTTTATAATCCTGCAGGATCAGCTGCGATTTCACATACCCTACTTTCGGGTTGTTGTACTTTTGAAAAGCCCATGCTGCTCCTGTAGCGATAACGAGCATAATAAAAATGTTTAAGATCAGTTTTGACATATTCTTTTTGTTTTTATTGGTTATTAATTTTGGATATTATTTTATTCTACATCTACGTCGTTGCATTGCGTGACCGTACCCCGCTCATTGGTGACTGTGAGGCATACCGTGTACACACCGGCCGATGAATAAGTATGGCTGGGCGCTGCGGACGTGCTTGTGTTGGTATCACCAAAATCCCAGGCATAAGTTGCCGGCCCTATATTGCTTGTTTCAAAACTGACGGTAAGCCCGGGGAATGTATATGTAAAGCCCGCCAAGGGCTCATTCAGCACATTCAGTAAAACTGTAGCAGATGTAGTGCAGCTGTCGAGCATGGCTGTAACCGTGTACGTCCTGATCGTATCTGATATGGCATAGGGTGACGAGCTTGCAGAATCGGAAACGTAAGCCGAAGGTGTCCACAGCAGTTCCGTTGCATTGGAAAGCGCATACAGCTGTACGGAATCCCCGCGGTCCATTGTTACTGTATCGGGTGCATCCAATAACACATTTGTTACTTCTACTCCCACGAGCCGCTGTGCTGTACACCCATGCGTATCGGTTAATGTAACTACATAATTAACGGTAGAATCCGGTGTTGATGTTGGTGTTGACGATGTTGAATCGCTTAATGCGTAGGACGGTTGCCACAAAAATGTTCCGCTTCCGCTTACACTCAGGGATGCGCTTCCACCCGGGCAGATCTTCATGACAGAATCGGCTACCGTTAAAGAAGGTGAAGCCCGCACAGTAATAATTACCGAATCGATCACCGACGTATTTCCATTTGTACCAATCACATAATATTGTGTAGTTGTATCCGGGCTTGCAACAGGATTAGAGATCATTGTATTGTTCAGGCCCGCTTGCGGATACCATGAATAAAGGTCGGCACCGGTTGCTGTAAGCTGTGCTGATGTACCCGGACAAATTGATTGATTACTACCGGCATCTGTTGTTGGCGTCGTTATGTCGACGAGCTCGGAGGAACTGTTTGCGATCAGCAAAGGAAGCGATGATGCACTCAACCCGATGCTTGCAGACAACTTCCCGCGACTGCTATCGATCACCACACCGCCATTGCCCATGAGCTGCCATTGCGAGCCATTCCAACCGGCCACACGCAGATAGTCATAATCATCGATATTACAACTGTTGGTATTCCAGTACAGAGAAGGAACAACCACAGAAGTTCCAGTATTACGGGCAAGCAGCCAGTATTCACAATCACTGATCGTTTCAATGCTATCTGGTTGCAAAGCAGTTCCGGAAGTTTGTCCCGTTGCAAAATAGGTTGCTGTAAATACATCGGTAGAAACAGATGGCGCACTTATGTGCAGCGGATGATACCCCCCGGAAATAAGCGTAGTATCGCCCAATGGAAAGGTAAAAGCCTGGTTGCCTTTCTTTTTTACAGGCCCGCATACATAAGAGCTGTCGGAACCTCCAAGCACGGTATCCGCACCGTTTACCTGGATGTAATTAGTAGCAGAGCTGCCAATAATGCCTTTCCTGGCAAGCATCAGCTGATCGTTCACCATGGCCGGCTGCTGCAGCAATACTTTTCCGGCAGATTTGTCAACCTCTAATTTTCCGAAATAAGCAGTACTGCTTCCATTCAGGTATTGATTGATGCTACCGTCAAATACCAGGTGGCTGCCCGTTGTAACAAAGCCACCACTGGTAAATGTTGCATTTACAGCCATGTTGTTATCAACCAGCGTAGTCCCACTGCTTGCAAGAGTAACATTACTGGAAGTATGTGCTCCTGAGATCGTAAGGTTTGCAAATGCAAATGCAGGGATGGTTTGCGCCGTTGTTCCGTTAAAATTCATTGTTGAGCCTGCAGCGGTATAGATGCCCGCGCCGGGCGTAAAAGCACCGGCAACTCCTATAACACCGGTATTACTAAGCACGCGGTTTCCACCTGTTCCGTCCAGGTCAACATAATTTCCTATAACGATCGTTTGTGAGGATGTGCTGCTGTAATACACCGTGAACGGCCAGGTTTTACTTGCCGGAATCGGCGTTGACGAAGTGTTTTGCGTTTTTAAGATACTGCCTGAACCGGAAGAAGAAGTAAGGCTTCCTGCAAGCGCATTTGTGACCATATCCAGTGTTAACCCGGAGTTGATTGTAAGAGTACTATTAACTGTAAGAGTGCCGGAAGCCGTCTTATTATTAGTCCCAGTTATTTTAAGATTATTATACGTACCGGTCACGGCTGTTTGTACAGCGCCATTATAATCCACATCCATCGACCATGTTTTGCCGGAAGGCACCGGCAATGAAGCGGTATTCTGAGTGTGTATTATTCCGGTACCCGACGTGGAGCTGATGGTTCCTAAAAGCTGGTTGGTGGCCATATCCAGATCTCCTCCACTTCCAATGGCAAGTATACCATTTACCGTAAGCGCTCCCGATGCTGTTTTACCGCTGCCGGTTATACGTAAATTATTAAATGTGAATGCCGGGATCGTTTGGGTGGAGCCGTTAAAATCAACAGTGGAACTTGTTACAGTATACGTGCCACTACCTGCTGTAAACGGTCCTGAAATATGCACGGTGTCGGTTGAGCTCAGCGTACGGTTTCCACCGCTGGCGTTAAGATTTCCATATTTTCCGTACACAATAGTTTGTGCCGAGGCGCTGCTGTATATTACCTTCGGTATCCATGTTTTACCGGCAGCCAATGGTGAACTGCCGGTATTTAGTGTTTCTATTCTTCCGTTTCCACCAGTGCTGCTTAATGTTCCACCAAGCGTGTTCGTACCCATTTCCAGAACGTTGTTATTAACTGTTAGTATTCCATTCACAGTGAGGTTGCCAGTTGCTGTTTTATCACCACTACCGCCTGCAATCATGTTATTAAAGGTGAATGCCGGAATATTTTGTGTACCACCATTAAAATCTACAGTGGAGCTTGTTACGGTGTAAGTGCCACTACCTAATGTAAACGTTCCGGAAATATGCACTGTATCAGTTGAGCTTAACGTGCGGTTTCCACCTGTACCATCAAGGTTTCCATATTTTCCGTTTACAATGGTTTGTGCCGAAGCACTGTTGTATGCCACAGCCGGTGCCCATGTTTTACCTGTAGCCAATGGCGTACTGCTTGTGTTTTGAGTTTGTATTGTTCCGGTTCCGCTGGTAGAACTTAATGTTCCGCTAAGCGTTCTAACTCCCATGTTCAGGATCCTGCCATTATTAACGGTGAGTATTCCATTTACAACAAGATTGCTCGTAGCCGTTTTATCGCCGGTACCGCTTGCAACCATATTGTTAAAGGTAAATCCGGGAATATTTTGTGTAGCGCCATTAAAATCAACGGTAGAACCGGTTACGGTATACGTGCCCAGGCCTAACGCAAACGTTCCTGAAATATGAACTGTATCGGTGGCACTGAGTGTTCTGTCACCATTGTTCCCGTTCAGGGTGGAATACTTTCCGTTTACAATCGTTTGTGCTGAGGTACTGTTATATGCCACAGTCGGCGCCCAGGTTCTACCGGCTGACAATGGTGAACTGCCGGTGTTTTGTGTCAGGATTGTTCCGCTGCCACTGGTGGTAAATAACCCACCAAGTGCATTGGTACCCATATTCAGGCTCCTGCTGCTATTTACATTGAGTATTCCATTTACTGTAAGGTTGCCGGTTGCTGTTTTATCACCGCTCCCCCTTACAGCCATATTATTAAAAGTGGCTGCCGGAATGTTTTGTGTACCACCATTAAAATCTACAGTGGAGCTGGTTACTGTATAAGTTCCGCTGCCTGCTGTAAACGTTCCCGAAACATGTACGGTATCGGTTGAGCTTAGTGTGCGATTTCCACCCGTACCATCAAGGCTTCCATATTTTCCATTTACAATAGTTTGTGCCGAAGCGCTGTTGTATGCCACAGCTGGCGCCCAGGTTTTACCGGTAGCAATTGGTGTGCTGCCCGTATTTTGTGTTTGTATTGTTCCGCTGCCACTGATGGTGCCTAACGTTCCGCCAAGTGTATTTGTACCCATGTTCAGGATCCTGCCGCTATTCACATTAAGCGTTCCATTTACAGTAAGGTTACCGGTTGCTGTTTTATCGCCACTCCCCCTTACAGCCATATTATTGAAAGTAAATGTTGGAATGTTTTGTGTACCTCCATTAAAATCAACTGTGGAACTCGTTACAGTATAAGTGCCGCTGCCAACCGTAAACGTTCCCGAAATATGCACGGTATCGGTTGAGCTTAACGTGCGGTTTCCACCCGTACCATCCAGGTTTCCATATTTTCCATTTACAATGGTTTGTGCCGAAGCGCTGTTGTATGCCACAGCCGGTGCCCAGGTTTTGCTGGTAGCAATTGGTGTACTACCAGTATTTTGTGTTTGGATCGTTCCGCTTCCGCTAGTGCTGCCTAATGTTCCATTAAGAGTATTCGTACCCATGTTCAGGATCCGGCCGCTGTTTACATTGAGCGATCCATTTACTGTGAGGTTGCCGGTTGCTGTTTTATCACCACTTCCTCTTACAACCATATTATTGAAGGTGAACGTTGGAATGTTTTGTGTTGATCCATTAAAATCAACTGTAGAACTGGTGACGGTATAAGTACCGCCGCCAACTGTAAACGTTCCCGAAATATGCACTGTATCAGTTGAGCTTAACGTACGATTTCCACCCGTACCATCCAGGCTTCCATATTTTCCATTCACAATGGTTTGTGCCGAAGCGCTGTTGTATGCCACAGCCGGAGCCCATGTTATACCGGTAGGAATTGGTGTACTACCTGTGTTTTGTGTTTGTATTGTTCCGCTGAAACCAGTAAAAGTTAATGTTCCCCCGAGTGTATTTGTTCCCATGTTCAGGATCCTGCCACTATGTATACTTAACTCGCTGTTTACTGTAATGTTGCCGGTAGCTGTTTTATCACCACTACCGTCTATTGACAGAATATAAAAAGTAAATAGTGGAATGTTTTGTACACCACCGTTAAAATCAATTGAGTTGCCCGTTGTCACAATTGCTCCACCTGAAGAAAAAGAGGCGGAATTAGTAAAAGTACCGGCAATACCAATTATTCCCCCATTGACCAGGGTTACATTGTTTCCGGTATGCGTACCGGAAATTGTAAGATCATTGTAATTAAAAGCGCTGACTGTTTGTGCACTGTTCGCGTTATAATTGATAAGGTTACCTGTTATAATATATGCACCCGTTGTATAAGTAGCGGTGGCGCTAAAAGCCCCGGCAACCCCCACTGTACCGCTACTGGCCAGTGTTACGCTATTGGAAGTTCTTGCCCCTGAAATGGTCAGGTTATTATAATTAAATGCTGGTACAGTCTCGCTCCCTGTTCCGTTAAAATCAATGGTGCTGCTTGTATTTGTGTAGCTATTGCTTCCGATAGTAAATGCATTCGCAACTCCAATTGTACCCGAAGCTGCAAGTGTACGCGCTCCCGAAGAGGTACTGATCAGGTCGTAAAAATTCCATGCTGGTATCGTCTGGCCGGAGGAGCTCGAAAAGCTCACCTTTCCATTGTGATGTGCAAACGTTCCGGAAGAATTGGTAACCGTGTTGTTTAAAATAAGGTAATCGGATGTCGAAGTAAAAGTTGTTCCCGAAAGTGTAAATGTACCGTTCACCGTAATAGAATCCCTTCCCCCGGTAAATGTACCGGCGCTTAATGATGCATTGGAAGTTCCGATCACGATCTTGGAGCCGCTATTTTGTGTGATCGTACCAGTATACCCGCTCTGTATTGTAAAACCGGCCACATTTATTGATGTATTGATCGCACAGCTACCTGTTCGTGAGCTTGTAAATGTTGCTACATCTCCTGAGCCGGGTGTCACCACTACGTTATTAAGCCCTGTTGGCCCTAAAGTAGACCAGTTGGATGAAGTATTCCAATTTGCCGTAGATGTAGCAATCCAATAAAAGGTTGTTGCACCTGCTCGAAGGTTTGCAATGCTGAATACGATTAAAAAAAGTATCCGGATGTTCCTGATTTTTTTCATAACAGATGGTTTATATTAATTATCCTGAAAAACAAAAAAAGAATAAACAAGATTGTTGTCAGTATTCCGATCAGTAAACATCAAAGCGGATAACGGACCGCATTGCATGTATTGATCATACATAACATCAGGTGAATCATCTTTCATTTCAGGGATCATCGCTCTTAGATTTTTGGCTAAATAAGGCTACAGGAGGGAATGCCGAAAGGAATAAATTTTTCAGAAAAGAGCTAACAAATCATTAAAAAACAGGAAATCAGATGGTTGGCTTTTTTTACATCATCAATAAAAAAGAGATCAACAATTTACAAACTGCATTATCAACAATCGCTACATGGCAATATTGAAAGGCGTTACAGACCTGACAAAAATCGGAATAAGTGGCATTGTGTATATTCGGGGAATTTGTTAGATTTAAAAAAATTTCAAAGAAATAAATCTTTTGAAATTTTTTTACGCTGTAATGCCCCATAAAATATGAACATCCCAAAGGGCATATCTTCTTAATAACTACGAGCGAAGATTTTTTTTCACACCTGTTTCTTTTTTCACCTTGTAACGTTTTCAGAAAACTGCATCATGAAGAAGCTTCTTTTTATTTTCTTACTTATTACAATCACTGCCTCAGCGCAGAAAAAAAAGACGTACACCATTTATGTGAACTACCCCGACTATACACTAAAAGCAGATGTATTAGCGGAGCCATTAAAAAAGCATGCAGAAAAAGAGATTGATTATTATTGGTATACATCCAATAAAATTATTCATACACGCGGCGGATACGAGGGAAAAGTACTGAACGGATCATATACCTCTTTTTATATTTCAGGAAACCTGAAAGAAAAAGGAAGCTACAAAAATGGCATGAAACACGGAGAATGGACTTCCTGGTTTGAAAACGGAAATATCAGGGAAATCATTTTATGGAAAAACGGTTTGAAACAAGGAAGCGTCAAAAGCTTTGATGAGCAAGGGAATTTATTACTGGTATCACAATTTAAAAAAGGTCTTTTGAATGGCCAACAATTAATTTATGAAGACAATAAACTCAGTAGCAAAAAGAAATTCCGGAGAGGACAAGAAATAATTCCACCGGTAAAAAAAGAAACGAAGACAAACAAGGACAATTCAAAACAAGATAAAAAAAGCAGAACGAAGCTGAAAACATTTTTCCATAAAAGAAAAAAAGAGAATCCTGCAAAAAGCCCGGCAATAAATACTGAAAAGAATACCCCGTTAAAAAAATTAAAAAGCATTTTCAGAACAGGGAAAAAAAAGCAGGATACAGCTGCTCAAAACAATAAAAAAACAGCGACAATTAAAGAAGATAAAAAAAATGGAAAGTAACCACATCGAATTGCCGCTGGAGATTCAAAATAAAATAAGCGCCGCACAAGCATGGCATTACCGTTTGGTGCCAAAAAAAGAAGATACTCCCGGGGCAATGTCATTTTACATCAGCGATCAGATCCACACAAGCCACATTTTAAATGAGTTGGAGCTCCTATTCGGACAAACCATTATTCTTGAAAAAACAGATGCGGATGTTATTGAAAGAACGCTTATAAAATATTACAGGAAACATTCAAATGAAGACGGGATAAAACAACTGAATGCCGCCAGTGTAAAAAACAATGAATTTCTGACATTGTTGATTAGCGAAGCAAAGGAGCTTGGCAGCAGCGATATTCATATAGAAACTTACGAAGAAAAATGCAGGGTCAGGATAAGGATCGATGGCAAGCTGATTGAGCGTTATTCCATTGCCATTCCCGATTATCCTTCACTGACCAATAAAATAAAGATCCGCGCCAATCTCGATATTGCAGAAAAACGATTACCGCAGGACGGGCGGATTTTTTTTAAGAATGAAAAATACAGGATGGATATACGTGTATCCGTGCTTCCAACCCTGCACGGCGAAAAGATTGTGCTCCGCTTGCTAAGCAACGATATTAATAAGGTTGATATTTCTAAACTTGGATTTAATGAACGGCAACTGGAGGATTACCTGGAAGGAATAAAAAAACCGCATGGGATCATCCTCATCAGCGGCCCCACAGGATCAGGCAAAACCACTACTTTGTATTCTACAATGAAGATCCTGAATACGGAAAAAACAAATATCATTACCATTGAAGATCCGGTAGAATATACGCTTGAAGGCATTAACCAGGTACAGCTGAAAGAAGACATCGGCCTTGGATTTACAGAAGCTCTCCGCTCTTTTTTAAGGCAGGACCCCGACATTATCATGCTGGGAGAGATCAGGGATGCACAAACAGCCCAAATGGCTATACGTGCTGCATTAACCGGGCATCTTGTGCTTTCCACCATACATACAAACTCTGCCTGGGGCACCGTTTCCCGCCTAACAGACATGGGAGTTCCGCCTTTCCTGGTAGCTGGCACGCTCACTACTTCTGTAGCACAACGGCTTGTAAGACTGCTTTGCAATAAATGCAAAAAAACAGAACCATTCAATAAACAAGCGCTACCGAAAACATTTATACCGCCCACCGACCTCCCCGAACATGCTGTCCCCAAAGGTTGTGAACACTGCCATTATACCGGTTATAAAGGTCGCAGGGCCATCTATGAAGTGATCTCTATTGATGCCGAGCTTGCAGAAAATATAAAAAACAATGCATTTGATGTGGAGCATCTGCTAAAAGCAAAAGACATTAAAACATTAAAAACGGCGGCTTTTGAACTTCTTCAAAAGGGAGAAACAAGCATTGAAGAAGTGTACCCGATACTACTGAACAATTACTAATAATAAATAATGTGATACGACTAAAATATTTTCTGCTCCTTTCTATACTTGTTATGGCTGTTTCCATGAAAAGCCAGGACCGTTTTACTGCTATTGAAAATAAATTGCAGGCACTCTCTAAAGATGTTCCAGGGCTCAATGAAAAGGTAGAACTTTCTGTAAACAATGTTTCCATGCAGGATTTTATACGCGGGATTGCTGCAACAAATAATCTGAATGTAAGTGTTGATCCTTCTTTGAATACCAAGATCGTAAATAATTTTAGCAATGTTACGGTTACTGAAGTGTTGGTTTTTCTTTGCAAAAGGTATGATCTCGACATCACATTTATTGGTACCATCATCTCTGTTTCGCAATACATGCCGCCGCCGGTAGCATTGCCTAAGTATGTTTCAAAAGCAGTAAAAATCAGTTATGAAAAAACAGGCAACCTGCTTTCAATGGATCTCAGTGCCGACAGTCTGGCACTGGTTGCAAGGGAGATCACAAGGGTTTCAGGAAAAAATGTTGTTTTCTCGTCGGACCTCGCCGGAAAAACAGTCAGTGTGTTTATACAAAATGTTGCATTTGCTTCTGCACTGGATAAGCTTGCATTTGCAAATGATCTGAAAGTCACCCAAAGTGATGATGATTTTTTTCTCATCGAAAAAACAGACGTTGTTGCCGATAATTCCAAAGCAAAACCCGGTAATAAAAACAATGCAAATGTACAGGCGCAGGCAACTGGAATTAGTTTAAAAGGCGATGGAAAAACCATTACACTGAATGCTGTAAATGCTTCTATTTCCGACATCCTGGCTGCCGTATCAGAACAGCAAAAAGTAAATTATTTCCTGTTTACGGAGCCAAAAGGAACAACCAGCCTGAGTGTTAACGATGTGAGCTACGATGTTTTCCTTGATCACTTATTTAACGGCACCGATTATACTTATAAAAAGGATGGCGTGCTTTACCTCATCGGCGACCGCTCAACAGAAGGGTTGCGTTCCACAAGAGTGCTTACGTTGAAATATCGTACCGTAGATAAAGTGATCGATTTTATTCCAACCGAATTAAAAAAAGGCATCGACATCAAATTGTTTACAGATCAAAACAGCCTCATTGTAAGCGGCTCGGTTCCGCGGATTGATGAGCTGGAGCTTTTTCTCCGCGACATCGACAGGGTCGTTCCTGTGATCTCCATTGAAGTAATGATTGTAGATGTGAACAATTCTCATACGGTTGCAAGCGGTATAAAAGCAGGCCTGGGAAGCGCGCCAACAACAACCGGCGGCGATGTTTTTCCTGCGCTCAATCTCAACCTGGGTGCCTCTTCCATTAACTCTATTATTGATGGGATTAACGGCTTAGGAGTTGTCAATCTCGGAAAAGTAACTCCCTCTTTTTATCTCAGCCTGCAATTGCTGGAACAAAATGGCGATGTGAAAATAAATTCAACACCACTATTATCCACACTTAACGGTAATGAAGCAAAAATGAGTATAGGCGAAACACGCTACTATGAAGAGAACAATACCAATGTAATTCCCGGCCAAACCACCACTACCGTACAATCAAAAACATATAAACCGCTGAATGCAGATTTTTCAATGACCATCAACCCGATCGTTTCCGGTGACGAGCAAATTACACTTTACATTACCGTAAAACAATCGTCTTTTACCAACCAGTCGGGAGGTACAGGAAGCCCTTACAATACCACTTCACGTGATTTCCAATCGCTCATCCGCGTAAAAAACCAGGAAATGGTAATGCTGGGCGGGCTCGACAATGAAAACAAAAATGAAACTTCATCCGGTGTACCTGTCTTATCAAGAATTCCCATTATTAAATGGCTTTTTAGCAACCGGTCAAAAACAAAATCGAAAAGCAAGCTCACTATTTTTATCAAACCTACAGTTATCTATTGATCTGCATGATGTCTTTCAACAACATAATACACAGCCCTTCCATCACAGGAATAGAAATCGTTTCAGAGCAAAACGGAATGCTTTCTTTCAATGTGCTAACACTTGAAAAAAAGAAAGCCGGGATCAGCGCTATTGCAACTGCCGAAAGAATAAAAGCAGAAGAGCTTCCTGCTCATATAAAAAACAAAACACCGGTCATGGTCACGATCAGTGGAAAAGGAATTATTCATAAAAAGATCAGCACAAAAAATGGAACCGATGAAGCTGCACTAATTGATAAAGTTTTACCCGGCGCCACAAGCGATTCCTTTTGTGTGCAACTAACAGCTCTCAACAGTCATGAAGCATTTGTTTCACTCATCAGGAGAGAGCTGCTCCACCAGGTGCTTGAAATCCTATTGCAAAATAACATCCGGCAGATTGCAGGATGTTTCCTGGGCCCATTTGCGCTCAATGCACTGGAACCTCAGGTACAATGCGTAACACAAGCGGGGTACAACACAAACGCAGAGCACATAATCTGTGATTTACCCGAAACGGATAATGGTGTAACTGAAATTATTATAAATAACGAGCGTATCCCTGCGCCGCTTTTTATCGCTTTCGGCTGCGCCTTTGCTTATTTCACAGGATACAACGAGGGAATCATAAATTCGGAGCAGATACTGGAGCTAACAGCAGAACAAAAAGCATACGAGCTGTTTAATAAGCGAATGATCCGTTCGTTAGCTGCTGTTTTTATTATTCTCACAGCTAACTTTTTTATATTCAGTAACTACTGGAAAAAAAATACGGAAATGCAGGCGGAATATATGCTGAATGCCGCCGCATACCAACATTATGATGTACTTACAAAAGAACTTTTATCTAAAAAAAAGATCCTCGAAGAAAATGGACTTCTTGAAAATTCCAGGACCTCATTTTATGCCGACCGGCTTGCAGCAACATTACCCGCTTCCATCAGCTGGACTTCTTTCAAAGTAAATCCAAGAAAGCTAAAAAGCAATAATGATGCGGACATTTATCTTTTTGATAATAAAATAATTGACATTGCCGGAACCTGTTTACAAAGCCAGGATTTAAACCAATGGATGAAACTGCTCAAAAAAAATGAATGGGTACAACACGTAGATCTGTTGAGTTATACACAGTCAAAAAAAAATGAGCCGGGTGAATTTTTTCTTCAGCTCAGTATATGGTAATGAATCAGAAAAAAATGACATACAGGCAAAAAAATAAATTGCTGATCGCCGGATTGATCGCCGGTGCCTGCATTATTTATATGCTGTCCATAAAAAAAACGCTTACACTGATCAGTGATGTACATGATTACGAACAAAAAATAAACCAGGCAAAAGATGCGCCGGCACAATCAAAACAGCTGGAGGAGCAGATCACTGCCATCGATCGGCAAATCGGCGCTTTTTCTTCCGGCAATGAAAACAAACAGCAATCGTTGCTGGATGTGGTAACAGCGTATTGCCAATCTTCCGGCGCTATTCTCCGGGAATTTCCGGAAGCCCGTGAAAATAATGAAGATGCATTTATTATTGCAACCAATTATTTTGTTGTCCAGGGAAATTTTTCTTCGCTGCTTTCACTCGTCCACCTACTGGAACAGCATAGTGTTCCCGGAAAAATTGTTTCCGTTGATTATTCTTTAAAAAAAGATTTAAAAACCAGGGAAATGGCGCTCACTGCTACTATTTATTTACAAAACATACGAAAAAAATGAGATCAATTTTTATAATCCCGTTCCTGTTTGCATGCATCCTGCTGGTTTCATGCGAAGATTTTATTGAGGCCGACCTTAGTAAAAAGCAGATGACCGTTCTGTCGCCGGCCGATAACAGTGTAAGCCCCGGCTTTACACAAACTTTCTGGTGGGAAGACCTGAAAGGCGCTGATCAGTACCAGATCCAGATCGTAAAACCTTCGTTTGCTGCCATACAGGAATTTATTGCGGATACAACCGTATCTGCTTCCCGCTTGGCACTCACACTTTCTCCGGGAACATACCAATGGAGGATCAGGGCTAAGAATGGTTCCAGTGCAACTGGTTTCATAACCCGCACACTCACTATCGACAGCACACTTAACCTGTCGGGACAAACACTGATTCTTTCAGCTCCTGCCAATAATTTTTATTCGAACCACTTCCTCAATACATTTACATGGCAAACACTTCCAAATGCAGAATCGTATATCCTACAGATTCTTGAAAGTGGCTCTGTCATTCAGACTCAAACACTAACATCCATTTCCTCTTCTTATACATTCGGGAACGAAGGAGCATATCAATGGAGGGTGTTTGCACAAAATTCCAACTCAAACTCCGCATACAGCATCCGCTCTATCACCATTGATACAACCCGGCCGGGTATACCATTGGTACTATTTCCACTGACTGATACAGTCACCAGCGCTTCCATCCCATTGGGCTGGTCCATCAGCGAAAGCGGCTGTAACTCCCATGTGCAGATTTCCCATGATTCTACTTTTGCATCGGTTATAAAAGATACACTTACAGCTGCCGCATCCTATACCATCTTTAGTCCGCTCACTGGCCAGTATTATTACTGGAGGGTGAAAGCCGTGGATGCCGCGCTAAATGAAAGCGCCTATTGTATAAAAAGAAAGGTTAAAAAAAATTAGCATGAAAAACAGGAAACTACTTTTTGTTTTACTGCCACTCACACTTGCAGTCTGGGGAATGGCCGTGTACCGGATCTACAAAACCGTACACACAGGCACGGATGCGCCGCTAATAAAAACACTTAAGAGTTCTGTGGCTTCCAATAGGGAAAGCATAAGCGATACTTTTTCAATCTTCAACAATTACCGGGATCCGTTTTATGCAGCTCAGAAAATGGTTGACAAAAATACGGCGCCTGCAAAAAAAGCAGGACAGTCTGCTACAATAATAAAACCATCTGAAAAAGAAATGACAGCAGCATGGCCACGCATCCAATATTCCGGCACCATCCGCAACCAGCGTTCCAATACACAGCTCGCACTTGTACAGGTGGATGGCAATACCCTTATGATGGGCAATGAAGAAGTTTCCGGCAACCTGAAGATTTGCCGGATTTTCAAAGATTCCATCGAGATCATGTTTCAAAAACAAAAAAGAATTTTCAGAAAAATAAATTAAAACATAAAAACAAAAACTCATGAAATTTAAAAAAAGCAAAAAGCTGAAAGCATTCACGCTGATCGAGCTGCTTACCGTTCTCATCATCATCGGCATCCTTGTCATGATCGCATTGCCCAACCTGATGCCCCTCGTATCAAAAGCCAAAAGCACGGAAGCAGAATTGCAGCTGGAGCACATTTACACACTCGAAAAAAATTACTTCTATCTGCATTCAAAGTACAGCACTGATTTTAGTGAGATCAGCTTCGAACCTGCAAAAACAGTGGCCGAAAATGGTAATGCCAATTACAGGATTGAAGTGGTGCAGGCTACTAATAATTCATTTAAAGCCACGGCAACAGCAATGACAGATTTCGACGGAGATGGCGTATTCAATGTATGGGAAGTAGACCAGGAAAAAAACATTAAAGAAGTAACACCGGATTAAAAATGTTAGTATTCACAAACACACTGCTGGTTGTAGCACTTGGGGTAATTGCCTTCCAGGATTTTTCCGAAAGGCAGATCTCCTGGCTTTTACTTCCTCTGGTATTCCTGCTTTGCACACTCAAGCAATTTAGCAACTGCGGAATAACGGAAACCGGGGAAGCATTACTGCTTAATTTCATGTTCGTTATCCTCCAGTTTTTATTGCTTACACTGTGGATGAGCCTTAAAAATAAAAAATGGATCAACGTGATCGATCATTACATAGGCCTTGGAGATTTACTTTTTTTTGTAGCTGTTTGCGACTTTTTTTCACCTGTAGGATTTATGGTCTACTACATCGGCGGCTTACTTGTCACACTCATTGGATTTATCATTTACCGGAATCTAAAACGGGATGCCAGCCTGCAAATTCCGCTTGCCGGCGGAATGTCGCTCCTGCTGATCGTATTGATACTGTTGCCGGAAACATTAAAAAATAACATCACGCCAAACCTGTTTATTTTTAATTGTATGTCATGAAAATCAAAGCAGGGATCCTTTTTTACAGCATCATTATTTCGCTCACCATGGCCATCATCTCGGGGAGTGTAATTTTACTGTACGGACTGTCCTCACGGAGCTTTCAGCACGCAGTCAATTACCAGGAACTGGAACAAAATGCAGCATCAGGCCTCAACCTGTTACTCTCAAACCAGGAAATGGTGAGAGCAGAAGAAACAATCACAATGGACCTTTTTGGCAATGGCAACGATAGCGTTATGCTTTCGAGGCAATTTTGGGGAGCATACGAAATTATAATGGTAAAAGCCATGCGGAAAGGGCGTACCGTAAATCGTATTGCTGAAACCGGCGATGCACCCGATACGCTCAAAAATTATGCACTGTATGTTTGCGATCATGATCATCCCATATCCGTATCCGGTCATACAAAGATCACTGGTAGGGTGTTTTTTCCGAAAGCCGGCGTTACTAGGGCTTCCATCGATGGTCAAAGCTATTCCGGAAGCCGTTTGATTTATGGTGAGATCAAAGAAAGTGAAAAAACAATTCCTCCGTTCAATAAGCAGCTCATCCAAAGGATCAACAATATCCTTCTACAGGCAGTAAGCAGCAATGAAAAAAATATCGCGCTTTCCTTGCCCCTTATCAGCAATGGCTTTTCTGATTCAATGCTGTTAATTTCCTCTACAAGTCCTGTAAATATTAACCAAACAATATCCGGACATGTACTCATTACCTCCCGGAAATCCATTACAATTGAAACCGGCGCAAATCTTATCGATGTTATTTTTGCTGCCCCGAAAATTATTTTAAAAAAAGGAACACACGGAAATTTTCAGGCCTTTGCTTCCGATTCCATCATTGTGGAAGAAAATGTAACACTCAGTTATCCAAGCGTACTGGGAATTGTTCACAATGAGAAGATGACAGGGGCGACAGCGCTTTTGCTCAGCAAAAATGATACAATAACCGGAAGCCTTTTCAGCTACTGCAATGCCGCATTTTCCACGCTGGAAAATGGCATCGTTATTTCTCCGGGAGCAGTTGTCTATGGCAGTATTTATTCTACCGGATTTGCAGATGCAGAAGGTTATGTCGCAGGAAGCATCCTGTGCGACCGGCTTCGGTTAAATGCAAATGCCTCTGTTTATGAAAACCAACTGCTGAACACAATCGTAGACCGCTCTGCCTTAACTGCCGATTTTGTTGATATTCAGCTGCAACAGCAAGCTTCACAAAAAAAAGTAATACAATGGCTCAGGTAAAAAAATTAAAAGCTTCCACCTTACCGGAATCAATTGTGGCAATGGTTATTATTATCATTTGCCTTAGCATCAGCACGGCTATTATTGCCAATGTAATGAGCAACGACCATGATTACGCCAAACTCAAATGCCTGCAGATCATCGAAGCTGAGCGTTTGAATATTAAAAAAAATAATGTATACATAGATAGTGAAGAGCATTACGGTGCATTCATTGTAAAAAAAAAATTTGAAAACTACAAAGACACAGAAAAATTATTATGGCTTAAACTAACAATAACAGATGCTGCCGGACATCGCTTAGTGGAGCAAAACGAACTGATTTCTACTCAATGAAAAAAATAAATGCATTTACACTCATGGAACTGATGATTGGAATGATCATCAGTTCCATTGTAGCCGTAATTTGTTACTCGGCCTATTCATATACTATCCGTCAATATTATGTATATAAAGAAGAAAAAAGCAAGGTGAATGAGATCATGGGGCTGCGCATGGCGCTCCTATCCGACATTTCAGCCGCCGGCACAGTTTCCTGCAACAATAAAAAAATAACGATAAAAAGCGATTCAGCCACAATCGTTTATGTATTTGGTGATTCATCTATAACCCGCACAATAAATGAGCATACAGACACTTTTAACCTGAATGTTTTGCAGCTGAACTCTTCCGTTATAAGCAGTAATCCGCTTCAGGACACACTGATCAGCTCACTCTCCTTCCGGGCAAAAACAAAAACAGATACCTGCACATTTCAATTTAACAAACAGTACAGCGCTGCAACATTAATAAAGCAGAAAGGAAACCGATATGGCAATTGAATTAAATAAAATAGCTTTCGCAAAAAAAAACGGGGAGCAGAAAACGGCGAAGAACAGCTGGCTGGAATTGCTAAATAAGGACATCAGTATTGGTGGCAATGCATTAAACGATAAAAAAAAAGAAAGTTTTTATTCTGAGCTGTATATTCTTTTTTCTTCAGGCGTTGATATCCGCTCTGCGTTGGAGCTCATAGAAGAAGAACAATCAAAAGAAAAGGAAAAACAATTATTCAAAAAAATAAAGGAAGATGTTATTTCCGGACAAAGTTTTTCAGAAGCAGTAAAAAGCACCGGAAAATTTTCCGTGTATGAATATTACAGCCTGAAGATTGGCGAAGAAAGCGGCAAACTACCGGAAGTATTAATGGAGCTTTCTCTCTTCTTTACAAAAAAAATAAAGCAGAAACGGCTGATGAGCAAAGCCCTGTCATATCCCATAATTGTATTATTATCATCAGCAGGAGCAATTACTTTTATGCTCAAATTTGTAGTGCCCATGTTTACGGATGTATTTAAACGTTTCAAAGGAGAGCTTCCTTATTTTACACGTGTCATCATCCACATGTCCGATTCTTTTTCCCGTTATTTTCTGATCATTTTAATATGCTTAACTGCAATCATAACGTTTTTAGCCGCTCAGCGGAAAACGGTCTGGTTCAGAAAAGCCACATCCGCCATATTACTGCGGTTGCCAGTAGTACGCGGATTGGTCAGCCGCATTTATCTTGCCCGTTTTTGTCAATCGATGCACCTGCTTATTTCCTCGCACACACCGCTTATAAGTGCACTTGACCTTGTAAAAAAAATGATTGGTTTTTATCCGATGGAAGTCTCCCTCGAAACAGTAAAAGAAGACATCATGCGGGGAGGCTCACTGCACGAAAGTCTTTCGAAATACCCTATTTACAATAAACGCCTCATCTCCTTAATAAAAGTTGCAGAAGAAGTCAACCAGCTGGATAAAATGTTTGCACGGCTCGCTGCACAATATTCAGATGAAGTGGAACATCAGACCAGCATCATGGGAAGCCTGATCGAACCGCTGATGATCCTTTTCCTCGGCGCTATCATTACCGTTATACTTATCGCCATGTACCTGCCAATGTTCCAGATGAGCAACAGTATCGGATAGAATTTATATCTGGATGTTACACCAATACTTTTTACAAACACAGCATTAATTACTAATTACTAACGACTATTTACTTTTCCAAGATTTTCTTTTGCCTTAAACGCGATCATCCTGGTGATCAGCTTTACAGGAAGTGGTTTATCGAGCGGAAACTGGACTGAACCTTTTGCATTCTTATATCCCGAAATTTCTTTTTTGAATTTTGTAATGCTGGATGCCATTGGATAAAATCCAATGTGATTTTTGTATCCTGCAAAATAAGCCAACCTCCCGTGATAAGAATAATAGGGCATTTTATAGCTGAGCTTCTCCTCCGCTTCCGGAACCGTTTTTAAAATTATTTCTCTCAGCTGTTGCAGCTTAAGCTGTGTATCTCCTGTAAAACCAGCAATATATAGATCAATGCCGTTAGCCTTAACGTTTTTTGCTCCCATTGTTTGCTTATTTAATAATAAACAAATTTACAAATCATAAGGCAAATTCCGAAGGTTAAAAACATCATTCATCGGGGGCAATCGCGACAAACAAAAAATGGTTAAATGCTCATTCCGGGAAATATTTACCAACGATCTCTTCCAGCATTTCCTGGGTCAATGGCTTTGTTTTAAAATCAGAAGCAATATTCAATGCCTTTGCTTTTGTTTTGTCATCCGGGTTTTCCGAAGTAGTGAGCATGATCACAATTGCACGGCTTTTAAATTTCTCATCCAGCTTATCATACGCTTCCAGGAACTCCCATCCATTCATACCCGGCATGTTTACATCCAGGAAAATTAAGTCGGGATGCAGTGCATTACCCTTTTTCTCGGATTTTAAATACTCGAGTGCGGCCTTTCCTGTTTGTTCCGAAACAACTACATACGCCGCATTACTTTTTTCAATTATCCGCTCATGGAAAAAATTATCATCTGCGTTGTCATCAACCAGCATAATGCACTTCAATTTTTTGTTCATGTTGTTAAATTAGGTATTGTGAAATAAAAAGTAGTCCCCTGTTCCGGATCCGATTCAACCCAGATTTTTCCCTGGTGTGCCTGAATTATTTTTTTGCAATTGGAAAGCCCTATCCCATTTCCTTCATATTCTTCATTGGTATGTAAACGCTGAAAAATATCAAAAATCCGTTCAAAATAATCCGGATTAATTCCAATTCCATTATCATTAACGGAAAATTTCCAGCCTTCATTTATTTTTTCCGAATTGATTTTTATATGAGGACGGGTATTTTCCTTTCGGAATTTTATTGCATTTGTAATCAGGTTTTGGAAC
>OLLL01000245.1_pt1 | contig 96606 bp, 85 predicted proteins | sample 1604541 | NCBI WGS metagenome assembly OLLL01 (sample SAMEA104055722, study PRJEB20765) | soil metagenome | isolation source: soil
ATTAATGGAAAAAATATTACCAAATCTTTTAACGAAAATCAATTTGAATACACTGACTCTATCATACTTATTGATAATTCTGTGTATGATTTTCAAAAATATATTTCAAAAAATACGCTCGGAAACAATGGATTAGCTATTCATGACATTGTTTATAATCCTTTCCAATCCGGTTTAGGTTTTAATTATAGCAAGAATAATTACTCTTCTTATTACTATAATCCTCATCAATTAAAATTTTATAATACACGTACGCCATATACGGACTTATTTTACGTAATGGGTACAAAGGGTGAGCAGAATTTTAAAATGACGTTCTCCTATAATGTGAAAAAGAACTGGAATCTTACGGCTGATTTTTTTCGGTTACGTTCTACAGGTATTTACGATCGGCAAACGACTTTCGAAAATTACATTGCGTTATCGACAAATTATAAAAGCAAAAACAACCGTTATTGGCTGTTAGGAAGCGTCATCTATAATGGAGAAAAGAACCAGGAAAATGGTGGAATAAAAGAAGATTCGCTGTTTGACATTACTAAAAGCCTTGAGCAGCAAGCATTGAGAATCAATTTAAGCTATGCAACCCGCAGCCAGGTAAATAGAAACGTATACCTGAAGCAGATTTTTAATCTCGGAAAAAAATCAACCGACACATCTGATATTAAAGTAATTATTCCGGAAAGCCGGCTTATTTTATCGTCAACATACGATGATAATTACCTGAGATTTGAAGATTCTCAATCGGATATGTTATCTGGTTACTATTCAAATTTATACTATGATTCTACTAATACGCGTGATTCCACTTATTTCCGGAAAATCGAAAATGAACTTGAATGGAAACGTCTGGATAATAATAAACACAGAGGATTGATAGATTTGTTGGGTGTGGGATTGAGTGTAAAGCATCAGCTTGAATTTGTAAGACAAAGAGATATTGATACTGTATTTAACAATATTATTGCAGGTGCGCAACTCTATAATACTTATTCAAAACATGCATTCTGGTGGAATTTATCGGGGAATTACGTAGCTAATGGTTATAATAAAAATGATTACCAGGGAATGCTTGTTTTTAGGAAAAAATTGTTGGACAGTATCCTTGATATTACGCTAAAAGGCCAAAACCGGCAACAGACTGCAGATTTCATATATTCGCAATACCGCTCCAATAATTTTGTCTGGAATAATCATTTTGAAAAAATGCAACAATCAGGCGCTGAGATTTCATTTAAAATAAATAAATATCACCTGGAAGTAATTGGTGCCGTTAATTCCTATACAAACGTATTGTATTTTGATAATTATGCTACTGCACGACAGTATACCGGCACGGTACAGGTGTTTTATGCCAGTCTGAAAAAGGATTTTAGTTTATGGAACTGGCATTTGAATAACAGGATCACATATCAAAAAACACCGGATTTATCAGTTATCAGGTTACCTGAGCTGGTGCTGGAACACTCCCTGTATTATGAAAATGATCTGATAAAGAAAGCTTTACATCTGCAGATTGGTGCCAGTGTGTATTATTCAACTGCATATTATGCCGATGCGTACATGCCGGTTACCGGGGAGTTTTATCTGCAAAATCAAAAAAAATACGGGAATTATCCATTTATTGACTTTTTTATCAATGCAAAAATAAAAACAGTTAGGATCTTCTTTAAAATAGATCATTTGAACAGTGGGCTGAATGGGGGCGGTTATATTTTAACTCCGGGTTACCCGTATGCCGGACGTACTTTTAAGCTGGGGCTTTCCTGGAAATTTTACGACTAAACATCATGTGTAAGTATAAGGACGTTTTTGTACTTTTCGATCGATCCTATTTTGTATGTTTGGTAATAAAATAAAAAAATGAAACTCAGGGCAACGCTTTTTAAGTTAGTTAACTTAGGAATAAATAAAGATCAATCGATAGAAGTTGCTACCCGGTTAAAAATTATCAATCAATTTAATCTCCTTTGCATTTCCTATAGCATCCCGTATATTTTATTTTCACTTAGCCAGGGATTTTCCAAACCAGCATTTGTATTTTTTGTTGGATTGCTTTTGTATGTTGTTAGTTTGTTCTTCAATAAAAGCGGGCATTATAACGTTGCCAAGTTTTTAATTTTAATTGCTACCAATTATTCAGTCTTTTATTTGAGTCTTTTTTATGGCTTTGCTTCCGGTTTTCATTTGTATTATTTTACCAGCCCCTGGATCGTATTTTCTTTGTTTAATTTTTCCGAAACGTATAAGATTTTAACCGGAATATTTTTATATCTGCTTTCCATTGCTATTCTTGTTTTTGTGAATCATTATGATCTGCTGCCTGCTCATGAAATGCCATTTAAGATCGCATCCGTGTTGTATTCGGTAAACGTGTTTCTTGCATTGTCGTTTTGTTTACTGCTGGTTGCCAATTTTTCTAATTTTAATAAACACATCAACCGGATTCTTATAAAATCCAACGGTGAGCTGGAAACAAAGCAAGAGTTACTGGAAAATGAGATCATTGAACGAAAAAATACAGAAACGAAATTGCAAACGTTGCTGAAAGAAAAAGAAATTTTATTGTCAGAAACGCATCATCGTGTAAAAAACAACCTGGCTGTAGTATCGGGAATGCTTGATTTACAGGTGTTAATGACGGATGAAGAAAAAGTTGCGACGATATTAAACGACAGCCGCAACCGCATTAAATCGATGAGCCTGATCCACGAAGCATTGTATAAATTCGATAATGTTTCACAAATTGAATTCGGCAGATACATCCGCACGCTGGTGGAGGAAATAAAACAAACCTATGTTTCTGGGGCGCTTTCGGTGAATATAATTTACGACCTGGACAATGTTTATCTTGATTTAAACAAGGCAATTCCCTGCGGTTTACTGGTAAATGAAGTCTTGACAAATTCTTTTAAACATGCCTTTAAAGGTAAAACTGCAGGAGAGATAAAAATTGTAGTTAAGCAGCAGGGAAAAAATTGCCTGTTGGAAATCGGTGATAACGGAAATGGAATAGGATCTGGACAAACATCGCCGCAATCTATTGGTATGACGCTGATCAACGCTTTTGTAAGACAATTAAAAGGAAAATTAGAGCTGCTTAACGATAATGGCACTACATTTAAATTAATATTTGACCTGGAAACGATATGAAAAAAATTTTAGTGGTGGAGGATGATTATATTCTTGCGCTTGTGGAGACAAAATATATTCAGAAAATGGGATTTGATGTTGTTGCTGCTGTTACTTCAGGTGTAGAAGCTGTTGCGGCCGTGAAAAAATTTGCTCCGGATATCATTGTGATGGATGTACGTATTGACGGTTTGCTGGATGGTGTGCAAACAATGCTGCTGATCCAGGAATTTTCGCAGGTGCCGGTTATTTATTTAAGCGGAAATTCCGAAATGGCCATGCTGGAAAGGTCCAAAGAAACAAACACAAAAGGATTTTTAGTGAAACCGGTTAATTATAAAGAGCTGGAAACACTTTTAAAATCGATTTAAAACAATTATGTTTTTTGCTTTTTCTTTTTTGCTGCAGGAAAAAGCACATTGTTCAGGATCAGGCGATAGCCCGGTGAATTAGGATGTAAGCTCAGATCCGTAGGTGGATCCTCCACACGGTGCTGATAATCTTCGGGATCATGTCCGCTGTAAAACGTAAATGTTCCCTTGCCATAATCCCCATGAATGTAGCGTGCTTCGTTTGCTGCTTTATTTTCCCCTAAAATTAATACTCCCGGTTTAATAAATGCTTTATCAAACCCAACTGTTTGTCCCCAAAATCCTTTGATCACCTGCTCGTGATTCTGGCAAAGCATGGTAGGAACAACATCCCATTTTGCAGAAAAATCGAACAATGTAAATAAATCATTTGCTTTTGTAACGCCGTATTTGCGCTCACGCGTTCCGTACGTATCAATGTTAGATTTTGCGTATTCGGTAGGATTGGTGCTGAGTGTAAAGTTTGTAAACGCAAATGTTTTAGAGTAATCCAGCTTTGCATTGTAATTAGGCGTGGTGCCATCGCCATCAAACATGCTTTCGCAGATATCCAAACCGTCAGCGGCAAGCGCGATGTCATATGAATCGGGCGCTGAGCACATGGCAAATAAAAATCCGCCTCCGGCAACAAAATCGCGTATGTCTTTTGCAACAGCTAACTTCATTTCCGATACTTTATTGAATCCTAATGCATGTGCGCTTTTTTCCTGCTCTTGTTGTGCTTCCTGGTACCATGCGGCAGTACGGTAGTTCACCCAGAATTTTCCGTACTGGCCGGTAAAATCTTCGTGGTGCAAATGCAGCCAGTCGTACAAGGGTAATTTTCCCTGGATAATTTCTTCGTCGTATACCACATCGTACGGGATCTCAGCATACTTGAGCACCAATGTTACGGCATCATCCCAGGGCTGTTTTGTTTTTGGTGAGTATACTGCGATCTTCGGCGCTTTTTCCAATTTAACATCTTCCATGTTCACTTCCGGATTGGCAATCTCTGCAAGGATCGCATTGGATTTAGAATCCGCGATCACTTCAAATGTAACGCCACGGATGGTGCATTCGCTTTCCAGCGCTTTGGCATCCTGGATCATAAAGCTGCCACCACGGTAATTCAGCAACCAGTGCACTTCTGCATCTTGTTTGAGTATCCAATATGCAATTCCATACGCTTTTAAATGGTCTTTCTGCTCCAGGTCCATTGGGATTAGAACATAGGCGGCCTGCGAGAACAGGCTGCAAAGAATAAAGACAGAAAGAATAATGCTCTTTTTCATAACGCAGAATTAGAATGGGTGATCCTCTTCAATATCATTCATTTTGGAACCACGAATAACAGAATTTACCGGGTTTTCAAAATCGGTATTCGGCGACATGCCTTTACTGCCTGAACCATAATCAAGGTTGGTATCCAGCGTATCCAGATCCGCAAATTTGGTGTATTGGCCAATGTATCTTGTTTTTACAGAATCCACAGGACCATTACGGTGTTTTGCAACGATCAGCTCGGCAACACCCGCAGTTGGCATTCCGCTTTCATCTTCGGTTAAACCGTAATATTCCGGACGATGGATGAACATTACCATATCAGCATCCTGCTCAATCGCACCGGATTCACGTAAATCGGAAAGCTGCGGCTTTTTGTCGCCACCGCGGGTTTCCACGGCACGGCTCAACTGAGAAAGTGCAATTACCGGCACATTTAATTCTTTGGCCAATCCTTTTAGGGAACGCGATATGGTGGAAATTTCCTGCTCGCGGTTTCCTTTTCCTTCGCCACCTGCGGTCATCAGCTGCAAATAATCGACAATGATGAGCTCAATGCCATGCTGTTCTTTTAAGCGCCTTGCTTTTGCACGCAATTCAAATACCGACAATCCGGGAGTATCATCAATAAACAATGGCGCTTCTGCCAGGTTTTTAATTTTATCATTCAGTTGCTGGAATTCATAGTCTTCCAGTGTTCCTTTTTTTAATTTTTCGCCCGGTAATTCCGATTCGCTGGAAATTAGACGGGTAACAAGCTGTAAGGACGACATCTCCAGGGAGAAAATAGCCACAGGTTTGTTGAACTCGACAGCTGCATTGCGCGCCATGGAAAGCACCAGTGCGGTTTTACCCATTGCAGGCCTTGCAGCGATGATCACTAAATCCGATTTTTGCCAGCCGGATGTTAACCTGTCCAATGCCGTTAACCCGGAAGGGACGCCGGAAAGCCCGTCTTTACGATTTTTTGCTACTTCAATCTGCTCGATCGCTTTTTTGATCAGCGTGTGCATTTTGTCGTAATTCTTGCGGATGTTTCCTTCTACAATCGAGAACAGGCCTTTTTCGGCTTTGTCCAGCAAATCAAATACATCCGAGCTTTCTTCATAGGCATCGCGGATGGTTTCGGAAGAAGTGCGGATGAGCTCGCGCTGAATGTATTTTTGAGAAATGATACGTGCATGGAATTCTGCATTGGCAGCCGATGCAACGCGATTGGTCAATTGTGTAATGTAATAAGCGCCGCCAACAATTTCCAGCTCACCTGTTTTTTTTAATTCCTGGGTAACGGTCAATATATCAACAGGTTCGGAGCGTGTAAATAAACGTTCGATAGCGGAAAAGATCCGCTCGTGCGCTTCTTTATAAAAACTTTGCGGCTTTAAAATGTCAATAACATTGGTCAGTGCATCTTTTTCGAGCATCAATGCACCCAGTACAGCTTCTTCCAGCTCAACGGCCTGTGGCGGCATTTTTCCAATGTCGACCAGCTGAGTAGTGCCGTTGCTTTTGGACAAGCGCTTACGGGGAAAATCTGTCTTGGTATTAAAATCGTTCATAATTCAAAAGTACTAATTTAAAAGTGCTTAATTTTTGATGTTTAAAACTACTTGCTTATAAACATTTATCAAACACGTTCTTAACAATGGGAATAATTGGAGTAGAAACAAATTTACGAATAAAACCAATGGTTCCAAAGCAATAAAGAGCAAATTGGATTATTTTTATTAACTTTATAATATGCAAGGGATTACATTACGTAACGCACTTATTTTTCTTTTGTTGCTCCAGCTATTTTCCTGTAAAAAAGAGGAGGATACGCAGGATCCCGTTATTGCTATTCATTTACCGGTTGCCGATCATACCTACAATGTATATGAAAATGTACCGGTAACAGCGGATGTGACGGACGAAACGAAGATCACTTCGGTGGTGATTTCGCTGGTGAGCGATAATTACACACCAGTATATATCGGATTGCATCTTCCTGTAAGTTCCCCGCACATGTCGGTAAACACGCAGTATACGCTTGGCGATATCCACCTGGAAACGGGTTTGTATTACATCATGATTACAGCATCCGATGGAACGAACGATGTACGGGCTTATCAACCGATCCATATTATTGGTGTGCCAAGAGCATTAAAGAAAATTTTTGTGACTACCGGCAGCAGCACATCTGCAACTAATATGTCGGTGATCGACAGCACCTTTATTTCCGCGGTTTCTTATCATACGTTTAACGGCGATTACCAGGGATCATCTGTCAGTAGTTATTATCAGCAGGTGTTTATGTGCGGAAATTACACGGGTCCATATGCCAGCCTGGAATTGCCATTGAGTTCGGTTAAATTTTCGATAGCGCCCCTGATCTCGGGAAATCCTTATTTTACATCGTATTATCCGGAGGATAAAAAAAATTACATTGCACGTTTCGATGGTACCATAAAAGGATATAACAATAATGGTGATGTGGTTTATAGCGGGACTGCCAATGTTGGATATTACGTTACCAGGATGGTGATGAACGACGGGTATTTAGTGGCTTCGGAACAAAGCAAGACATCGCCTTCAAAATTGCTGGTGTCGTTTTTTACTACCGGTACCCCCGAGCAACAAACTCCGATTACGCAGGATATTGTTGCTTTTTGTGAGCAGGATGAAAACAATGTGTTTGTATTTGGCAATGTTGCCGGACAAGGCGTGATCCAGTTATTTGACCGTATCAATAATAATTTATGGAATCCCTATAATTATGCCTTACCTGTGGGAAGTATACTAAGCGCGGTAAAGATCGATCCGAATACTTACCTGATCGGGCTGTCGAACGGGACTATTTATAAATACCAATATCTGAGCAGTAGTCTTACCGTATATGCTGCGGGCTACACGGCTATACAATTAAAATACGATGATGTGGAAAACCGCATTTATGTGGCGGAGCAAAATAGTGTTTCTGCGATTGATTATCCTTCCACTACATATATAGGCTCTGTTACCTCGGCGGAGAATATTAAAGATATTAGTCTTTTGTATAATCGATAAAGTATACAGATAACGAACATTCTTCAATAATCCCGGGATGACTACGAATCGTTATGGATGCTAAAATTACCATCCCGCACGTATGCGGGATTAAGATACCCAATGCGTGTGGATTTATTGGCAATATATAATATGGCGAACAAACTGAAAATAGCATTTCTTCTTGCATTGATTTCATTCTGTTCAACTGCGCAGACCGGACGGATTAGCGGACGGCTTATTGTTGACAAAAAAAATGTAAAGACAATTGAAGAACACACAATAATTTTGCTTCAAAGTAAAAAAAATAACAAATTTGTATTATTGCAGCCTGACTTGACATTTAATATTGACAGCCTTCAGCCCGATACATTATCAATAAAAATAACAACCGGCTTTTATTTTCGTGACACTACCGTTAACAACATAATAGTTGGTAACGACACGAGAATAAATTTAGAAATTAACTACCCGCCGGGTTGCGAATTCAACAATTCCAGAGAGAATAAAACGTGTCCTGTATGTGGTAAATCAGACGAGACAATTCCCATTTATTACGGACTGCTAATAAACAGGATCAAGGGAAAAAAGAAAAATGAAAAAAAAGCAGGAGTTGACTATTATGTTGGCGGGTGCGTTATTTCGGGTTGTGACCCTCATTGGTATTGCAAACGCGACAAAAGAAAATTTTAAAAATAACAGGCAGTAACAGGCACCGGTTTTTTGATCTAACCGGAGTGTTTTTTTTACTGTTTTTTTTAATCTCTGTGTAACTTTATCCTACTTGATCCGTCCCAGCAAAAAATACGTTCATTTATTCAAAACAAACAGATATGAAAACAGTTTATCAAACATTTGTGATCATTGCAGGCTTTTTACTTTGCAGCTGCAATAATATGACCATTTCTACGGGTGATGGCGCTAACAAAATAAAAGGAAACGGGAAGATCACGGCGGATGTGCGCAACGTTAATTCGTTTCATGCAATTGATATTCAGGGTGTTTTTAACGTGATTTTGCAACAGGGCGATAAGGAATCTGTGAAAGTGGAAACAGATGAAAATATCCAACCGATTGTGATCACGGAAGTAAAAAACGATACACTGATCGTGAAATTCAAAGATGATTATTCGATCCGAGATCTTCAAAAAATAGATGTTTATATTACACTGGCTGATATTACACAATTAAAAACGGAAGGTGTAGGAACTCTGAAATGCCCGTCACCGTTACGGTTAAAACAACTAACGTTTAATACAGAAGGCGTGGGTGCAACCAGTTTAAATATAACAGGGGATGAGTTGGTAATAAAATCAGAAATTGTAGGGGAGCTTAATTTGTCGGGTACGGAAAAAAATGTAACGATCAATCATTCGGGTGTGGGTATGATTGCGGCATTTAATTTAAAAGCTGAAAATCTTTCGTTAACAACTGATGGTGTTGGTGCAGCAGAAGTGTTTGCATCAAATGCGATCACTATCAATGCTTCGGGAATTGGAAGTGTAAAATACAAAGGAGGCGCGTTAACAAAAAATATAAAATCGGATGGTGTTGGTAAAGTAACGCAGGTAGATTAAGCGGTTAAAGGCAATTCAGTTCTTCCAGGTCGTTCCTGTAATCCAATTGCAGATCTTCGTGCAATTTGGAATAAATAAGTTTGATCTTTTCTATTTCGCGGTAAAATAAATTTTTGATCACGGCGCTTGCTTCCAGTGAGATGCGGGCTGCCCTGATCTTTTTACAAAAATAAATCCTGATCTCGATCTCGGTTTGTTTGCTGTGTGAGTATTTGATAAATTTGCTCATGTTCCGCACAATACGTTGCAATCCTTTTTTTGTTGTATAGGTTGTTTTACGGTTGATCTCCAGCATCAGCACATCAATTTTTTGCTTTACATCATCCACATATTCCTGCTCATCGTTTCCGCCGAAAAGCAAATAGGAAAGTAATTCTTTGTTTTCCTTTTTATGTTTTGCCAGGCGGATGGCCACATCCAGGATCTCTTTCGGAGAACGGGTCTTTAATTCTTTTTCAAGCTGACTGATGGTATGTGGCTTCATAAATTAATGCTGTGTTATAAAATTGTTTACAGCTGCAGAATATGCCGAAAAACCAACGGTGACAGGAATGATACTGTGCCCTGCACCCGGAATGCGGTGTGCTTCTTTGTACGGTCCACTGTAATTATCATACACCACTTGTCCGTGCGTATTGATGTTCAAAAAATCATCGGCTTCACCATGGATCCAGAAAAAAGGCTGCTGCACGGTTCTTATCTCCACTGCATTATTGATGTGCAGATCGGTAAAAAAAGAAGCAGGCATGGCTGTTGCGGAAGCATCCTGCACCATGGTTTCGGCATTGGCAAAAGGCGCTTCGAGCATTAATTTTGCGGGTGTTAAGCTGCGTGGTTCGGCAGTAAGCTTTGTGGCCGCTGCCGACCCGAGGCTGAAGCCATACATTACTAAACGATCGTTGCTCAAGCCGTTATTTTTCAGCCATTTCAACGCAGCGTCCACATCTGCATACATGCCATTTTCGGTTGGTTTTCCTTCCGACATGCCAAAGCCGCGGTAGTCGATCATCATTACGCCAAAACGGTTTTTACCGCCGGTATTTGCCAGCAATTTTTCGCGCGGCCAGTAAAAATCCATGTGATCTTTGTTGCCATGGCAATACATGATCACGGTATCGGTGCTGATGCGGCTGATGTTGCCGATGTAAATAGCGTAAATGGTGGTGGCGCTTGTTTCATCCGGTGCTTGCGAGGCGAGTGTGAATACGTGAACAAGGCTATCTGGAATGTGGTAGGAATAATCGAGCTTAAAATCTACATCACCGGTGTAATTATCGAGCTTGTATTCTTTTAACTTGCTTTGGTTGTACAAATTATCATCGAGCCGCAGGCAACTGCTGAGAATGGCAATGTTGATTAAAAAAGCGATAAATAAAACGATCTTTTTCATGGCTTTTCGATTTAAAATTTACGTGTATAACCAATATAAACGCCTAATGCACCGTGCCCGATAAACGGTGTGCGGTAATCCACAACAATGTTCTTATTGGAGAGATTAGGCGCAATTATTTTTGCTTCTAAATTTACATTCCACTTTTTGCCATTAAAGCTGTGGCCGAGTACCGGCATCCAGATCCAATGCTGTTGCTGGGTTTCATCCAGCGTTCGTTTTTGCGAAAGCTCAAACCAATTGCTGAGGCCGATGTAAAAATAATTTTTCCGTTTTCCGTATTCCCAAAAAGCGTTAAGATCCAGCTGCGGGTAAATTTTGTGCGCATCCTTATCGCGGTAAATGCCGTTGAATTGCAATGTGCCGCTTAATGCCGGCAAATATGCGTGTTGTTTTAAAAATTGTTTAGTAGCGCCCAGCTCCATCTGAAAATTTCCGTACAGGGCGGAAGTTACATTGAAAGAAGCAAATCCTGTGAGTGTACTATCGATCCCGTAACCATAATTGGCGGTTAAAAACGGAATGGGGATCACGGCAGTGGAATAGCTGATAAGTGGCCCGCCGAGTGAAAGATTGGCCGCACTTTGCTTTTTTGCCAACGGTTTTACATAACGGCTTGGTGCGCAGGCTGCGGCAAAAACGATAAATAACAGGACGGCAAATTTTTTGTGCATGAAATAATAATCTATACAAAATTAATTTTATTACTAAATAAATAGGTAATTTTGTACAAATAATAAGTAACAATGAGAGATGTATTTTATACCCTGCTGGTAGTTTGGATCATCTGGAGAATCATGAACGGTGTGAGTAACATCAAAACAAAAGTTTCTTCCAGCACTAACAGATCGCAGAACCAGCGCAAACCCGGTGAAACCACTGTTGATTATGTTCCGCCCAAAGCTAAAAGTAAATATGATGATGCCGGGGAATATGTGGATTATGAGGAAGTGAAATAGAAGAATGTTAAATTATAAATCCTGAATTTCAATAATTAAAGAAATAAAAACACCAGTCAATTTATTTGACTGGTGTTTTTTTATACTAATTACAAAAGGTTTCGTATTAATATCCAAAGATATCGGTTAAGGAGAGGTAATTGATCTTACCATATTTTTCAAGTGTTTTGATGTCGAGGCCATCTTTTTTACCAAGTACAAGCACGGTGTATTGTTTGTTTTTTAAATGTTGTTCTTCAAAATTTTTCATATCAGCGAAGGTGAATTTCGGAACGGAAGTGTACACATCCTTGCGGATATCATAATCCAATCCTAATTTTTTAGCGCTTTCGTAGCTGAATAAAATATTTTCTTTGGTGATGCGCTCGGTGCGGATGCTTTGCAGAATGGACTCCTGCGCGGCTTTAAAGTTATTATCTGATTCCGGCATGGTGTTGATCAGCTCCATCATTCCGGCCATTGCTTCCGGTAATTTATCGGCTTGTGTACCGATATAAGAGAAACAATAATTGTAATCACCTTTTTTTGCAGGCGTGTTGTAACGTGAAAATACGGAGTATGCCAATGCTTTGGATTCGCGCAATTCCTGGAATACCACGGACGACATGCCGCCGCCAAAATATTCGTTGAAAATGCGGATTTTTGGAACATCGTTACTGTTGTATACTACATCTTTCGACATGAAAATGATCTCAGCCTGTTTCATATCGTAATCCACCACATATACATTGGAGTTGGCATCCATTTCCTTAAATTTTACAGGAGCAGGAACGGGCGTTAGTTTTTCCGGCACCATGTGGTTTTTATTGATCAGGTTCACTACTTCGTCGCTGCTGTTGCTGCCGTAATATAAAATGTGGTGATCGTAGGATGTGATCTTGCTGGTGATCGCGATGAGCTCTGCCGGTGTTAGTTTTTTTAACTCGTCATTGGTAAGGATGCTGGTGTAGGGAGATGTTTTTCCGTATTTACCATAAGACGAAAGTGCGCTGAACAAAATTTCGCTTTTATCTAATTTTGCATCATCGCGTTTTTTCAGATTGTCAGAAATTAAATTTTGCAATGCTTCGTCGTTCGGTTGTGCATTTGCCAATAAATCTTCAAACAATTGCGTTGCTTTTTCAATGTTTTCAGTTAATCCGCTCAGGCTCACCCAAATCTCTTCATCGCCGGAATACACATCAAATGAACATCCCAATTTGTAAAATTCCTGCTGGATTTCTGCAGCGCTTAGTTTTTTTGTTCCTAAATATTTGAGGTATTCAACCGCGATGCCTAATTTTTTATCGTTGTTGGTTCCCATATCCAGCACATAATACATGGAAAATGTTTTGTTCTCTACATTTTTATTGTATAGGATCTGGATGTTATTTTTTGCTGTTAATTTCTGGATGTCTTTTGTATAATCAATAAACACCGGTTCAATATCCTTAACAGGTGTGTTGATGATGTTTTTTACAAACGGGCTTTGGTCGTCCCTGTTTACTTCCACTGGAGTAATGGTTGGTTTGGTCACTTTTTGCACATTTTTATCTTCGCCGGTACGTTTGTTAACAACTACGTAATTATCGCTGAAGTTGGCATTTGCAAAAGCCACAATGTCCTGTTTTGTAATTTTCGACAAGCGGCCAATGGTCGCTACCTGGTCAGCCCAGGGCGTACCGCTGATGAAGGCGCTTACAAATGCATCAGCACGTGCGCTGTTTTGCTCGTACGATTTTGTTTGTTGCAATTTCATTTCGGTGATGATAGCGCTTAATAACCAATCGGGGAATGTTCCTTTTTTTACCATTTCCAATTGATCCTGCAATAACTTTTGCACTTGTTCCAGCGTTTGTCCTTCTTTTGGATTTCCGCTTAAAATCAGGGCCGAATAATCTTTAAATTCCATATCGAAAGCGCTTGCTTCCAGCACTTTTTGTTGCTGGTTAAGGTTTAAATCGATCAAGCCTGCTTTTCCGTTGGAAAGGATTTTGCTAATGAGCATGATCATATCCGCATCTTTAGAATTGGCACCGGCAAAACGGTAACCGATCATCATGCTTTCTGCATCCGGGCCAACTACTTCTTTGGTCACGTGTTTGGTGATCGGTGGCTCCTGGTAAGGTTGGTAAACCGGAACCGGTTTATTTTTCCATCCGTTAAATTTTTCGTCAATGACCTTGATGGTAGCATCCGGATCAAAATCTCCCGAAAGGCAAATCGCCATATTGTTCGGAACATAATAGGTATTGAAATATTTTTTGATCTCTGTTAAAGAAGGATTTTTTAAATGCTCTATTGTTCCGATAGTGGTTTGAGAACCGTATGTATTTGTTGGGAACAAGCCGGAAAATAAAGCTTCCCATGCTTTGTCGCCATCGTTATCCAGGCCACGGTTTTTTTCCTCGTATACTGCTTCTAACTCTGTATGGAACAGGCGCATCACGGGGTTGCGGTAACGTTCTGCTTCAATGGTAGCCCATTTGTCCAGCTGGTTGGAAGGGATGTCATCTACATAAACTGTTTGTTCCAGCCATGTATAAGCATTGGTTCCTTTGGCACCAATGGACGACATCATTTTATCGTATTCGTTTGCGATCGCAAATTTTGAGGCGTAACCCGATACACTGTCGATCTGGTGATAGATCGCTTTACGTTTTGTTTCATCGGTAGTTTTGCGGTACACTTCAAAAAGCGCTTCAATTTTATCCAGTTCCACTTTTTCTTTTGCATAATCTTTTGAACCGTACTGGTCGGTTCCTTTAAATAGCATGTGTTCCAGGTAATGCGCCAAACCGGTTGCATCCTTCGGATCGTTTTTGCTGCCTGCGCGTGTAGCGATATAGGTTTGAATGCGCGGTGCATTTTTGTATACGGTCATATACACTGTAAGGCCGTTATCGAGGTGATAGATACGGGCTTTGAGCGGGTCATTGGGAACTGACTCATAAGTGTATTTTTTAGCGGTGACCTGTGCAAAGCTTGTAAACGAAGACGTAAACAACAGCAATACAAAAGTTGCGAAGAGTGTTTTTTTGATAAAATTCATTTGTAGCAGTTTTTAATTTTTATGGAAAGTAAATGTATTCTTAAATAACGGGAAATGAAACTATTATTTATGAACGGTAGCCCATTTGTATAAATGGTTTGTGTATAAATATGTGATTTGAATAAAGCTAAAAAATTATATATTTACCCTACAGAATTTTTTTGCACGAAAAATCCCGCTATGAAATCAATCATCTCTACGCTTTTACTTTTTATTGGCGCAACAGGCGCATTTGCACAGGAACCAAATCCCAATCTGCTTCCTACTCCTTATCAAAGCACATCCAACCACTATTACTGGAAAAACCGCAAACCGGATGAAGGCTACTGGCAGCAGGATATAGCGTATAAAATTGAAGCGCAGATCGATGACAAGACCGATATTATTGACGGATCGGAAGAGCTGACGTATACGAACAATTCGCCGGACGATTTACCTTTTGTGTATTTCCATTTGTACAGCAATGCACAGGTAAAAGGCTCGTATTTATCGGACTTGTATAAAAACAACGGTGTGCAGCTGCATTACGGTAAATACCAGGAAAAAGGATTGGGAACGGCAATCGAAAAAATTACGATTGACGGGCTGGACCTGAAAACAGAAGAAGACAATACGGTTATTAAAGTGTATCTGCCAACGCCTTTAAAATCAGGCGAGCGAACAACGTTTAAAATAAAATTCAAAACCTATTTTGATAACGGCACGATCCGCAACCGCATGAAATTATTCAATGCCTGGGGATTCAAGCATTACGATGTGGTGCACTGGTATCCGCGCATTTCGGTGTACGACCGCAAGCAGGGTTGGGATACGGACCAGCACATGGATCATGAATTTTACGGTGATTTCGGGACTTATGATGTAGCATTTACGATCCCGAATAATTATGTGCTGGATGCAACCGGAACATTGGAAAACAGGGCGCAAGTGCTGCCGGATGATCTCCGTGCAAAGCTGGACATTAAGAATTTTAAAAACAAGCCCTGGGGAGAGAAACCATCAGTGGTGATTCCCGCTGACGGCACCACCAAAACCTGGATTTTCCATGCGGAAAATGTGCATGATTTTGCATTGACTGCCGATCCGACCTACAGGATCGGTGAAGCGGAATGGAACGGTATTAAATGTTATGCGTTTGCGGAAGAGCCGCATGCATCGTTGTGGCAAAATGCCGCGGAGTACACTGCGAAAGTGATCAAAATAAATTCTGAAGATTTTGGAATGTTCGGTTACCCGAAGATGACTGTGGCCGACGCACAGGACGGAATGGAATACCCGATGCTTACGCTGGATGGCGGATACGACCCGGATTACCGCGATCTGCTGGGGCACGAGATCAGCCACAACTGGTTTTTTGCGATGGTAGGAAGCAACGAAACATACAGAGCTGCGTTGGACGAAGGATTTACACAGTTTTTGACCAACTGGAATTACGAGCGCATTGATGGAAATCAGCGGGTGCGCTACAAAGCAAAATCCAGCTACGTGGAGCGTTTTACGGAACCGGATTACGTGCGCAACAGCGAAGTGTACAGCGGTTACATGAACGATGCGGCAAGGGGAAAAGAAGCAAACCTGAACATGCATTCGGATATGTATAACGGTGCGTTACGCCATGGTGGAGGTTACAGCCAGGTATACATGAAAACGGCAACGATGCTGTATAATTTGCAGTACACGTTGGGTGATTCATTGTTCCAGGCTGCGATGAGCCATTATTTCAATCAATGGAAATTTGCACATCCGTATATTGAGGATTTCCGGAATTCAATAATTCAATATACCCATGTGGATCTCAACTGGTTTTTTGACGAATGGATCGAAAGCTCCAAAACCATTGATTACGCCGTTGGAAAAGTAAAAAAAGGAGAGAAGGCAGATGAATATGAAATTACATTTAAGCGTAAAGGAATGCAGATGCCGCTTGATTTTGCGGTGATCGGGAAAAACGACAGCATTTATTTATATCATATCCCGAATACCTGGTTTATAAAGCAAACAAAAGCGGTTGTATTGCCGCGCTGGATTGGCTGGGACAAGGTAAAACCGGAATATACTGCTAAAGTTACAATTCCGGGCGGTGGAATTGCTGATGTGGTGATCGATCCTACATCACGCTTAGCGGATGTGAACATGCTGAACAACAGCAAAAAGGCACCGATCAAATATCGCTTCGACAGTAAAATTTACAACCCTTCGGACTGGACAAAATACGAAGTATTTGCCCGTCCGGATATCTGGTACAATGGCTACGATGGTGTAAAGATCGGCCTGAACATAAACGGGAATTACATGAACTACAAGCACATTTTTGATGCGACGGTGTGGTTTAATAGCGGAATTGCACCAAATTACCTGGACAGCACGGTGGAAAAAAATAAATACGATAACATCAGCTTCCGGATCAATTACAGAACATCGACGGACAGGTTTATGAAAGGATCTGCTTTTTATGCTTCCGCGAAAGCGCTGGATGGTTTGAATGCTTATTTAATTGGATTTGACAGAAAAGATGTGTCGGGGAAAAACCGTGTGTACATGAATTTTAAATCGATGTACCGTAAAGGGTTGAACGATTTGCCATATTTGTTGCTGCCAAATGAATGGACGCCCAATCAATTGAACAATACGGTGAACATCGGCCTGGAGCATAACTACACTTATAAATCGGGCACGGGAATTATTAATCTGGCTTTGCGCAGCTCGGCATTAATGAGCGATTATGATTACCAGTCGGTGAATCTGAATGTAGTAAACCGTACACGTCTTGGCAAAATGGTTTTGGCAACACGCATTGTGGGACAATATGGAACAGGGACCAAATGGGCAAGTGAATCATCGCTTTATTTAGCGGGTGCAAACCCGGAGGAAATGATGGAAAATAAATACACGCGTTCACAGGGGTTTTTTGATCCGGCCTGGGCAACGATCGGTGCAACTACTAACTATTTTAATGCGGGCGGTGGTTTGAATTTACGTGGTTATTCGGGTTACCTGGCGCCGCAATTACGTTCGGACGGAACACTTGCATACACGTACAAAGGGCAAACCGGCGCCGCTGTAAATGCGGAACTGGAATTTGACGGTTTCTTTAAAATGAAAAAACAAAACTGGCTGAACAGAACATTCAAGCTGAACACTTATTTATTTGGTGATGGCGGAATTATTAATTACAGTGCGCCAACGGATGGAGTATTGAAAATGGCTGATTTCAGAATGGATGCTGGAGTTGGTATAGCATTAACGATCAAAAAATTCGGAGTGCTGCAAACGGTTAATCCGCTTACGATCCGTTTTGACATGCCGCTTTTACTGAATACACCACCGGCAACGGATAAGGGATTTGTGCAATATCGTTTTGTGGTAGGGATCAACAGGGCGTTTTAGATTGTTGTTGTTTATGATTTCTGATGATTTGATTTTGATAATAAAATATTAAGTACAATAAATAAAAAAGACTGTCGTCCCATATCTGGCAAGGCATTTACATTAAAAACACGGCTATGAAAAAAATAATCAGTACCACTTTATTGATAATAACAGGATTAACGTTGATGGCGCAAACCAATGCGGCCAATGAAGAATTGTATAACAAAGCGTATAAGTTAAAAACGGAATATAAATACAAAGATGCATTTCCGCTGTTCCAGGCATTGGTGAAACTGGATTCGAACAATGCCAGTTACCTGCAATGTGCAAGTTATTGTTATTCTAAATTCGGATTTTATTATGCTGCAGACGCTGATAAAATGAAGTACTATAAATCAGCGGAATACCTGGCGAAAAAATCTATTAAAATAAAAGAAGCCAGCGCCGATGCACATTACGCTTATGCGATGGCATTGGGCAGGATCAATGAAAATGCAAGCTCGAAACAAAAGATCGCAAATGCAAAATTGATCAAATCGGAAGTGGACCGTGCAATTGCGCTAAACCCGAAATTAGCAGGCGCGTACCATATTCTTGGACGTTGGCATCGTACCATTGCGGGATTTAATTCAGTGGAAAAAATAATGATCAATTCGTTTTTTGGCGGTGTTCCTCCCGGAGGCTCGTACGATGACGCCGTTAAAGCATTTATGATGGCGGTAAGCCTGGAGCCCAAATACATGAACCACCAGTACGAATTGGCTGAAACCTATTATGAAATGGGTAAAAAAGTGGAAGCAGAGCTGTGGGCGAAAAAAGCATTGGAGATCACGCCTTCGAATGACGATGATGTAAAAGCAAAAAAAGATTGTGAAGCATTGTTGAAAAAACTGAACTGATTTTAAGTCATTGATTTTTTTGTAAGCCGGTGAAACGGATAACGAAAAAGAATGATCAGGTGACTGATCACCGTTTGAAAAAAACCATATTGTTTTACCATAATAGAAAAGCGCTCCAGTAGCGCTTTTTTTCTGCGCTTGTTGGAAGTACCTCCTTCCAGGAATTTTGAAATGTATACATGCGTGTTCACTACTTTTTCCGATTGCCGCAATACTTTTATTACCCAATCGATGTCGGCGCTTATTTTATAGTTGAGGTCGTAATAGCTGCACAGCAAGCGCTTGGCAATGAACGACTGGTGAGAAACGCACATGCCGTAACGCAGGCTTTTCCAGTTAAGCTGTTCGGGCGGGGAGAGGCGGCGGTCGCCAAGCATATCTCCCAGGTTATTTACAACAGCGGTATTTCCGAAATACACATCTGCATTTTCGGTTGTTTTAAAAACGCGTTCGATGGTATCGTTGGAAAACAGCTCATCACCGGCATTCATAAATAATACGTAATCGCCGGTGGCATCTTTCAATCCGCGATTCATTGCATCGTAAATACCATTGTCGCGGCCCGAATGTGTCAGGGCAATTTTTGCCTGGTATTTTTCAATGATGGCCAGCGTTCCGTCGGAGGAAGCGCCGTCAATGATAATGTATTCGATGTTAGGATACGTTTGTGCAAGTACACTTTTGATGGTGCGCTCAATGAGCCCTGCGCCATTGTAGACTACAGTAATGATCGATATTTTGGGCTGGTTGAGCATTTAATTTTTAAGTATATTTTTGCCACAGATTCACCGATCAGAAAGAAAATAAATTTATTGCGCTGATTGCTTCAAATCGCTTTGCAATTTATGTCCTGTGAAATAATTGTAATTTAAAAATCTGTGAATCTGTGGCTTCTTTTCTTTTTAATCTCTAAAAAAAATGCCATTACACTGCAGCACTTTCCCTGTTTTGTGATCGGTAAAGGCTGGCACAATGCTCGTCATTGTAAATCCCTTTTTCGACATATAATCTAAAATTTCGGGCAGCAGCCAGCTTTGATTTTCATACAGCGGCACCAGTGAAATTTCCATTTCCACGCCTTTTGCTTTGTCCAGCATGTTTTGTGCACCCTTCAGCACTTCCTGCTCAAAACCCTGCACATCAATTTTCAGGAAAATGTTTTTACAGTTTTTTGCATAGTTTTCGCCGATCTCATCAAGAGGGAACACCTGTACTTTTTCTTTTCCAATGATTTTCGATTCTGGTGCACCATCAATATGCGTATCCAGCATATTTAACAGCGTGCTGCTTACGGAGTTTGCCGAAATATTAATTTCGATCTCTTCTTTTTTGCTGCCGATAGCACAACGCGGCGCAACCGTCCAGTTTGTATGTTTTTTACTCAAGCCATCAATTACGCCGTGTGCGGATGATAATGGCTCAAATGAAACAATTTGGTGCCTGTAGCCGGCATCCATGATCCCGGTGGCATATTGTCCTTTGTTGGCGCCAATGTCAAACACCAGGTCTACATTGTAATGTTCCAGTAATTTGATGCGTCTTAATTCTTCACTTGTAGCGGGATTGTATTTGCGGATAAGGATTCCGAATTTTTGAAATATATTTTTTGTAACACGCTCCAGGTTGTTCATTGATCGTTTTTTTAGACTGCAATATTAATCAATTTTTGCGTGTTTTGCCACTGGCTTATCAGAGCTTTACCACTATGGCACGGAGGGCACTGAGCTGATTATTAAAAGGAATGAATTTTTTAGACTGTCATCCCGCACTTGTTGCGGGATCCCGTAAATGTGAGCAGTATTTAATTAACCGATCCCGCAACAAGTGCGGGATGACGATCAAATTGAAAGAAGAATATTTCTATAAATCTTTTTTCTGCTCTTAGTGGTAAAACAAAAAACGTCCCGTTCATAAAATGATACGGGACGAACTACAAACAAAAAACAGGTTTTGTTTATTTTTTGAACAGGCGCCTGAGGATGTAAAGTACAATAATAATTATTGGGGTGATGATTGCCCAAAGGGGGTAAACGGTTACGCTTTTGTTGTACGAAAAATCTTCGACATAGATGCTGAGTATTTTCGACGTATCAAAACGGTGTTTGAACGAAGCTTCTCCGTTTACAAAATCAAGGATTTTATTTTCTCCGTTAATGATGAATTCAATCCTGTTCCTGTTCAGCAACAGCTTTGTGTGATTTGGGTTTTTGAAAATAAGTTTTACATCCACATCTTTAAATGAAAAGATAGGGCTGGGTAAGCTCACAATCAGATCCTGGTTGGAAATACGATCGATCACAATGGAATTGTCAACTTCCTGCGGTTGTATCTCCGTTTCCGTTTTCGCGCTGAGCGAGCCGGTAAATAAAGTGATCAGTAAAGTAATAAGTATAATAATACGGTTCATTTTTTTTATTTTAGGCGGCAAAGATATGCGAATGAAAACACGCAGATCATAAAATTAGATAAACAGCCAAAAACGGTAGCTGAACTAAAATTAAGCGCATAAAAAAGGCAAACACATTTAATTTACAAATGTGTTTGCCTTGCGGGGATGTTGTTTAACGGTAAATGTTTAGTCTACCATTTTAGCTGCAGGATAGCGTTGTATCCATGTTTTTACGGCCTCCATTGTACGAACAGTAATTACTGTTTTCTGATCAATTTGTACTTTGTAACGGGGACGGTTATCTTCTACGATTTTTTTAGTTTTCATAATTTTTTTGATTTTTAATTACTATCAGAACTCAATTAGTAAGCCAGATATTTTCTGCTTAACATATTTTAACAGCGTACAGATAGTTTTGTTTAGTTTATAATTGATTTAATTGTTTTTTATTTTGTGTTATTCCTGAATACAAATTCATTTTTATCCAGATCAAGTACGATCTCCGCATTTTTTTGGATGTTGCCGGCCAAAATTTGTTTGGAAAGCTCGTTCAATACTCTTTTCTGGATCACACGTTTTACAGGCCGTGCTCCAAATTGCGGGTCAAACCCAAGCTGTGCCAACCAATCGATTGCTTCCGGCGTTGCCGATAAGTGAATGTCATTATCTGCAAGTGTACGGGCAATTGAATCGAATTGCATTTTTACAATGCGTTGCACATCTTCACGATTAAGCGGCGTAAACATAATGGTTTCATCGATCCTGTTCAAAAACTCGGGGCGAATGGATTTTTTAAGCAATTCAAACACCTGCACTTTTGTTTTCGCCATGATCTCATCGCGGTTGGAATCATCCATCTTTTCAAAATTAGTTTGGATAATATCCGATCCCATGTTGGAGGTCATGATGATGATGGTGTTTTTAAAATTCACAACGCGGCCTTTGTTATCAGTTAAACGTCCGTCGTCCAATACCTGTAATAAGATGTTAAACACATCGGGATGCGCTTTTTCGATCTCATCCAGCAATACAACGCTGTAGGGTTTGCGGCGAACGGCCTCTGTTAATTGTCCACCTTCCTCGTAACCCACATAGCCCGGAGGCGCTCCAACCAGGCGGCTAACGGCGTGGCGCTCCTGGTATTCGCTCATGTCGATGCGTGTCATGCTGTTTTCGTTGTTGAATAAAAATTCAGCCAGCGCTTTCGCCAATTCGGTTTTACCAACACCGGTAGTACCAAGGAAAATGAAGGAACCAATCGGGCGTTTGGTATCCTGCAAGCCGGCGCGGCTTCTGCGTACAGCATCGCTGATGGCTTCAATGGCTTCTTCCTGTCCGACTACACGTTTGTGCAATTCATCTTCTAAATGCAGCAATTTTTCGCGTTCACTTTGCAGCATGCGCGAAACCGGAATACCGGTCCAGCCAGCAACAACGCCCGCAATATCTTCGCTGTCCACTTCCTCTTTAATCATCTGCGAACCGCTCTGCTGCATTTCAGCCAGCTTGTTTTCAAACGATTTCAGCTGCACTTCCGCTTCCTGGATTTTGCTGTAACGGATCTCTGCTACTTTTGCATAATCGCCGTTACGCTCTGCCTGCTCGGCTTCAAATTTCAAATGCTCAATTTGTTCTTTTACTTTCTGAATGCCTTCCACCACTTCTTTTTCGCCCTGCCATTTTGCACGCATTTCTGTGCGGTGGTCGGATAGCTCCGCAATTTCTTTATTCAGGTCTGTTAATTTTTTCTTATCGTTTTCGCGTTTAATGGCTTCCCGCTCAATTTCCAGCTGGCGGATCTTGCGTTCCACTTCATCCAGTTCGATTGGCATGGAGTTGATCTGCATCCGTAATTTGGATGCGGCTTCATCCATCAAATCAATTGCTTTATCCGGAAGGAAACGATCATTGATATACCGCTGTGATAATTCCACTGCGGAAATAATTGCTTCATCCTTGATGCGCACTTTGTGATGCGTTTCATATTTTTCTTTGATCCCGCGCAGGATGGAAATCGCATCTTCTGCGCTAGGCTCATCCACCATTACTTTCTGGAAACGGCGTTCGAGCGCTTTGTCTTTTTCAAAATATTTTTGAAACTCGTTTAATGTTGTTGCACCAATGGCACGTAATTCGCCGCGTGCAAGCGCCGGTTTTAAAATGTTGGCAGCATCCATGGCTCCCTCGCCGCCGCCGGCTCCCACCAGTGTGTGGATCTCGTCGATGAAGAGGATTATCTCGCCATCTGCGGAAATCACTTCTTTTACAACCGATTTTAAACGTTCTTCAAATTCACCTTTATATTTGGCGCCGGCAATAAGTGCGCCCATATCCAGTGAAAAAATTTGTTTTGATTTTAAGTTGTCGGGTACGTCGCCGTTGATGATGCGGTGTGCCAAACCTTCCGCAATAGCGGTTTTACCAACACCGGGTTCACCGACCAAAATCGGATTGTTTTTGGTACGGCGTGATAAAATTTGCAACACGCGGCGGATTTCTTCATCACGGCCGATCACCGGATCGAGCTTGCCTTTTTTTGCCTGCTCGTTTAAGTTGACCGCGTATTTATTCAGTGCGTTGTACGTATCTTCAGCAGTCTGGCTGGTTACTTTAGAGCCTTTGCGCAGTTCGCTCACTGCCGCTTTTAAATCTTTTTCGGTAATGCCGTTGTCCTTCATCAACTGCGAAATGGTATCCTTTGTAGAAAGGATGGCCATCAGCAAATGCTCGATGGAAACGTATTCATCACCAAACTCTTTTAAGTAAGTAGAAGCTTTGGCAATGGCCTGGTTGGCATGATTGGATAAATACGGTTGCGATCCGGATACTTTCGGATACCCTTCCACGATTTTATCCAGTGCTTTCTCAAACATTTGTGTGTTTACATTCAGCTTTTTAAGGATAAAAGGCGTTACATTTTCGTCTGTATCAAGGATACCTTTCAGGATATGGCCGTTTTCAATGGCTTGTTGTCCGTTTACAGTTGCCAGCTGCACGGCTTGCTGAACAGCTTCCTGCGATTTGATTGTAAAATTATTCAAATTCATATAGTCTTGTTTTTATTGCATTTATATTGAGTTGCCGGCTTTGTGAAAATGTTTTTTCCGTTAGGTTCACATATTCATAGATCAGCAGTGTTTTTTCCAATAAATTTTTAGCAATGATGTTGTTTTCGGATTTTTCGTAAGCGTTTGTTGTTGCGAAAAGCAAATCCGCTAAAAGATTTAATTTTCCCGGGATCAATTGTTTTTCTTCGGTTAAAAAACCGATCGTTTCTTCCGGGTGTAAAGCGATCAGATCATTAAGCTTCAGGTCAAATTCGGATTGCAAAGCGGTATCCGAAATTTCCAGTGCTTCGTTTGTATTTCCATCCTCATTTGCTTTTGTTAGATCACCAATTACTTTCGCTATAGCAATGCTCAGCTGCTCCAGTAATTTTTGTATGTAATCCTTTCTAAACATGGTTTGGTGACCTTCTACTGTCAAAATATATTCCAGCTCCAAAACATGATGTTCGTCAGGACTTTATGGCGGAACGCGGTTATTTTAAATGACTTATTGGCTTACAAACCCGGTAAAAATGTGCCTATTTTGCAGACGGTTTATTTTTAATATATTGCAGAATAATTCTCACCTATGCTTTCACGGATACAACTTGTTTTTACCGCCGTTTTTTTGCTTGCTTTTGCCGGATCTTACGGGCAGCAGGCAAAAGTGGACAGTTTATACCGCGAATATTCAAAAACCACTGTTGATACAACCAAAGTAAACCTGTTACTTGGAATTTGCCGCGCCTATGATGATGTGAATACAGCAAAGGGAGTAGGGTATGCGCGGGAAGCGGTGGAGCTTTCCGGCAGGATCAACTACAGCAAAGGAATTTGTATCGGCAACGAGTATATCGGGATGTATTACAAAGAGCAGCTGAACACTTCGCTGGCACTTAAATCTTTCCTGAAAGCAGCGGAAGCAGGGGAAGAAGGGAAATTATACTTCGATTTGTCGAACGTGTACAACGTGATGGGCATTATTTATTCCAACCAGGATGAGCATGAAATGTCGCTGAAATATTTCATGAAAGTGGCCAGGCTTGCAGAGAAAACTAAGAATTTGCGCCGGTTGGCCATTGCTTACAACAATATCGGGATCGCCTACAAGGATTTGAAGCGTTACCCTGATGCACAAAAATATTATCAAAAAGCCTATGTGTTGTTTGATTCGCTGCATTTTACCCGCGGGATCGGCTCGTTGAGCAGCAACCTGGGGATCATTAACCATATCCTGGGAGATGATAAAAAAGCGTTGATGTATGATGATCGTTCGATTGCAGCTTTCCGTGAGATTCATGATACGGCGAGTGAAAGTGGGATCATGGCGAACATCGGCGAGATCTACAATGATGAAAAACAATATCAAAAAGCCTTGGGATATTATATGAAGGCGATAAAAATATCGGAGAAATATAAAACCACGGAATTTAAAATGAATGCATTCGACGGGCTTTCGAAAGTGTATGCCAATTTGAATGATTATAAGCAGGCATATTATTATAACAAGCGCTACCTGGCGTTAAAAGATTCGCTGCACGATGAAGAAGGCATGCGGCAGGTGCAGGAGATGGAGAAGCGGCTGGACAATGAAAAGCAGGAAAAGGAAATTGAAATATTAAAACAAAAGGAAGAGATCCAGGCGCTGAATGCCCGCTCGCAGAGCGAAAAACTGAAGCGCAGTAATATTATTATTTATTCGGTTGCCGGCATTTTACTGATCGTGTTGCTGATGTCGGTTTTTATTTACCGCGCCTACCGGCAGATCCGCCGGACGAATGTGGAGCTGGCAGAAAAGAAAAAAGAGATCCAGGACAGTATCAATTATGCAAAAAATATCCAGCAGGCTATGTTGCCGGAAGTAGATATTATGGGCCGGCATTTCTCGGAAGGATTTGGATTATATCTGCCAAAGGATGTGGTGAGTGGCGATTTTTACTGGTTCAATGAAGCAAACGACAGTGTTTATTTTGCAGTCGCGGATTGCACGGGGCATGGCGTTCCGGGCGCCTTCATGAGCATGATCGGGATTGATAAGCTGAACCAGAGTTTGGTCGATAAAAAAATTGAAGATCCATCGGAGATCTTATCAGCATTGAACATCAGTATTAAAAAAGCGCTGAAACAAAAGGATGATTCGGCAACTTCGAAAGACGGAATGGACATCGCGCTTTGTTCGTTTAACAAACAAAGCATGTTGCTGCAATACGCCGGCGCTAACCGCCCGCTGTGGCTGTTGCGTGATAAGGAAATTATTGAATACAAACCTACAAAAGCTTCTATTGCGGGCTTTACGGACAACAAGCAAGTATTTTCAGGGCAAAGCATCCAGTTGCAAAAAGGCGACATTGTTTACATTTTTTCTGATGGTTTTGCCGATCAGTTTGGCGGGATGCACCGAAAAAAATACATGACCAGGCAGTTGAAGCAAACACTGATCAGCATCCATGAACTGCCAATGACGCAGCAGGAAACCCACCTGGAAAAGCTTTTCCACGAATGGAAAGGAAACCTGGAGCAGATAGATGATGTGTTGCTGTTGGGAATTAAAGTATAATGGCAAGTAAAATACTATACACTTGCTAATAAATAATTACAGAATTTTTTAAATTTTATATGAAACGCTTCTCTCTCATTTTTTTATCGTTTTTTTTCATTGCTTCCATGTCCGCGCAAAAAAATGTGCTCGATTCGCTTTTGCAGGTGCTCTCAAAAGCGACTAACGACAGCGCTAAGATGAATGCCAGCAATGATGTGGCCTGGGAACTTTCCAACAGCGATACGAAAAAGGCCATGCAATATGCTCTGGCCGCGCTGGATATAGCAAAGCGCATCAAATCGCAGAAAGGCCTGTCGGATTGTTACAACACGTTTGGTACGATTTACGAAAACAGCTCGGATTACCGGAATGCGATAGCTTATTTTAACAGGGCGAAGGATGCAGTGCCGGAGAACAAACATGTGACAGCCAATTGCCTTACCAACTTAGGGAATGTTTACAGCGACCTTGGAAATACAGAGCAGGCGCTCATTAATTATCTGCTGGCGCTAAAACAATTTGAACTCGACAATGATGAGCAGGGAGTTGGTATTGCTTCTGAAAATATTGCGCTGGTGTATGACGAGCAGGGAGCGTATGCAAAAGCCCGTGTTTATTTTAATAAATCCATTGAGATAGAGCTGAAATATAAGGATGATGCAGGACTGGCGGGTTCATACAATAATTTAGGAAATACATTGCGCTCGCAGCATAAGCTGGATTCGGCAGAAATCTATTTTACAAAAGGATTATTCCTTGCACAGAAAACCGGCCACAAGCGCTGGGAATCTGGTTGCTGCGAAGGATTAGGAATGATCGCGAAAGAGTACAAACAGTATGACGAAGCATTGGCATGGTTTATAAAATCACTCACGATTGACCGGGATTTTATAAATGATAAGCAGGGAATGGCCAGCTCATACAGCGATATGGGCGACACGTATTTTCTGAAAGGCGATATTCAAAAAGCAATCGATATGACCAGCCAGGCGGCTGCGCTGAGTAGCGGGATAAAAGCCTATAACATTGAGATAGACTGTAAAGAAGCACTATCAAAAATGTATGCCGCCAATAAAGAATTTGAAAAAGCATACCAGGCACACCTGGAATTTGTGAAATTAAGAGATTCGCTCGAAAACAAAGAGAGTGCAAAACATGTGGCAGAATTACAAACAAAATACGAATCGGAGAAAAAGGAAACGGAGATCCGTGTGCTGACGCAGGAAAACCAGATCCAGGACCTACAGATCAATAAAAGTAAAGTGATCATTTATGCAACGATCATCGGCCTGGTGTTGCTGATTATTTTGGCGGTGCTGATTTACACACGTTACCAGTTAAAACGCAAAGCGAATGCGCAGCTGGAGTTTCATAATGAGCAGATCCAGCAACAGAAAAAAACAATTGAGGTAAAAAACAAAGATATTACCGATAGTATTATTTATGCAAAGCGTATCCAGGAAGCAATTTTACCGCCTGTGGAATACATCAAGGAAGCATTTCCCGATTCGTTTGTGCTGTACAAGCCGAAAGACATTGTGAGCGGGGATTTTTATTATTTCCGGAAAACAGGAGATGGCCGGATTTTTCTTGCTGCTGTGGATTGTACGGGGCATGGTGTGCCGGGTGCGTTCATGAGCATTGTAGGGTTCAATGCATTAAACCAGGCTATCAATGAATACCGCTTGCGGGAGCCGGGTGATGTGCTGAATAAAATGAACCGCTTGCTTGCCGATACATTGCATGCTTCTGACAAGGAAAAATCAGTGCAGGATGGCATGGATATCAGTCTGTGCCTGATCGATCCGCTGCATAAATCGCTGCAGTTTGCCGGCGCTTTCAATTCACTCTGGATTGTCAGGGATAAAGAACTGATCGAGTACAAAGCGGATAAGTTTCCGGTTGGAGGCTCGGATGCTTTTGAAGAAACCGGAGAAAATGTATTTAAGAACAATGAGCTGTCTTTAATTTCCGGTGATTGCATTTACATGTTCACCGATGGTTATGCCGATCAGTTTGGCGGGCCGGAAGGGAAAAAATTCAAGCATAAAAACCTGAAAGAATTATTGCTGAGCATCCAGGATAAAAACATGAAAGAACAGCAGCAGGCACTGGCAAATAAGCAGGAAGAATGGAGAGGGAGCCTCGAACAGGTGGATGATATCCTCATTATCGGGATCAGGATCGTGTAAACAAAAATTGCTTTACCGGGATTCGGAAAATTAGTTTACATTTATTTTTAAATTGCTATATGTTTAAAAAAGTACTTTTTATTCCGGGGCTTTTGCTGTTGCTTGTTTTTTCGTCGGAAGCAAAGACAAATTCCGATAGCCTTAAAAACATTATTGCAACAACAGCGGTTGATACGTTAAAGATCAACGCGCTGTATAAATTGTCATCCACGCTGGAAGACTCCATTCCATCCAAAGCCATCGAATATCTTGAACAGGCTTTGGTAATTTCCAAAAAAATAAGTAACCGCATCTTTATTTCAAAAGTAGCCAACCAATTGGGCACGCTCTATTTTTATACCGGCGATTATGAAAAGGCAATCCGTTATTTTATTGAAACAATGAACGCCTACCAGCAGCTGAATGAAAAAAAGGGAATTGCCGATTGTATGAACAACCTCGGGAGCGTGTATGTGGAGCAGCACAATTATGATAAATCGCTGGAATATCATTTAAAAGCATTGAAGCTGCGGGAAGAAAACCTGGAGAGTGGGATTGGTGATAAGAACGATGTGGCCATGTCGCTGGGAAACATCGGGCAGGTGTATTATTATATGGAAAAGCATAACGAGGCGATGAACTATTACAATCAGTGCATCCGGATCTCACAGGAAACAGGTAATAAAAGAAGAATTGCGCTGATGCTGAACAACATTGGAAGCGTATTTGCAGAAGAAAAAAAATACGATGAAGCGCTCGGCTATTTTCAGAAAGCGTATGTGATCCAGCTGGAGTTTGGCAACAAGCAGCGTGTGGCGATGGCGCTTAACAACATTGCAGAAGTGTACCTGAAAAAAAATGATTACCCGCATGCGATCGAAAATTATCAGAAAGGATTAACCGAAGCAACTGAAGTACAGGCGTTGGACGATGTGAAAATGAGCTACGAAGGTTTGCATGAAACATACGTGCAGCTGAAGGATTTTGAAAATGCACACAAATATCTGCAGCTGTATTCCCAGATCAAGGATTCGATCTTTAACCAGGAAAATGCTACGCAGATGAATGAGCTGCTGGCAAAGTTCGATTCAAATAAAAAAGACCAGGAAATTACGTTGTTCCAGAAGGACCAGGAAATACATAAGTTTTGGAGAAACTCGCTGATCGGTGGTTGTTTGTTGATCCTGCTGGTAGCGATCCTTTTATTTAACCGCAATAATGTGAAGCAAAAAGCAAATAACGAGCTGGCGCGGAAGAATGAAAGCATTGAAGAGCAGAAACACGAGATCGAGCAGAAGAATACGCAGCTGGCTTTAAAAAACAAGGAAGTAACCGACAGTATCAAATATGCCAAAAATCTGCAGCTTGCTATTTTACCGCCAGATAGCCAGGTGAAAAATTTGTTACCCGACAGTTTTATTTTATACAAGCCCAAAGATATTGTGAGCGGCGATTTTTACTGGGTGGAAGAGTGGGGCAGTAAAATATTTGTAGCAGCTGCGGATTGTACCGGGCATGGCGTACCGGGTGCATTCATGAGCATTGTAGGAAATAATTTGTTGCAGCAGGCATTGCATGTATTTGGTCTCGACAAGCCCAACCTGATCCTGAACCAGGTGAATAAAAACATTTCGAAGATGTTGCATCAAACCGAAAAAGATTCGGCAGTGCGCGATGGAATGGACATTGCGCTGGTGGCAATCGATAAAAAAAATAACAAAATTGAATATTCCGGTGCTTATAATCCGCTGTGGATCATCCGCAACGGCCAACTGATGGAAACCTCCGGAAATAAATTTCCAATTGGAGCGTTTGTCGGGGAGCAGCTCCAGATGTTTACACTGCACCAGTTTGATCTGCTGAAAGGTGATGCTATTTATGTTTTTACGGATGGTTATGCCGATCAGTTTGGTGGCCCGAAAGGAAAAAAATTCAAATATAAATCGCTGCAGCAATTATTGCTGAACAACCAGCATTTAGCAATGGAACAACAAAAACAATTGCTGGACAGCACCATTGAGCAATGGCGGAATAATTTAGAACAGGTGGATGATATTTTGATTTTGGGAGTTAAGATATAGTTCAAAGTTTAATCCCGGTAGCTATCGGGTTTGCTGTACGCAGATATTGTGTTTAAAAGATTAATTTATAATTGAGGCTGTCATCCCGGGCCTGACGTTCAATCTCATAAATAATAGCAGTGTTTTATTAATTGAAACCTGTGAATCTCTGGTTCGCTGTAGGCGCCAGGCTCTGCCTGGTGACATGATAAGGTTTGTCACTAGGCAGAGCCTGGCGCCTACAAATCCTACCAGAAATCAGTAATTAATTAATCTGTAATCATTTTGTATCTTTGTGTTCGATGAAAATCAGGATCACCATCATATTATTGCTGTTGCCTTTTTTGATGTTTGCCCAAACAAAAAAGCCGCTAAAAAAGCACAAAGCAAAACCACAGCAAACAGTGTGTAAAGCGCCCATGGCAGAATACTACACGCGGTTTAACCTGTGCCCTGATTCGGCGGTAACACCTTATTTATATGCGCAGGTGTATGATTGGATCGGGACACGTTATAAATATTCGGGTGAAACTAAAAAAGGAATTGATTGCTCGGGATTTGTGAGTAAGATGTATGCAAATGCTTATTGCATTAATTTGGCCGGGGGCTCCCGTGATATCTGGACAACAGTTACACCCGTTGAAAAAACAGAGTTAAAGGAAGGTGATCTTTTATTTTTTAAGATCAAGAAAGGACAGATCTCGCACGTGGGGATTTATTTAGGAAATAATAAATTTGCACATGCATCGGTACAAACCGGTGTTACTATCAGCGACCTGGATGAAGAGTATTATAAAAAAAGATTTTTTAAAGGCGGCCGTTTACTGAATTAAAACGCCGGAAAAACAAAACCGTTATGACAAAAACATTAATACTGAACAGTAAGCAGATAGAGCAGAAGATCAACCGGATCGCATATGAGATCTATGAAAATAATTATGATGAAAAAGACATTGTGATTGCCGGCATTGCTGCAAACGGTTATTTACTTGCTAAACGCATTGCTGATGTACTGCAGCAGATCTCTAAAATAAAAGTGCAATTGCTGGAAATCTCTTTTGATAAAGAAAATCCTTTTACCACTGCTGTCAGCATTAAATTAAGCGATAAAGAATTAAAAAATAAAGTGGTGATCCTGGTGGACGATGTGTTGAATTCAGGTAAAACACTGATATTCGGCGCTAAATTATTTTTGAGTGCGCCTTTAAAACGATTAACCACAGCAGTATTGGTGGATCGCGGACATAACCGTTACCCGATAAAAGCAGATGTGGTAGGATTATCCTTGTCCACCACCATGCAGGAGCACATTACCGTTGAACTTAACAGGAAGGGGAAGGAAGTGGCTTACCTTTCTTAGTATTTAGTAGGGAGTTGTTCGTTTTTAGAATGTAATTACTAGACTATTTCAGACTGGCAACAAATTCTACCATTTCATCCACATCCAGGTTTTTGCCTTTGATAATATATTGCGCCTGGTGATATATGTCTTCCCGTTTTTCCAGGTGTTCTGTTATAAAATTCCGTAATTCTTCTTCCGTTTTATTTTCCAGCAGCGGCCGTTTGTCTTTTGCATTTACAAGGCGGCTGGCTAATGCATCGGCGCTCATTTTTAAATAAATGGTTATGCCGTGATTGTTCATCAGTTCCATGTTGCCGTAATAGCAAGGTGTACCGCCACCACAGGCAATTACACGGTCGTGGCTTTCATTGACAAGCTTTTTTAAAGCATTGTTTTCCAGTGCCCTGAATTCGTTCTCGCCTTTTTCTGCAAAAATAGCAGTAATGGGTTGTCCTGATTCCGTTTCAATAAATTTATCAAGATCTACGAAATCGACTTGCAGCTTTGCCGCTAATTTTTTACCGGCAGTGGATTTTCCACTGCCCATGTAACCGATTAAAAAGATGGTAGCCATTAGTTGGGAAGGATTAACATGTGAGAATCATTCAGTGGTTTACCGTAATTAATAGAGCTGAGCCTGTTTTTTTCGAAATAAAAATCAATATTGGCATCGTCGAAACTCAGGCGTTTTTCGCCCCATTCGTGTACTTCTGTTTCGTATTGAGTGTAACTTTTGCTTTTAAAAAGTGCGATGATCTGCTTTTCATTCATGCTGAAGACCTTTTGTCCCCAAAGAATACATTCCTCATTATCAATTTCCACGCAACCGAAGAGCTGGTGCTGGTTCTCATCAAAAAATACCGAAAAGCCATGGTCCCAGTAATGCCATACCGTGGATTTGGAATCGTCGATATCATCCAATAGCTCCACTTCTTCGGGCTTACCGAGCACCTTTTCGATCTCAGCCATAGATGCGCCGAATAGTAGATTGGACAGGCCAACACAGGGTTTTATTTCCAGAGAAGAGATCAATATAAATAGTTTGTTTATTCACAAGTATAGTGATTTTTACGATATATGACCAAATTAAACCGATAAGAGATTTAAACAAAAGGATCACCTTGTTTTAGCAGTAAATAGTAATTAAATCCGTTGATAATCAGGCATAAAGAAAATATTTTCGTTTTTTAATAAAAAGGCTTTGTAAAATAAAATAATGCTTCTATATTTGCACTCCCAAAATCAAACAGGGACTTGCAATTTTAGTGTAATTAGATTCCGTAGCTCAGCTGGTAGAGCATTACACTTTTAATGTAGGGGTCCTGGGTTCGAATCCCAGCGGGATCACAACAGAATGTGACCTTGTCGATTTTGTAAAAAGCCTTCCGAATTATCGGGAGGCTTTTTTTATATATCGTTATCCAAACAAGACATACTTCTAAAAAGACCATTCCGGATTATTCCGTTCCGTTTCGCTCTACTCATTGCAACCGCTCTTTCACGTTCGCTCAAGGCTGTATAACCTGTTATAAAAAGCAGTAAATTGCGATTAATATTAAATCTTCTGTATTTATAAAATATCTGTCTCATGAAATATTTTCTTTACATATCCGATTTGAAAATCGAGCAGCTATTTAGCCAATTGCCTATTTTTAAAAAAATATTGTTGCAGTTTTCTTTAAAGCTTAAAACTCCAATTGCCGACATAGATGTGAGTGAGGCAGAAAAATCAAATTCAAAATATTCAAAATTAAAAATCATTGAAAAATATCTTATTCATAAAAAAGAAATAGGCACAATAGAAGCACCAAAATCTTTTATAAAAGGTGAATCAACATTTATATGGGGACCATACGAGCCTTATGGACATGAATTAACAGATAAATTTTTAGTGTATTTTTATTCCAATGCAAGTAAAAAGAGGATCCAGCTTATCGGATCGCAGGCTTTTGTTATTGGTGAAACAGGAAAAGTGCCTGCCTCCATAGCTTATTTAAATCCTAAGTTTATTAATAATCTTATTGAAGAAACACATAATAATTTATTAATAAGTTTGAAGCAACATGATGTAGGAGGCTCTGTAGGCCATTCTGAGTATTCTTTTAAGGAAAAAGGAGAGTATTATCAAAAACTCGAATTCCTTGCAAAAGTTTTATATTCTGATGAAACAACTATTGTCGCATCCCCGGTTTATGTTTCTCTCCTTTAATGCATTATGTCTTTATAGTTTGATGAAGTCATTTCAAAAAATGTATCTGTTGATAGATCCCGGACAGTAAATGATATTTGCAACACACATTTTCTTCTACACTAAATCCCTCCAATAACCGTTTATATAATTGAATCGCTTTCCAACGCATTTTCAAATTAGCATTTTTTTAATTAACTTTAAATCTCAAATGAAAAAAGTATTCATTCTATTTGTTGCTGTTGCATTCATGCTTTCTGCTTGTGGCAGAAGTCCTCAAAGCAGGGGCTTGTATGTTAAAAAGCATTCAAAAAAATGTGGCACCTGCCCGGTATGGTAATTGTTGCTAAAATTAAACCTATGTTCCGGATCTGCTCCATCATTATTGCTTTTTTTATTTTGTCGTCCTTCAGTGGCGATGAAATCTATAGCGGAAAATTTATCGGAAAAAAAATAAGCGAAACTCCTTTTGGCGACTACATTAAAACAGATCTTCCCGGAACTAATGTGATCATACTGGTATCCTACGGTTGCTCCCATTGCTGGGATGCCACCGTGACGATAGATAAATTAAAGAAAGAAAAATTAATTGACTCCATCCTTATTCTTGGAAACGGAACAACAGAAGAAAAAGAAGAATTCAAACAAAACACGGCAACGGATTATCAAACCATTGACTATGATTTCCAGGAAATGAAAACAAAAATTTTTGCCATTGATCCTGATTTTCCGCCACCACCCTGCGCTATTCTCGTTACCAATAATATCATCACCAACGTGTTTATTGAAATGCCGACTGCAAAACAATTTAAAAAGCTCAAAGCAAAAAAGTAAAATCATTTTAAGCCGGAAACATTCTTCCGGTTTGGTTTTAGAAAAATCATGTATCTTTTAATAATTACAACGTTATTAAAACACCAACCAATAAAAAAATCATCATGAAAAAATCTATCATTTTATTCTTTTCAATTTTTATTTTCAAAGCAGCAGCAGCACAAATGATTGTTACCATGGAAGTGAAAGTGCCTATTCCCGGCACATGCAACGAAAAAACGATATATGCATTAGGTGGTTTTAAGGGGCAAATCGCAGCCGTGCCGCCCATCACAAAAATAGAAATGGAAAAAAAGCTAACAGATGAACTCGCTTTTTTAAAAGAAAACCCGACTTACAAAGGGAAGCTGATGATGAATTGTATCATTAACTGCAAAGGTGAAATGGTACAATGTAAAGTGGATAATAAATCAGGGAATGACCAACTGGACCAACAGGTGCTGGCCATCTTCAATACTTTTAAAACCTGGAAACCCGGTACACTCAGCGGTAATGCGGTTGATTGCTCGGAGCTGTTCAGCATCTATATAAAAAAGGGAAAAATAAAAATAGAGTAGGTTACGCTTTTCTCTAAAAGCTGGTTTTTAAAACAATGTTTTGACCTCGATCCTGCAATTTGCTTCTTTTCTAGTATCATTCGACCTTTTTTTAACGTCGTTTATCTGCACATCAAAAATCTGCGCATCAATAATTCCTCTCTTCCCGACAATATTTCCGCTTAATTATTTTTTATCTGAAATTTTTTCAGGCTTTTGTACATAAACAGGAAATTCTGTCATTGTAAAATGATGTTTTTTGGATTGGAACAGCAATTGATTTTCTCCTGTCATCAATTTAAAAATTAAAAAATAATCATTAACAATAAAAAAACAGGAGGACCTAATTATGACATTAGTAAATTTTAGAAAACCGGCAGACCAGGCTGTATTTAACTCAGGCTTAAACTTAATAGAAAATTTTTTCAGGGAAAGCCTTTTAACCAAAGAGCACGCTTCTTTTGTGCCGGCAGTTAACATCTCGGAAGAAGAAAATAAATTCAATGTGGAATTATCCGCACCGGGGTTTGTAAAAAGCGATTTTAAAGTAGAGCTGAACAAAAATGTGCTTACTGTTTCTGCAGAACACAAAACAGAAAAAGAAGCAAAAGAAACGGTTAAAGAAAAAACATTTACCCGTAAGGAATTCAATTATGGTTCGTTTCAACGCAGCTTTACGTTGCCTGAAGGGATCAATGCAGAAGCCATTGATGCAAAATATGAAAATGGCATTTTGAACATTGTATTGCCTAAAAAGGAAAAAGAAAAACAAAATGATTCAAGAGCAATTACCATTTCCTAAAAACGAAAAAAGATGATGAATACAGCAATCGTGTTGAGCCTGCTCCTTGTGAGCGGCATTGTACTGGTGATTTCGGAAGGAGACAAGTTGTTCCGCAAAAGAAGCAAGCGTTATTCCGGGGTGCAGATTCCCGAAGAATGCAAGGATAGAAGGGAAGAGAACAACCTGTTTCCCGACGATAAAAGCAACGGGGTTAATTTGCTTGATTTTTCAGGCGGTACTCTGGGGATTTAAAGATTGTTGTTTTTGTTGTGTTTGGTGAAGCCACAGCTTCCGCTGTAAAGCGGAAAGCTGTGGCTTTTTTTATGGGTTATCTTGCTGCAACCAGCATCGGTGCCGGTTGATCAAGTGCATCTTTTGCCTGCACCAGCAATACCAGCGCTTTGGTCTCTTTCTCTTCCGCGTTCTGTAAATTTGCCAGGATAGCGGCATTGCTCAATTGTGCATACGCTTCTTCCCGCAGCTCTATTGCCAGCCGGTAACTCCTAACGGCGTTCAGCAATAAGCGTTTCGCTTCGATGGTGTTGCCATCATTTGCGTCGTATTTTTTGAGTGTTTGTATGAATGCCGACTTGGTGAGTTGAAATTCCATCCGGTTATTGTAGGCTTGTAATTCGGATGCGGCAAGTTTTTCTACTTCTGATTTTTTGATCCATACTGCTGCTTCATTCAGCAGGCGGTCTTTTTCTATTCCTTTTTTTGTCAGCGCTTCTTTATTTAATTGCGCTGCTTTGGCGGCAGATGCATCCGATTGAAGTACTAATTCGGAGGGATCCTGCACCATCGAAAATTCGCTGCGCTCGGCTTCTGTAAAATGAGCATAACCGAGTACATAATTAGCGTCAGCTTGAAATGCCAGGTTGGCGGGCGTTTGGCTTTTTACCATTACCTGAATGATAACTGCCAACAATGTTGCGATGTAAACTTTTGTTTTCATAACGGTTGTGTTTTAAATAGGTGAGTATGTTCATGTGTCTTTTAATTTTTTTAGATGGGATAAGATGATTTTGAAATTGTTTTTTTAATCTCCGGATGGATGGCTTATTTGCCGTTTTGTACGCAGGCTTTTTATTTAAGTTTTTGTTTTCGCGTATAGATATGAACAGCCTGTGTTCATTAGTTTTAAAGGGTTTTAGATTCGTTAAAAAATCCAAACCTTCGCAGCGGATAAAACGTACAAAAGGAGGTTTGCTTTTTATTCCGGTCGCGGCCGGTGCGCTCATCAAATTTTATGGCAGCATTAAATTTTAACAAAAATTGGATTGCGCGGATTTTAAATATGTACTAATTTCGATTCGGATTACACTACACACTCTCATTTTACTACTACACTTATGATGAAAAAATTACTTTTCCTTTTTTCTCTTCTTATCATCACTCTCGCTGCGCAGGCGCAGGAAGCCACTCAATCAAAAGAAGACCAGGCTGCATCGTATGTTGACCAGGGAAATGCAAAAGCCAATGGCGGCGACTGGTCTGGCGCATACAGCGCATACAGCAGCGCGCTGGCACTCGACCCTAAAAATGCTTCCGCTTATTATCATCGCGGTATGGCGCGTCAAAACCTGAAAGATTACCGCGGCGCCATCGTTGATTATTCCAAAGCCATTTATTTAAATAATTCGGATGGCGATTCCTATTACGGCCGCGGTATGTGTTTTTATACGATTGGTAGCAAGGATAAATCCTGCCTGGATCTTACGCGTGCACTTGAGCTGGGTAACAGTGATGCCAGCCAGGCGATCCAGAATTATTGCAATTAATTATTGTTCTGCTCTTTTTATTTTAAAACGCATGATCATGAAGACACAGCACCGTTTTCTTTTCGTTTTGTTTTTTTTGTTTTCTTTCTCCTTTGCAAACGCACAGGGATTGGTGGATGTGAACGGGCTTTCTGCGATTTCCATTCATCCGGCCGGAAAAACCATCCGGGCAAAGGGATTGAACATTGGTTTTTATACACCGCCCATCAATCTCATAAAAATAAATCCTGCTTTTGCCAAACATCCTTGTCCGCAATCAGCGCTAGCTATTCGTTTCGGATTTGATATCATGCCCGCCTGGATGGGAAAAGTAAAATTCAGCGATGTGGCGCTTAAAGCTCCCGATGAAGGAAATGCCAAAGTGCAGATCTCTAATCATTTCCTGGCGTTGAATGCTTCCATGCGCATTTCTTCCTCTTTTTTTAATGATTGTTTTCATCCTTACATTGAAGCATCGGCGGGTTACCGGAAGATTGCGAGCAACCTCGATATTACTCCTGATGCTAAATCTATAAAGGGAACAGATACGTCGCTTGCAATTATAAAAGGCGGAAGCATGGGTGTCGCTCTTGGTGTATGGTGGGCGTTTACCGACAACAGGAATGTGATGATAAATGCCAGTGTTGGCTGGAACCACTGTAATGTAAACAGCGATTTTATCGATCTGCAATCTGTGCACAAGAATAATAATTTTATTGGTTATGAAACACGCCCTTCCATCCAGGATTTTATGATGATCAAAATCGGCTTAAGCTTTATGTTGCAGTGTAATCCCGAGAAGGCGCGCAAGTATTCGGAAAATCACCCGGCTTCTAAAAATAATGGGAGTCACAGTAGTGGTAACGGGCATAGCCATGTAAGTGTGGGGCATTGTTCCGGACATGGAAGATAATAAAAAGCAGTCGACATTTTAATGAAACGTTCATCTAAAATTATAGAGCCATGAAAAAAAATCACTTTCTTTTCGTTTTAATCTGCTGCATTTTCTTTTCAAAAGTAAATGCACAGTTGGGAATGTTTAGTTTAAGTGGAGCCGTACCTGTTTCTCAAAATACGCTGGGTAAAACCATTGCCGGTGGCGGCATGCAAATAAGCTTGTACGCACCGGAAATTGTAATTATAGGGCGTCAGGGCCGCTGCGGTGATTCCATTGATCAGGAATTGAAACATGCACCACTAAGTGTTTGTATCGGTGTAGATGGAATGGTGAGTTTTATGGGACATGATAAATTCAAAAGTGTTCCGGTCATTAATCCCGAACCGGGCTATGCTACCGTTAAATTTCAAAACAGCATGTATGCGTTAAACCTGTCTGCACGTTTTACATCCACCTGCTTTAACGGAAAAATACTTCCTTACGCTGATCTTTTTGCCGGTTACCGCTTGTTCTCAAGTGATATGACCATTACTCCCGAAGATGATAATAATAAGGAAACAAATTCTACGCTTTCAAAGGTATCGGGAATAAATGTGGGTGTTGGCGCGGGTTTGATGATCGCACTTACAGAACGACAGGATGTGATGCTTAATGTGGGCCTTGCCTGGAGCCATTCCGAAGCGCCCGGCAAATTTGTAGACGTATCGCGCATAGAGCGTAGTGGCGGCTCTCTCATCTATTATTCGCGCCCGGCAGTACAAGATTTTATGATACTGAAGGTCGGGGTTACCGGCCTGTTTTCATATAGTCATCACGATGATTCCTATGAAACCAATGGCAATGGTACCCATCATTCCGGTTCGTATCACGGGCACGGGCATTCCGGAAGCTGTGGACATGGTAGCAGCCACATAAGCCTCATCGCAAAATAAATACATTAATTTTTTGCCTGATTACCAGGCAATAGTGACTAACGACTTTTCCCTATATTTGAAAAATAGTATTTCAATATAGCATTGTATGAAAAAAGGACGGTTAGAAGCATTCAGCGATGGTGTGATCGCGATCATTATCACCATTATGGTGCTGGAATTAAAGATCCCGGAAGGTGGGAGTTTTGAAAATCTCAAGCCATTGCTCAATGTGTTCTTGTGTTACATCCTCAGCTTTATCAATATTGGAATCTACTGGAACAATCACCATCATTTATTGCATGCCACCGAAAAAGTAACCGGCAGTATTTTGTGGGCCAATATGCACTTACTGTTCTGGCTTTCACTGATGCCGTTTGTGACTGCCTGGATGGGCGAAAATCATTTTTCGGCATTGCCGGTAGCGGTGTATGGTGGCGACCTTGTGCTTTGTGCCATTGCCTATTACATTTTGCAAACCATTATTTTAAAAGGACATCCTAAAAACTCTCCTTTTGTAAAAGCATTGGGGAAAGATCTTAAAGGAAAAATTTCGCCGGTGTTATACCTCATCGCCATTCCGCTTGCTTTTGTAAATACCTGTTTTTCCGGCGCCTTGTACATCACTGTTGCGCTCATTTGGCTGATCCCCGATAAGCGTATTGAGCGCGCATTATCGGAGCAGGAAAACCGCGAATAGGCAATAGGGTAGTTGGCAGTAGACAAAAAAGAAAAAGGAAATAGACAAAAAAATAAGTAAAAAATATCCCAGATCCAACTTCCACACTATCCGTAATGACCAGTCACATCCTTGTTATCCCCGTTCCATTTCAATATCTAATAATCCAACATCCAGTTCACATACAATCTAACATCCAATATCTAACATCCAATATCTGATATATTCTTTTTTATTTATTTTTTGTATAATTGTAATACAAAATCCCTCTCATGAAAAAAACAGTATTCTTTTCATCATTATTTCTTGTGATCGCTATTGGAGGCTGCAAGCCCGATTCTCAGAAAGAAAATAATGGCAAAATAAAGCTGGCTTTTCAGCCGGTAAAGGACAAAGCCGTAAAGATCAATTATTCATTTTCCGTGAATTCCGTATCCTCCAATTCCCTTACTAATTTTTACATGACATTGACTGGCAAAGGAGAAACCGCTGCGGATGGAGCTGTGATCCTGAACATGAAAAACGAGAACATTAAAATGGATGGCACCATCCAGGGCAACAAGGTAAATGGTTCGGCAGGAGGAACGGATACGCTAACCGGCGATGCACGCCTGGTGTCTATGCCGGTTTTTACCCTGTATGGAAAAACTTACCGCAGCAGTTACGATCCCGGCTTGAATAAAAAATGGGAAGTGCAGACTGATGGCGAAAAAATAATTGATTCCACTGAAAATAAAATGCAGCTCCTCGTACGTTATCCGGATAAGGAAGTAGGAGTGGGCGATAGCTGGGAAAAAAACCTGGTGATCAAAGCCGGTAACAAAATGAATTGCACAGCCAAATACACGCTCAATGAAGTGAAAGGCGACAGCGCCATGATCTCGGTTGAAGGGAAATTATATGGGAAAGGCGAAAGCTTTGGAAATGAATTTACCATTGACGGAACCCTCAAAGGAACCTTTACCGTTGATGTGGCAACTGGATGGCCTTTGATTACGAATATCGACCAGCAATTTATACTTAAGCTCGGCGACCGCAGCATTCCAATGAAATATGCGATCAAAAGTGAAGTGTATTAGTTCTTGTCGGAACTACTTTTGGGCATTCCTTAATAAATACCAGGCCAGAAAGCTGAAAATAATATTGGGGATCCATACCGCGATCAATGGCGAAACCAATCCGCTGGCGGCAAAGGTGGTAGTTACCTGCATGAACATAATAAACGTAAAGCTGATGCCGATCCCCAAACCAATGTGCATCCCGATTCCGCCCCGTACTTTTCTGCTGGCAATGGAAACACCAATCAGCGTAAGGATAAATGTGGCAAACGGAAACGCAATCCTCCGGTCGATCTCCAGATCGATCAGCTCTGTATTACTGCTGCCTTTTAACTTTTCACTGACTGCATATTTCGATAACTGATAATAATCCATCGTTTCGATCGTGTTGTCTTTTCTTCCGAATTCATCCGGTGTAAAGGAAAGGATTGTATCCAGCTTTTTTCCCTTTTTAATGTATTCGTCCATTTCGTTGATGTAACGGATGTAATAATCGTTGATCGACCATTGTTTTTTAATGCTGTCCCATTTGATATTATCCGCCATCAGCTTGTAATATAATTTGCCTTTGCTGAATTTTTCGATCGAAAATTTATAACCCACATTATCCTCCGTGCTGTAATTCTGGAGGTAAACATAATTTCCCGGTGATGTTTGTTTGTGAATATTGCGGTCGCTATTATGAAATTGGTTGTGAATGTAGCGGTTCTCAAACTCGATCCGTTTTTTTGTTGCGTGCGGGATCACAAAATTGTTGAAATAAAGCGATAAAATTGCGATCACCGTTGCAGAAAGCATGTACGGGAACAGCAAACGTGTATAGCTTACACCGCTGCTGAGGATCGCAACAATTTCCGTGCGTGAAGCCATGCGCGACGTAAAAAAAATAACAGCAATAAATGTGAATAGCGGGCTGAATAAATTAACGAAGTACGGGATGAAATTAAAATAATAATCTACGATGATCGCTTTTAGCGGAGCATCCTTTTCTACGAAATCCTCGATCTTCTCGGAAATATCAAACACCACCACGATCAAAATGATCAGCAGCATGGAGAAAATAAACGTCCCCAAGAATTTACCAATGATATACCTGTCTAATAATTTCATTAAAAAAACTAAATCTTAATTCCCCAATCCTGATTCCTTAATCTATAAACCTTCATTAATAATTTATGATTACCTAAAGGCGAACTCCCAATTGTTGTACCATTTTATTTTTCCACTCATAAAATGTTCCTTTAATGATCTGCTCACGTGCTTCACTTACAAGCCATAAATAAAAAGCAAGATTGTGAATGCTGCAGATCTGCGCACCCAGCATTTCCTGCGAATGCACCAAATGGCGCACATACGCCTTTGTATAGGCACTATCCACGTAGGAAGTACCGGATTCGTCCAAAGGCGAAAAATCATTTTTCCAGCGTTCGTTTTTCATGTTCATGATACCGTTGCGGGTAAATAATAAGCCATGACGTGCATTCCGCGTGGGCATTACACAATCGAACATGTCAATTCCCAAAGCAATGCTTTCAAGGATATTGATCGGTGTACCCACGCCCATCAGGTAACGGGGCTTATCTGCCGGTAAAATATTACAAACCACTTCCGTCATGGCATACATATCTTCCGCCGGTTCACCCACGGATAAGCCGCCAATGGCATTTCCTTCGCGGTTTTGCGAAGCAATAAATTCAGCTGATTTGATCCTTAAATCCTTATACACGCTTCCCTGCACGATCGGGAACAGCGTTTGCGAATAACCATATTTTCCTTCCGTTTCGTCAAAGCGTTTGCAACAGCGTTTGAGCCAGCGGTGTGTCATTTCCATGGATTTACGGGCGTATTCAAATTCGCAGGGATACGGTGTACATTCATCAAATGCCATGATGATATCCGCCCCAATGATCCGCTGCGTATCCATTACATTTTCCGGCGTAAAAAAATGTTTGCTGCCGTCAATATGGGACGTAAATTTAGCACCTTCCTCCGTCAATTTCCGCTGGTTGGCAAGCGAATATACCTGGTATCCGCCGCTATCCGTTAACAGCGGGCGATCCCAGCCGTTAAATTTGTGTAATCCACCAGCTTGTTCAATGATCTCCAAACCCGGACGAAGGTATAAATGGTAGGTATTTCCCAGGATGATCTGGGCTTTAATGTCGTCCTTTAATTCCCGCTGATGCACCGTTTTTACCGTTCCTGCCGTTCCTACCGGCATAAAAATGGGGGTTTGTATGATTCCGTGATCGGTTGTTATCTCACCCGCACGTGCCTTGCTTCCTTTATCGGTGCCTGATATTTTAAACTTCATATGGTCGTTAGTACGTAGTCTTTTGTAATTAGCCTGTGTGTAAGGTTTTTGCACCCGGATTAGCAGTTTCGTCCCTGTTCCAGCCCGGATCGTTCAGCGGGCGCTATCCATACCTGTAATTGTTAATTACTTTGTTTAAATCATCACAAAGATAATAGAATACCATAGACCGTTAAAATCTATTTTTGCTGGGCCTTACAAGGTTAAAATAAGGAAAGGATAAATTATGAACTGGTCGGTATTCACTACATTTTCGTTGGGCTTAATTGTTTTTGGGATCTTTGTTGTTGCATTGCTTATACAGCTGTGGTATTACCTGGGGATTTTCAGCCGTTTGGCTTTTTATAAGAAAAAAGACCTGGCGGCCAATACGCCTCCAACCTCCATTATTATTTGTGCCCGCAATGAGGATGACAACCTCGTTGAATTCCTGCCCCGCATTTTTGAACAGGAATATCCCGAGTTTGAAGTAGTGGTGGTGAATGATTGCTCCTTCGATAATTCAGAAGATATTTTAAAGGAATTTGCCCAAAAACATGATAATTTAAAGATCGTCACCATCAAGGAAGATGATACCTATTCCCATGGTAAAAAAGTTGCATTGATGATGGGTATTAAAGGTGCAAAATACGAGCATTTACTGCTGACGGATGCAGATTGCCGGCCTAACAGTACAGACTGGCTGCGTAGTATGACCCAGCATTTTGTTTCCGAAACCGAAATTGTATTGGGTTACGGCGCGTATGAAAAACAAAAAGGGTTTCTTAATAAGATCATCCGGTACGATACCTTCATCATTGCCCTGCAATTTTTATCCTTTGCTCTTGCGCGAAAAACTTACATGGGAACCGGGCGTAACCTGGCATACAAAAAATCGCTGTTCTTTAAAATGAAAGGCTTTGCATCACATTATCACATCGAATCCGGGGATGATGATTTGTTTGTGAACGAAGCCGCCACCAAACGCAATTCCCAGGTGGAAGTAAGCATTGACAGCCATACCATTTCGCGCGTAAAACGTACGTTCAAGGAATGGTTCCGTCAAAAACGCCGTCATGTGACCACTTATAAGCATTATAACGGCGCTACTAAATTTCGTTTGGCAATGCTCAGCGGCAGCCATTATTTATTTTACACCGCCTTTATTACAGTACTCATATTTCAATTTCAACCGGTCATCGTATTGTCGCTCTTTGCATTGCGATTATTCATTCAAATACTTATCTTTAACAAGTCGATGAAGCTTTTGGCGGAAAAGGATTTATTATTATTTTCGCCAATCATTGAGTTAACCCTTTTAGTGGTTTACCCGATGATCACACTTTTTAACATGTTTGTCCGGAAACGGAAATGGAAATAAAAAAACAGCATTCGAATAACGCAAATAACCGATTTGAATAAATGGACGAATTAGAGAATAACCTTTCCGAAAAAGCGGTGTATGATTACAACCTTATCCGCTCTGCACTGGATACTGCCGACCAAAAAGCGTATGCCGAGCTGATGGGCCGTTACCGCGATTCTGTTTATTTCATGTTATTAAAAATGGTCAATAATAAAGATGATGCAGATGATCTGACCATTGAAGCATTCGGCAAAGCATTCAAGCGTTTGCACCAGTACACACCTAATTACGCATTCAGCACCTGGCTGTTTAAAATTGCCTCCAACAATTGCATTGATTTTATCCGCCGCAAAAAAATGATCACTTTCTCCATCGATAAAACATTCGAAAATGAAGAAGGTTCTGAAATGGCCATGGATATTAAAGCCGAAGGGTTAAACCCGGAGGAGAACATGGTGAAAAAACAAAAAGTGAAACACATGCGCGATGTGGTGGAAAAATTAAAGCCACGTTACCGTGTATTGGTGGAGATGCGCTATTTCGATGAGCTTTCCTATGAAGAAATCGCCGAAAAATTAGAGCTGCCATTGGGTACCGTTAAAGCGCAATTGTTCCGCGCCCGCGAGTTTTTGGCCAACATCCTTAAAAATTCCGACGGAAAAATTTAATATGTTTCTTTAACATTTTCTTGTGTGATCGCTATTATCCAAAAATACTTTCCTGATCTTACGCCATACCAGCAGCAACAATTTGCGCAGCTCCAGGAGTTGTATACCCACTGGAATGCACAAATTAATGTGATCTCCCGTAAGGATATAGATCTGCTGTACGAGCGGCATGTATTGCATTCTCTCGGTATAGCAAAAGCAATGGCATTTGCGCCCGGCACGCACATTATGGATGTGGGCTGTGGTGGCGGATTTCCAGGCATTCCATTAGCAATTTTATTTCCCGAATGTCATTTTTACCTGGTGGATTCCATCGGTAAAAAAATAAAAGTAGTAAATGAAGTTGCAGCGGCCATCGGCCTTAAAAATCTACAGGCAGAGCACAAGAGGGCAGAGGAAGTAAAAGATAAATTCGAATTTGTGATCAGTCGCGCTGTTACCGAATTTCCCACATTTTACAAATGGGTGCAAAATAAATTCAGCAAAAAACAATTCAATAGTTTGCCTAATGGTATCCTGTATTTAAAAGGCGGCGACCTTGCCGAAGAATTTAAAGCATTTCAAAAGCGGGTGGTGTTCTACAACCTGAGTGATTATTTTACTGAAGAATTTTTCGAAACAAAGAAGGTCGTCTACATGGCTATGTAGAGGGACTGTTGGATATTACACTGTGTGGAAAAAAAGGATGAGGTAGTTCCTCTAATAAGTGCGGGATGACAATGTTTTCTTATTTGACAAACAGAGTACACCCAGCCCAATATCTCCCCATCCGATATCCGTTAAACTAATTCCATCTGCAGATTCGTCAGGCTCCTGTATAAGCCATTGTCCAGCTGCATCAATTCCTGGTGCGTTCCCGCTTCGCGTACTTCACCTTTTTCGATCACTACAATTTTATCGGCTTTACGGATGGTCGACAAACGGTGTGCAATCACAAAGGAAGTGCGGCCCACCATTAATTTATCCAATGCTTCCTGCACCACACGTTCCGATTCCGAATCGAGCGAGCTGGTAGCTTCATCTAAAATTAAAATACTTGGATCTTTTAATACCGCCCTGGCAATGGCAATGCGTTGACGTTGCCCGCCCGAAAGTTTTACACCGCGCTCACCCACAATTGTTTCCAACTTTTCGGGAAACAGATCAATGAACTCCAATGCATTTGCTTTGCGTGCAGCTTCTACAATTTCAGTAATTGTTGCATTTGGTTTACCGTAAGCAATGTTTTCCTTGATAGTACCGCCAAATAGCAACACATCCTGAGGAACAATCGCCATGTTGTTGCGCAACTCTGTTAATGCATATTTTTTTGCATCAATGCCATCAATTAAAATAGCGCCGCTTTCCGGATCATAAAAGCGCAGCAGCAAGCTTACAATGGTTGATTTGCCTGAACCGCTTGGCCCGACAATGGCAATGGTTTCGCCTTTTTTAGCGGACAGGTTAATATTTTTTAATACCTGTATCTCCTTGCGGGAAGGGTAGGTGAAGGCAAGATTTTCAAAGCTTACATTTCCTTCAATGCGTTTAGTGATCAATAGATGTTCATTGATATCCAACAGTTCCGGTTGTTCATCCAAAATTTCAAATACACGTTCCAGTGATCCGATCGCTTTTTGCAGCTGTGCATACAATTCTGCAATCCCGCCAAAAGAAGCGCCGACAAAGGCCGAATAAATGATGAACGAGATCAGTCCGCCGATTTCAAGCTGGTGTTTAAAAGCCAGGTAAACACCAAACCAGATTACCGCTACAATGGCGCCAAACAGGCAAAAGATAATGAAAGAAGCAAAGCCGCCGCGGTATACGCCTCCACGGATTGCATTTTTTACAATTTCTTCCGTACTTTTTTTATAACGTGCATTCTCAAAAAATTCATTGGCAAATGCTTTTACGTTGGCAATTCCCTGCAATGTTTCTTCAATAACGGTATTCGATTCGGCGATCTTTTCCTGTGTAAGCTTTGATGTTTTGCGGATGAAACGGCCGAAAATAACAGCAGCCACAGCTACTACCGGAACAATGCACAACATCAGCAACGTTAATTTAGGCGAGATGTAAAGCAGTAAGAAAATCCCACCGATCACTAAAATGAACTGACGTAAAAATTCAGCAAGCGTGGTAGTTAATGTATCCTGGATCTGGGCAATATCTGCCGACATGCGGCTGTTCAGATCACCCACACGCTGTTGTACAAAATAACTCATCGGTAATTTGATCAGGTGTGAATACACCGCCTGGCGAAGCTTTGCAAGGGTGTTTTCCGTATAATTCACGAACAGATAAATGCGGAAGTAAGAAAAGAAAGATTGCAATATCAGCAATATGATCAAAGCAATACCAATATAGTTGAGCTGTTTGAAACCACCCCCATTTACAGGAATGAACGATTGGAACGGAAGTGCGCTTACACCGGTGGCAGTGGTATTATCAGCTCCTTTAATTGTATTTACAAGCAAACCCAGTAATGCCGGAAACAGTAGCGCCGTTCCACCTGTCAGCAATAAAAATACAAGCCCGAGGTAAAACTTCCATTTATGCTCACCAATGTAATCAAAGATGCGCAGGGCTTTTTTTAAGGTTGTCTTATTTATTTTTGCTTTTGGTAGGTCGTCTGTTTCTTTTACTTTGCGTGCCATTGTTTTGGATTTAACCGGTTAAATTTTGCGGTTTTTTGGTAAGCAAATTTAATCATTACCAGCGGTTTAAAATGTCATGGAAGTGTCATTTTGTACATTTTAGCAGTCCAGGCTCTAAAAATGATTTCAATATTTCTGGTTATGAAAATAAAAAACACCTTCTTTTATGGAAGGTGCTTTAAAAAAGTAATTAATTCTCGCTGAATGTATGCGGCGGCTTTTTCTGCAAAATTGCGGCTGTAATCAGTGAAATAATTCCACCCGAGAAAAGAATAGGCGGGATTTGTGCCCAAGAAGAGAATCGTGCTTTTTCTACGTCAAGGAATTTTGACATGTCTCCTGGCTTTACTTTTAAAACATTTTCACCGTATTTTTTTGCTTCTGCCATGAAATAATCAATTGTATCTGGTGAAATAAATTTATAGTAAAACACATTGAATAAGGCTACCAGTATAGAAAACTCGATACAATAAACCATGCCTGCATACAATGCGGTGCGAAATTCCAAAATGCCATTACTTTGGCGCTTGGTTACAATAACTGAAACAATAACTCCCAAAAGTATTAATCCGTAAATCAGGAAAATGCGGTATAAATAAATATCTCCGTTATAAAAACCGATGGATCTTGCGATGAAGTACCAGCTAAGTGAAAAAATAATTCCGGATACAATCCCTGCCGATATACTAATTGGTAATTTCATAAAATTAAAATGCTAAGCTTTATTATTAATTCTAATTTAAAAAATTCGGAACGTTTATCCGTTCATCGAGATTAAAAACTCCTCGTTTGTCTGTGTATTTTTCATACGGTCTTTCAGAAAATCCATTGCTTCCACAGGGTTCATGTCCGATAAATGCTTGCGCAGGATCCACATACGTTGTTGTGTATCTTTATCAATAAGCAAGTCATCGCGGCGTGTGCTCGAAGCAACAATATCAATAGCAGGATAAATACGTTTGTTCGCAATTTTTCTGTCCAGTTGGATCTCCGAGTTACCGGTTCCTTTAAATTCTTCAAAAATCACCTCGTCCATTTTTGATCCGGTTTCTGTTAACGCTGTTGCAATGATCGTTAATGATCCGCCATTCTCAATTTTACGGGCCGATCCGAAAAAACGTTTTGGTTTGTGCAGCGCATTTGCATCCACACCACCGCTCAATACCTTGCCGGAGGCCGGTTGAACCGTATTGTAGGCGCGTGCCAAACGGGTGATCGAATCCAGCAGGATACACACATCGTGTCCGCACTCAACCATACGTTTTGCTTTTTCCAGTACAATATTTGCAATTTTTACATGGCGGTCGGCCGGCTCATCAAACGTAGAGGCAATTACTTCTGCTTTTACGCTGCGTGCCATGTCTGTAACTTCTTCCGGGCGCTCATCGATCAAAAGGATGATCAGGTATGTTTCCGGGTGATTCGCTGCAATCGCATTGGCAATGTCTTTTAATAAAACCGTTTTACCGGTTTTTGGCTGCGCAACAATCAGTGCACGCTGTCCTTTCCCGATTGGAGTTACCAAATCAAAAATTCTTGCGCTCATATTCGATTGCGCATGGCCTGTCAATTTGAATTTTTCGTATGGGAATAAAGGTGTTAAATATTCGAAAGGAACGCGGTCACGTACATAACCCGGATCGCGGCCGTTTATTTTTTCCACTTTAATCAATGGAAAATATTTTTCTCCTTCTTTCGGTGGGCGGATGCTACCGCGAACGGTATCACCTGTTTTTAACCCGAATAATTTGATTTGTGATTGCGATACGTAAATATCATCAGGAGAGTTTAAATAATTGTAATCCGATGAGCGTAAAAAGCCGTATCCGTCAGGCATGGTTTCCAATACACCTTCGCTTACCACAATGCCGTCAAAATTATAAAGATCTTGTTGCGGGCGTTGGTTCGGGCGCTGGTTTGGGTTCATATTACCGCGGTTATCACGGTCCCTGCGCTCCTGCGACATGTTTTGCTCGCCGGATGTATTTATTTCAGGATTTTCGTGGGATGTATTTTCGTTCGGATGAACGTCTTTTACTTCGGTAACTTCAGGAGTTGCTGGTGTTTCTGTTTTTGGTGTTTCGGATGTAAAATCCTCATCGTGAAAAAAGTTGATCTGCTCTTCTGCCTTTATTTTCGGCTGTGCCTGGTGAACTTTTGGATGTGGCATGTCCTGGTTGGTATCACGCGGTTTGCGTGGACGAAGCACCCTGTTTTCTTCCTTGTGTTCTTTATGCTCGGGTTTATTTTCCGGTGTTTGTTCGGCTTTCGGTGCTATAGGTTGTTCTGTTTTTTGTTCGGTGGCAGGAGGTGGGTTGATTGCCTGGTGATCAAGTATTTTGTAGATGAGGTCTTGCTTCTTCAATGCTTCATACTTGGGAATGTTCAAGGCTTTAGCAATTTCTTTCAGCTCACCAACAAGCTTGTTGTTTAATTCAATAATGTCGTACATATTTTTTTATTTGGGTTTATTTGTATAGCAGATAGCGATACATGAATGGGGGATAATAAAGATGATTTGATAATTAATTCTGTTCTTCGGTAAAAAAATCTGATTGTGATTTGTTATATAGATAACATAACGCGGAATCGCTTTGCAATAATACAAAGATTTTTTTACATACAAACAAAATTATTCGCACAAATTAAGAACGTTTTCCCAGTTCAATCACTTCCAGGTCTTTGATCTTATCTGCATCAATGGTAAAGCGCACCATGGTTTTTACGTTATGAAAACCGTGATTTCCGGCAGCGCCCGGATTGATATGCAGCAGCTGGTATTTAGGATCGAATATTACTTTTAAAATGTGTGAATGTCCGCATATAAAAAGCTTCGGTGCATGCCGTTTGATCTCCGCCAGCGCCTCCAGCGAATACCGGTTAGGATAACCTCCAATGTGCGTCATAAACACATCCACACCTTCGCACATAAAACGCTGATTCAGCGGATATACCCTTCTCACATCCGTCCCGTCGATATTACCGTACACCGCTACCAGCGGTTTGATCTTCGCCAGCTCATCAGCAATGGCAATTGTGCCAATATCGCCGGCATGCCAGATCTGGTCACAGGAATCAAAGTATTTAAAGATCTTCGGGTCTAAATAATTATGTGTATCCGATAAAAGCGCAATGCGTTGCATGCCGCAATAGTAATGAAAAAAACCTCAAAAGAAAAGGTCTTTTGAGGTTTTTATATAGTGGTTTTCTACTTGCTATCTGATCACCGTAACATGTCCGATGTACTGATGTTTTTCACCGATCTTATCTTTCAGGTTAATGATGTATACATACACGCCCATTGGCACTGGTGTACTGTTGCCGTTTGTGGTCCCTTTCCAGTGCTTGTTGATATCATCCGCCCGGAAGATCAAATTTCCCCAGCGGTCGTAGATCAGCATTTCGAACTGTGAAATGTTTTCGCCTTTTGCATAAAATTCTTCATTCAGGCCATTTCCATCCGGTGTAAAGGCATTAGGGATGTAAATTGTAAAGTCTGGTGTAATCACGAGGCAATTGGTGGTAGTATCCGCGCAGGCCGGTGTATTTGTAGCGATCAGCTGCACACAATACGTTCCTACATCCGAATAGGTATGCATCGGATCCATGGCAATACTGGTGTTGCTGCCTGCATTTAAAGCCGAATCCGCAAAGTTCCACTGCCATCCGGTCGTGTTGAGTGATTGGTCGGTAAATGTGATCTCGGGATAGTTAATGGATGCCGGTTGCGGGTTATAGGTAAATGCTGCGATCGGCATATCATACACGGTGATCATGCTGTTGATCGTTTGAGCATTAATACAGCCCTGGTTGCTGGTATCCGTCAATGTTACATTATATACATTGCCCGTTCCGAAACAATGGACCGGGTTAGCGCCATAAAGTGTGGTGCCGTCTACCGACCAGCTGTGGCCGGTAATGGTTCCGCTGGCAATGGTACTGTTATCGCTGAATTTTACACACAACGGTGCACAACCGGATGTAACATCTGAACTGAAGCTCATGTTTGGTAATGGCGCTACAGTCACTGTTACCACATCTGTGGCGGCAAGCGTAGTACAGCCATCGGTTAATGTTACGGTATAAGTGGTGGTGATTGCAGGAGATACGCTGACGCTGGACGTGGTCATACCGCCCGGCATCCAGCTGTAAGAATAGCTGGTGGCCCTTCCGCCTGAAGCAACTGCTGAGAGACCAATGTTGGAACCAGGACAGATCGATTCATCGTTGCTGGCAACAACAGAAAGCGGTATTCTTACCGTTACTGTCACCGTTTGCGTGTTGGCTGATGGACATCCCATCGGATCAGTTGCGCTTACTGTGTAAGTAGTATTGGCAGTTGGTGAAACGGTATATGGGTTTCCTGTAAATGCAGGGGCCACCCAGTTATAGGTATAACCTCCCGGGTTGCCGCCTGTGGCAGATGCCGTTAATGAAGTGCTTTGGCCGGTACAAATGGTAACTGCCGGGAGCACATCGATGCTGATGACTGTTGGTTGTGTAAGTGTTACCATTACGGTAGCTGTACAACCGGCAGAATCCGTTACAGTGCACACATAATTTCCTGCGCATAATGCAGTAGCTGTTGCTGTGGTCTGACCATTATTCCACAGATAGGTATATGGTGGAATACCGCTGCTTGCTGTTACTGTAGCTGTTCCATCGCAGCTGGCGTTACAGGTGATTGCTGTAGTACCAGCCAGCGATGCATTTACGCCAGGGGTATTGGTAACTGTTACTGTTGTGGTTGCGGTACAACCATGTGAATCTGTTACCGTTACGGTATAAGTATTTGGAGTTAAATTGGTTGCCGTTGCAGTGCTTTGCGATCCCGGCATCCACAAATAGTTGTATGCAGGCACTCCGCCGCTGGCATTTACAGTAGCCGATCCGTCGGGTTGGTTACAATGCGAAGTGGTGGATGAGCTGGTCAATGCAATTGGTGTTGGTTCCTGGATCTGGATAGTATCCAGTGCACTGCATCCGATTACATCGGTAACGGTAACAGAGTAAGTTCCGGCGCATAAGCTGCTTACTGTTTGTGAAGTGGCGCTGGTTGACCAAAGGTACGTATATGGGGCAAAACTGCCGCTTGCAAGCACGCCGCCTTGTCCGTCGCAGGAACCAGAGCAATTTGCTGGTAAACCGGCTGCATTCAATGTTAACGGAGTGCCCACGCTTATTGTGATCACGTCCGACCCGCTACAGCCAATGCTGTTAGTTACTGTTAAGGTATAAGTTGTTGTTGTGGCAGGCGTAACTACCGGTGATGTACTGGCTGAAAAGGCTGGATTACCCGGTGCATCCCAGTTATAAGTATACGTTCCTGATGATGGCGTGGTTAAACCCAATGTAAAGGATGTACCGGAGCAAATGCTGTCATCCGGAATGGTTGCTACAACAAAGCTTGACGCTACGTTAACGGTAACCGGAGTTCTGGGGCCGGTACAGGTGCCTGTGGTGCTTTGTACATAATACGTTGTGGTGGCGGCGAGTACGGGAGTCGTGTAGGATGCGCCGGTGAATAATAATGTTCCAGCGGTTGCAGCATTATACCAATCGTAAGTTCCACCCGGCGCAGTAGCCATTAATGTTGCGGCTGTGTTGCTGCAGATAGAGGTATCGGCGGCGGTAGGTGCAACCGGAATAGGGTTCACTGTAATGGAAACGGTAGCTACCGGGCTGGTACAACCGCTTACAGTAACTGTTAACGAATAAGTTCCTCCCATTGCAGGTGTTGCATTGGTAAGGGCCGCCGGGTTGCGCACGCTTGCCGTAAATCCGTTAGGGCCGGTCCAGCTATAAGATGCGCCTCCAATGTTATTGGAAGTAAGGGTAATATTGCTTCCTGCACAAATAGCAGCAGGGGTAGTACTTCCGTTGATGCTCGGAACCGGAGTGGCTGGCGTATTGTTGACGACTGCCGTGGTTGAACCCACAGGACTGGTACAGCCGTTCGCCGAAATGGTCAATGAATAGGTACCTGTTGCAAGATTAGTAGCACCGGGGATACTTGGTGATTGTGTAGATGCCGAAAATCCGTTCGGGCCAGTCCAGTTATAACTGGTAGCTCCTGCCACAGCAGCAGTATTTAAATCGAGGGTGTTTCCGGAGCAGATGGGGCCGTTATTGGTTGGCGCCGGTACTGCCGGTGTTTGATTAATAGTTACAACAGTGGTTGTTGTACAGGTAGCGCTTGGTGTTGTAACGGTTAATGTATAAGTGCCGGATGCAAGGGTGCTTGCCCCTGCAATTACAGGGTTTTGTAAGGTACTGTTAAAGCTGTTCGGACCCGTCCAGTGATAGGATGTTGCGCCAACCACGACACCGGCGTTTAAATTGAGGTTACCTCCCGAACAGATCGGGCCGTTGTTAGTTGCGCTGGCAATACAAGGTGTACAGTTAGGTGGTGATGTATAAGCTTGTGTACGTGTACAGGATGAAGTTGCAGAAAATACTGCAGTTACATTACAGGCTGCACCGTTGGAAGTAATTCCGTTGATAGTATAATTGATAGGGCTCGTAAATGGTGCATTAAATACCTGGCTTCCACCGCAACTGCTGGTTACGGTTAATGTTCCGGTTGTTGGCTGTGTGGTAAATGCAACCTGTCCGGATACTGAATACGTATTGGTAGCCGGTGTACAAGCAGTAGGTGTTGCGGTTAAGCTGCTGATGTTACACAACACGGCACAACTGGTAGAACCTGTTCCTCCTGTTTGTGAGAAGGAAACCGTAGTTGGCTGGTTGGAGAAGTTAGTGATAAGCAATAAATAATATTCTCCGGCTATACCGCCTGTAATATCGGCATACTCATCGGCAGTACCACCCGCATAACTACAGTCTTCAGTATTTGCAGCTGTTAATTGAGATGCACAAGGTGCAGTTGGTGATGTAAACGGCCCGTAAAGAATAAAATCCACATCGCGCGCCGGTACCGGGTGGATGGTTAATGTGATGTTTCCTGATGTGCTTACCTGCATAAAAAACCATGCAGGGTTTGGCTGGCTGCCCAAACAACCATAATTTGGTCCTGCCTGAGCAGTTCCTGCACTAACCCCTGCAGGGTAAGTGGTAGAACCGGAGCAAAATGGTGCGGCACCGCTACAATTACTGTTTTGGGAAAAAACAGACAAGTTGCAGAGTACAACAGTTATTAGGAGTATGATAATCTTTTTCATTTTCGGAGCGGGTATGCTTGTTTAGTTTTTGTACGGTTTCGGTTTATTTGTTGTTGGTGTTTATCCATTCCTGGCGTTGCAGTTCCGTCATGGAAGACACCTGGCTAATGGTTTGCTGTTTCATAGAGTTGAACAGCTGGCTGATCTCTGCATTTGTATATGATTTATCCACCTTGAACCAGGCAATGTTCGGGTTACCTGCATCAATACGAACGATCTTATTTTGCTGAAAAGCAATGCTTTCAAAATACATTTTCTCCAACTCGGACTGAAACTCATTCAGGTTAACTGCATAAAAATTACTGGTCGTATTGTTCTCTGCAATTACAGTAAATGAATTATTGAAACGGATGTTGGTATAATACGGGATATTGTCCACCTGTGCCTGTATTTTAAGGCTCAGGAAGCTACTTGCTGCAATAAGTAGTATGAGTGGTAGTTTTTTCATGTTTTATTCTTACACTATTAATGTGTTATTGTTACGTTATTAATGATGCAAAGTTCGGACAAAAGGTTGCATTTACGTCTGATATTTACAGAAAAATGGATGTAAATTAGATAAGTGGGGAAGGGGGACGGATAAATTGACCGGGTAGGGGTATAAAAGCGTTTTTTTTGTGCAATTGTTTGCCCGTGCAACGGTAACGAACAAAAACGTTCTTCGACAAGTTCAGGATGGTATTACGGATCGGTGTGCAAGCTTGTATCCGGTAAAAAAAAATAAAACAAGAGCGCCCATTTAATGAACAGAACGCTCTTGTTTACTCAATTAATTTTCCTGTGGTTTGGGTGTTGACGAAGGCTCCGGTTCTTTTGCTTTTTGTGCCTCCCTTTCTTTTTGTTCTTTTTCCTGTTGCACACGTTCTCTTTCCCGGTCTGCCGCTTCTTTTTTGGCCTGTGCATCCAGCATTGATTTTTCTACGGTTTCCTTTCCGGTTGGCGCCCCAAAATCCTTCGCAGCTTTATCGGCTTCGGATTCTTCCTGTGCAAAAACGGATAAGCTTAGTACTGTTCCTGACAATACAAAAAATGTTTTTAGTTTCATTTGAATAAGTTTTGGTTATTCAGTAAAAGTATTGCTCTTAATACTTATGAAACAAATCGCAAAGGGGCGTAAAAAACACGTTTCATGTACCGTAGTTTTCAGGGGATAGAATTTTTAAGATAAGATCTGAGATAAACCTTTATTGTGAAAATCTTTAGGAGAAAGCCTTTGAGAGGATACTTAAATTTTTTGTAGATCCGCCGATTTTACCCAGCCCACGTTTCCGTTTACGATCTTGATTTCGCTCCAGTCGTTTTCCTCGTCAGTAACTTCAACTTTTACCCCTTCATGAAGTATGAATAATTTGGTGCCTTTTTCGGAAGGAGACCCGGTAACGGTTACAGCGCCGGAGGTGATGATCGCGGAAGCGCTATTGATGGTTGTATTGTATTTGTTTTTAGCAAGAAAAAATACAAAAACGGACAAGATCAAAAGGAATGAGCCTCCGAAAAAACCGGTTTGTTTCAAAATCCTGTTTGCGGAAATAATATAAATGATAATAAGGAACAAGCCAAGAAAGATCAGGGCAATAAAGGTAAGCGACCATTGTTTTTCGGTCATCAGGTTGGTTATCCCGTTTTTCCATGCGGATAAGAATAGTTGAGGTGCCGCTTCTATTTTGTCTTCTGTACGCTGATTTGCAAGCTTCAGATTTTCGTTGATTTCCTCATCATCCGGGCTCAATTTTTTTGCACGTTCATAATTTAAAATGGCCAATCCGATGCTGTTCGATTTAAAATAAGCATTTCCAAGATTAAAGTACAAGGCGGCCGACTCCCGGTTATCGGCCAGGATGCTTTCATATAATTTGATGGCAGCATCGTACTTTCCTTTCGCGTAAGCAGCATTAGCGCTATCCAGCGTTGCGGAGGCGTTATCTGCATGTACAAATGCAGAAACAAAAAGAAGCAAAACGATGACGATCCTATTTAATTTCATTTTCTATTTTCGTAATAAGTTCTACCGTACTGTTGTAAATCGTGTTGAGATCGCCGGATACAGCGCTTGGTGCATAACGTGCATATTCACAATTATCCAGCGTTGCAATTAGTTGTGCTGTTGTATCGTCCGGAACATTCCTGTTTTTGAGCAATGCCGAAATGTTTTCTTTGTTGAGGTTTACCCCTGCAATGTTCAGCTTGTCGGCAATATAACCGTACAAGGCCTGGGAAATTTCCATGTAAAACAGTTCCTTGTTGTTGGTTTTTAAATGCTGTTCGGCAACCGAAAGGCGTTTTTTTGCCATTTTGGTTGCTTTGCGACTTTTCACGGCAACCGCATCCTTGTTCTGTTCGATGTTTTTCCGACGGATAAAAATAAAGCCAATAAAAAGTAAAAACGGACTGATAATGCCGGCATAAAATAACCCGGAACCGAAAAAGTAATCGTCTTTCGGTTGTAAATGCTTGTCGTTGGTTTTGATGTAACGGATATCATTTCCCAGTACTTTCACATCTGATTTATCGCCGGGTATATATACATTGGCGCTGGCAGATCCTGGATCGCCTTTATCTACATGGATATTCAACTCAGGAGAGGGAATGGTTATGTACTCATTTTTTGCAGGATTGTAAAATGTAAAGCTCAGGTTATCAATTTTATAATTGCCTTCATGCCGCGGAATAAATAAATAATCGTAGGTATTCATACCGCTCACGCCCATGGCTCCCACCGAGATATTGTTCTTTGTTTTCGGATCGTAGGTCTCAAAATCTTCCGGGAAACTGATCTTTGGCGCTTCTACCAACTTGATGTTTCCTTTACCGGAAAGCGTGATGGTTAAATTAACGGCATCATTAGCTTTTACATGATCTTTTGATAATTCTACTTTATAGGTATAATCGCCTACAGCACCCGAAAAATCTGCAGGCTTGTTAGTCTCAGGCAAGGGTTGCACGTCAATTGTTACCGGTTGGCTTTTTACTGAATAAGAAGCATCTTCATAACCGCCACCTAACATTTGCTCGAACACATCGCGCGGACGTTTGTTGGATTGTTTGCGAACTACCACATCCACCGTCATTGGTTCGATCTGCATTTTACCGCTTCGTTGTGCAAATAAATAGCTTCGCTTAAGCTCCGCTACCTGGTAATTTATGCCATCCACATTTTCGTTGGATACCAGTACCTGCTGGTTGTTCATAGGCATGTCCTGCGACCAGAAACCGTTGTAATCCGGGAATTTAACATCCTGGAAACCGCGCAATTGATAACGGCTATATACTTTATGTGTGACAGTGATCTGTTCGCCCTGAACCACTTTTGTTTTGTTGACAATGGTTTTTACAAACAGGTTGTCCGAAATGTTTTCATTGGTAGGAGTGGATGGATTTTGCGGTTGATTATTGCTTTGTTGTCCACTGTTTGCCGCACCTCTTACAACTTCCATTGCAATGGGATTGGATTGGAGGGTTCCGCCGCCATTTACGCTCACACTTGCCGGACCGATGGTAATCTTTCCATCTTTTTTTGCTGCCAGTATATAGGATAAAGAAATGGTTACGTTTGCAACACCGTTTATATTTGATGAAAAGGAACTTTGGTTGGGTCCGGAGTATACATCAAAATCCGACAGGTTTGGTGCCCTGAAATTTCCTCCGCCACTATTAAGTGTAAATGTCAGCTGGAAAGTTTCACCAACGGCTACACGTGTTTTGCTTACCTGTGCCACCAGTTTTTGGGCACTGGAAGCATTGCTTAGTGTAGCTATAAAAAATAATATGGAAATTATTCTTTTCATTTTAATCTTCAATATCCTGTTTTAAAATTTCTACCAGTCTTTTTCGATAGGAGTTCTAACGCCGGCAGGTTTTCCTTTTTTCAATTTATCCTGTAGGTTTTTTTCATCATTTTGCAAGGCATCTAACAAGCGCTGGGCATCTTGTTTTGAGATCTGATTTTTGTCCTGCTCCTGTTTCTGCTGATCTTGTTTTTGATCCTTTTTTTGATCATCTTTTTTATCCTGATCTTTTTTGTCTTTATCTTTTTTATCCTGGTCTTTTTTATCTTTCTTGTCCTTTTTGTCGTCTTTCTTATCGTCCTTTTTATCCTGTTTTTTTTGCTGTTGCTGCTGTTGCTGTTTCAGGTATTGCTGTGCACAGGCCAGGTTGTAGCGTGTATCGGCATCGTTAGGATTATTTTTTAGTGCATTTTTATATGCATCAACACTTTCCTGGTATTGTTTTGCTTTCAGCAGGGAGTTTCCTAAGTTATGATAAGCTTTTGCCAGCGTGTCCTTTGAAGAAGCAATGTGTGTGATGTTTTGAAATTGCTCCGCTGCTTCCTTGTATTTCCCCTGTTTATAATACGCATCACCAAGATTAAAATTGGCTTTGTACGAATTTTTATTTTTGCCCAATGCCTGCTTGTAGCTTTTTTCGGCATCGCTGTATTTTTTATCTTTGTAACTTTGATTTCCTTCCTTGATGTATTTTTTCTCCTGTTGTGCTTTCGCGATCAGCGGTAAAAGGAATACAAGCACCGACAGGAATAATTTTCCGGCCAGGCCTTTGTAAAATGATATGCACCCTTTATTGATCATTTTTTTCTCCGAATAAATTTAATTGTTCATACAGTTTGCTTTTGCGCTCTGTAATAAAAATCTCGATCACCAGCAATAGCAATGCGCCGGCAATAAACCATTGAAAACGGTCTTCATAATCGCTGAACATTTTGCTGTCAAATTGTTTTTTCTCCAGCTTGTCGAGCGCACCCAGCACATTGTTCAAGCCTGCATCCGAATTGGTGGCACGTACATATATTCCATTCCCGGCCGCTGCAATCTGTTGTAAATTTTGTTCATCCAATTTAGTAATAATGGTATTTCCCTGCTTGTCTTTTTTAAATCCTTCCTGCACATCTCCTTTGTATTCCGGGATCGGCGCACCGTTTTCGGATCCCATTCCAATAGTGTGAATGCTGATATTTTTGTCGGCAGCATCTTCCGCAGCCCTTACTGCATTTTCTTCGTGGTTCTCACCATCGGTAATGATCACGATTGCTTTGTTTTTGCCTTCGTCTTTCCCGAACGATTCCACGGCCAGGTCTATCGCCTTGGCAATGTCCGTTCCCTGGGTTGGGATCATATCCGTATTGATGCTTTCCAAAAATAATTTTGCCGCTGCATAATCCGTAGTGATCGGTAATTGCACATACGCTTCACCGCCAAATACAATGATCCCGATGCGGTCGCCTTCCAGCTTATCAATAAGCTTTGCAATGGCTTGTTTGGATTTTTCCAAACGGCTTGGCTGCAAATCCTGCGCTTTCATACTGTTGGAAACATCCAGGCAGATCATAATGTCGGCGCCTTTGCGTTTTACTTCTTCCAGTTTGGTACCGATCTGCGGGTTCACAATGCCAATGATCACGAGTGTAAATGCACACACATATAAAATAAATTTAGCGACGCGTTTTGCATTTGACACATCCGGGAACAGGCGCTGGATCACTGCTATATCGCCATACGATTTCAGCGCCCGTTTTCTCCAGGCATTTACCAGCAAATAAATGATGATAAGGGCCGGAACCAGCAGCAATGCGTATAAGTAATATTTATTCTCTAATTGCATATTCCTGTTTTCCGTACTTACGGAATGCTTTTAAATAGGGTGTTCCTTAATAAAAATTCGAGCAGTAATAAAATACCGGCTGCTATGGCAAAGGGTAAAAAATGTTCAGCTTTATTAGTAAAATTCTTTTCTTCAAAAATAGTTTTTTCCTGCCTGTCAATTTCCTTGTAGATTTCTCTCAGCTTTTCATTATCGGTTGCCCGGAAATATTTTCCACCGGTAAGATTGGAGATTTCGGTCAGCGATTTTTCATCAATCGTCACATCCATATAACCGTATTCATATTGCCCGTTCGGGTACATGGAGATAGGGAAGAGTGCTTTCCCGATTGTTCCTACGCCCACTGTATATACACGCACGCCAAATGTTTTTGCAATTTCTGCTGCCGTCAGCGGCGCAATCGATCCCTGGTTGTTTACACCATCCGTAAGAAGTATCACTACTTTGCTTTTTGCTTTACTGTCTTTAACCCTTGCTACGGCTGTTGCCAATCCATTTCCGATGGCAGTTCCATCCACCACCATGCCGGTGTGAATGCCTTCAAATAAATTTTTTATCACAGCGTGGTCGCTGGTAAGCGGGCATTGCGTAAAGCTTTCGCCGCTGAAAATAACCAGTGCAATGCGGTCGTTCGGGCGACTGTCGATAAACTCCTGCGCTACTTTTTTTGCAGCTTCCAGGCGGTCCGGCTTAAAATCTTTTGCCAGCATACTGCTGGAAATGTCCAGCGCCATTACAATGTCGATCCCTTCTGTTTTTACATCTTTCCAGCTGGAGCGCGATTGCGGGCGTGCCAATACCGCGATCAGCAAAGCGATTGCAAGTAAGCGCAATACGATCAGGCTGTGCCGCATGTATTGTTTGAATGATGTGCCGAGGCCTTCAAAACCGCTGATAGAAGAAACTTTCAACTCGGCAGTGTATGTATTATTTTTCAGGACATACCACACAATGATCGGCGGGATCACCAGCAGGAGCCACCATAATTCTTTGTTCGCAAATGTGATATCGTTAAAAAAATCAAACATATTTTATGCTTTTTTACCTTTATTGTCGGTATCTTCTTTTTTTGTTCCGTTTACAAAATCGTAAACATTGTTCAGGCTGTTTTCATTTTCATTGGCCATCGGCTGCTCTTTTGCAAATTTTACAAGATCGGCCAATCCCAATACCTGTTTCAGTTTGGTTTTGCTGTCATCGTCGATCGCTACGTTGCGGAAACCATATAAAATTTCATCAGTGGTTTGTTCCAGCGCCTGAATTTTGAAACGGTTTTCAATGTATTCGCGCAAAATATCGGTAAGCGAGCTGTAGTACAATTTTAGTTTACCTTCCTGCCATAGCTTTTCGCCTTTGAGCTGTTCCAGCTTGCCCAATGCAATAATGTGCGGCGGCACTTTTGGCGCTTCCACGATGATTACCGGCGGTTTTACTTTTCTGTATTTACGTACATATATGATCAGGAGTATGAGCACAAGGATTGCAGCCAGTGTTATGTACACTACATACATGTGGTCTTTCAGCCAATCGATCCATGTGTATGCCTGATCATAGGTGCCTTTAATATCTTTAATTGCCTGTGTAGTATCTACGGCAACGGTGCTTACCTGCAGCAAAAGCGCGTCTGTTAAGACCGGAGTCGTATCGTTGTTCACCGTAAATTTAAAAGGCGGCAAAGCCCAGTAACCTGAGTCGAATGAAGTGATATAAAGCGTTTTGGTGAATGTAAACTGTAATGGATCATTTTTATTGATAACGGTATCGATCTTTGATTGGCTTACCACTTCCACTTCTTTGCGGAGGGTATCGGCAATTTCCGGGAAATGCACGCTGAGGTGTTTGCCATTATCTGCGCGGTACAATACTTTTAATTCCAGCTTGCGTTGTTCCCCGATCAGGATCGAGTTGCTATCAAGCTTTGCCGTTGCAATAATTGTCTGTCCTTTGGAAACCACGGCAGTATGCAGTAGCAATACTGCGAAAACAGATCTTAAAAAACGGTTATATGTTACTTTAAATTTCATATTTTTTATAAAAATCCCGGAGCAAATCCTGCGGGATTATCTTCTTTTAAACAAATTGGTGAGTGGTGCTACGTATGATTCGGAAGTACTGATGTCCGTTGCATCCACGCCACTTTTGTTAAATAATTCTTTAAGATCATGCTCTCTCTTTTTTGCATTTGCTGCAAAATGCACCCGTACTTTTTTATCGGATGAATCGATCCATCTTAAAGTACCGCTTTCGGCATCCACAATTTTAATGAGCCCAACATCGGGTAATTCATTTTCGCGCTTGTCGTAAATACGCAGCGCCACCAAATCGTGTTTTTTATTGGCAATTTTTAATGCATCGGCAAAATCGGCAGCCATAAAATCGGAGATCACAAAAGCAATGCTTCGTTTCTTGATCACACTGGTTAAATAGCGTAAGGCCTGTTTAACATCTGTTTTTTTATGTTCAGGCTTAAACTCGATTAAGTCGCGAATGATCCGCAATACATGGCTTTTTCCTTTTTTAGGCGGAATGAATTTTTCAATTTTATCTGTAAAAAAAATTACGCCGATCTTGTCGTTATTCTGGATCGAAGAGAAGGCGAGTACGGCACACAGCTCGGTAATTAAATCCTGTTTCAATTGTTTTTGTGTTCCAAACTCGCCGGAAGCGCTCACATCCACGAGCAGCATTACCGTCATTTCGCGCTCTTCTTCAAATACCTTTACAAAAGGTGTATTAAAACGGGCGGTTACATTCCAGTCGATGGAGCGGATATCGTCCCCCGGCTGGTATTCACGGACCTCGCTAAAAGTCATACCGCGTCCTTTAAAAGCGCTGTGGTACTCGCCGGCGAAAAGCTGGTTGGAGAGGCCGCGTGTTTTAATCTCGATCTTTCTGACTTTTTTTAATAACTCCGATGTTTCCATGTAGGAAAATAAATTCTAAAACTAATATCTAAATTCTAAAAACGAAATGCAGAATTCGTACATCCAATATCTAAACGTCTGGTATCCAATATTCGTTATGGAACTTCCACCACATTTAAAATCTCGTTCACGATCATTTCCGATGTAATGTTTTCTGCTTCCGCTTCGTAAGTTAATCCAATGCGGTGACGCAAAACATCGATGCAGATTGCGCGCACATCTTCCGGGATCACATAGCCTCTGCGTTTGATAAATGCATAAGCTTTTGCAGCCATTGCCAGGTTGATACTCGCACGCGGCGATGCACCAAAGCTGATCAATCCTTCAAATTTATTGAGTTTATATTCAGCCGGATAACGGGTTGCGAATACAATGTCGACGATGTATTTTTCAATTTTTTCATCCATGTACACATCTTTTACAATTTTGCGTGCATTAATGATGTCTTCTGTTTTCAATACAGGGTTTACAGTAGGGTATTCACTCGCTAAATTCTGGCGGATGATCTTGCGTTCGTCTTCTTTTGTCGGGTAACCGATCACCAGCTTTAACATGAAACGATCCACCTGCGCTTCCGGCAAAGGGTATGTACCTTCCTGCTCAACAGGGTTTTGAGTAGCAAGCACCAAAAACGGGTTCGGCAGCTTAAATGTTTCTTCGCCAATGGTCACTTGTTTTTCCTGCATGGCTTCCAGCAGTGCGCTTTGCACTTTTGCCGGTGCACGGTTGATCTCATCGGCAAGGATGAAGTTGGAAAATATAGGCCCGCGTTTTACGGTAAATTCTTCTCTTTTCTGGCTGTAGATCATGGTTCCGATCAAATCGGCAGGCAACAAATCGGGTGTGAACTGGATCCGGCTGAAATCGGCGTGGATGGTGTTTGCCAACGATTTGATTGCCAGCGTTTTTGCTAATCCGGGAACACCTTCCAGGAGAATATGCCCGTTCGACAGTAAGCCGATCAGCAGGCGTTCCACCATGTATTTCTGACCTACGATTACTTTGTCCATTTCCATGGTCAGTAAATCCACAAAGGCACTTTCGCGCTGGATCCGCGCGTTTAATTCTTGAATATCAGTCATGTTTTATAGTTTTAGAAACGAAATTCTGTTTAGCATTTTTCGATGAGGCAAAAATAATGCAAACTACTGTTAACGGGTGTTTCAGGTTGTTAAAAGTTGTTAAACATTGCATGTGTTTTGAACTCATAAAAGATGTTGTTTTTTGTGGTGCAAACATAGTTTTTTAGTCTGAATGCAGCACATTTTCAAACAAAAAAACGAGCCAGCTTAAAAAATGAAAAGCTCCGTAATTTTTAAGCTGATTTTTTCGGGGAATAAATACAAAACAGGCAAAGCATCAATATTCCGCGCAAACATTCCTTTCCGGATTTTAATTTTTATCTTTGTGCCTCCATCTAAAAAAATAAATGCAACGTTATTTCATCCGGCTTTCATACAACGGAACTGCCTACCACGGGTGGCAGGTGCAGGAAAATACATTTTCCACCGTGCAGCAAGCCATCAACGATATGCTTTCGATGGTGTTGAATGAGCCGGTTTTTGCAACCGGTTGCGGACGAACAGATGCAGGTGTGCATGCGACACAATTTTATGCGCATTTTGATTCTTTGAATGCAGAATTGATACAAAACAAAGGAAAATGGATCTTTAAATTTAATGGCGCATTGGCTGCGGATATTGCCATTTACGATATTTTTGCAGTGCATGGGGAAGCAAATGCCCGTTTTGATGCCATTTCGCGAACTTACGAATACGTACTGAGCAAAAAAAAAGATCCATTCAGGATCGATCGCGCTTGTTTTCTATATGGTGCACTGGATGTAGTAACAATGAACAAGGCTGCATCGGAACTGTTTAATTATACGGACTTTTCTGCCTTCGCAAAAAGCAGTCCGCAGAATTTTACCAATAACTGTAAGATCTACAAAGCGGAATGGAGAGAAGAAAACGAGCTATTAATTTTTACCATTTCGGCCGATCGCTTTTTGCGGAATATGGTGCGGGCCATCGTAGGAACACTGATCGATGTTGGGAAAGGGAAATTAAGCATTGAAGGATTTAAGGAAATTATAGAAAGTAAAAACCGTTCCAATGCAGGCTATTCGGTTCCTGCAGGAGGATTGTACTTAACACGGGTGGAATATCCCGGGCATCTTTATACAACGGAGCCCCAGCCGGGCGATTGTAATGTTATAAAAAATTGAAATGGCGAAAGAAAAAAAGATAAAAACAGGTAAAGCAGTGGATGTGGGTGTACTGCGGCGCATTTTTAAATATGTAAAACCACACCGGCTTAATTTCGGAATGGCTGTTTTTACAACTATTTCACTTGCGCTGATCTCGCCGATCCGCCCGCTGATTGTTGGATATGTACTGGATCATTATGTAACGAAAACGGATAGCGGTTTGACTGCTTATCTGCAATCATTCCTGCAAAATCACCCCGAAATGGCAGGAAGAACTAACGAAAATATGTTGTTTTACCTTACACTGGCAATGGTTGGAATGCTGGTGCTGGAAGCAGTATTTCAATTCGGGGATTCTTACCTGACCAACAGTTTGGGGCAGAAAATTATTAAGGACTTACGGGTGGAAGTGCACAAACGGATTGTGAATTTACGTTTGAAATATTATGACAACACGCCGATCGGGATACTTGTAACACGGGCAGTATCCGACATTGAAGTTATCGCTGATATTTTTTCGGATGGACTGATCGTAATCATCGGTGATATTTTAAAAGTAGTGGTGATCATTTCCGTGATGCTGTTTTTGGATTATAAATTAACACTGATCGTATTGCTCCCGATCCCGCTGTTGCTGATCGCTACATATATTTTTAAAAATGCAGTGGAGGCATCCTTCCGCGATGTGCGGACACAGGTAGCGCGCCTGAATTCGTTTTTGCAGGAACACATTACCGGCATGAAGATCGTGCAGATCTTTAACCGTGAAAATGCAGAAATGAAGGAATTTGAAGCGATCAATAAAAAACACCTGGAAGCCAATGTACGTTCCATCATGGCGTATTCTATCTTCTTTCCGGTAGTGGAAATTCTTTCATCGGTATCGCTGGCGTTGCTGGTGTGGTGGGGTGGAAAAAGCATTATGGGCACGCACACATCGCCGGGTTTCCTGGCAACATTTATCATGTACCTTAATATGATGTTCCGTCCGATCCGACAGCTTGCCGACCGTTTTAATACGCTGCAGATGGGTGTGGTGTCATCTGAGCGTGTGTTTAAAGTGCTGGATACAAATGAAGTGATCGAAAATGTGGGCTCTAAAAGTGCCGATACGATTCAAGGAGATGTAGCATTCAATAATGTATGGTTTGCTTACAATGATGAAGAATGGGTGTTGAAGGATGTTTCTTTTGACGTTAAAAAAGGCCAGACGATTGCATTGGTAGGCGCTACGGGTGCAGGAAAATCTTCCATTATTAATTTACTAAGCCGTTTTTACGAATACAACAAAGGTTCTATTACTATTGATGGTATTGATGTACGGGACTATGAGCTGGGATCGTTGCAAAAAAATATTGGTGTGGTATTGCAGGATGTATTTTTATTTTCAGATACGATCCTTAATAATATTTCTTTGAATAACCCTGATATCACACGCGCACAGGTGATTGCCGCTTCAAAGATCGTGGGTGCGGATGAATTTATTTCGAAGCTGCCCGGCGGTTACGATTACAATGTGATGGAGCGTGGAGCAATGCTTTCTGTTGGTCAGCGACAATTGATCTCTTTCATTCGCGCATACGTTTACAATCCAAAAATTTTAGTGCTGGATGAAGCTACTTCTTCCATTGATACTGAATCAGAGCGTATTATTCAATATGCAACTGAAAAACTGACAGAAAGCCGTACATCTATTGTGATTGCTCACAGGCTGGCAACTATTCAGCGTGCCGATAAAATTGTGGTAATGGAAAAAGGAAAAGTGATCGAATCGGGGAACCACCAGCAATTACTGAAGCTGAACGGGCATTACAAGCGTTTGTTTGAATTGCAGTTTAAGGAAGAGCTGGTTAGTTAAAAATTCAAGGCGCAAAGAAAAATAAAAAAGTATTTTCTTAAATAACCCTGGTCACACAAATTTTTATTCAGTGCATTTATTTTCCTTTCGAGATCGTCGTTATTTTTTTGACACGAGATCTCAATTAGTATTTAATAGCAGACAGATTCGTAGTTTTGTTCCAGTTCGCTATCTGTAACTACAGTTTCCCTTTCAAATATTGGCCTGTATACGAATTTTTATTTTTTGCCAGGTCTTCAGGGACGCCTTCAAAAATAATTTTGCCACCCTGGTTACCACCTTCCGGGCCAAGATCGATCACCCAATCCGCACATTTGATCACTTCAATATTATGCTCGATGATGATGATGGAATGTCCTTGTTTTATCAAGGCATTAAAAGCATATAACAGTTTTGAAATATCATGAAAATGCAAACCTGTTGTAGGCTCATCAAAAATGAACAGGGTAGGAGAAGTGCTGTGCTGGCCGATCCCAAGAAAGGATGCCAGCTTAATGCGTTGCGCTTCACCACCGCTTAAGGTGCTGGATGCTTGCCCCAAATGCACATAACCCAAACCAACATCGGATAACGGGATAAGTTTTTGGACCAGTTTTTTCTCAGTGTTGCTGGGCTTTGCAGGCTGGCCAAAAAATGCGATGGAGTCATCTACCGTCATTTCCAATACATCAGAAATGTTTTTATCGTTGTATTTTATTTCAAGGATTTCCTGTTTAAAACGTTTGCCTTCGCAGGCTTCACATAACAAGTGAATATCGGCCATGAACTGCATTTCCACGGTTACTATTCCTTCGCCTTCGCACACTTCACATCTGCCGCCATCTACGTTGAATGAAAAATGGGAAGGTTTGTAGCCACGTGCTTTTGCCAGCGGCTGATCCGAAAATAAGGTACGGATCTCATCGTATGCTTTTACGTATGTTACAGGGTTGGAGCGCGATGATTTACCAATCGGGTTTTGATCGATCATTTCCACAGCAGAAATGCTATTGATGCTGCCGCTGATTTTATCGAAGCTACCGGTTTGTTCGCCCACACCGCCATGAATTTTTTTCAGCGCAGGATATAAAATGCGTTTTACCAAAGATGTTTTTCCGGAGCCGCTCACGCCGGTTACCACCGTCATCACGTTTAAAGGGAATTTTACATCTACACCTTTTAAATTATTTTCACGCGCACCCTGCAGCTGAATGTAATTGTTCCATTTCCGGCGGATAGCAGGCGTTTCAATTTTTTCTTTTCCTGTTAAATAACGGGCGGTCAGGCTGCGCTGTTCCTTTTCCAAATCTTTTTCAGTTCCCTGGAACACCAGCTCACCACCGTGTGTACCGGCAAGCGGGCCAATATCGATCAGCTGATCCGCAGCACGCATGATCTCTTCATCGTGTTCAACAACTACAACGGTATTGCCAATGTCGCGGAGTGAAGTAAGCACCTTTATTAAACGTGTAGTATCCCGCGAATGCAAGCCTATGCTGGGCTCATCCAAAATATACATGGAGCCCACCAGGCTGCTTCCCAACGAAGTGGCAAGGTTGATGCGCTGCGATTCGCCGCCGGATAAGGTATTCGATAAGCGGTTGAGCGTTAAATAACCCAATCCCACATCGCATAAAAACTGTAAACGGTTAATGATCTCGATTAAAATACGTTTCCCTACTTCATTGTCGTACGCTGATAATTTTATGTTTTTGAAAAACGGTAACACTTCATCTACCGGCATTAACACCACGTCGGTAATGGATTTTTCCGAAATTTTCACGTACGATGCATCCTTGCGGAGGCGTGTACCGTTACATTCCGGGCAAATTGTTTTTCCGCGGTAACGCGATAACATTACACGGTACTGGATTTTATAAGCCTGCTCTTCGAGGTATTTAAAAAAACTGTTCAGGCCTTCAAAATGGTTATTCCCGGTCCAAAGCAATTTGCGTTCTTTAGCACTTAAATCGTAGATAGAGCGATGTACAGGGAAATCGAACTTGTGCGCATTTTTTACCAACACATTTTTCCATTCGCTCATTTTTTCGCCTTTCCAGGCTACGATGGCATCTTCGTATACTGATAAATTTTTGTTGGGGATCACAAGGTCTTCATCAATGCCGATCACGCTTCCAAAGCCTTCGCAATGTTTGCAGGCGCCAATCGGGTTGTTAAAGCTGAAAAAGTGGAGCGACGGTTCTTCAAACGTCATTCCATCCAATTCAAAACGGTTGGAAAAATTACGGATTTTGGATTTTGGATTTGTTATGTTAGCATCCTGCATGATCTCTACGGAACATTCGCCATCGCCTTCGTAGAAAGCAGTTTGAACGGAATCTGATACGCGATTTTCGTTATCTTCATCTTCCGGGCGCACGGTGATCCTGTCGATCACAATCCAGATCGGTTCTTTTTCCGAAATTTTTGTTTGCACAAAATCTTCGATCTTTTGAACTTCACCTTTTACCTGCACCCTTGTAAAACCTTGTTGGCCGAGTAATTCCAGCTGTTCTTTAATAGTTTTGCTGGCCTGTTTTTTAAACGCCGCCAGGATCAGGATTTTTGTTTCAGGTTTTAAGGTGCTGATGTAATTGGCAACATCGGTAACGGTATCGCGTCGTACCTGGTTGCCCGAAATGGGTGAAAATGTTTTACCGATGCGGGCGAACAATAATTTAAGGTAATCGTAAATTTCGGTGGAAGTGCCAACGGTAGAGCGCGGATTGCGGGTGTTCACCTTTTGCTCTATCGCTACAGCCGGAGAAATTCCTTTGATGTAATCCACTTCGGGCTTGTTGATACGGCCCATGAACTGGCGGGCATAGGAGGAAAGGCTTTCCACGTAACGGCGCTGTCCTTCCGCATACAGCGTGTCAAATGCCAGCGAGGATTTTCCTGAACCGGATAACCCGGTAATCACCACCAGCTTGTTCCGCGGGATCACTACATCAATATTTTTTAAGTTGTGCACGCGGGCACCTTTAATGATGATATTTTGTTTTGAATCAACTTTATCTATCTCAACCGGCTTTGCCATCTTTTATGCTTTCTTTTTTATGGGAATGGTTCTGAAAACCCTGTAAGGATCATCGAATTAGGAACAAATCAAGGCAACGCTTGTTCATTCCGCTTTGAAAATTTTCAGGGTTTGCAAAATTAGTCAAAAAATTAAACATTTATGCTTTGGAATCTTCGATTATAAATGTATATTTGTTCTGCACAAAAAAGTTTTTTTTGCTTCAGTGCAACATTTATACAATTTGTGCGTTAAACAAGTCAATTTCCAATTTATTATTCACCGGCTGTTATTTAACAAAAATTAATAAAAGCCCTTAAAAACTCGGTACACATAGGAAAACATCTACTTTTTTAATTCTTATTTTCAAACTAAAAAAGGAGGTAACTATGTCTATTCAGCAGTTTGTTGACGACCAAGAACTCGTTAATTTGTACATCAAAGGTGAAGAATCAGCCCTTGCTACACTTATCCAACGACACAAACGTAGAATTTTCAGCTACATCATGCTTACTGTAAAAGACAGAGCAGTAGCACAGGATATTTTCCAGGATACTTTCTTTAAAGTGATCAATACGCTTAAAAAAGGACAGTACAATGAGGAAGGAAAATTCCTGCCATGGGTTCTGCGGATCGCCCACAACCTGATCATTGATAGTTTCCGTCGCGATAAGCGGATGCCGACTATCAGCGGTGGTAAAAACGACGAAGGTGAAGCGTTTGATATTTTCAGCGTACTGCCTATGGAGGACAAAAATGTGGAGCAGGCTATGGTGCAGAGCCAGGTTCGGAAAGATATCCGCAAGTTGGTAGAGCTATTGCCTGCTGAACAGCGAGAAGTGCTGATGATGCGCCATTATTACGATATGAGCTTCAAAGAGATCTCCGAACAAACCAATGTGAGTATCAATACTGCGCTTGGGCGGATGCGCTACGCATTGATCAATTTGCGCAAAATGATCGAAGAAAAAGAAATTGCGGTTAATTTTTAAAACCTTAATATATATCAATCAAAAGGCGCTGAAATTCAGCGCCTTTTTTATTTTACATGCTTAATAATCATTTATATCGTTAATAAATAGCATATAAAGATATTTAAACAATAGTTAATGAGTAGTTAGATCGTAACTGTATGTGACGCGCATGTCCGGGTTACCATCGTAAAATTGGTTTTGTTCGATGATACGGTTTGCGGCGTCAAATGTATAGGTGTAAGCCCTTATATGCCCGTCTTTATTAATCTTTTTATATTTGAAATTTTCAAATCCCAGGAGTTGACTACAGCAAAATGCATCATTTGCCAGTCCGTCCCTGATAAACAATTTAAATGCGTCATTTAATTCGAGGTAATCGATCTCCGATACCAGTTTACCCCGGCAATACGATTTTAGTTTTTTACCTTCAAAACAATCGCGGTTATAATAATACTTGCCGGGCAGCGTATCTTGCTGGAGCCAGCTGATAATGGTACTGTCTTTATTCCAGCTTAATGTTTGGGTAGAGACTTGTGCGGAGATGGGCTTATTAAAACCAAATCCTGTGCAGGTCATTGTGGTGTCTTTTGTAGTGCAGGCATAAAGCCCGTACAGCAGGGTGTCTTTATCTGTCCATGCGATTTCCATCAGCCGGTTGTTCACATAAAAGGTATATACGGTTTCCTGTAAGATGCGTTTGCTGAGGTCCGGTTTAATTTTTCCATCGATTAAAAGCCGTAGGTGCAGCTGATCATTTGCGCCCCAAAAATCGGTGGATTCAATGTATTTCTTAACTTCTGCAAGCGGCATAATGCTGTCAACAACCGCGGCACTATCGTACCCGTTGTTGGAGACAGATGTTCCGGGGTTATTTTCATCAGGATCGCTATAACTAATGCCCGATACTTTTTGAATGTATTTTTCAAGAGGTGTTTGTTCTTCAGCAAAAAGGGAATACTCTTCTGAAATAATAGTTGTATCGCCGTGTTTTATATTTTTTATGCTGATGCAGTTAGATCCGCTTTTGTAATGCCCTACATACAGCAGCGAAGAATCTTTATCCACATATTTCTCCTCGATCTTGTAAGGCTTATTGTCGCTGTCGTAATACACGGCAGTAATTTGCAGATCCTGCGAAAACAAACGCAAAGAGAGCATAGGAGTAAGAATCAGGGTGGTAGTTCTGGCTTTCATAGGAACATTTATTTTTATAACGGCCGGCCGCTAAAATGATACAAGCTGTTCTTAAAATAAATCCATACTCCTGGTTATTTATTCGAATTTTTTTTATATTTATACAATAAACTAAAATACGCAGCGTTAATCCCTTATAATCTCAAAAAACTTTTATTAACCAAAACCAAACTGAATGAGTAAAACCTCTACTAAAAAAATTATTACATCCCCAAAAACAGAAATGAATGAGAAGATTGATGACAAAAAAGAATTTCCCTATGAACCAGGAAACCAAGTTATCAATAACATTTTAAATTATTCAAAAGCTTTAAGTGTTAGAAAATCAAAAGGCGGAGACCATTTTGAAATGGTATTGAACTAGGGATTAAATTATTTTGGAAAAAGCCCTGCAATCAGATTGCGGGGCTTTTTTTATGTTTTTTTACCACTAAGGGCACTGAGGAAACTAAGAAGAAGTTCAAAGTTTGCTGTATGCAGATGCTGTATTTATTTGAGGGATTTAAATCAACAATTTTAATTAGGAGCTTTACATGAAAAAAGTCATTCTTTATTTGTTCTTAACTGCTGTTTTATTTTCCGGAGTATTTTTATACCAGGTTTATTGCGGGCAAAACCGGTTTGCGCTGATGCTGAACCAGGGCGCAGATGTACCTTCCGGTGCAAAACAAATTTCAATAACTAAACGTCGCGGGCTTGCAGCATTTTTTTTCAATATGGAATATACTGCTGTTGGCTCATGCATTGTTGCAAAGCAGGACTTTTCCAGCTGGCTTCGATCACTGGATTTTGAAGTGATCGTGGTTTACGATAATTCCACTAAAAAGGAATTGTTTTATTCAGTTTACGCTGCGCTTCCCCAGGCGGTGCTGAATAATAAAATTCCTTACCTACTCCAGCTGAAAAAAAATTCAACAGATGTAAGGCACATTGATGTAGTTACTGAAAATGAAGGAGATGTGAAGCTGGTTTATGAGATGGACAGGAATTAGATTGGAAGCATGAGTAACGTCCTGATACCTGCTACTTCCTACCTGTTACTTTATCAGCTCCACAATCCGTTTGATCGCATCCTGGTTTTCCCGCAGTTTAAGAGATTCCAGCACTTTTTGTTTTTCTTTATTGGTTAAATGCCAGCTTAATGAAATACGATCATTTTTTTCGTTTCGCAATTGCACATCCACAATCTCTATGGGTGATTTGCACCAAAGATCGGCCATTTGAATTTGCTGGTTCTGGTTAAAATCCTGCACCTGGAACAAGTTTCCGTAAAAACTGCCCATCGGTCTTCCCAATGCCTGCGCCAGTGTTTGAGACGGATTATCATCGATCGGGATATTTTTGTGCTTGTCCCTGATCTGGATGATCAGGATCCCGCTTGTATTCTGGGCGATCCAATCGTTGAATGTCCGGATAAAACGCAGGCTGCTTTCCAATCCGTAATTATCGCGCAAGCCCGCATCTTCAATCTCAATGCGCGGATCGCTTGGTAATGAAACCACAGGTGTGATGTATGGGAAGGTGGCGCTCATCCGCAATACGCTGGAGAACAATGTTTTTTCTGCGCTTTGTTCTTTAAAAAAACGGGAATATTCAATGGCGTCAAATAATTTATTGTACACAGTTTTGTCCATGCGTACATTTTGCGTTAAATAGGAAATGCCTTGCGGCGAGATCAGTAATTTTCGCCCGTCGTTCACGATCGAAGGCGAAAATACCATCATTGGAATGTAAGCATTTGCTTCCGGTAGTTTGTAATCGCCCAGGCGTTTTTCAAAAATGTGATTTACATTTTCTTCCAGTTTTTGCTCAAATGCATACCCGCGGTCAAAGGAATAGCGGTGATCATCGATGGTAAAGCTTTTTAGCGGGAACAGCCATTCGCTTGTGGCGATGGTGAATGCGATTGGGTTGAGCACATCTTTTGAAATGTTTGTCAGGTGATACGGCTGATAATAACTGGCGATCTTGTTGCATTGTTTTTGCAGATACAATTCACGCAGATATGCCGCACCGATCATTCCGCCGGAAGAACCCGTGATGAGCTGTGTCTGGTTCAATAATTTACCATGGGTTAAGCTATCCGCCACCTGCAGCGTGTAAAAAGTAAAAAGAGAAGAGCGCAAACCGCCGCCGCTGGTATTGATGAAAATGAGCTTCGGTTTTTTTTCCGGGTGATATGGATCAGTATTTTTAATTTTCCATTTGTTAAGGATCTCAATGGTTTGGGCAATGTCGTGGTTCAGATTATTGTATTCCACATCAATGCTTTTAAAATTATCGTAGGTGTATTTTGCCTGTACACCCGAATAATTCAAACCATACGCTTTATTTTCCGTTGATAGAAAATCGATCTTGTGCAGGTAATTGAACAGTACTAAAAAGATCAGGAACACCACAGTGGACCAGCCTCTGAACCAGGTATAGAATGAGCTGAACAGCATGATGAACATGGTGAACAATAAAAAAATACTGGCGCCGGCCGGGATTTCAAATGCATCTACTTCCGAAAATAATCCCAATGCAATTAAAGTAACAATGCTCAGGATCTGGAAAGTGAAAGCCGATTTATGATTTTGTTTCAAAACAGCTTTCAACATTTCTTTTTTGTAATGCCGAACAGAGCGTACCAGTCGCCTTTTAAAAGGATTACTTAAATAGGTTTCTACATACCAGTCGCGGGATTCTTTTATCAGATACGGGTTTCGTTCGCCCGAATGCTTTTCCGGTTTTTCTATCTTTTCGGTATTCGTATCAAAAATCCGGATGCCGTATAATTTGCTAATGTCTTTATTCGTACCGAAAAAATAGGTAAAAGCGATAAAAATAAAAAATAAATTTCCGGTTAAAAAACCGGAGATCAGCCAGATGATCTGCATCGTCGAAAAATTTCCTTCGTCCTTTAAAAAAGAAAAAACCTGGAAGCAATACAGTACCGTGAAAATAAGCGGAATGAAAAAATTGTTGAGGCAATATTTCATGAACGGATTACGCAGTGTTGCTAAAAAGGGAAAGCGGAATGCATTTTTAATATAGCTGGCAATGTTATAAGCCATGATAAACCCACCGCAGGCAAAACCTGTTATGAAGTAGGACAGGAAGCTTACTTTATCAAAATATTCGGGACCCCAGAATAAATAGGCCACACCGTATCGCGGTGCCACATTGTTGGTGATGATCCCGAAAAACAACAGCCAGAAAAACAGCAAGAGCTGATTTTTTTTAAAATCGAGCAGCGTTAAGCGAAAGTGGAACGAGTAAAAAAAACGCCGGAACATCGGATGTTTCCGAAGGTACTTTTTTACCCGTGTGATGAACCGCATAAATTAAATTTTAGAATTTACAATCCGTAGGATCTCTGTTTCCAGCGAAGTAGCTTTTGTCTCTAATACGTTGCCTTGCTCAATAATGTTCTGTGCAAACGCTTTATCTGTTAATCCGGCAGCATTTATTTTTACATTCAGGAAAGCACCCATCACGGCTGAACGGGCGCAAAGTGCGCCAACACCGGCATCTGTCACCGAGTTGGGATTTCCCACTTCTGCCATTGCTTTGATCACTTCCATGGAATCGAAACAGAGCTGCATGACTTTGAAGGGCACTTCCGTTGCATATTTTGTAGCATCTTGTATGGCTTGCGTGCGTGCTTTTTTTTCATCGTCCGTTGCTTTTGGTAAGCCAAATGCAGACATGATTTTATTAAAGGCATTGGTATCTTCATCCACCAGCTTCAATAATTCATTTTTATAATGCTGTCCTTTATCCGCCCAGTCCGAAAACTCTTTCCAGCGCTCATCCCAGCCCGGCTTGTGCGACGAAAGATTGGCCACCATTGTACCCAGTGAAATACCAAGCGAACCGATATAAGCAGAAATGGAACCACCGCCCGGAGCAGGGCTTTCACTAGCTGTTTCATCTGCAAATTCCACCAGGTTCATTTTGATCAGGCGCGTTTTGCTGTCGTCTTTCAATAAATATTCAATAATGCGCTCTTCTGGTTTGAACGGTACTAATTCGTCCAACCCCAATGATTTTACAGCGATCCTGATCAGCTCCTTTTCGGAAACTCCGGTAGAGCGGTTTTGTTTTTCAAGAAAATATTTTCCGGCATCCAGCATGGATTTAAGCGGGACCAAACCTACTAATTCTGAGCCGGTAACGCGGATTCCGCGCTCGTTTGCTTTGTTACAAACTTCGTCAAATGCTTTGTGAACGGAAGTAATATTGATGTTGGTAAGGTTCATGGAGATCTGTGCAATGCCGTATTCCTCGATGTACCAGCCGATGGCTTTTACTGATTTTAAAGAGCCGGGGATGTGTACCGGGTTTCCTTTTTCGTCGGTTACAATTTTACCGGTTACCGGGTTTCCTTCCCGCTTTACACGGCCGCCTTCGCGCACGTCAAATGCTATGGCGTTGGCGCGACGGGTGGAAGTGGTATTTAAATTTACATTGTATGCCACTAAAAAATCGCGGGCGCCGATCACGGTGGAGCCTGATTTTACAGAATGTTCGGCCGGACCAAAATCAGGTTTCCATTCCGGTAATTTTATTTTTTTGAAAAAACCTTCATACTCGCCTGCACGTATCACGGATAAATTATTTCGTTCCTTATTTGCCTGCGCCGCTTCGTACAGATAAACCGGGATGTTCAACTCTTTGCCAACACGCTCACCCAGTTTTTTTGCATATTGAGCGGTTTCTTCCATAGAGATTCCTGCAATCGGGATCAGTGGGCACACATCTGTAGCGCCCATGCGCGGATGTTCGCCTTTATGCTTGCTCATATCAATTAATTCGCCCGCTTTTTTTATAGCTAAAAAGGCCGCATCAATTACAGTCTGTGGTTCGCCTACAAATGTTACTACTGTTCTGTTAGTGGCTTTTCCCGGATCTACATTTAATAATTTTACGCCTTCTACCGATTCAATTTCGTTGGTAATTTGTTTGATGATGTGAAGATCGTTCCCTTCAGAAAAGTTAGGAACGCATTCGATTAGTTTGCTCATTGTTTGTGCTTATAAAGTTGAGTGATTCTTTTTCTTAATGGTTTTTAATGTATAAAAATGCTAAAGCAGAAATTAATATCAAAGTAATTACGTAAAAATAAAATATTATAAGTGGTGAAGGGCTAAAATAATGGTTAGCGCCGCTAAAAAATGCGTACATGTGAGTTGCCTGATTTCCATTATTCGCAGATGTTTTTAGCTTTTATAAAATCCGTTACTAAATAAGCGATCAGTTTCCCTGTTTTGTTATCCGTTTTGATGTGTGATAAAACGGGCGCAGCTTCCGCGATGTGCAGGTAAGCTGCTTTTGTGTTTTTTCCACACCAGCTCACAAATTGCCGCGCCTGGTTGGCGCTGATCCCACTGGATGTTTTGGCGCTGGATGGAATATTTTGTACTGTGTCCATGTCCAGTTCAATGCCGCAATACAGATCTTTTGTAAATTCAATGGCATTAAAAATCGCTTGTTTAAAGCTGAGTGATTCATGCACAAAAATTTCTTCGAACAATGAATACTGAATGCTTTTGGAATGTTTTTTTAACTCGTCCAACACGTTTTCCGAATTGTAATTTTCGTGCAATCCAACGATGGCGTACCTGTTTAAAAATCCTTCATTAAAAGCATAACTGAAGCCATTCCCGCTGTGACGTCCTTCCAGTGCACGAAAATCGGTGTGTGCATCGGAATTGATGCAATTGATTTTTGCTTCTGTCAACCGGGTGCTTTTTAATAATCCCTGTGCAGCGCCTTTAATATTACCATAAGAGTTATTATGCCCACCGCCAATGATGATGGGTGTTTTACTGGCTGCTACAATCATGCAGATGACTTCGGCGACACGCTGATCCACTTCCTTTACAAGTTCACGCAATGTTTGTACATCTGCTTTTTCCGCCTGTTTTACCAGGTCGTCAAAATCAACATGGCCAAGGACCAGCAATTCATCACCTTTTAAAAAGTGATTGCTTTGTATGTTTAAAATATTAGAGAGTGCCGGCTGCCAGGCTGTTTGTGCCCCGCCACGGCCGTAATTCGCGCGTACGCCAATGTCTTCGGGCAAACCTAGTAATACATATTTTGCTGAACTGTTTTTTAATTCATCTGCAACGGTTGATGTTTGCAGCGTTTGAACGCATTCGCCCAGCTTAGTTTCACCAGCGCGCTTGCGGGTAAGGTGTTGAATGTGGTGCTGATCGTAAATTTTTAAATGCATATATTTTAGCACAAAGGCATAAAAGTGTTTTGGCTGTTCTTTTATTTGTTCACTACTTTTCCGCCAATGATCACGGTTTCCACCAAATTACTTCCAAATGAATACGGAATAAAACTATAGCCCGGGATCTCTTTGGTAATAAATACATTGGCCTGTTTGCCAATGGCGATGCTGCCATGTGTGGCGCTCAGATCCATCGCGTAAGCGGAATTGATGGTTGCAGCATTAATGGCTTCTTCCGGCGTCATTTTGTATTGCACACAGCAGAGTGAAAGTAAAAAGCTCATGTTGCCGCTCGGGCTGCTGCCGGGATTATAATCGCTGGCCATCGCTACAGGAAGTCCTGCATCGATCATCTGGCGGGCAGGAGGGAAGGGCAGGTTTAAAAAAAATGCAGCTCCCGGTAAGATCGTCGGCATTGTTTTCGAATTTTTTAATGCTTCAATTTCTTTTGCTTCCACAAATTCCAGATGGTCCACGCTGATTGCTCCTGCTTCCACTCCGGCAAGTACACCACCAAAATTGCTCAGCTGCTCCGCATGCACTTTCGGTGTCATCCCGTGTTTTTTTCCGGCAGTTAAAATTTCAATTGTTTCTTCTTTTGTAAAATAATTTTGTTCGCAAAAAACATCGCAATAATCTGCCAGTTTTTCTGCTGCAATTTTTGGCATCATCTCATTAATCAACAGGTCAATGTATTTTCGCTTGTCGCCCTGCAATTCACGCGGAACGGCATGTGCACCTAAAAAAGTAGCTTTGATGGTGAGTGGCGAAAGTGTTTTTAGTTTTTGGATCACGCGCAGCATTTTCAATTCCGATTCGGTGCTTAAACCATAACCGCTTTTAATTTCCACAGCGCCGGTTCCCTGCAGCATGATCTCGTTTAAACGCTCCAGTGCGCTTTCAACCAGTTCGTCTTCAGAAGCATCCCGTAATTTTTGAGCGGAATTTAAGATCCCGCCTCCGCGCTCAAAAATCTGCTCATAACTTAATCCGTTGATCCTGTCTACAAACTCGCCCACGCGATTGCCCGCATATACAAGGTGGGTGTGGCTATCGCAATAGCACGGGAGTACAATTTTATCCGACGCATCGATGATGATTAAGTTGGTCCAGTCGGTAATCCCTTCCCAGTCGTCCATCCGGCCGAAGCCCGCTATTTTGTCATCTTCAAGTGCCAGCCATGCATTTTCAATGCAGCCCAGGTTTTTCATTTGCACACCTGCCAGCTTTAACTGCGGTTTCTCTTCGATTCCTGCTAATTGTTTTATATTTTTTATAAGGATTTTCATTCAAAAATAATTTGCCATCTAAAGTAGAAAGAATTACTTTTATAAAATCACTAAAAAAATAATTAATGAAAAAAATTATAACATTGCTTTTTGTTTGTTTTCTTTTGAATTCCCATATTATAAAAGCGCAGGACAGTTGCATTACTGCGTACCCGTTTTGTTCCGGCACCATTTACAATTTTAACCGGCCTGCCGGAGTTGCCGCTCCAACCGGACCGGATTATGGCTGCCTTTCGTCACAACAAAGCCCGCTGTGGTTCTCGGTTCACGTAACTACGTCCGGAAGCATTGATATTACCGGTGCCGGACTGGATTCTGCCGATAACCCCATGGACATTGACTTTATTTATTGGGGGCCGTATCCGACATTGGCAGGAGTTTGTTATTCCCAGCTGGATGCGGCACACATCGCTGGTTGCGATTATTCCACCAACAATGTTATTAATGTAAACCTGCCTTCTGCAGTCGCAGGCTCGTATTACATTGCTATGGTTTCCAATTATGCAGGCATTCCTGCAAATATTTCGTATTCGCAAACCAGCGGAACCGGTGAAGCATCTTGTGTTTTGCCCTGTTCATTTACATCCATGACGGCTTTGCCCGGCGCCTGTAATCCTGCAGATAACAAATACAATTTGTCAGGCACTTTAAATTTTGTAAGCCCGCCAACTACCGGAACACTTACTGTTTTTGGAAGCTGTGGCGGCAGTCAAACATTCAGCCCACCGTTTACAAATCCCCTGAACTATACTTTTAATGGCTTAAATTCAAATGGCAATAGTTGTTTCGTGACTGCTCTTTTTTCTGCAAATTCTTCCTGCAATATTAATCAAACATATACGGCACCGATTGCCTGCAACCCATTTTTAGGTGTTGCTGCGTATGCAAATGAAATAGGTTTGAAAGTAGCACCCAATCCTTCCAACGGGATTTTTAACATCAGTTTTCAATCCGGTTCGCCCGATGAAGTGATCACGATCACAGATATTGCAGGGCGGAAAGTATACCAGGAAACAGTTGTAAAATCAACAGGTACATACAACAAACAAATTGACCTGACGGCATTTGACAAAGGAATTTATTTTGTAAAAGTTGCCGGTGAAAAAGGCAGCAGCACACAAAAAATTATTTATAATTAAGGTCAGAGTTGCGCAGTATTAATCATTAATTTTGCTTGTAAGAAAATCATGTTTATGGCAGGCAATACGTTCGGCAAATTATTTACGCTTACCACGTTTGGTGAATCTCATGGCGAAGCACTGGGCGGGATTATTGATGGTTGCCCGGCCGGATTGAACATTGACCCGGAATTTATCCAGCAAGAGCTGGATCGCAGGCGTCCTGGCCAATCCCACATTGTTACACAGCGCAAAGAAAGTGATAAAGCCGAATTTCTTTCAGGGATTTTTGAAGGAAAAACCACTGGAACACCGATCGGTTTTATTGTCCGCAACGAAAATCAAAAATCCAAAGATTACGAACATAACCTGGATGTATATCGTCCGTCACACGCGGATTATACGTACGATGCTAAATACGGAATGCGCGATCATCGCGGCGGCGGCAGATCATCTGCCCGTGAAACGGTAAGCAGGGTGGTAGCAGGCGCTGTAGCCAAGCTTATTTTAAAACAGAATGGGATTTCAATAAAAGCATATACATCACAAGTGGGTGATATTAAATTGTTAAAAAAATATACAGAGCTTGACCTTGATAAAATAGAAACAAACATTGTGCGTTGTCCGGATGAGTTGATCGCGGAAACGATGATTCATAAAATTGAGCAGGTGCGGAAAGCCGGTGATACCATTGGCGGTGTTATTTCCTGTGTGGTCAAAGGTACACCGGCCGGATTGGGAGAACCTGTTTTTGATAAGCTGCATGCTGATCTTGGCAAAGCCATGCTGAGCATTAACGCAGTAAAAGGTTTTGAATACGGGAGCGGTTTTGAAGGAGTGAAAATGAACGGTTCGCAGCACAATGATGTATTTACTGCCCAAAATGGGGTAATCAGTACAAAAACAAATCATTCGGGTGGCATACAAGGTGGCATCAGTAACGGTGCCGATATTTATTTTAACGTGGCGTTCAAACCCGTTGCCACGATTATGCAGCTGCAGGAAACTGTCAATTCAAAAGGCGAAGCTGCCACGATAATGGGAAAGGGAAGGCACGATCCTTGCGTATTGCCGCGCGCTGTCCCAATTGTGGAGGCAATGGCGGCGCTGGTGCTTGTTGATCATCTGCTGAGAAATCAGTCTTTAGTACTGAGCCGTTAGTAAAAACAATAAAAATATTAAAATCATAGAAGTTTAAAAAAGAGTTTATATAGAAACCTAAACTTTGAACTTTAAACTTTTGAACTTTAAACTAAAAAAAGAATGGAAGCACCTAAAAAGAAAAAAAGCTTATTGAGAAGAATTTTAAAATGGACGGGAATTACTGTTCTTGTATTGATCATTTTAATTATTGCAGCGCCTTTTTTATTCAAAAAGCAAATTGTACAATTTGTAAAAGATACAGCCAACAAGGAATTGAACGCAAAAGTAAATTTTGGAAAATTCGACCTGACCTTGTTCAGCTCCTTCCCGGATTTTACACTTTCGGTGGATAGCGTGAGCATTGCCAACGTCGGCGATTTCCAGGGAGATACCTTATTGTATGCGAAAAACCTGACTATCGGATTGAACTTAATGAGCGTGATCAAGGGTGACCAATACAAAATTAATTCCATTTCCATTGATCACCCGCGCATTTTTGCATTGGTGCTGAAAAACGGAAAAGCAAACTGGGACATTACCAAACCAAGCACCGATGCAAGCAAAGCGCCTGCTACCGGCGAATCCAAACCATTTAAAATGACATTGCAGAAATTTGAAATAAAAAACGGATACATTGTGTATGATGATGCGTCGCTTGGTTTTAAAACCGAATTGTACAACATGAACCATACATTGAACGGCGATTTTACATCCGATAATTTTACGATGAACACACTGACGGAGATTGAAAAATTCTCGATGACCTACGGTGGCGTGGCATACATGAACAAAGTGAAAACACGTATCAAAGCCGACCTGGATGCAGATATGCCGAATTTTAAATTCACATTTAAAGACAATGAGTTTTCATTCAACGAATTAACGCTTGGGCTTGATGGTTACTGGGCAATGCCAAAATCCGACATGGACATGGACCTGAAATTTAAAGCCAACCAAACCGAGTTTAAAAACATTTTATCGCTGGTGCCGGGTACTTACACTGCTGATTTTAAAGATGTGAAAACTACAGGTTCATTATCGCTGGATGGCCATGCAAAAGGTATTTACAATGACAAAACATACCCTGCTTTCGGATTGAAATTGCTCATCAAGGATGCGATGTTCCAATATCCTTCCCTGCCTAAATCAGCCACTAATATACAAGTGGATTTAGTAGTGGATAACAAAACCGGTGCGCCGGATGCAACAGTGATCGACCTGAATAAATTCCATGTGGAATTGGGAGGGAACCCTGTTGATGCCGTTATGCATGTTTCCACGCCGGTTTCAGATGCCAATATTGATGCAAAAGTAATGGCGAAAATAAATTTAGCGACCATGAAAGATGTGATCCCGCTGGATAAAGGCGATGACCTGAATGGTATGGTGGCTGCTGATGTAAAAATGAAAGGCCGCATGAGCTCCATCGAAAAAGGGCGTTACGAAGAATTTAACGCTGCAGGAACGCTCGACATTACCAACATGAATTACAAAACGGCTTCATTAAGCTATCCAACACAGATCAGCAAACTGAACCTGAGCTTTAATCCTAAAACAGTTGATTTGACTGCCTTGAACGCTAAGCTTGGAAAAAGCGATATTGCGATGGACGGAAAGATCGAGAATTTTTTACAGTATGCATTGAAAGATTCGCTGCTGAAAGGGACGTTTAATTTGAAATCATCATTGATGGATATTGATGAGCTGATGAGCAGCCCTTCTTCCACAGCAACGCCAGCTCCGGCGGCAGCGCCTGATACTGCAAAAACAACCGTTACTGTTGTGCCTTCTAATTTAGATGTACGTTTAAATGTGGACATAGCAAAAATGCTGTACGATAAATTAACGATCACCAAAACAACTGGTAGTGTTGCGATCAAAGACAGCAAAATGATCCTGGATAATTTAAAATTAACGATCGATGAACTGGAAGGAACAATGGGATTGACCGGCGTTTACAATACACAGGATGTACGGAAACCGAAAGTTGATTTTAGTGTGGACGTCGCAAATTTCGATATTCCTAAAACGGTGGCAGCATTTGCAACGGTGCAAAAACTGGCGCCGATCGCGAAATATGCAAAAGGTAAATTCTCAACCGATCTTAAATTCAGCACTACGCTGGACGAGCACATGAGCCCTGTACTGACGACATTACAAGGCAACGGGCATTTGAAAACCAATGCCGTGAGCGTGGAGGGTTTTGAGCCGATCAATAAGCTGGCAGATGCTTTAAAACAACCGAAATATAAAAAACTTGCCTTTGAAAACATCAATGCTACGTACGAAATTAAAGACGGCAGGGTGGAAGTAAAAGAAATGCCGATCAAATCGGGGAACATTACCGGAACAGTGAAAGGCTCTACCGGTTTTGACCAGACAATAGATTACACCTGGAATTTGGAAATTCCACGCGCAGAGTTTGGAGCAGAAGCAAATGCAGTTGCAGGAAGCTTACTGGACCAGCTGAATAAAAAAGCCGGGACAAATGTAAAAATGAGCGATAAGGTGAAGATCAAAGCGATCTTCGGTGGAACAATCACGAAACCTGTTTTGAAAACAGATTTATTCGGTAACAGCGGTGAAACACCGAAAGAACAGGTAAAAGAAGTGATCACACAAGGTGTGGACATGGCAAAACAAAAAGCGCGTGAAGAGGCTGACAAGATCATGCAGGATGCGCAGGCACAAGCCGATAAAATAAAAGCAGATGCAAAAGCATTGGCTGATAAAACAAAAGCTGACGGTTATGCAGCAATTGATAAAAATATTGAGGACCTGAAAAATCCTATTGCGAAAGCATCTGCAAAAGTAGCGGCGCCTTCGGCAAAAAAAGAAGTGGATAAAAAAGCACAACAGATCCTGGATGATGCAAATAAAAAAGCGGACGATATTGTAAGCAAAGCAAAAATAGAATCGGATAAAAAGCTGCAGTAAGCAGATCTTGGATTTTTAGATGTTGGATGTTAGACTGTGTGAATGCTGTGTGTATCTTTTTTGGGTTACCCCGTTATTAATGCAAAGCATTAAATTGAATTTTAGAATTTAGTATACTATGAAATTGAAAAACGTATTTTCTTTTTTAGCGCTGACTTTTATTTCATTCTCTGCATTGGCGCAGGATGAGGCTAAATGCCAGGAGATCGACAATAAAAAAGCGGTAAAAGCATACGAACAAGGCATCGATAAAAAGAATAAAAAAGAAGAGCGCCTTGCTTTTTTGCAACAAGCCATGACGCTGGAACCAGATTATGTGGATGCCAATTTTGCATTCGCCATGGAGCGTATCAAAACGCTGGCTTATGCGGATCAGCCGTTTAAACCGACCGAGCCGTATTTTAAAAAAGTGATCGAGATCTGTCCAAAGTACCATCCTTACCCTTATTATTTTTTAGGGTTTATTTATTACGATGAGGAAAACTGGGAAGAAAGCGCAAAAAACCTGAAATTGTTTTTGAGCTTTAAGACCACCGATGATATGCAGATCGACAAGGATTACGATGCTTACCTCAGCCAGGCAAAGGAAATGCTGAAATATGCAAAGCTTTACGGCGAAATTCTAAACCATCCTGTTCCTTTTGATCCGAAACCGGTTCCCGGAATTTGCACGGAAAGGGACGAATACCTGCCAATGATCACTGCAGACGATGACATGATGCTTTTCATCCGCCGGATGCCCTATGTGAACAAAGATGCGGTTGCAGAAAGCGATAAAGAGGTTGAATTATTCAGCTACAGCAAACGTGATAATTCCACCGGATTATTTACCAAAGGCAGCCGCATGCCATACCCCTTCAATAAAGGAACAAATGAAGGCAGCGCCACCATGTCGATCGATAACAAGCACATTTATTTTACGGAAGGAGCAGACGAGGGCGGTGAGCAGATCAACATCGATATTTATCATTCCGATTTAGTAGATGGCGAATGGACCGAGCCGGAAAAAGTTCCGGGCATCAATGACCCTGTCGCCTGGGATTCCCAGCCAACGCTGGCATCGGATGGTGTAACGCTCTATTTTGCAAGTGACCGAAAAGGCGGATATGGGCAAACGGATATTTATAAAACCGTAAAAGATCAGAAAACTGGTATCTGGAGCGCACCTGAAAACCTGGGGCCGACGATCAATACACGTTTTGCCGAACGCTCACCGTTTATGCACTCCGATTTTGAAACTATGTATTTTTCTTCCGACGGACATCCCGGAGTTGGCGGTTTGGATATTTTTTACTCACGCTTAGGCGAAGATGGTAAATGGAGCGAACCCAAAAATATTGGTGTGCCGATCAATACCAAAGGTGATGACTTTGGATTTTTTGTAAGCACCGACGGACATTACGGTTATTTTGCATCCAATGAGCCATCACGTACATTGGGACGCTCGGTTGGTAAAACAGATATTTTTTCCTTTGAATTATACCAGGATGCCCGTCCGCAGGATGTACATTTCCTGAAAGGAAAAGTGGAAGATAAATCCAACGGAGCAGTAAAAAACTTTACGGTGGAAGTAACGGATGCCGTTACTAAAAAAGTAACAAAAGGCTTGATGGATTCCCTTACCGGTAATTATGCGGTGGTTACAAAAGCGAAAAACGATGTGATCATTACCATAAAAAAAGACGGCTATTCGTTCAGCTCCAAATTGGTTTCGAAAGACTCGCTGCTGGATTCAAAGCCGAAAAAAATCGGCAATATTGTAACAGATACAATTGCGATCGGTAAAACATACGCGCTCAATGATATTTACTATAACACCAATTCTGCCACGCTAGATCCGCGCTCGATGATCGTGATCGAAGAATTTGTTGCTTTTCTGAAAGCAAATCCTACATTTAAAATTGAGATCCACGGGCATACTGATAATGTGGGTAAACCCGAAGCAAACCTGGCTTTGTCTACCGACCGTGCCTTTACCGTAAGGGATCTTTTAATTGAAAAAGGCATTGATGAAAAACGGCTGGTGCATTTCCAGGGATTCGGCGCAACCAAGCCGATTGCTGATAATAGTACAGAAGCAGGCAGGGCCAAAAACAGGCGAACGGAATTTGTGATCGTGAGTAAATAAGTTCAAAGCTCAAGATGTTGCTATCTATCTGCCAAATACGAATGTCCTAACCTGTGTTTGTTATACGTTTTACAGAACCAGCCCTGCCAGAGTTTAAAACTCTGGCAGGGCTGGTTCTGTAAAACGTTGGCCTGTCATTACAGGGAGCAACAGTAATACCCGCCAGCGCGATGATTCCTTTCAGCACACATAACATATCTGCGCCATGCAATCCCTATGGCTATCGGGATTAAACGTTCCCACCCTGAACTAAAAAGCATTCCTTCAATACTTTTCTGTATCTTTTTTTGTTCTTGTCATTATAAGATAAAACAAAATCTTCCCCACCACCTAATCCTTTTTGTTATGAAAAATATTTTCTTGTTTTTCGTGTTGCTGATTTTAAAAAATGCAGCAGCTCAGGTTCCTGTAGCATCCCATTTCAGTTTAACTGCCGATACACTTTCCATGGAAGAGTATCAGCCGGCTGCCGATTTAAGCGATTCATTTAAAAAAATGAAATTGAAAGTCAATTATGGTGGGTTCGAAATTTTAAATGCAAAGGATGCCGATAAAATAAAAAATGCAAATGTAGCCGTGATCGACTTAGTGTACACTGTATTTCCGAAGGATAAGGATTTCAGGGAACTTAACAAACAACGGCTGGAATATTTACACATGATCTGTCCCGAAATTTTTAACCGCCCTGTTGTGAGATGGCGCATTGTTGGGCTTACCAAATGCAAAACCGATTACGAAGCATCACAAATGTTCCATGGCTTTGTTATTTATTATTTGCCGGGGCCGACAAGAGAATCAGCGAAAGCCGAATTCAATTATTTAAAAGCAGAGATAGCCAGCAAAACGCCTTTCCTGGATTCAACCGTGTTTAAAGTTTTTAAACGCAATAAATGGAAAGATTGCGCTGTGGTTGCCGATTTTACCGGGAGCATGTCGCCATACATTGCACAGTTGCTAATGTGGTACGGGCTCACGTTCACGGCAAATCCATACACGGATTTTACTTTTTTTAATGACGGTGATATGGCGGATGATGCTTCGAAAAAAATAGGATCCACAGGCGGCATTTATTATTGCAAGAGCGGAAACTTTGATACGGTAATGAATACGGCGCTCAATTGCGTGAGGGGCGGCTACGGCGGCGATACTCCAGAAAACAATATTGAAGCGCTTTTATACACGATCAAAAAAAATCCGCATTTAAAAGAAATTGTTCTGATCGTTGATAATTGGGCGCCCATGCGCGATTTCGCCCTGATTGATAAAGTGAAAATTCCGGTAAGGGTGATCGTATGCGGTTATAATCAAAATCCATATCTCAATCTCCAGTATATGGAGCTGGCGTACCGCACCAAAGGCAGCCTGCATACAATGGAAGATGATCTCACCAAGCTGACGGAAGTGAGCGAAGGCAAAACGGTAAAAGTAGGGAAGGAAGAATTTAAATTATCGGGCGGACATTTTTATAAGATCACGAAAAGTTAAAAGGGAGTTCAAAGTTCAAAGTTTGCGCAGATGCTATGTACGGGTTACCACTGAGTCACTTAGGTCGCAAAGAAATTGTCGGAATATACGGGATCTTAAATAATTACAACACTTATTCGAATGCGCAGATCTTAATGCTGGTTTTTACGTTTTTTTGAAACTTCAATGTAAAGTCAGCATCATTTTTCAGATCAAGTTTTTCTAAGCTCAATAATTTATACAAAACATCAAATTCACAAATCCCATGGTCAATAGTTGTATAATCAGCACACCACCATTTGCTTGACTGTTCTTCAATTACAGGACGCTTCACTGGTTTTTTATCGTAGTTTGTTAAGCATGTATTTGAATAATTAAATACAATCAGTTTCGCTTTTGCCATTAATAAAATGGAAGAAGGGTGTTCTTTATCTGCTTCATTGATCCGGTAAAAAAAATAATTACTGTTTAAATACCTACAGGAAGAAGAGGAATCATTTGTATAATTCATGTAACCTCCATCGATTAGCTTTTCGAATAATACAGTATAATCATCCGATTTATTCAAGTTAGACATCACTGTTTTATTTTTTTTCAAAAGCTCCTTTTTGAGCTGAGGATGCATTTTGAACAGAACATCGTTAAAAGAGAGATCGTCATACAAAGGAATTTCGGATGTGTTTTTCTCATTGTTTGCTAAAATATACGCATTGATAAACTCATAATCTGCGCAAGTATCAAATCTTAAATACACATAACAGCTTACTGTATCAATTCTTACTGTTTGGCCCTGCATATACTTGTTGCCAAATAAAAACAGTATAAAAATTAAATAATAAACATTTTTCATTTAATTATTTTTAGATAGTACTTCTTTCTTCTTGTTCTTCATGCCTTAGTGGTAATCACCCCGCAAAACTATACGCACATCCATGCTCCTGCGCGCGCCCAACTGCCCATATCCCGGAAGGCATCAGGTGAACATCCGGGATGATATTCATTAAAAGATCTTTGTGTACATCATCTGCTTTCAGGTTTAACTTTTCAGCGATGTGCTCACTGTTGCCTTGTATGGCTTTGCTGCAAACGCCTACCAGCACGCCGCGTTTTTGCAACACATCGATCGACATGGACGGCTCCATTAGTTCTTCAATTTTTACATTGGTAAAGAGGTTGCGAACCGAGGGCGTTTTAGCGGTAGGATCATCAATTTTATAGATCTCGCCCAGCTTGTATTTTTCCCACATGGCATCATTGAGTGCCATGCCAATTGCCATGGAGCGAAGGATGATCACCACATTTAAGCCGGTATCGGGTGTACCTGTTTCATTATTGGTATTCATGAATGTTTCGCCCCAGGCAAGCGCTGCACCACTGTGAAAAGCCGTTACATCAAACACAATTCTGTGCTTGCCTTTCATGCTTTTAAACAGCTTTTCGGCCGGAAGCGGGTCTTTTTCCTGTTTTATTGCTGCTGCACTTAACTGTAGCGGCGCTGCAGCCGATGTGATCCCGAATGCTGCGGCTCCGCTTAATAATAATCCTAAAAATCCCCTGCGGTGTGTTGTATCCTGCTCTTTCATAAAAACGTTTTATTTTGTTATCCTCAAAATTAACCCGATTCATAAAAAAACAGTCAATAAATTTGATTTTTCTTCAAATTTTTCTATATTTGATAGGACTAAAATTAAACTGTAACATCATGAAAAAGAATTACTTCTCCGCTATTCTTGTTCCTTTTTGTTTGCTGGTAGGCGTATCTTCGCTGCAGGCACAAAAGCAAAAAACAAAACTGGCTTTTCAGAAAGGCTCGTTAATGGTAAGCGTTTCCGAAGGCTCTACCAATGCTAACTATAAAACAAACGGTACTGCAACAGCAGGATCAACATCCACTACAACAGGTACTTACCGTTCTACGGGAGCGCCAACCCCAATCGACGACAGCCATCCGACTTCTCCATCCTGCCACCACCACTGCACCGATGGAACCCGCGATCCGTTCATCATCGAGTACGGGATCACCAATAAAATAAGTTTGGGAATGACTTCAGGCAACGATATTTTTATTGTGAAACCATCTGTATTTTATGGCTTTGCACTTCCGGAAGATGGATCGGTGAAAGCAAAAACAACGGAATTAACATTTGATGGAAGCTATCACTTTTTTGTAAACAGGCGTTTGGACCTTTCTGCTTTTGCCGGAGTAGGACATTTCTCGGTTAACTTTAACGGAAAAACAGCAAGCGATGCAAAACCCTATACCTATACAGCAAACGGAAGCATTGCACGGGGCGGCTTACGTGTGAGATATTATTTCCTCTACCATTTAGGTGTTTTCGGGCAAATAAGCTCGTATACCGGAAAATGTTCTCCTAAAAATGTAAAAGGAAATACAGTAGCAACGGATTATACAACGCAGATCAGCGGAAACGCTATTGAAGCAGGATTGTGTTACCGTTTTATACGATAATCTGAAATTGATTTTAAAAGAAAGGCAGGAGTAGTTCCTGCCTTTTTTAGTTTCATATTATTGGGAATAAACGTGGATCGCATCCCGTATAAATTCTGCCAATCCTTTTTTGTATTTTTCGTAATAGGCTTTAAAACGTTCGTCTTCCACATACATAGTTCCCAGCTTTTTGTAAATTTCCGGTGTTACATCAAAATAACATCCCGTCATTTCATAATGCTGTTGGATCAGTTCCTGAATTTTTAGATCTCCCGGTTTTAAACTCATGTTAGTCGCCAATGCGATGTTGATGTCTTCGCCTTTTTGTTTAAGCGCGGCCCAGTCGCCCTTGCTCATACTCAAAATGCGCTTATTTGATTTTGCGATGGTTTCTGCGCCCCATTTTTCCGCGGCTTCTTTTTGCAGGGCCTCTGCCTGTTCTTTTGAAAAGCCTTTATACATTTCGTTATAATCCATTTTTTGATTTTTGTTTTTAAGTTGATGAATGGTGTTGTCGATCGTACTTAGCAACACTGCCATACGGCTTTTTCGCTTTTGCAATTCCTTTTTATGTTGTTGCATCGCCTGCAGCAGATCAAAACCGGGATCATCCAAAATATCTGTAATTTGTGCCAGCGTAAAATCAAGCTCTTTGTACAGCAAAATTTGTTGCAATCTCAATAGTTCTGCTTTTTTGTAATAGCGATATTTCGATTCCGACCGTCCGGAAGGTTTCAGTAAACCGATCTTGTCGTAATGGTGTAGTGTGCGCACACTAACACCCGCAAGTGTTGCCAGTTTATGAACAGAAAATTGTTCCATGGAATTTTTTTTTTACAAAGCTAGGCTATGACGCAGCGTAAGAGTCAAGAGAAAAATGAAAAAAAATTGATATAAATGTGTATGTGCTTGATTTCTAATAAAATATTTTTTTCGAAATGAATCCCTTTCCTTTTAAATTTCGTAAATTAGATCATGCAAATGAAAACAAAAAAAGCATTCTTCATTTTTATTGCGCTGTTAGCAGCCGGATGTTCATTTGCGCAAACCGGGGCATTAAAATTTAAGGCGCTCCAATTTAATACGGTTAACATTCCATTCCCTTTTTCCGGTAATTTAAAAAACAGCGCTTCCGCAGACGTAATCTCGTTTTTCTCTGAAACACACGCACCGGCAATGGTTGATCCTGTGGTGCATTATCCCGCTTTCTTCTGCCGTATGGAATTAAAATCAGTTGATCAGCTGGGCATCTGGATAAAGATCCATGCCGGCGATTACGATACCTATAGCCGTTGTAATTCCACACATTGATAAATGGAGCTGGCACTTTTTTTTCGTGTACATAGTATAATCTAAAAACTATAACATCATGAAAAATAACATCACAGGTTCAGCTTCCATCAGCATCAACGCTTCTGTTGAAAAGGTATGGGAGGCGCTGACTACGCCAGCACTCATCAAAAAATATTTTTTCGGGACGGATACGCATACCGATTGGGAACCCGGGAGCAAAATCACCTTTACAGGCGAATGGGAAGGTAAATCTTATGAAGATAAAGGAACGATCATCGCCGTTGAGCAAAATAAAATGATCAAATACAATTACTGGAGCGAAATGTCGGGGATTGAAGACAAACCCGAAAATTACGTAACGATCACGTATGACCTGGTGAAAGAGGGTGATAAAACAAAGCTCACGATCACACAGGAAAACATCCCGGATGAAAAAATGAAAGAACATTCCATTGAGAACTGGAAAAAAGTAATAGGTAATCTGAAAGAATTAGTGGAGAAAGAAAAAGTACATTCTTAAAAAAATGCCTCACACTCGTGAGGCATTTTTTATTATTTATTTTTCGGCAGCGACCACAATTTTAAATAAAGAGATTTTAAATAACTGTTCCAGATCAGCACATACGAAAAGATGCCGCCCCAAAAGGTGCATTGCCAAATTGTGCTGATAAGATCGTGATATGCTTCATTATAAACCAGTTCCTTATACCCCGAACTGTTTATGCTGTATTCCTGGTATTTATCAAAATAGGAAATCGTGAAAATGTGAAAAGAATGATCGAGGTAAAACAATACAATAATAGGATAGAAGGGGAGGATCGCCGATAAAAAGATGGTTGCCTGGTTCAGGATCCAGTTGAATTTTTTTACCGAAAATGCTGCAATCGTCACCAGTATCAGCATGAATGGAAGGTATACGGCTGTTGCTATTACTATTTTTCCATGAAAGCGGTCCGCAATTTCCAGGATGATATTTAGTGTTATAAGGATCGCCCAGATTCCCATCGCCAGCAATAATTGCCTCCAGTGTACATTTTTATATACCTGGAACAGCAGCGTGAAACAGAAGATGAACATGGAAAGAGCACTGAAAACACCCAGGCTCCATGTATTTACATCTTTTGTTTTTGCTACAAAAACCCCTGTGATGTTGCGTTCCACATTATCCAATGCTAATTCCATGTGGTTGCCCGGAAACGAAGGAGGATTGTAATCGTTGTGTAAGTAACCATCAACGGCTTTTTTCTGATCAAGAATATATCCCTCATTATATTTATTGATCAATGCTGCCATTCCGGCAACGTGTTGCGTTGCTGTTTTTGCATCGTGCACCAAATTTATATGTTGTATAAATGCGAAAAAAGCCGTGTCATTTTCTGCCTGCTGATAGCTTAAATAGCTTCTCCGCACTCTGTTCCTGGAGTAGTAATACGTCCGGCTACCGCTCCAGTCTTTCGTGTGATGGTAATATAATTTTGGCCTGTTCTCCGCATAAGTTCCCCTGTGCCAGAAGATCGAGTCTTTCATGCGTTCCCAGGATGCTATTTGATTTTCTTCGAAAATGTAATTGTCGTCGTTTTCTCTTTTGTTCTTACTGGCGAGGTATATGCTGTCGGAAGGATAATAATTATAATCATAAATGGAGATCGAGAAAAAAGCCAGGCCTTTATTATACTGATCCTTGTCCTGTTCAAACTGGTGATCTTCCACAAGATTTGCAACCCTTGCATTTAAAACCAAACCGGCGCTGTAAGGGATCACAAGAGGCAAACAAAAGGAGAAAAAATAGATCAGGAAAAGAAAAACGCCCTGGTACTTAAAACGGTAAGCGGCACTTTTATCGGTATTAAAAAGCGACATGTTATAAACAATGTAAATCGCAAATGCGGTGGCCGGAATAAACAGGATGATAAAAAGAGTATCCTGTGCATTCATGGTGGGCACATCTTTTATTCCCACGTGATACATCAGCCCCACGAGGGCAAAAAGCGCCGATAATAAAATACCGAGGTAAAGATGTATGTGGATCTTTGTGGTCCAGATCCAGGTATGGTTTACTCTTAAATGCTTATCCAGCTTACGAAGAAAAGGAGGAGAGATCTTATTGATAAGGTTCATGTGCTTAGTATTTATCGCTGAATAATTTTTTAGTGGAGCCCGAAATATTTCTAAAATAATGGATGTCGAACTGGTGATCGAGCATCAGCCTGAATAATTCTTCTTTTGAATGTTTGGCAGAACAACTGATGGTAAAAGCGGATGCCGATTGTTCGATCCTGATCTCTTCCCAGTTCAGTAATAATTTCTGAAGCGCTTCATACGAAAAGTTGCCGCTGATCTCAAATGTTAACCCGGTTTCTGCATTTTTAAATTCGTTGAGATGGCCGTTAAAAACTGCTTTTCCGTTTTTCAGGAAAATGATCCGGTA
>OLLL01000211.1_pt1 | contig 94322 bp, 77 predicted proteins | sample 1604541 | NCBI WGS metagenome assembly OLLL01 (sample SAMEA104055722, study PRJEB20765) | soil metagenome | isolation source: soil
CCATCGAATACCCCGCTAGCTTTATGCTGGTAGCATCCATGAACCCATGTCCCTGCGGGTTTTACAACCATCCCGAAAAGGAATGTGTTTGTCCTCCGGGAACAGTACAAAAATATTTGAATAAAATTTCGGGGCCGTTGCTGGACCGGATCGACATACATGTAGAAGTAACACCGGTTTCGTATTCGGAATTATCGGCGGAACGGGTTTCTGAAAAAAGCAATGTGGTGCGCGAGCGGGTGATCAACGCAAGGGAGATCCAGGAAAAAAGATATGAAGCAAATGAAGGCGTGCATTGCAATGCGCAGATCAGCTCCAAACAATTGCGCGAAGTTTGTAAAATTGATGAGGCCGGAAACCAACTTTTGAAAACGGCGATGGAACGTTTGGGATTATCGGCACGCGCATACGACCGGATTTTAAAAGTAGCGCGCACCATTGCCGACCTGGATCAAAGCAATAATATTGAAACCAATCATCTCGCGGAAGCGATCCAGTACAGGAGTTTGGACAGAGAAGGCTGGGCAGGATAAACCAAACCTTTTATTTTTATTATATTTGGATCATGCGGTTATGTTAATCGCAACAATTTTGCTCCAAATTTAATTACAATGGAATTTGCTAACATCGTATTTACAATTTTCAGGGGAATTTCTATTCTTTTTTTAACAATAGGCTTTTTTGTGTTGGATGGTTCTGCACATGTTGGAGCTATATATCCGTTTGCTGCAACAAGCATATCCATTGGAATTGCGGCTTGCATTGTATCAGCAGGTAAGAATGCGAGTAGTAGGTTTTTCGGATGGCTCCAGGTTTCAATATTGGTTGTAGATGTGTTTATTTTTATTGCATTCCTGCATTACTGTTCAGCGGATTGGACGGGCTATTTACTCTGCTCGGTTTTTATTTTCTGGCCCGCATTATCCATGCTTACTGACAAAATAAAAGCTGTCCTCCGCAGTTAACATACCAGCAGCCCTGGCCGATAAACCAACTGGTATATTTTTTTCTTACATTTGGATAACCGACATGGTTTATTCATGAAAAGAATTTGTGATTACATCATTTTATCCTTCGCCGTTTTATCCATGCAACGTGGGTACGCACAAAAAGCACCCGAAAAATTAAGTCCTAAAGCTTATTACAATTACAACGATTACGATCGTGCACTGGATGGTTATCTCGAAATCTGGCACGACCACCAGCAGGATCTGGAGATCAACCTACACATTGCTACCTGTTATTTACATGTGAATGGCGACAAGTCAAAAGCAATCCCCTATTTAAGTTATTTGGTGCGTGAAGGCAATAAAGACGAGGAAGTAACCTTTATGCTGGGACAGGCCTATTTGTATGCGTTGAACATTGACGAAGCGCTGAAATATTTTAATGCCTACCGCGCCAAAACAATTCCTAAAAATTACGAGCTCGCAGATTTATATATTTCTTATTGCAATAATGCGAAAGAAATGATCGCGCATCCGCTGAACGTAACATTTGAAAATTTAGGAAAAGATGTAAATACAAAATACCCGGATTATTATCCCTTTATTGTAGAAAGTGACAGTACGCTGTATTACACTGCCCGCCGCGAAACCAATACCGGCAACATTACCAGCTTTGAAGGATATTACACATCGGATATTTACGTATCGAGAAATGTGAACGGCGTTTTTCAAAAATCGAAGAACCTGGGCACATTCATAAACACACCGGAAGATGAGCAATGTGTGTACATGACACCAAACGGAAAAAACATGATCATTTATGTGGACAATGCGAAATTGAAAATCGCCGGCGACCTGTTCATGACTTCCACCGATAAAGGAAAAGCATTTCCTAAGCCAACAGGTTTTAAAGATCCCGTGAATACGGAATTTTCGGAACTGGAAGGATGCATTACAAGCAATTTAAATATGATGATCATCTCAAGTGACCGCCCGGGTGGTATTGGCGACATGGACCTGTACATGGTGGAGCGCGGGGATGGCGATAAATGGAAAGAGCCAATTAATCTAGGCCCCAACATCAACACAAAATTTGGCGAAGCATTCCCGGTTTTTGATGAAGCCAGCAATACACTTTATTTTGCATCAGAAGGCCCCAAAAGCATGGGTGGATATGATATTTTTAAATCGAAGTTTGACCCAAAAACAAAACAATTTGGCCCGGCGGTAAACCTTGGCTACCCGATCAATACAACGGATGATAACATGATTTTTTCACTGGCTGCCAATAAGCGTGATGGATATGAATCGCTTTACATGCCTGGAGGCATAGGCGACCTGGACATTTATAAAGTATCGTTTTGCACCACGCTAAAAGGAAAAGTGGTGACCGAAGATTCGATCGCGGACCTTACTGCCGTTATCTCGATTTTGAAACGGAATGGAACATTGGTTGCTAAAAAAGAGATCACGGCAAAAGACAATACCTATGATTTTACACTGGCAACCGGTAAATACATTATTGATGTGAAATCACCGGGGTGTATTGATTACATTGAGGACATAACACTTGATGACAAAGTAGGCTACGTACCGGTGCACAAAACAACGATCATCTTGCAGCATCCGCATGCAACAACAAAACCGGTGAAGAATGCGAAGAAGCATCCGCCGGCGAAGAAATAGGTTAAGACAAAAAAGCTGAAAGCAAATAATGAATATTGATTTTAAAAACATATTTCAACATGTAATTCCGATGGATGATTTCCGTTATAAATGGCGTTTTACAGATGAAAAGTATGACAAACTACCTGAATCACATCTTGATCAACTAAAACCTTTGGATCAGGAATCTGCTCTCTTTTTAGCGGAATACATCTCAAAAGCAAATTTGCATAACGACGTTCCATTTAGAAAGAATTTTTTTCGAACAATCGACAAAGCCAAAATTTTAGATGGGAATGAACAGGAAATAAAAAAGTGGCTTTACCAACGCGGGCTCCCATTTGACAAACCTGTTTTTCTTTCATGGGGGACTGCGGATGCAATGATCGTACCCTGGAAATTATTAATAAAATATTTTGATGCTTTTTATTATAGCGGATCAGATGACCTCACCGTTTTTGACCAGAGTTTAGAATGGGCTTTACTTTTTTTCCATGAGGATGAAATTTATTTTGGAACAAATAAGAATTTTAAACCCAATGAAACATTTAAAGACGTTAACTTCATCTGGTGAAATAGCTTCACAACAATATCCCGGAGAAAAACAAATAAACGATACAAAGTTAATTGACAGCCCGCAAGCGCTGAACATCTCCCTAAATGAGGCCCATAATGAAAATAATTAAGCTGCTCCTTTTAACAACTCTCTTATTTTTCACTTGCTGCAACACTCCAAATAAAAAGCAGGATAAAACCCGCTGCCTGACACAATATCCCAAAACAGCGCAGATTATAAATTTTTGAAATGTAATTTTTACATTGGTAAAGATGGTGCTTTGTACAAGAAAAAAATAAGGGTTGACAAATATAGCCCTCCTTATTGTGATGAAGTTTTTTTTGATAAATTCATACAAAAGGATTCAGGCGACACCATTATTCAAATACCATTGGATTCGGTCATTGATATTGACTCCTATGTATGTTTTGATTCTTCCTGCTACTCAAAGGATAAAAACAAATGTTATTATTATTTTGATGATTCCGACGGAGGCTTCCTGTCTGTAATTGATACAGCCGACGTAGCAACGTTTAAAAAACTGCGTGCCTACAATTGGGCAATTGACAAAAACTTTGTTTATTATTATGGTAATATTATTCCGGGTCTGCATGTTAAAAAAATCCAATTATTAACAGGAGTACCCGACCCTCAATATATAAAAGATGATGTGCATGTTTTTTATGAATACGATTCCATTCCGGGTGCAGATCCCGGAACGTTTAAGCTGACCCGGAAAAAAGGATTTGACGCGGAAGATAAAAATCACAAATATGCATACGGCAAAGCAATCCGTTAATTTTCAGTACTTTTATTGATAAGACCTGATACGAAATATGAAAATAAACGGTCAAGATTAAATTACATCCAACGTTTATATGCCATATAGAAAAGCCTTAATATTCGTCATTTTATTTTCAACTTTTCTGCATAACCTACATGGACAGGAAGATGAAAAACCGGTATTGGCAATCCGGGAAGTAACAAGCTGGGGCCCCGACTATAAAGACTTTTTTCCTGAAATTGCAATTTACAGATCAGGAACCATTTTAATAAAAATGGCAAATGACAGCAGTGCAAGATACCGATCGTCTTTTTTTGAGATTTACCAATCTTTACTTCCCAAAAGTGCAATTGACAGTCTGCTTAGCCATTTGCCAATAAAAGAATTTTATGAATTAAAAGGGAAATACAGTCCTTATGAAGAACAGACAAAAACCTTTATTTCAGATGCACCAATGATTTACATTTCTGTTTATAATGAGGGTATAACTAGAAATGTAGCGGTATATAACACTTTTGCTAAAAATGATAGTAATTTCAGCTACAACCCTAAAGCTGCTAAAGTAATTTACGACAAGCTTTTACAGTTAAAGGATTCTCTTGTTAAATCCAAAAACTTTAAACCCTGGGCCCCTGAAAAAATAGAAGTATTCTTTATTCCGGAAACAACAAATCTTTATACTGAAATGGGAATATTTAACAACGTAACATTAAGAAAGTGGCCCAAGAGCTTTCCCGGGCCGGATTCTCCAAACACATACCCGGCATACGATATTTCAGGGTTTAAATCAGAAATTGAAAAAAATGAAAAAGGGATTTCAATTACGGATAAACAACAAATTGATTTTATTATCAAAAATTGTAAGGCTGAATATTGCAAAGTAAACATTGACGGAAAAAAATGGATCGTCAGGTATTCTTATACCGCGGATAATTGCAAGTTCGTTGATTATTTAATGTATCTGAATTGTATGTGAGCCTGGAAATACCTGGAGTTTTTTAACAGGTACAAATTATTAATTCATATTTTAACTAATTTTAACCATCTCATTAAAACCAAAAATATGCTTTATACGAACATCATTTGACAAAACAGGAATTGAAGGATTTATGTCAGCTACCCGACAATCCATTAAACTTTCCTGCCTTAGCTTTGTTTAAAATATGACCCGTATGAAACAGTTAATGTATTTACTTTTTGCATTCGGCCTGGCGGCATGCACAAGTAACAACCCGAACACCCAGGCGCAAACAACAAATAAAACTACAATTATGAGTGATACAAATAAAGTGGTGAAAACCGAAGAAGAATGGAAAAAGGCGCTAAGCCCGGAACAATACGAAGTATTACGTAAAAAAGGAACGGAAGCGCCATTCTCGGGTAAATATTACCTCAGTACCGAAAAAGGCGTGTACGTTTGTGCGGCCTGCGGTGCGGAATTATTCAAATCCGATACAAAATTTGATGCCGGTTGCGGTTGGCCGAGCTTTTCAGATGTGGTGGATTCGTCGAAAGTGGTATACACCCGTGACCTGAGCCACGGCATGGTGCGTACCGAGATTACCTGTGCGCGCTGCGGCAGCCATTTAGGACACGTGTTTGATGACGGCCCTACTTCTACCGGCCTGCGCTATTGCATCAATTCGGTTTCGATCGATTTGAAAAAAGAATAAAAAACGGCATTGTTTATGCCTGGAAATCCTGCTTCAAAAAGCGGGATTTTTTAGTTTTTGAGAAAAAAATAAAAAAAATGTTGCAACATTATATGTATATACATATATTTGTGCCGTGAAATTTAAAAACATAAAAATAAAAATGATAAACAAAATTACCATGAGCTTTATTGCAGCAGCTGCAGTAACAGCATTTGCTTTTACACCAATTGTAAAAAAAGCAGCAACCACTTACACTGTGGATACAAAAACAACTACTGCAACCTGGTTGGGTAAAAAAGTAACCGGGCAGCACACCGGTGCCGTTTCCATCAGCAAAGGAAGCATTACCAGCGATGGTAAAAATATTACCGGCGGTACTTTGGAATTTGACATGAACACGATCACCAATACCGATTTAACGGATCCTGAATGGAATGCAAAATTGGTTGGCCACTTGAAATCAGAAGATTTTTTCAATGTAGCAAAAAACCCTACCGCAACTTTTGTGATCACAAAAGCAGTGTTGAAATCAGGTAATGATTATGATGTAACCGGAAAATTAACGATCAAAGGAATTACCAACGAGATCACTTTTCCTGCAATGATCAAAATGGATGCAAAAACATTTGTAACTGTTGCCAAAATCACCGTTAACCGTACCAAATTTGACATTAAATACGGTTCTGCTTCTTTCTTCGAAAGCATTGGCGACAAAGCCATCAGCGATGATTTTGAATTAAGCGTAAACGTTGTAGCTTCCGCTAAATAATACAAACAATATATACCTTTTGGGTTTGTTGGAGCGCTTCCGGATTTTTTCCGGGGCGCTTTTTTGTGCACCAATATGCAACCTTTCTATTAATTTTTATATCATAACCATAGCATATGGAAGCGTGAAAAATATCCAATTAAGCCTCCCACCAATGAAAAATATAACTACACTTTTTATTTTACTGTTTTTAACTTCCGTGTCTTTGAGAAGTTCCTCACAAACTATTCAATATGTTCAAACAGGAGAAGAATTTTCAGGACGTTTGAATAGTTGGAAAAATGTTAAAACCGATTTTGGCGCAATGGGTGATGGTATTACAAATGATGCACCGGCAATCAATGCTGCTCTTTTAGCAATGAAAAACCCGGCAACGGATAGTTTTAGTGTGCTTTATTTTCCTGCAGGAATTTATTTGATAAACGACTCTTTATATAATCCCGGCAACGGATACGATGGTATGACGATCATTGGTGAAGATCCTGCTACTACAATCATTTCATGGAACGGAACTGTAGGCGGAAATATGTTTCACCTGGATGGATGGTATCTGAGGGTGAGCCGCCTTACTTTTGAAGGTCATAATAATGCATATAGAGGAATATATAAAGCAGGGGGCTTTTCTACACATAATGAATTCAGCGATATTATATTCAAGGATTTTAATACAGGTATAGGTCTGGATTTAAGCGGCACAACACAAGGCCAGGCGGAAAACGCAATATTGCGCTGTACCTTCTCAAATTGCAGCAGCGGAATAGCAAGTTGTAACTGGAACAGTCTTGATCAATGGGTATGGAATTGTTTGTTCCAGGATTGCAGTATTTCCATTAATCAATGTATAGGTTATTTTCAGATCTATAACAATGTTTTTCTGAGATCGAAAATATGCGATATTGGTTCTTCCCCATACAAGAATGCGATTGTGAATAATACTTCCGTCAATTCAAAATGTTTTTATGCTGGTACATCAGCTTATATAAGAGGGAATAAAATTTACAGTGCAGTCGATTCTTTTTACACAGATGCGGGTAATAACACAGTTATGCTTGATAATATAATCCGCACTTCAAAAGATGCAATGGCAACAACAAGAGTGGGAACTGGTAATATGTTCATAGGAAATACCATCTCCGAGCTTACTTCAAAATGGAGGAAATGGCCTTTTCAACCACCATATAATACACGCAGTCATGGCATAGGTTCAGGATTTGTCATTAATAAACAAATAGAAAAAGGAATTGATGGAAACGCTGCGACCAGTTACGCTGTTGATGCTGCCCCATTCGGTATAAAATGGAACTGTCCGCTCGGAACCAAAAGGATGGCTGTAAAATATACTATTTCCGCGCCTCCCAGCGGTGGAGGAACATCCCCTAAAAACTTTCAGTTGCTGGGCTCCAATGACTGGGGATATTCGTGGGATGTTTTAGATTTCAGGGCAAATCAAATTTATACAGGTGGTGCAAGTCCGGTTACATATAATTTCACAAACTCAACAGCTTATGGGATGTATGAACTATTAGCATTGAACGCCTGGCAGAATTCTACTTCAGGAGGACGCTCCATTAGCAATACAGGTGCTCAGGCAGGAACGTACTGCGAAAAAATGGTGCTTTCTTCTTTTCCAAGAAATGTGTACCAGAATTTTTCAGTAAAAGGCGATACTACCTATTCTGCAACAGGCTGGATGTCCAGCAATGCGGTAACAACAAATGGTAATGTATTAGTGTTTTGGTATAATGTTGCCAATCCTCCGCCATTTGGAACATATCCTGCAGGATATATACGTGTAGATACAATAGGTGTGATCACAGGAACTACGGCTTGGACAAATTACTCTAAAACAATGATAGCCCCCACAAATGCCTTGAGCGCACAGTTTTATCTGGGGAGTCTTTCTTCTTCCGGTAGTTCAGGTACTGTTTGGTTTGATAGCTTTTCATTCAATAACATAACTTCTCCGGCTACAAATCTTCTACTGGACGCAGATTTTGAATCAGGTCCCAATCCTACAAAATTTGAAGTGAACGAATTTACTTTACTTGATGCTGCAGGAAATGATCTTACAAAAGATAGTACAGGTTTTGTTTCAGGAGCTAATGAACCGTGGGGAGATTTTTATGCTTATAACAATTCTGTAGTGGATAGCACGGCTATAACCGTTCCATCAATAATCACTTTACCGGGCACGCCTCAAAATCCCAACCGCACGGTGTTCGATGTTGTAAAAGGAACAGGAAATGATGCTGTCGCTATTCAAACAAAAATAAATTTAGCAGCTCTTGAGCCATCAGGCACTAAACCAATTGTGCATATACCTTTTGGAACATATAGCATCAATACAACCATTACAGTTCCTGCCGGAAGTGATATGCAGATAATTGGTGATGGTTTGGGAACAGGCACTACCACGCGTCTTAATTGGAGCGGTGGCTCAACAGGACCATTGATGCACTGCATGGGGCCAAGCAGAGTTACTATAAAAGATTTGCTATTAAATGTTCCCTATTCTTATATTGGCCCTGAAGCACTTGTTATTGAAAATGCAGATCAGCCTGGAGGAAGGATCTATGGAAATCAATTCAATGCCGGTGGCCCTCAGTGGACACAGCCTTGCGACATCGGACTTTATTCAGATGGTATTGAAAACAGCGACATAACAATGACCTGCTTTTCGCCCGGATATGGAACAAATGGAATGGTAAAAGCAAGAGGTGGTTCTGTTCTTTCCTCCGGAGGAAATACAAATGGTCAAATATCGCTGCTTTCAGGAGCAACGGGTGATTGTCAGAATTTGTTCAGTGTTGCAAATGGAGGAAGAATAGATGCAGAAGGTTTCTGGAACGAAGGTGATTGGCCACGTACAAGTGGTTTGCTAAATCTTAGCAATAGCTCCGGAAAAGTATCCATCGCATGTATGTCATGGATCATCACAACGCCTTACCCTATGATAGATGCAACTAATTTTAACGGATCGTTAACTTTATTGCTAAATCATTTTAACGAGTTGCCACAAACTTATGTGCCTTTAGCCGGAGACGGTTCTAATTTAAATGCAATGAGTGCATATAATGATTTTGGAGCAGGTGCAAGTATTGGAGGCACTGCCGATTCTACCTGGCAAGACCTTACATCGCCAAGCGCAAATTCAGATTTCATTAGTAATACTTCAATCGGTGGAAAATCTCTTGAAGATGTGATCAGTAAAGTACATAATGTCAGAGCGGATAGTTCTTCTGTTATAAACTCACTTGCACAGTTGCGTGCTGTACGCACTGATCCTGCTAATGACGGACCTGTAGGTGTAACGGATGTAAAATTATTCCGAGTGGCTGCTTGGGGAACACAAGGACATGTTGCTGCACATTTTAACGGCTCTGCAATTACAACAGATGTAGAAACTCCTGTTGCGCAAAACTCAATTGGTTCAGTTTATTTATATCCGACTATTGTCAATACCAATTATACTGTAAGTTATAAATTACCATCCACAGAAACAGTTGATATAAAAATCTTCGATATTTTTGGAAGACAAATATCTGAACGTAAAATCGAAGATACGGAAGGAATTCATCAGCTTAATTTTTTAGCGGATGAATTGAATGCAGGAACCTATTTTTTACAATTTCAATCTAAAACAATTTTTGAAACTAAAAAATTTCTTGTAATTCATTAATCCTATGAATCAAAAATTAATTGTGCTTAATCCATCTGGTTGAAACATAGTTGAAGCGGATTGATCTATTATTAACTTTTAAGGCATTTTAATACCGGAGGCAAAACAGTCAAATAGGTGATAATCAACAAATCAACTGGAAATAACAAGAAAGAGTTGGAAGCCTTTCTACTCTCGGGCAGAGTCGAGAAACAGACATTCTAAACGAGCCGAATGAATTCTATGTTCAGTTTGGAGTACAATTTTAATTTTATTCTGTCATCCCGCACTTGCTGCGAGATCTTATAAATGTTTGCAGTATGTTGATTGTGGTTCTTAATAAACGGATCCAGGGATGACAGCTTCATGGTGTGATCCGAATTCAAATATCATTTGACACACAGTATAAACCCAGATTCGTAGTTTCGCTCCTGTCCGTTATCTGTAACGCTTATTTTTTCATCTTCTGCTCTTCGCCCATTGCCCAGGCTAAATTATTCTTCGCCAGCTGATTTGCAGGCTCCAGCTCTATTGCTTTTTTAAACAGAACAATGGCATCTTCCACCTGGTTTTTCATCATAAAAGCCGTACCGATACTGTTTAACGCGCCGGTATTTTTCACATCCAGCTCAAAAATCTTATTCCAGATGTCGATGCTTTTTGTGTAATCCCCAATCTTAAAATAATTAAACCCGTAATCCGAATAAAAAGCTATATCCCTTTTATTATCGGGTGTTTGCTCCTGAAGGTGAATTGCTTCCAGCACTTTATTTTTTTCATCTGTCGCCCATTTCAGGTTGTTTTTTGCCAGCTGGAATGTACTGTCGAGTTGCAATGCCCTTGTACAATTTTCCACACCCTCACCATATTGCTGCATCATGGTATACGCCACTCCCAAATCGTTATAAGCAATAGCGCTGGAAGGGTTTAGCCCGATCGCACGCTTCAAATGATCAATGCTTTTTCCCGGCATTTTATTATTAATGTAAGCTGTCGATAAATTAATAAGGTTATCAAATGTAGGCCTGGTTTGCACCAGGTTTTCCAGCGTGGGTAAGTCCGACAGCTGTGTACCCGCCACAGGAGCAACGTCCTTTGGCATAGGTGGAACACCGGCCGTTTTATAAAATAAATAAGCAACCGGGGCTACCAGTAAAATAATAACGATGAAAACCCTGATCAGTTTGTTGTTAGTTGTCATTCCGTAGGAGTATTAAGCTGTTCAAATATAAAGCGAAAGCCCCTAATCAGCATCAATATTTTTACTATTTTTAACCTTAAAGCGGATAAAACCATGTTTAAAAATTTGTTTGAGGGATTGTCGAAAAGCAAAACCCTGCTTTATTTGTTATTACTGGTTACGGTGGTTACGATCACGTACTCCAACCATTTTAATAATTCCTTCCATTTTGATGATTCGCACACCATTCAGAATAATTTATATGTGCAGAACATTAAAAACATTCCACTGTTTTTTAAAGATGCCACCACCTTTAGCTCGCTTCCTTCCAACCAGTCATATCGCCCGGTAGTAACCGCTTCGCTGGCGTTTGATTACTGGATGGGAAAAGGCTACAACCTTTTTTATTTTCATTTGTCATCCTTTATTTTATTCCTGCTCCAGGGCATTTTAATGTTTTTCCTCATCTTTAAAATTTTCGAAATCTCGTATAAAAACAGCTGGAATTTTTTTATCGCGCTGACTGCAACAGCCTGGTACATGCTGCATCCGGCAAACGCCGAAACCATTAATTACATCATTGCACGCTCCGATCTGCAATCTACATTTTTAGTGATCCTCGGTTTTGTGCTTTATATTTATTCACCTTTCTGCAAAAAAACGTTTCTCTATTTAATCCCGGTTGGCATTGGAGCACTTGCAAAACCGCCGGCAGTAATGTTTGCACCGATGTTGTTTTTTTACATCCTCCTGTTTGAACAAAACATTAGCCTGTACGATGTATTTACGAAACAGCATTTTAAAGCACTCTGGACTTCCATCAAAAAAGTGATCCCGGCTTTTATTTTTTGCGCCATCATGTATTTATGGGTCGATCATTTCACACCCAAAACCTGGCAATCGGGCGGTGCTTCCACTTCGCATTTCCTGATCACACAGCCTTTTGTGATCCTTCATTATTTCAGTACCTTCTTTTTTCCCTTTGGCTTAAGCGCCGATACCGACTGGACCACGCTTGATTCGATCTGGAACATCCGTTTTTTTATCGGAATGGGATTCATACTACTAATGATCATCATCGCATTCTTATTTTCACGCGATGCCCGTTTACGCCCGGTATCATTTGGTATTATCTGGTTTTTCCTGGCGCTTATTCCTTCTTCCAGCGTGATCCCGTTTGCGGAAGTACTGAACGATCACCGCATTTTCTTTCCGTATGTTGGCTTAACCATCAGCGTTTGCTGGTGCATTGGCTTGCTGCTGTTAAAATACCAAAAGCAGTATGCTGCCTCGATAAGCAAATACAGGATCGCAGTAAGCACGGGCGTATTGCTATTGCTGGCCGGTTACGCATACGGTGTGCATGAGCGCAACAATGTATGGAATACCGAAGAAACCTTGTGGAAAGATGTAACGGTCAAAAGCCCGAAGAATGCACGCGGATTAATGAATTATGGTTTATCGCTTATGTCGAGAGGAGATTACCCGGGTGCGGAAAAATATTTTACGGAAGCGCTTACCATGTGGCCGTATTATACGTCGTTACACATCAACATGGGTGTTTTAAAAGAAGCAACCGGCGATAAAGTAAGCGCCGAAAATTATTATAAAAATGGAATTGAATATGGCAACGGTTACCCGGATGCTTCTTATTTTTATGGCCGCTTTTTATGCAACCAGCAGCGTTATGCAGAAGCGATCCCGCAATTACAACGGGCAATTGAACTTTCGCCTGCGCACATTGGCGCACGTAGCGAGCTGATGAAGGCCTACAGCGAAACCGGCGATTGGGACAAATTAAATGTGCTGGCAACAAACACTTTGCAGATCATTCCCGGTAATGCCGATGCTGCCAATTATTTAAAAGCATCACAAAACAAAAAAGGAAAAGCAGAGATCGCGGAAGAAGAAGCCAAAAATGCACCGACACCGGGAAAATATCTTTCTTTAAGCGCTATGTATTATCAAAAAGGCGATTACGAAAAGTGCATCGCGGCAGCGGAAGAAGCATTAAAGATAAAACCTGATTTTGCGGATGCGTACAACAACATCGGAACATCGTACAACATGTTAAAACAATACGACAAAGCAATTGCCGCTTGCCAGAAAGCGTTGGAAATAAACCCCAACTTTGCACTGGCAAAAGGCAATCTCGCGGAAGCGCTTAAAAATAAAGACGCATTGGCAACTGCAGAAAAAACAGCCGCGCAAAAACCAAGTACAGAAGCGTATTTGAATTTAAGCGTAACGTATTATCAGCAAGGTTTGTACACCAAATGTATTGAAACCTGTGAGAATGCCTTGAAATTAAAACCCGATTATGCAGATGCATACAGTAACATTGGCGCATCGTACAACCAGCTGAAACAATGGGATAAAGCCATTGATGCCTGCAACAAAGCGTTAAAAATTAACCCACAGCACAAGCTTGCCAACGGAAATTTAAAGTGGGCAAAGGACGAAAAAGCAAAAGCACATTCATAACATTATGATCGTAATTACAGGCATTACAGGAGGTATTGGAAATTATTTATTTGAGCTGTTCTCTAAAAATGGGGAAGATGTGATCGGTACGTATCACCTGAACAAACCGGAAGGAGCGCAATACAACAATTGTGTGCAGTTGGACATTACTGACAATGCACAGGTGGAAGCATTTGCAAAAACACATCCAGCGAGTTTAAAAAACATCACGCTGATCAATTGCGCCGGTATTTCTTACAATGCATTTGCGCACAAATCGGATGTAAATGAATGGGCGCAAGTGATCAATGTAAACCTTACCGGTACATTTTATTTGATCCGCGCGCTTTTACCACTAATGCGCGAACAAAATTTTGGAAGGATCATTAACCTTTCATCCATTGTGGCGCAAACGGGCGTAATGGGAACCAGCGCGTATGCGGCTTCCAAAGCGGGATTAAACGGAATGATCAAAAGCATTGCATTGGAAAATGCACAAAAAAATGTTACGGTCAACAACATCAACCTTGGTTATTTTAAGGTAGGAATGATCAACACGGTTCCGGCAGAAATGCAGGAACAGATCAAATCGAAAATTGCGTTTCATGAATTCGGTGACCCGGTTAATATTTATAAAACCATTGAATACATAAGGGAAACGGGTTATTTAACAGGAAGCTGCATTGATTTGAATGGCGGATTGGTTTAATCTGCTAAATACCAATTGTTACTAATATACCTATCTGATATTCAGAAAATCAAAAATATAAAGCACCATGGCAAAAATTCAAATCATCGCAATTGCAGTCAGTTTATTATTCCTGCTTTACATTATCCGGCTGATCGTTAAAGGAAGATTGCGCGAAGAATATTCCATTGTATGGATCGCCTGCACCGTATTGCTGATCGTATTTTCTTTCTGGAGAAACGGATTGGAAGTAATGGCACATTTGGTGGGTGTGTACGAAGCGCCAAATTTAGTTTTTACCGGCGCCATCTTCGCCATTTTTATTTACCTGCTGCATTTATCCGTAGTAGTTTCAAAGCTCCATAATCAAAATAAACAGCTGGCACAGGATGTTGCATTGCTGAAAGAAAAAATGAAATCTACGAAATACGAATAAATACGAATTTACTAATCTGCGCGGATGCTGTGTGAATTGTAAAATGTATTTCCTTCAGACTGTCTGTCATCGCGGGCACCGACGGGGGATCAGTTTATTAAGTATATCTCTATTGGATTTAAAAACAATGTGTCTTTGCCTCCCACAATTGCACGAATTGGAGAAATATAAAGTGTGATTTTTTTAGATCCTCTACCGGAATTAATTTTCTCAATTACTTCATCCGATAACGTGTCGGATTTGCATGCATACTCATAAAACCCTCCAGTCCCTGAAACGCCAATTTCAAAATTTAGTATTTTAATATTGCTTGCGGAGTTTGACAGCTTTAATTTTTTGTCCTGGAGAATCTTATCCACCGGACATGCGCCATAATATAGCCCGGCTAACGTAACCACAGTCGTCATTTTATCCTGGGTCAAAGGTTTCTTTACTGTAATCTTTCCCGTCTGGCTATAAGAGATTAAATTAATAAGCAGGAATAATAGTATAAGATTTTTTATCATTTCTGTTAATGGCGAAAAAAAACATTAATATTTTTTTTAATTGAATGTAAAAACAGTTTAGCAGATTACTTGACTTCTATAGTATATTCATCCGGATCGAACTCTTCAAATTCATATTGCCCCGATTTAATAGAAGCAACAATTTGCCCGAACAAAGTGTCATTACGCTTTGGTGTTTGAAAATGCATTTCATTAATATTGAGTTTGCCTTTATCTGTATCAAGGAAAAAAAATCGAGTAAAAATACCCCTTCCTCCGTAAGTAATACATATAACCCATCTGTTATTTTCTTTTGCTATCCAGTGCAATTGTTCGCGGATTGGATTGGTACAACCAGGCGAGTACTTGTCAGTTGGGTTTGCAAGCTTGTTGATGTTTTCTATATTAAGGACCTTATAAAATTCTTTTGGAATGTCTTTTTTGTCATAGCGCATTTCAAACCTGGAAGTGTCGATGTTTTTTATCCATGCAACAGAAGTGTCTTGCGAAAATATACGTCCACAGATTAAAAAAAATATTAATAGAGCAGTTGTCCTCATTAGGATTGTTTTTTTTCCTTCCTGAACTTCATCCGTATAAACGTATACAAAATCGCCAAACTCACTTTAAACATATAATAGACCGATGAGAACATCCCAATGGATGAAACGCCGCCTTGTCGCTCGCGCATGCTTACCGCCACTTCCGAGATCTTAAATCCGCTCAGCGAATAAATAATAATCGCTTCGGGCTCCGGGTATTCATCCGGGTAATAGTCGCTCACCAGTGCCAGCACTTTTTTATTGATCATCCGGAAACCCGATGTACTGTCGTTTACAACCACACCCACCAGTAATTTGTTCAACCGTTTAAAATAATTGATCCCAAACCGGCGCATCGCAGAAGATTGAAATCCTTCTTTATCAATAAAGCGGGAACCGATCACTACATCGGCATTTTCTTCCATTGCTTTTTTTAAAAGCTTGGGAATTTCGGAAGCAGGATGTTGCCCGTCGCCATCCACCTGGATCGCATAATCGTAATTATTTTCAAATGCATATTTAAACCCGGTTTGTACCGCACCGCCAATTCCCAGGTTTACCGGCAGGTTCAGGGCAACGCAATTTAATGTGGAGATCACTTCGGAAGTAGAATCTTTGGAACAATCATTTACAACAACAGCAATAAGGTCCAGCTGGTGTTCTTTTGCAATAGTGTTTATATCATCCACCACTGCCGCAATTGCGTTTTCTTCATTGTATGCGGGAACGATGATGGCGATTCTCATTAGTTGTTGGTTATGCGTTGCTGGTTGTTAGAATCAGTGTTATTAGCTCTTCCAGAGTTTGAAACTCTGGAAGAGCTGGTTTTTAAAACACAGTATCCATGCTAATTAGCAGCCTGGTATACATTAGCAGATTATATAATTCCTTCCTTCAACAAATCATGCAAATGTACAAAGCCGTGATACTTCCCTTCATCAGTAACGATCAGCTGCGTGATGTTGTATTTTTCCAATAGCTGCATCGCATTTACCGCCAATTCATTTGCATCGATCTGCTTTGGCGTTTTGTTCATAATATCGGATGCTTTCAACGTATTAATAGAATCTGCTTTCTCAAGCATGCGGCGCAAATCACCATCAGTGATCACACCTACTAATTTATCATTCTCCACCACTGCCGTAGCTCCCAAACGTTTGGAAGAAATTTCCAGGATCACTGATTTTACCGGATCATCCGGTCTCACCTGTGGCTTCTGATTTTGTATAGCGATGTCACCTACTTTCAAATATAACTTTTTTCCAAGCGCTCCGCCCGGATGGTATTTTGCAAAATCACTGCTGCTGAAATCACGCTGGTCAAGCAAACAAACCGCAAGTGCATCGCCCATCGCCAATTGTGCAGTAGTGCTGGATGTAGGTGCAAGGTTATTCGGGCAGGCTTCCTTCTCCACAGTAGAATTTAAAATATAATCAGCTTGCTGCGCTAAATACGAATCCACATTGCCCACCAATCCAATTAATTTGTTGCCGCCGCCCTTTAATAAAGGTACCAGCACTTTTATTTCCGGCGTGTTTCCACTCTTCGAAATACAGATCACAACATCGTCCTGCTGGATCGTTCCAAGATCACCATGAATGGCATCTGCTGCATGCATAAAAATTGCCGGCGTTCCTGTCGAGTTCATCGTTGCCACAATTTTTTGTGCAATAATTGCACTTTTTCCAATCCCGGTAATTACTACCCTTCCTTTCGACTCATATATCAGTTTTACTGAGTTTACAAAGTCATTGTTGATATAATTTTGTAAGTTCCGGATAGAGTCAGCCTCAATATCCAAGGTGGTTTTCGCCAGCTCAATTATTTTATCGATGCTTTTATTCACTTCGTAGAATATTTAATTTAAAGTATAGAATAGTTTGTGTTTGTAACAAATTTTTATTATATATTTACAATGCTTTTATAAAACATAAATTATTTACTACGGTATAAAATTAAGTTTTTTAAACAACAATACTCCAAACTAATATTAATTTTTAAAACAACAAAAGACAATTGAAAACAATGCTCGAGGTAGAAACATCGCTTCATGAATGCTTACAAAAATTTTTCGGATTCGATAGTTTCAAAGGACAACAGGAAGCAATTATTACAAGTTTGCTTGAAGGGAAGGATACATTCGTGATCATGCCTACAGGTGGTGGTAAATCATTATGTTACCAACTGCCGGCTTTAGTGAGTGAAGGAACAGCCATCATCATTTCGCCATTGATCGCTTTAATGAAAAACCAGGTAGATGCACTTCGTAATTTCGGGAATGAGGATGGCATTGCACATTTTTTAAATTCATCATTAACAAAAGCAGAAATCGCTACTGTTAAACAGGACATCAAAGCAGGAAAAACAAAATTATTATATGTTGCTCCGGAAAGCTTAACAAAAGAAGACAACATCGCATTCTTTAATGAAATTAAAATTTCTTTTTTCGCAATCGATGAAGCACATTGTATCTCTGAATGGGGACATGATTTCCGCCCTGAATACCGCCGCCTGCGCCCAATCATCGAACAGATCGGAAAAGTGCCGATCATAGCGCTTACTGCAACTGCAACTCCTAAAGTTCAGCAGGACATTCAAAAGAACTTAGGAATGACTGCCGCTAATCTTTACAAATCTTCTTTCAACCGCAACAACTTATATTATGAAGTGCGGCCGAAAAACAATGTAGTGAAAGAGATCATCAAATACATTAAAGGACAACAGGGAAAATCAGGGATCGTGTATTGCCTGAGCCGTAAAAAAGTGGAAGAGCTTGCCGAAACATTGCGTGTAAACGGAGTAAAAGCATTGCCATACCACGCAGGACTGGAAGCGAAAGAGCGTGCGAAAACACAGGATGCATTTTTGATGGAAGATATTGATGTGATCGTTGCCACGATCGCATTCGGAATGGGGATCGATAAACCGGATGTACGTTTTGTAGTACACCATGATATTCCTAAATCACTGGAAGGTTATTACCAGGAAACCGGACGTGCCGGACGTGATGGCGGCGAAGGCAACTGCGTTACTTTTTACAGCCACGACGATATTGTAAAACTCGAAAAATTTATGAAAGGCAAACCTGTTGCAGAACAGGAAATTGGAAAACAGCTGTTGCTGGAAACCGTTTCCTATGCTGAAACATCCAGCTGCCGCCGTAAATTTTTATTGCATTATTTCGGTGAAGAATTTGACGAGGTTGGATGCGGTGGCATGTGTGACAATTGCCGCAACCCCAAACAAAAATTTGAAGGAATGGACGACATCGCATTAGCATTAGAAGCTGTATCCGACGTAAAAGAAAAATTCAAAACAAAAGATATCATCAATGTTTTATTAGGCAATGTTACATCCACAACTAAATCTTACAAACACAACGAGCTGGAATGTTTTGGCAAAGGTGCGGAAGATGATAAATCAGAAAAATACTGGAATGCAGTCATCCGCCAGGCATTGGTAACAAGCTTGCTTTCAAAGGATATTGAAAATTACGGCTTACTGAAACTGACCAAAGAAGGAAAAGCATTCATGGACGAACCTTATAGCATCATGGTCACAAAAGATCATGATTACGAAGGAACGGAACCGGATGATGATGAGGAAGGACCATCCGCCAACGGCGGAAAAGGCGGTTCGGGTGCGGACGAAATTTTATTCTCGGCATTAAAAGATTTACTGAAACAAACGGCCAACAAATTAAAATTGCCTCCATACGTGATCTTCCAGGAAGTATCGCTGGAAGAAATGGCAATCCAGTATCCGATCAAAATGGATGAACTGGTGAACATTACCGGTGTAGGACAAGGAAAAGCGCAGAAATTCGGGAAACCATTCCTGGACCTGATCTCTAAATATGTAGAAGAAAATGAGATCGAGCGTCCGCTGGACATGGTGGTGAAATCCATCATTAACAAATCAGGATTAAAAGTGTATGTGATCCAGAACATCGACCGCAAATTACCGCTCGAAGATATTGCCAGCTCTAAAGGACTGAGCTTATCCGACCTGATCGCGGAGATCGAACGCATTGTTTCTTCCGGAACAAAAGTGAATATCAACTATTATATCAATGATATTTTAGATGAAGACAAACAGGAAGAGGCGATGGAATATTTCAAAGAATCGGACAGTGATTCCATTTCATTGGCATTGAAAGAACTGGGAGAAGATGAATATACCGAAGAAGAAATTCGCTTGATGCGCATCAAATTCATGAGTGAATTCGGAAATTAATTTTCCATTCAAATGATCAAAAAAGTCCTGCAGTGTTGCAGGACTTTTTTTTGCTTATCTTTAAAACCGTGAACAATCCGGGAACATCCACTATTTCAAAGATTACCTGTCTGGCTTTATCTGTAGGCCTTTTAACGTACACCATCCTGCGTGCCTGCAAGCTTTCCTTTACGCACGACGAAAGTTTTACGTATTTGTATGCTTCTCACAATTCGTTCATGGAAATTATTTCCAACCGCACTGCGATCACTTCCTCCAATAATCATTTATTAAACACGCTTTTCATGAAGCTCTTCGAATCCCTTTTCGGAAGCAGCGAAATAGTATTGCGATTGCAAAGCATTCTTGCACACATTGCCTACCTTTTTCTCACGTACGTTTTGTTAAAGCCCTTAAAATCACAATTCGCCATCATACTTGGTTTTGTTTTATTAAATGTAAATCCTTATTTGCTGGAATTTTTCTCACTTGCCCGTGGTTATGCACTGGCCATTTCTTTTATGCTGGCCAGCATTTGGTTTTTATTCCGGTATATGAAAGAGGAAAAAAACAAAACACTGATCGGGTGTTATGTTTTTGCTTCGCTGGCAGTGCTCTCTAACTTTGCATTACTTAATTATTTTGCATCCCTGCTTATCATCCAGCAATTTTTTATCTATACAAAATATCGCAGTATAAAAATCAATTTTCAAAAAAGTAAAGCAGTGCTCACCATCCTTGTGATCCTCATCGCGGTGCTTTATGAACCCTTAAGAAAAGTGATCCATCAGCTGGATTTTGGTGGTGTAACAGGCATTTGGGAAGATACAGTAGCCAGCCTTATTGTAAGTTATTTATACAAAATAAATTACGACTTTACTGTTTTTAAAACCATAGACGGACTTGTACTGGTAACGATTGTAGGTTATTTTATGCTGTTGATTGTTGCATTCCTGAAAAAGAAAATGTCGGAAACCCTGCAATACGGCGCAACATTTTTCAGTGTCCTGATTTTAATTGTAACACTCAACATTATTCAGCATGTTGTATTCGGCAGTGCTTATTTAGGCGAGCGTTTTGCACTTTTCCTTGTCCCGCTTTTTGTATTTGTGCTCATTTATTTAATGGATAGCATTTATCAAAAAGGAAAAGCCGGTAAAATTATTTCCATTTTTTTATTGGCAGCCCTTACTGCGATGAATGTATTCCATTTTAACAAAGCAGCCAATCTGCAATATGCTACCAACTGGAAATACGATGCAGATACCAAACAAATGATCAGCGACCTGGTGCATGAAAAAGAAATTTCGGAAAAACAGCACATCAGCCTGGGCATTACCTGGGTATTGGAACCTGCAGTAAATTTTTACAAGGTTACAAAAAAACTCGACTGGCTGGAAAAAGCCAGTCGTGATGGCATTAACAATACAAATGATTTCTATTACATACTTCCCGAAGATTTCCAAAAGCTGGATACCATCCGAAAAACGATTCTTATCCGGCAATATCCTATATCAGAAGGAAAATTATTGAAATAATTTCTCGTATTCTGTGATTCCCTGTAAAGCACGGGCAACACAACCAATGAACCATTGAATTCGTAACCAAATGAACTTCCCGAAAATTTGTTTTTTTCCCTTTTTATGCTAAATTTGATATGGATAAAAAACTTAACCTCATGAAAAAAATATACTTCCTTTTTATTTTGTTGCTGGCTGGGATCATACAAAATACAAATGCGCAAAATGGCTGTTCTACAGCTTACGCATTTAGCAGCGGTACTCTTTATACGAATTCTCTCTTGGTGAGTACGCCCAACACCGATTCAACAAATGATTACGGCTGCCTTATCTCAACTTCCAATGCCACCTGGTTCTATCTCCAGGTATGCAATGGTGGAAACTTCACCCTTCAATTAAGTACCGGTAGCTCCGGTAATGATTTGGATTATATTGTATGGGGGCCTTTAACTTCGGCAACCGCATGCGGGCTTGATTCAACACAGATTTATGGCTGCAGTGTGGCAACCGGCTCTACAAACTCAATTAACATTACAGGAACAACGGCAGGCCAGTTTTACAAAATTATGTTCGTGAATTATTCGAATGCACCTGGTACTTATACATTATCTCAAAGTGGAGGATTAGGAAGCTCATGCTCTGCAACTGGCTGTTCAGGTATATTACCGACTCAGCAAATCTGCAAAGTTACTACCGACCCTGTTGCCAATCAAAATATAATCATCTGGAACAAAGACATTCCGTATACCGGATCTTATGCGATCCAGAAAGAATCCACAACAGCGGGTGTTTACAACACCATTGCTACCATTGCCAGCACCGATACTTCCGCTTACACCGATTCGGTTTCCAACCCAATGATCCAGGCTTTTAAATACAGGATTATGACACAGGATACCTGCGGCAATTCACACACCGGCCCCTACCATGAAACCATTCACCTGCTGGTTTCTGCAAACGTGTTCACCGGAGATCCGCAATTATCATGGAATCCATACATCGGTTTCAGCTATGGCACTTATTTTATCTATCGCGGCTCTTCACCGTCCACATTAAGTTTGTACGATTCTATTTCCTCGTCATTCACTACCTATACTGATGTAAGCCCGGCAAGCGGCCTCGCTTACTATTCCGTTGTAGTAGTGCCTCCAATCGCTTGTCATCCTTCCAGGAGCCTGATGACAGACGCATCTTTTTCCAATACTGCAGCGGCATTGTTCACCGGAATTGTAGAAAATTCATTCTCCGACCTGGTAATCAGCCCCAACCCTGCAACCAGTGAATTAAGCTTTTCTACCGAAAATAATCATTACAGTTCCATCAATTTTGAAATCTATGATATCACCGGGCGGAAATTAATTTCCAACCTGTATGAAAACACATCAAGTGCCAAAATCGACGTGAGCAATTTAGCAAACGGGTATTACGTAGTTCGTTTCATCACCGATAAAGGCGCTACACAACGCAACATTATTATTTCAAAATAAAACCGCTGCAATAAAACAAATAAGAAAGCATTGAGCTTCGGTTCAATGCTTTTTTGTTGTATTCTAAAAACCGTTGTATCTTTTCAGAACTTTTCCGGTTATCACGCCGCAGCATAACTGCTTCAAACAAATCTTCTAACTTTGTAAAAAGCGGCACATTATTTAGTAAAAGCACGAACATAAAGAACACCACCTTTTTATGAAATATTTTTTACCGGTCATCCTTTTTCTCCTGATCAGCTGCAACACATTTGCACAATCCGATTCAATCCCGGAAACGGACACAGCACCGGAAGAAACAATTTCCAATGCGATGCCGCAGGCAAAATCAATTATGATCGATCTCAGCAATCCTGCTGATGTGGAGTTGACCCTGAAAAAAATCCATACCTTCAAATACCTGGAAAGCATTATTTTAGAAGGTGAAACCGATGAAAGCACCTTGCAGAAGATCCTCTTCCGCTTATCTGTTTTAAAAAACTTATCCGCGCTCACACTCAAAGACAACGAGCTCAATAAAATCCCTGAAAACATCAAGGATCTTAAAACACTTCGCTCCGTTTCCATCGAAGGAAATACGGAATTGGATTACAACGACCTGTGCAACAAACTCAGTTCAATTCCTATCACAGAGTTAAAGCTTACCGATAATGGACTGAAACAAACTCCCCCGGCTTTTAGCGCAATCAAATCGCTCACAAAAATTGAGATCACCGGCAGCGACCAGCTGAATTATGAAAACCTGGTGGACGAGCTGGCCAATTTACCCGGACTTACCGGTTTGTCAATCCCGGTCAATTATATCACCGAGCTTCCAAAAAACATTACAAAATTAAAAGCGCTGCAATTACTGGATGTAAGCAACAATGTACTTACCGACCTACCTTCGGAAGTATCGTCCTTAAAAGCAATCAACAATTTAAGCATCCAGGGGAACCTACTGTTAAACCCGGTGAAAGATTTGGAAAAATTTAAAGGGAACGACATTCTTTATTTGTCGCTGGATAAAGAAATAACAGGCGATGATGTGGAGCAGATCAAAAAAATGTTCCCGAATGCCGAGATCAATTATCCGCTGGAAGATAAAGATGACAGCAATCCCGCAAAAGCAAATCCGGCAAGAATTTCACCTAAAAAAGAAACATTTACCGGCGAGCTGAAAGCAAAAAAGGAAGCAACTATTCTTTCTAATGCATACCTTTCCTACCCGGCATTGTTCCAAAGCATGATGTACAATTTCGATACATTAACGCTGGAAGAACGTTACGCTGATTTTAAATATTCAAATATCTATCAACGTGTAGTCGGTGGCAGCTGGACAGCCGGAGCGATCGTATTCCGTAAAGATTGTCTTTACAACGAAAAACCCGGTAAAAAAAATGAAACATGGTTTCGCTTTTACCTGGAAGATGCATCATCATCCATCAACTATCCCGAATTAAGGGCATTCCAGGGCATGTACTGGGTATACCAGGGGGAACTGAAAAAAAAACAATTCAGGAAAAAATTCATTAGTAAATGGCAGTGCGACATCCGCTGGAACGACATCCGCATTCAATATGATAAAAACAACAGCCTTTTTACCATACAGTTAAAATGTGATACAGGCTATGTGAAATTCAACGCTTACCCTGTAGTTCCTGGCATGACTATCGAAAAAAGCCAGCAGCAATACACCAGGCGGTTTTTATTGTACCAGAGAGCGCTGGCGAGAAGATCACAAAGCTTCAAAAGAACCCAGTCCAACGAAAGGAGAAAATACGATTCCAATTATAAAAAAATGCAGGACTATGCCTGGAAAGAATTGCAATTGCGCATGAGTGATGAAGAAAAATTAATGACAAGGGATGAATGGCTGGATTATTACGATAACATCATCTCCAATGAAAAAAAAGCGATCTGCAATGCTGCGCTTGTTCGCGGTTTTGTGCAGCGGGCGTTGGGACTATACGGATATTTTACCGGTGGGCAGCTTCCGGTTATCGCAAAGAAAAACAGCACAATAAATGGTTTCAAAACGATATATGCCGATTTTATTAATGCAACCGGGCAGGGAAAATTGCCGGTAGCAAACATCACGATCCTCGACAATAAAAATAAAATAGTATATCAAATACAAGGTACACTCGGACTTTCGCCGAATATGATTACCCTCAAACAATTTGCCTCCTATTCTATCCTGGTGGAATTAAGAAACGGAGATTTCGGGTTGGTTACTTCCGAAGAGATCGATCACCAGGCATTGGACGGTAATAAAGCCTGCCAGCTGAAAACAAAAGTAATCGACAGGAACCTGGGTACTATCGGGGAGCTGCTAAAAGACAGCGGGGTAAAATAATTTTTCCATTCTGTATCTTTTTTTCCATTTCCCTGTTATCAATTCAAACAATCTTAAAAAGCAGTAGTATGAATGATGTTTCATCTGCATATCACCAAAGCAAAGAACAGATCCGGCTTGAATCAGAGATGGTCCGCGCTGCTAAAACCGACATCTCGAAATTTGATGTGCTGTACAAAAAATATTTTGAGCAGATCTTTTATTTCGTCCTGAAGCGTGTGGAAACAGAAGATATTGCCGACGACATTACCTCCCAGGTTTTTTTAAAAGCGATGAGCAAGCTTTCCAATTATAAGGACATGGGATTGCCTTTTTCTTCCTGGCTGTTCCGCATTGCCCGCAATGAGATCTACGACATGTATTCCAAAAATAAGATCGAAATGGTAGTAAGTGTCGAAAGTACCGGCATCTGGAACATTATCTCGGAGATCGGGCAGGAAAACAAAGAAGATTATACCGGCCTGTACAATGCTTTGGAAAAGCTGGAAGATGATGAAATGGAATTGATAGAACTACGTTTTTTTGAGAAGCGTGCCTTTAAAGAGATTGGCGAGATCCTGGAAATCACCGAAAACAATGCAAAAGTGAAAACGTACCGGATACTGGACAAATTACAAAAAAATTTAAGAAATGAAAGATAAACCTCTCACAAAAAGGAAATTGTTAAAGGACAGGCAACTGCCTTCGCCTGAACAGGTGAGCACGCGTCAGAATTTTAACCGCATCAGCCAGGATCATCTCCTGATCAAAAAATTGCTGATGAAAAAGATCATTGGTTGGACCGGCGGGATTATTGGCGCAGCAGCCATTGTAACGGCTGTAGTGCTCAGCACAAGCAAGCCTGCGGAGAAAATACAAACGCCGCAAACACAGCCTGTCGCAGCCGTTGCCGTTGCAACGCATAAACCCTGCATTTTATCACCGCTTCCCGCGGCAGAAGAGCCTTTTGCAGAATTTAAGATCTCTGCAAAAGATGGTGGGATCATTAACTATAAAACCGGCAGCAGCATCAAAATTCCGGCAAATGCATTTTCAGGAAACGGTGCAAACCCTTTACCGGATAGCATTACCATCCGTTACCGGGAATTTCATGATCCGCTGGATATTTTCCTTTCCGGCATCCCGATGAACTACGATTCCGCAGGAACCAAATACACCTTACAATCCGCCGGCATGCTGGAAATTTTAGCATTTGATGGTGATCAGAAATTAAATCTCGATCCTAAAAAACCCATTGAAATTAAAATGGCTTCAACTAACGATGATAAAAACTACAACTTGTACCAATTGGATACTGTAGCTAAAAACTGGGTGTACAAAGGAAAAGACAAGATCATAACAGCTGATGTTAAAAACACAGCGCCTCCGGAAATATCAAAACCTGTTGTAGAAAATAACCCGGTTGCCGACAATACCGTAAAACCTGCACTCGCAGATCCTCAAAAATATTGTTTCAAAATAGGATATGACAAAACCGATTTTCCGGAATTAGCTGCTTATGATAATGTATTATTTGAAGTACACGACAATACATTTAAACCGATTTATTATAAGATCAATTGGAGTAAAATATCGCTGCAAAGCGGCACTACCAAAGGGACATATTTAGTAAAATTAAAAAAAGCCGATACCACTATCACTCTTAATGCAGCGCCGGTTTTTGATCAAACTAATTACACGGCGGCACTTGCAAAATTTGATGAGAAACAAAAACAAATAAGTGAAAAACAAAATAAGGAAGATGCGGAAAAAAATAAAAAACTGACCGCAGTCAATAAAGATCTGAGTAGTTACAACCGGAGACAGCTTGCTGCTACTGCCAATAAAATGCAACCGTATCGTGTATTTTTGATCAACCAGATGGGCGTACATAATTGCGATCAGCCCTTACCTCCGCCGCCCATGCAGGCCTGGGTAGATCAAAGCAACAAAGAGGACAAGGAAGCGGCAAAAATGACCTATTCTACCATCTACCTGGTGGAGAAAGGAAAAAATACGGTGTTTCATTTTGCGAATGGAGAGCCCATTACATTTGATGCTGCTTCTAAAAAATTAATGTGGACGATCACCGGTAAAAATGAAATTGCATTTTTTAGAAATGTGGATTTTAAAAAACTGGCAAATGGAGATCATTTGAATATGAAACCTGTTGTTGCCCACGATCAGAACATGGCACTGGCTGAAATTAAAAAATTCAGTGAATAGTTTTTTGTTTGTACGTCGTTGCAGGCACCACCCAGCCAACAACGAATAAAAAAGCATTGAACAGTGTTCAATGCTTTTTTGTTTTCTGATAATTCAATTATAGCTATCGGAATGGTTGCAAAAAAAATTTACTGGTCTTCGTGCCTTAATGGTGAAAACTTAATTCGTTCAGCGTGAGCCAAACCATCAGCCCTGCACCAATCTCCAGCGATTTTTCATCAATATCAAACGTAGCAGTATGCACGCCGCTGGTAATATTCTTTGCTTTATTTCCAGTTCCCAGGCGATAAAAACAAGCCGGTATCTCCTGTGAAAAAAAAGCGAAATCTTCTGCCGTCATCCGCATCGGCAACTCCTCCACATTTTCTTTTCCCAGATAGGCTTCCGCTGCAAGCCTTGCACGTGTTGTCATTTCATCATTGTTCACTAAAAAGGGGTAGCCATGCTCTATCCTGAATTCGCAGCTTCCTTTCATCTCTTCCGCAATTGCTTCTGCTATTTTTTTCATCTTCGCATGTGCTTCTGCACGCCATGCTTCATTCATGGTGCGGAATGTCCCTTCCATTTTCACATCTTCAGGGATCACATTTGTAGCGCCATTTCCGGAGATCTTGCCGAATGCCAGTACCGTTGGCGCCGGTTGTTTCTGCTGCATAAATACCGCATTTAATTCCGATAAAATTTTCGCTGCAATTAACAAAGGATTATTATAATCTGCCGGCATGGCGGCATGTCCGCCTTTGCCTTTCACTGTCACATAAATTTCATCCGTGCTCGCCATGTACATTCCATTCCTGAAACCCACCTTGCCTGCTTCCATGCTCGGAAATACATGCTGTGCAAAAATGCTTTGAGGATGAGGGTTTTCAAGAACACCTTCCTTTATCATCAACGATGCACCACCCGGCAATTTTTCTTCACCGGGTTGAAAGATCAGTTTTACCGTTCCTTCAAATTCGTTTTTTAATCCGTTTAAAATTTTTGCCACACCCAGCAATGCCGCGCTGTGCGCATCGTGTCCGCAGGCATGCATTATACCCGCATTTTGCGAACGGTAATCGCAATCGTTCTTTTCCGTAATTGGCAATGCATCCATATCTGCACGCAGTGCCACCGTTTTTTTTGCAGGATTTTTTCCTTCAATCAGTGCTACAATCCCGGTTTTCACAATCCCGGTTGTAAACGGAATGCCATATGCTGTTAATTTGGAGGCAATAAATCCGGAAGTATTAAATTCCTGGAAAGACAATTCGGGATGTGCATGCAGATGCCTTCTGATACTGATAATTTCAGGAAGAGCGGAAGAAGAAAGTGCCTGGATTTTTAATTTCAGATCCTGCATTTTTATTTCCCTAAGATCATTTTAAATGCCACCAGCAACAAAAAAATACCAAAGATCTTTTTTACCATGTTCTGGTCTATCGAGATCGCGATCTTGGAACCGATAAAGCCACCGATAAGGAAAGTACTGGCAATGATCATCGTGGTTTTTACATCCACAAGGCCGGCTTTATAATACGTTAAAACAGCAAAAATCCCGACAGGTAAAAGCAAAACAGCAAGCGAAGTTCCCTGGGCTTCTGTTTGACTCATGTTCATAAAATAGATCAGTGCAGGAACAATAATAATTCCGCCGCCTACACCAACCAAACCGCTTAATATACCAGCCATCAGGCCGATACAAAGCAAGATCACAATCATTGTCATATTTGAGTATGTTTTTTTCAGGGTATGGTCGATTAAAAATCCAAGCTTAATGAAAGTTGCCACAATGGTTTCAGTACAATGCCATCCTGAACGCCCCAGGCCCTGTCGAGGCGAATGAAATAACCGAACAGGCGGCTTCTGATACCCCAGCCGTAACCAGCAACAATCGGATCATGCTGAGTGTTCAACGTGATTACCAATGGATTTTGCTGGATCGTTTGTGTATTCAATGAATTTTTATCGGAGTAAGGACTTGGCCCTGTCCATGCCGTTCCAACATCGCAGAACGCGATCACCTGGAAATTTTGAATAAAATCAGAGCGGATCGGACGCTGGTATAAAAATTTAAAGATCGGAAAACGCAATTCGCTGTTGATCACCGCAAAGCTGTTTCCATTGCGCACATTTTGGTAAAACCCGCGCATATTGGTTGCCAGCGTTTGATATGCATAATTCTGATCAGTTGCAATATTTGTAGTATTATCGAATTTAGCGCCAAACCAATTGTCAACGCCTCCCATGTAATAGATCAGCTTTTGCTTCCCGAAGGAGGTACTGGCCGCAATGCGGTTTGCCCAGATCAGGTCGCGATAGATCTTTTTGTAATAACGCCAGTCGGCGCCCACCACAAAAAAGTCGGTTTGTGTTTTATCGATCTGGCGGTAATATTCTCCAAAGAATTTTCCACGCACCCCGTTATATAAATTCAATCCGCGTTTGATCGTGTTGTCATACACATATTCTAATTTTGCCGTTCCCCAGTTCTCAAACTCATTCGGTTTTTTCAGGTTATTAATATCCGTCGATAAAAATACCGTTTCATCATTCCGGTAACCAATCGATCCGCGCAGGCTGGCCACTTCGCTGAACGGGTATTTCAGCACATAACGCACATCATGTGTGTGTACTTTTTCTAAACCACTGCTACCCGATACATCCAACAACCCCTGGCGATGCACAATGATCTGCCTGTCGATATTATGGATCCGGTTCTCGTAGCTGATGAAAAATTCGTTACTATTAAAATCACCGGAAAAGCGCATGCCGCCTGTGATCCGGTAATCTTCAAACAAATCGCTCATGCCGATCTTAAAAAAGGCATTTAATCCAGGGTTCAGGTAGATCGGGCTGCCACCGCCTGTAAATTTCTGGTAAGACCCGTTTAAAAACGAATTGTCCAATTGCGATACCACATAATCCACCGAGTAATTGATATTGTAATTGCGCTGCTTGCCCAATACAAAATCACCGTTCAGCTTGCTTTGTTTGGCAGTTGTAGTATCAACAACCGGTGCTTGTGTTTTTTTAGTTTTAGAGCTGCTTTGTATATCGTCTTTTCCAAGAGTGATCACTTGTTTCTCGGACCCTTTTTTGGTTGCTTCTTCAAAAGTGTAATTATTAATATCCACCTCGTTCGAATCTCTTTTCTCCTGCACGTTCATTACCACCTTTACATCTTCCGCAGGAGGTGCATCGTTGATGATCTTATTTTTCGCATCTGCTTCTACCTGTTCTTTCTTCTCGATCCGGTCTTTATAATCGCGGTACGATGTGTTTTTTAATCCCGCCGGAACAAGGTTTGCAGAGCTCACGATTGGTTCCACGTACATGTTGTATTTCCCGTTTTCAAAAATCACTTCCGTGAATTTATTTGCTTTCACATTCACATCCTGCTGCATAATGCTGCGCGAATAATTACTGATCGGGAAAGTGGTTACCACCGTTTTGTAATGTGCAGATGTATCCACATACGCGATCGCACTGTCGAAACGTGCAATGTAACGGTTCCTGATCCCGTTCAGATCGCTCAGGTATGAAATGTGCGTACTGTCATAATCCGCAGGGTACATTTCATCAATGCCCGGCGTATTGGTAATGCGTTTCAATACATGCGACTTGGTCACATTGTCAAATACAAATAAATCCTTGTGTGGCTGTGCATCATCTGCCGGGCGCTTCGGATCAAAGAACAATGTATCCACCGGACGGTTGGACGCAAATACAATTTCTTTTGAATTGTGCACGAAGCGCGGCGTTAAATCATCATACAAATCTTTGGTGATCTGCTCATAGCCATTGGAAGCTGCCGTAAAAATAAAAATATCCGTTTGTCCTTTCTGCACCGCCGACATCACAAACTTTTTACCATCATCATTATAGGAGTAATCAAGGATCTTTTCAAAACCAAAAATATTACGGCTCGTTTTTTCCTTGCTTTCCATATCATAGGTCGTCATCACAAGAAAACCTTTTCTCTCTTCCATGTACGTGAAAATTTTCCCGCTCGGATGCCATGCAAGTATTGGAGTTGAATAATCGTTGATCCGGTCGATCTTCGCACCCGATTTCACAATACGTTTTGTTTTTTTATTCTGAACGTCGTACAAAAAGATTTTGTACTGCCCCATTTCATTGGTGGTGTACAACACATAATTTCCATCAGGGCTAACTTTTAGCTGACCATATACCCGTGCCGATTTAGGTTTTGCCAGTAGCGGCTCCTGGGCAGGATGCGTTTTTAGCGGATCGGGATCTGCATATTTTTTCTGGTACGTTTCATAACATTCATTCCATAAATTCTTGACAGAAATACCAAGTACAAACAAGGCCGAATTATCAATATTACGGCTAACTTTGGTCATGTACAACAAATTGGAGATCACTGCTTCACCGTAATTATCGGCAATGTGTTTCCATAATGCGTGGCCTGCATATACGGCATCCTGCCCCTCCAGGCGGTTTAAGTTTTTGTAACGTCCGCTCACAATCCCGTCTTTCACACGATTATCAATGTCCGAATTCCAGTCGTTCGCCACATAATCTATCAATCCTTTGGTATACCAATCAGGCAGGTTCAGCAAAGTGTTGTTCTTTAGCATCTCACGCATGTTACCACCATACATCATCTGGTTGATGAGCACTTCCGCCAACCCGGCACGGATCTGCGCATCCAGCTTGGCGTGATCGCCTTCGTAATACAAAATTATTTTAGAGCCGGCAATGCGTGTAACGCCACCCGTATTGTACTGCTCTTCGGTGGCAAGCCCGATGTTGCTTTGCTTGAAATCGGATTGCTTGTTATAACAGATAAATTGCACGCGTCCGTCAAATGAATAATCGAACAAACGCTCTACATCTTCCATTTGTTTCTTCGCAGATTTGGAAACATAGTTTGCCAGGTCTTTTCCTTCTTCATAAAAATAAACATCGTAACGGTCGTAGATATAATACGTCCAGAAGAAATTTTCGTACTTCACACGGTTTTTCCCAAAATCCATTTGAGAGCCGGTGTAAAATTGCGACTTGCTTTTAAATACAAACAAACACAATAATAAAATCAGGAATGATCGCTTTTTATATATCGGGGTAAGGAATAGACGCACGTGAATCTTTATTAGAATGCTAAAATACTAAATTAGTAAAGCAATAACAAGCGAAATTACCCCCTAAATTATGTTAATTTTGTAACGCATTTTAATCCGTTTTAGTATGATTTCCATTCAATCTTTTACTTTTAGCCCTATCCAGGAAAACACGTACGTATTGTACGACGAAACCAAACAAGCCGTGATCATCGATCCGGGTTGTTACGACGAGCGCGAACGCACTGCATTGGCCCATTTTATTGAGCAAAAAGAGCTTGTGCCCGTTAAATTACTAAATACGCATTGCCACCTCGACCATATTTTCGGGAATGCTTTTGTATGTGAAAAGTACAATCTGAAACCGGAATTTAACCGGCACGACCAGGTTGTTTTTGACGCATTTTTACCTTCCTGCCACATGTACAACCTGAATGGGGAAGTTTCTCCCCCGGCTGGCAATTACCTGGATGAAGGCAACGTAGTAACGTTTGGGAATTCCTCTTTGGAGATATTTTTTACACCCGGGCATTCTCCCGGCAGCATTACTTTTTATAACCGGGATCAAAAATTTATGATCGCGGGTGATGTGCTTTTTTATGGAAGCATCGGCCGCACCGATCTTCCCGGAGGTAATTTCGAAACACTAATCAACAGCATTCAAACAAAATTATTTTCGCTTAGCGATGATTTTAAAGTTTACAGCGGGCACGGGCCGGTTACTACGATCGGATTTGAGAAGCAGAATAATCCGTTTTTGTAGTGATGGAAAGCAGATGACGCGGGTACAGCGGATAAAAATTAAAAATCGTCATCCCGTGCCTGACACGGGATCTCATAAATGCTTGCACGATCTGATTCACACAGCCTAACATCCAACAATCCAATATCCAACATCCGCAATGAAAACCGGAACATACAAACACTACAAAGGCAAATTATACGAAGTTATAGGCGTTGCAAAACACAGCGAAACACTGGAGGAGCTGGTGGTTTACAAAGCCCTCTATCAGCCTGAAGGTGAAAACCTGTGGGTGCGCCCGTTAAAAATGTTTATGGAAGAAGTGGAAGTGAATGGAAAAAAAATGCCCCGGTTCGAATACCAGGGCAATTAGTTACAATGACAATAACTACGTAGATTCGCAAAATTCGTTTCTGTTTGTTATCAGTACTAGTTGATCATCTCAAATCCGCAATACGGCACCAATACTTTCGGCACTTTAATTCCTTCCGGCGTTTGATTGTTCTCTAACATGGTTGCTACAATTCGCGGTAAGGCCAAAGCACTTCCGTTCAACGTATGCGCCAATACCGGTTTCCCGTCACCTTCTTTAAAACGTAATTTCAAGCGGTTGCTTTGGAACGTTTCAAAATTAGAAACCGAACTTACTTCCAGCCATTTTTCCTGCGCAGCAGAATACGTTTCGAAATCGTACGTCAATGCAGATGCAAAGCTCATATCGCCACCGCATAATTTTAAAATACGGAATGGTAATTCTAAATCGCGTAACAAGCCCGCTACATAATTGCGCATGTCTTCCAGCGTTTCGTATGATTTATCCGGGTGCGCTACCTGTACAATTTCTACTTTATCAAACTGGTGCAAACGGTTCAAGCCACGCACGTGTGCTCCGTAACTGCCCGCTTCTCTGCGGAAGCAAGGCGTGTAGCCGCAATTTTTAATTGGTAATTGTTCGGCTTTTAAAATTACATCACGGTAAATATTGGTGATCGGAACTTCGGCCGTCGGGATCAAATATAAATTATCGATCGTGGAATGATACATTTGTCCTTCTTTATCCGGCAATTGCCCGGTTGCATAACCGGAAGCTTCGTTCACCATGATTGGCGGCTGAATTTCCAAATATCCGGCAGCAGTTGCACGGTCCAAAAAGAAATTGATGAGCGCACGTTGCAGGCGCGCCATCTTTCCTTTATACACAGGAAAACCTGCACCGGTAAGCTTTACACCCGCTTCAAAATCGATCAGGTCGTATTTCGCGGCTAAATCCCAATGCGGTTTAGAGCCTTCCGGTAATTTCGGAATTTCGCCTTCCTGGTATACATTTTCATTATCCTCCGGTGTTTTTCCTTTCGGCACTTTGGTACTTGGAGTATTTGGGACCTGCACCAATAATGTATGTTGCTGCTTCTCAATGGAGGTCAACTGCTCTTCTAATTTTTTAGAGCTTTCTTTTAAAGCAGCGCTTTTATTTTTCAGGTCATCGCCTTCAGCTTTTTTGCCTGTTTTGTACAATTCGCCCACCTGTTTTGCAAGCACATTGGCCTCGTTCAGGATCGCATCCAGCTCGTTCTGTGTTTTCCGGCGGTCGTTGTCCAGCTCCAGTACCTGTTCGAGGATCGGTTTTGCATCAAAATTTTTGATCGCTAAACGCTCGATCGCTTCGTCTTTTTTTTCCCGGATGTAATTGAGTTGTAACATAAATTAGTATTGAGATGTGAGTATTGAGATGCTTCTGGTTTTATAAATTAATAATCGTCAACATTATAAATTTGCTTTGCTATAATGGAATCAATATTAATTTGAATTTCATTGTTGACCGAGTCAAGCGACAACTTTATGTAATGTTCTTCCCTCGCAGCAATATATTTGTTAATGATTTGTTGATCAACTTTATGGTTCGACAGCATTAAGCCGATCGTTCCGTAATAATACTGTTCTTTTTCTTCTTTGATAAGCACCTGGTCTCCCATTGCCATGCTAGTCAGGTTTATTACTTTTTGAAAATCTTCCTCTGCCGCTTTCTGATTATTTAATTTATAATTTACAAAAGCTCTTTTTAACAACAGATCTATTTTAGAATCAGGATAAGTATTAGTAGTGATCAGGGCTAAGCTGTCGATCAGCTCCAATGATTCCTTCAGATCATTTTTTACTGAATAATTACCAATCCTGGCAAGATTAGTAAACCATGCATCCCGCTCATTGCTGCCTTTTTCGATATCTGCATATTGTTTTGCATCTGCATTTCTTAATAGTACATAACTTCCAAAATCAAAGACCCGGTAAATCACAAACAATCCAATCCCGATCAAAAGCAATACAGATATTTTTGTAACGGTTCTTCTTTTCACTAAACGAATTGAATTATTGAGTTATATCAAATAGTTAAAATCTAACTACTTAGTAAATACTGCATACTAACAAAAAAATCTCCTAAACTTCCATTTAGAAGCTCAGGAGATTTTTAAAAACTATAGAATAACCTTATGCTTCTGCTGCAAATGGAACGATCGAAACATACGATTTGTTATCGCGTTTCTTTTTAAATTCAACTGTTCCATCAGTTAAAGCAAATAAAGTATGGTCTTTACCAATTCCAACGTTTGCACCCGGATTGTGTTTAGTACCTCTTTGGCGAACAATAATGTTTCCGGAGATAGCTAATTGACCACCATAAATTTTAACGCCTAAACGTTTGCTGTGGGATTCGCGGCCGTTGTCTGAACTACCCGCACCTTTTTTATGTGCCATTTCTTATTAAATTATAAAAGTTAAAATTCTGATTTATAAAAAACTCAACCGGATTATTTTGCTGCTTTTTTAGGAGCTACTTTTTTCGGTGCTGCCTTTTTAGGAGCTGCTTTTTTAGGAGCTGCTGCTTTTTTAGGGGCTGCTTTTTTTGTTTCTTTTACTTCCACGTCAGCATCTGTTGTTTCTACTTTTGCTTTCGGTGCTTTTTTCTCGTGTTTGATCTCATCTTTCAATGTCTCACCTTTTCCTAACACCCCTTGAATAAGGATCTGTGTTAATTGCTGGCGGTGGCCATTTGATTTCTGGTAACCTTTTCTGCGTTTTTTCTTAAAAACGATTACTTTGTCACCTTTCAAGTGCGAAAGAACTGTAGCAGCTACTTTTGCACCTTCAATTGAAGGGGTTCCAACTTGAATTGCTCCGTCATTGTCAATTAACAACACGTTTTCAAATTCAATTTTAGACCCTTCGCTAGCTTCTAGGCGGTGAACATAGACTTTAACTCCACGTTCTACCTTAAATTGTTGCCCGGCTATTTCTACGATTGCGTACATTTTTTAGGGTTTTATTTTGTTAATAATATCCGGGTATTTTTTACTCGGGGGCACGAAATTAAGAATTTATTTTATTATGGCAAAGAATTCCGTCCTTTTTTCGAAAATATAGCCCTGAATTTACACTTTAGCTGGCGCTAAATAATTATAAATCATTTATTCTGCTGTTCCAGTCTGTTTTGGCTTCCGGTTCACCAAATACACCCCCGCCAAAATCAACCCGATCCATAAAAAGTGGTAAACCTGCACATTTTCGCCATCCAGCACACCCCAACCCATTGCTACTACCGGGATCAGGTAAGTAACCGAGGAGGCAAAAAGCGCATTGGTATTTCGTATCAATACATTAAAGATGATCACTGAAATAGCCGTCCCGAAAATTGCCAAAATGCTTACAAAACCCAGGCTGTGCAATGCCAGCGGGTTGGCGGCCAGCCGCGTGGTAAAATCGGTAAAACCAAACAGATAAATGCCTGCCAGCGGCCCAATGAACATCATCGCCCATACGGTTGCCGTGATGGAATTCACCTCGTTCAGCTCCTTTTTAATAATATTTACGCTCAGCGCGTAACAAACGGTGGCAATCACTACATATAAGCCGAACAGGAGATTGTTGTTCAGGTCCGCGGTTTTACCCACCATCAGCAAGCCTATAGCGCCTACAAAACCGATCATAATGCCCGCTGCATTTACCAAACGTGTTTTTGCCTTAAATAGCAATACGCCCAAAAGCAAGGTAAATAATGGCGTCAGCGAATTGAGCATCCCGGTAAGCGAGCTGCTAATACCGGTTTCGGCTTTTGTAAATAAAAATGCAGGGATAAAATTCCCAAGCATTCCCATTCCTAAAAAGCCTTTCCAATATTTCCAAAGCGGACGTTTTACGTGCTTGAAAATAAGTGGTGATAAAAACAAAAATGCGATCATGATCCGTAGGGCCGCCACTTCGTCGCTGGAATACACTTCCAAACCGCGCTTCATAAGGATAAACGAGCTTCCCCAGATGAGTGCAAGCACAATTAAAATAATCCAGTTAATGGGTTTCCGGTTCATAATCGGCAGCAAATGTATGATTGTTATTTTGGTGGCGATTATTTTATTCTGAATTTTTATACATTTGTTCAAAATCATACAAAATGAAATTAAAAGTCATCATCGCCTCCCTGCTTTTTGCAGCTATTTTTATTCCAAAAACTTCGAATGCACAATTAAGCTTAGGCTCTATTTCCAACGCATTCTCTGCCGGAAAAACCAGCACGTACAATAGTTTATTAAGCAGCCTGAGCAGTTTCATCACGCCATCGTCGTACACCGCCAACTGGCAAACGATCAAAACAACCTGGGCTGCAAAATTGAAAAACGCGAAAGACATTTCCACATATAAATCGTTGCTGACAGATTGGGTAAACAATATTAAAACATCGGCGTTTAAACCGTCGTGGCTTACCGATAAAGCCGGCTGGATGGCTAAATTGCAATCAGCTACCAAGCTGGCCGATATTTCCAGCCTGACCAGCAAACTGGAAACCAGCCTGAATGCTTCAGCATTTTCAGGTTCCTTTGCTTCCGCGAAAAGTTACATCGATAAAGGATTGGCACTTATAAAATAATATTTCTGAGGCTGGCACATTAGTAGCTGCACATCAATTAAAAAAACCGTTTGGCATTAATTTTTCCAAACGGTTTTTTTATTGTGTAAATTCGTATACCAATCTGAATAACTATGAACACCTATAAAATATACGTTGGCGGCACATTTGCCGAAACAGCAAACAAGCTGGATGTGATCAATCCTTACTCCGGCAAATTAGTAGCAAGCACTTTTTTAGCCGGTGCCGATGAATTGGAAACAGCCATTAAAAAAGCGCAAAGCGTAAAAGAAGAATTGAAAAATCTTCCTTCGTATAAACGTTATACGATCCTTATGGAGATCACGAATGAAATAAAAAAGAACCGCGAACACCTTGCGAAAGTGTTGTGCGACGAATCGGCAAAACCCATGCGGTATGCGCTGGGCGAGATCGACCGCGCGGCACAAACGTTTTTAGTTGCAGCGGAAGAATGCAAACGCCTGCCAAAGGAATATATTTCGCTCGACTGGACCGCTCCGGGCGAAAACAAAGAAGGATTGGTAAAATATTTTCCAATCGGTTTGGTTGCCGGCATTGCACCGTTCAATTTTCCTATGAATTTAGCTGTACACAAGCTGGCGCCTGCTATTGCTGCCGGTTGCCCGATCATTTTAAAACCGGCATCCTCCACCCCGCTTTCTACACTTGAGTTAGCAAAGATCATTGATAAAACAGAACTACCGAAAGGAGCCGTTTCTATTTTACCAATGAACCGCAAAGCCGGAAACCAGCTCGTAACGGATGAACGCTTTAAATTACTTTCATTTACAGGTTCGCCGGTGGTTGGATGGGAAATGAAAAAGAATGCCGGAAAAAAGAAAGTGATTTTGGAGCTGGGCGGAAACGCCGCCGTAATTATTACAGCAAGCACCGATCTGGAGAAAGCACTTCCAAAAACCATTATTGCCGGGTTCTCCTACTCGGGCCAGATCTGTATTCACGCGCAACGTTTTTTTGTGCAGGATAGTGTGTTTGAAAAATTTATAGCTGCATTTATTGAAGCGACAAAAAAATTAAAACAAGGTGATCCGGAAGATGCTGCTACCGATGTTTCCGCAATGATTGATGAAGAAAATGCGATTCGTGTAGAAACATGGATCAACGAGGCGAAAGCACAGGGTGCAAAAATTTTACATGGCGGCAAACGTACCGGAACATTCGTAGAGCCCACCATCATTACCAATACTACTAATGAAATGAATGTCTGCAACAAGGAAATTTTTGGCCCTGTTGTTACGATGGAAAAATACAGCACATTCAAACAAGCGGTGGAAATGCTCAACGATTCGGATTTCGGATTGCAGGCGGGCGTTTTCACAAACGATCTTTCCGAAGTTGATTACGCGTTTAACAACATCGAAACCGGTGGCGTGATCATTAACGATGTTCCTACATTCCGCGTGGATCACATGCCGTACGGCGGCGTAAAAGATTCCGGGCTTGGCCGTGAGGGCGTAAAATATGCGATCATGGATATGATGGAAGCGCGTATACTTGTGAAATGATCTGCTAATCCCGGCGCCTACATCCACACAGCTACTTTGAACTTTCAAACTTTAAACTTTGAACTAATTTTTATTTTCCTATCATTGTGTAACAAATAAAACATTTGTTCGTCCTATGGCCGAATTATGAAAAAAAGCTACACAATTTTTACTCTCTTATTGTTCTTCTGCCTGCAACAGGCAATAGCAATAACCGTTTCCGGGAAAGTAACGGACGAAAACAACCAGCCTGTGCCTTTTGCCAGCATCTACATCAAAGGCACCACACACGGTACCAGTAGTAATTTACAGGGATTTTACACCATTGAGCTTGCACCCGGAAAATATGAACTGGTGTTTAAGCTCATCGGTTACAAACCGGAGATTGAAACCATCAATGCAGAAAGCTCCAACCAAACGATCAATGTAAAATTGGTTCCGGAAAGTATCATGCTGAAAGAAGCCACCATCAACGCAAGTGGCGAAGATCCCGCCTACGAAGTGATCCGGCAGGCGCAAAAAAAACGTAAATTCTATTTGGAACAAGTAGATGCTTATAGCTGCGATGTATATATTAAAGGTGAACAACGCATCCTCAAAAAGCCTAAAAAAATAATGGGTGTAGAGGTTGATCCCGATAATGAAATTGATTCCACCACCGGCATTGTTTATTTATCAGAATCGGTTTCAAAATTTAATTTCAAGCAAAAAAACAAGATCAGGGAGGAAATGATCTCCTCCAAAGTAAGCGGCGATAACAAAGCATTCAGCTACAACCAGGCTTCCGACATGCTTTTTAATTTTTACGAAAATTTAATCCAGATCGATGAGTTGAGTGAAAAAGGTTTTATTTCGCCTATTTCCGCTAATGCGATGCTGAGCTACCGTTACAAATTACTGGGAACATTTTATGAGGACGGACAAATGATCAACAAGATCCTAGTGATCCCAAAACGCAAGAATGATCCGGTTTTTAGCGGCATCATCAATATCATGGAAAACAGCTGGCGTATTCACAGCTTACAGCTGGTACTGACAAAAGATGCACAAATTGATTTTGTGGACACACTGCGCATCAACCAGGTATTTGTTCCGGTGGAAAAAGAGATCTGGCTTCCGTTCTCCAATAAATTCAATTTTGATTTCGGTTTTTTAGGCATCAAAGGCGATGGAATGTTTGTGAGTGTTAACTCCAATTACATCATTGATCCCGATTTTCCAAAACATTTTTTTACGCAGGAGATCATGAAAGTAAATGATGATGCTAATAAAAAAGACAGCTCATACTGGAAAGAATCGCGCCCGATCCCGCTTACAGTGGAAGAAGCAAATGATTACCGCAAACGTGATAGCATGGCGCTGATCAGGCATTCGAAAACTTACACGGATTCTACCGACCGGAAAAAAAACAAATTCAAATTCAAAGACCTGTTCCTGGGTTACAACCACATGAATACCTACAAAAAGCAATACTGGAACATCTCCGGGCCATTGCTGGGATTACAATTCAATACCGTGCAGGGTGTTAATTTAAGCAGTGGTTTTAATTTTACTAAATCATACGAAAACTACAAACGCTATTCTTTTGGCGGTTCGTTCGGTTACGGCTTTTCCAATAAAGATTTCTATGGCTTAGCATATGCAAGTTATTTGTACAAACCGCAAAAGTTTGCAAGGATCAATATTTCAGCCGGGCATACCTATTCGCAGTTCAATAGTAATACGCCTATACTTCCATTGATCAATTCGCTTTATTCATTGCTGAACGAACAAAATTTCATGAAGCTGTACCAGAAGAATTTTGTAAGCATCGCACATTCATCGGAACTGTTTAACGGCTTTTATTTTACACCTTCCGTAGAATATGCCACACGTGCTTCGCTTATCAATACAACCGGTTTAGCCTGGATCCACTCCGATTACAATTACACTTCCAACGATCCTCAGGATAAAACCAATTTTGCATACGCATTTCACAATAACCAGTCATTAACCGTTGATTTGAAAGTACGTTATGTATTTAAACAACGCTATTATACGGCGCCAAATATCAAAACAGTAACCGGTTCAAAATTTCCAACCTTGCTGATCGATTATAAAAAAGGGATCAACGGTTTGGGAAGCGTGGTGGATTATGATCTGTTAACGATCGGCATTGAACATTCGCTGAATTTAAAATGGTTGGGAAAATCCAATTATTCAATCACTGCCGGTAGTTTCCTGAACAACCGCAAAATGTATTTTATGGATTATTATCATTTTAATGGTAATCAAACACTCTTCTCCGGCTTTGGCCTGGCGGATTTTCAATTGCTTGATTATTACACCAACAGTACCAATAAACAATTTATCGAAGGACATTTCGAGCATAATTTCCTTGGCTTTTTCCTGAATAAAATCCCGCTGATAAAAAAGCTGAAATTGCAGGAAATTGGCAAAGTATCGGTTTTAACAACAGATGGTAAAAACACCTACGGTGAATTATCCATCGGTATCCAGCGTTTGGGCTTCCGTGCCGATTTTGTAGCTGGCTTTTCAAATCAAAAACAAGTGAGCACCGGGTTAAGAGTAGGACTTAAATTCAATTAATTTTATTTCATAATTTAGAAGAATGAACATTAACAAAATTATTTTAGCGGTTTGCCTGATCGGATCTGTTACCATCGCAAAAGCGGTGGAATATCCCAGCACAACCATAACATTAAAAAACGGTTTAAAAGTGATCGTTTGTGAAAAACCCGACAATGATTTTGTGGAGTTTGAAGTATGGTACCGCGCTGGAAGTAAAGACGAAAAACCGGGAATCCGGGGAATGGCCCATCTTTTTGAACACATGATGTTTCGTGGAACAGCAAAATATCCCGGCAATGCTATGTTTGATAATGTAGAAAAAGTGGGTGGCCAGATAAACGCATACACCACATTTGACCGCACGGTTTATCACGAATATGTACCGACCAGCGCATTGGAAAAAATGATGGACCTGGAATCCGATAGGATGGCAAACCTCGTGGTAACACAGGAAATTTTGAATACAGAGCGCCAGGTAGTAGGCGAAGAATTACGGAACGGAAATAACAATTGGTATCAGAAAATGAATTCGGACCGTTACCCTTTCTTATACCCGAAAGGACATCCGTATGAAGTGGACGTGATCGGTTTTTTAGATGAGATCACCCAGTTTACATCCGCACAATGCATGGATTTTTATAATAATTATTACAGTCCGAACGACGCATTTATTGTGGTAGTTGGAAATGTAAAATCCGCAGAAGTATTTGCCATGGCGGATAAATATTTTGGCGTGATCACCAAGCAACTGAATGTAAAGAAAAAAGAAAACATTCCGGCGCTGGATACTGCAAAGATCCGCACAACGGAAATGAACATTAACTTTCCGGTGCAATTATACACTTACACTTTCCCGCGTCCTGCTGCCAGCGACAAAGATTTTTTCACGTTCACCTTTATTACAGATGCACTGTTCCTGAACTCTAACTCCATTTTAAATAACCGCCTGATCAAAAAAGATCATTTGGCTTATGGCCTAAATGCAGCGAGCGATAACTGGAGCTTGTATCCGAATTTCGGTGTGATCGATGTGATCATGAATGCATCACCGGGAAATGTGAAAGTGAAGCGGGCGATCCGCGAAGAAATTGATAAAGTGATCGAAAACGGGCTTCCACCCGAAACGCTGGCAGATTACATAGAAGCCTATGAAAATTCAACAAAGCTCAATAATTATACAGCAGCAAATATTTCCAACGATTTGGGTACAGCAGAATATTATTTTAATGACTACAATAAAGCCTACAGCATGGCTGCAGAATTTAAAAAAATAACACAGGACGATATTAAACGCGTAGCAGCTAAATACTTTTCGGAAGAAAAAGTGCAGCTTATCAATATCAAACCTGAATAATTATTTTGTATCTCCAATCTTATACGACTATGAAAAAAGGAATCTTATACATAATTGCCGGTGTCGCATTTTGTAATCATTATGCTGCTGCGCAAGCCAATCAATTGCCCATTGAAGAGTTCAAACTGAAAAACGGTTTGGAAGTAAAAATGATCCACTTCGGCACTATTCCGGCAGTAACCATCAGCTGTTATGTAAATGTGGGTAAAAAAACAGAAACGCCCGGGCAACAGAACCTTGCATCCATGACCTCGGATGGCTTATTGCTTGGCAATGAAAAACACACACGCACGGAAGAAGATGGAATGCTTGCCAAACTAGGCTCCGCGATCAGCGCTTCTGCAAATGACAATTATACGGAACTGAGTATGCGCTTTTTAAATAAGGATGCCGCTACAGCGATGGAATTATTTTCCTCAACAATCCTGAAACCAACCTTTCCGGCAGATGAAATTAAAGAACAGGTGGAGCAAACGCTGAATTATAATAACCCGTATAAAATGGACATTAGCGATATTGCTTCCATGTTCTCTGATTATACGGTATATGGAACAGCGAATCCACTTGGACGGCATTTCTATGCTGCGCAATTAAATAAAGTAGCGGCCGCGCAATTATTGGAATTTTACAAATTCAATTACACGCCAAAAAACACCAAGCTTGTGCTTGCAGGAAATTTTGACAATGTGCAAATGAAAGCCATGATCGAAACATTATTCGGTAGCTGGTCGGCTGCGTACGGCGAAAACAATGGCGCTGCCTACGAAGTGGAAAGCATCAGCAAAAAAGAATATTTTTTTGTAAATAAAAACCGCGCAACCCAAACCTGCTTGCAATGGAATAAAAAAGCGCCGGAAGGCGGATCAAAAGATGCAATCCTTTTTGAGCTGGCAAATGATTGTTTTAATACTTTATTGTTTGACGAGATCCGTGCGAAAGAAGGTAAAACATACGGTATCAACAGCCGCTATAGTGAAGCGAACAACAACGGAATTTACACCGTATCCACACAGGTAAGAAATGATGTGGCCTATGAAACCACTGTTTCGTTCGACCGCGTGATCAAACAATTTTATGAAAGCGGCATCACGCAAACTAACCTCGACAAAGCAAAAGCAGCTTTAAAAAACAGGAGATTGGCCATTGAAAGTCCAGGATCTATCATTGAATTTTACAATCCTATTTTGTACAAAGACGTGAATAAACGCAATGAATATTTAGCATCGATTGATGCGATGACACTGGACCAGGTAAACAAGATCGTTAAAAAATACTTTACACCGGATTCCTACAAATTAGTAATGGTAGGCGATGCAACTATACTTGATCCGCAGCTTCAAAAAATAACCGGGCTGGTAAAATTGCCGGTAACAAGCATTGAGAAAGACAACTAATACGAATTACGAATAAATACAAATATACAAATCTGTGTGTTGCCGGGTTTAGTTGAGCAAATTAAGATTTGTATATTTGTATTTATTCGTAATTTGTAGCCTTCAATTTTTCTTTCGCCCTTTTTGCATAAAAACCTTTTTCCGCAACAATGGCTTCCAGCATTTGTTTTGCTTTTTCCTTATCTGTTTTTAATGTTACCAGGGCCAGATACCATTGTGCTTCCGGATAAAACGCCTGGTCAGGGTTTTGCAAAACCACATTCAGCTGTTCAATCGCTTTGTTTACTTTACTCATGTTGTAATACGCCAGGGCTGAATAAAATCCGGCATTTACATCTTTCGGATTATTCTCCAGCAACAAATTAAAATGCTCAATTGCTTTCGAAAATTCCTGTTTATTAAAAGCGGCAAGCCCTTCTTTCAAAACACGGTCTGCCGGAATATTTTGCGATTCCGGGCCAAATTCATCCGTAACACTTTCTTTGTTTTCTTTGGAGGCTAATGTATGCGATGCAAATAAGCCAGTTTCCGGCCGGGCGTAATTAAAATACAGCTTGTTGTAATCCGCCACTTTTAAATCATAAATATAGATCACATTGGCATCGTAATGCGGTGCCACTTCCATATCTTCTTCAGCTTCTTTTAATTGCGGTGCAGAAGAAGAAACGGCAACCGGTTTTATCATTTCCAGCTGTTCGACAGGGGTAATGGTGCGTTCAAATTTTTTGTACTGGATAACATTTACAATTTTCTTAAACGCTTTCGTAGCAGAAGATATTTCTTCTGAAGATGAGTTTTTCGTTTCATTTTTATCAGGGATTAAAGCAGCCGGAGTAGTAGAGACTGCGGGGTGAGTAGTCAGGTTATGGTCATACGGGCGATCAGCGATCCGGTAAAAGCCGGCAATCGCAACCAACGAAACAAACATGATCAGGTACTGTGCAAACGTTAACGGTTTTACTGCCGTAGCATTTGTTTTTTCATCAATTTGCTTGTGTATGGCTACAAGCTCATCGGATGTAAAAGCAATCGCAGCAAAACCGTTAACAGCACAGGCGCACAATTCACAGGAGGAGATGTGCATATATAAACGCTCGCGCTCCGCCTTTTTTACCGTATGGGTGGAGTAAGCTTGCAGTTGCTCGTATGTTAAACACGTTGTTGTCATTTTGTTTTTATTTGGGGACGTTTTTTTATTTTGTTTCAGTCAGGATCAGCTTTAAATTACGTTTCCCGTTCTGGATATAACTTTTCACTTCATTGATGGAATAACCGGTAATTTCAACGATCTGCACATAGCTCATCTTTTTATAATAAAACAATTCAATGCATTTTTTCTGAAAAGGGTTCAATTCATTTAAAGCTGTTTCCAGCTGTACTATTTGTTTTTCGGTAGCATCCTCCGGTTCCGCATCATCGGTCATGTCTGTTTTTAAATCCAGCTGGTATTCGGTTTGGCGGCTTTGCTGTGTTTGCATCTTCCGGATCTCAGAAATGCAGTAATTGCGTACCACAAAGGTGAGCCATGCTTTAAAATTCTCCACTTCCCGTTTTTTAAGCTCCTCAAATAATTTTTCAAAAATCTGGATCACCATGTCTTTTGCGGTATCCTTGTCTTTAAAATAATTGATGCACATACCAAAAACCAAATGCGCGTATCGTTTGTAAAGCTCACCTACCAGTAATTTATCATGCGAGCTTTTATAACCGGCAATCAGTTCATTATCGCTCATGTGCCGGATAGTTTCGTTTGAAGAGTAGTTCATACGTGCTTATTTTTTGTTACCCGGAATCGGTTCTTGATGGTAAGACGTTTTCTGTTATCAGATTCCACACAGTTTAACTGAATTGCTTATTTTTTGTTTTCCGGAATGAGCAAACGGCGGTTTTTTGAAAATAAGCGGTCGGTCTATTCAAAATAGCGTCTTTTTTGACTTTTTTTCAGAAAAGTTGTGGAATCTGTTTTCCGGATACGTCTTATCAGCAAACAGGCAAAATAACGCTAGCCGAATCATTACAAATCTTTTAAAACCATTAATAATTATGAAAACAATCAGACTCTTTTTAATTGCTTCGTTTGCAATGACCGGCAGTTACATTATGGCACAAAATTCAGCCACTATCAAAGGAACCGTTACCGATAGCAAAGGCGCCCCCTTATTATTTGCGACGGTGGCGCTTATGGATGATTCCACCATCATTGCCGGTGTTACCACAGATGATAACGGCGATTTCGCTTTCAAACAGGTTGTACCCGGAATTTACACACTGCAATTTTCTTACATGGGCTTCGATACAAAAAAAGTAAAGAAAGTGGATGCCGATCCCGAACAGATCGCGTATGTGAATACTTCCATGCAGGCAAGCAGTACTACACTTAACACGGTTGAAAAGGTGGAATACTACACAAAAACCATCATCAACCCGCTTTTCACAACAATGACCCCGATCCGTACCGATCAGATCGAACACATGGCTGTAGCAAAAGGTGATATCGTAGCAATGATCGTAAATGTTACACCGGGCGTATTAGCATCCGAAGACGGTAAAAACTTTTATGTGCGCGGATCCCGCAGCGGCAGCACGCAATTTATTGTTGATGGTAATAAAGTAATGACAGGCTCCAGCCCGGATGTGCCGGGGCCGGGAATTGCGAGCATGGAAGTGCTTACAGGTGGTGTTCCTGCTGAATTTGGTGATTGTACCGGTGGTATTGTGATCATCACCACCAAAGAATACCAATGGGAAATGCGCCGCAAAGAAATGGAAAGAAGAGCCCGTGCAGATGCGGAAGCCGAAGCAAAACAGGAAAAAACAAAAGCCAAAACGGTAGAAGTTGTCCAATAAAATAATAAACAAATCTCCGCAAAAGATCCTGCTCCGGCAGGATTTTTTGTTTTATACCGTTTGAAAACTTACGAATAACAGCTAAATAAATCTACCCGTCATAGGAAACATTTAGTAATTTTGAACACCTAATTGTTGCACATGAATCCCAAAACCATTCAACGTTTTATCCGCCTGGCACAAGTCACGTTAATTTTTGTTTATCTTGTTATTGTTGCAGGCTCGGTGGTACGCGCTACCGGTTCGGGCATGGGTTGCCCCGATTGGCCAAAATGTTTCGGACATTGGATTCCGCCTACTGATGTATCGCAATTGCCTGCTAATTACAAGGAAGTGTATGCCGGTGAACATCACGCTGTGGCAGAATTTAACGCTGCTAATACCTGGGTAGAATACCTTAACCGCTTATGCGGTGCAGTATTGGGTTTGCTCATCTTTGCACAATTTATTTTATCCTTTAAATTCCGGAAAACCGATAAGCGCATTTTCATTTTATCCTTCGTGGAATTTTTACTCGTGGGATTCCAGGGCTGGCTGGGCGCAAAAGTGGTGAGCAGCAATTTAGCATCAGCAAAAATCACCGTTCACATGGTGATGGCATTGATCATTTTATCCATTGCGATCGCGATCATTTACCGTGCAAAAAAATTAATGGGCGTACAACAGGAAAGTAAAATTGATCCTGCAATAAAAAAGTTAGGGATTACCGTTTTAATTCTGACTACGATCCAGATCATGCTGGGAACAAATGTGCGCGAGGAAGTAGATTTATTTCTGAAAAATTTCGATGCTATTTTCAGAAATGAGATTGTGGATCACTTAGGATTGGCATTTAAAATCCACCGCACATTTTCCATTGTGCTGCTGCTCGTAAACGGCTGGCTGGTGTATAAAATTTTGAAAAGCGATGCGACAGCAATATTGAAAAACAATGCAAAAAAGCTGATCGCAACATTGTGCGCTGCGTTTGCGGCCGGTGTTATTTTAAGTTTTTGTGCATTACCGCCTGCTTTTCAACCGATCCACTTTTTACTTGCCTGCGTAACCTTTGGTTTGCAATTTGGAATTATTTTAAGGATTTGGAAATCACAGCGGGCTTAGCCACATTATTTTTCCACTCGAAGGTTTCGATCATGTGATAAATATCTTTTTTGATAAAATCCACACATGGTTTTATAGAATCGGAATTAGGAACTGCATTAAAATACAAGGCGCCACGGATAAAATTGCTGGTGCTATCCGTTAAAAAAAACTGGATGCGCGATGCTGCATTTCCATCAATATCATAGATCAGCCCGTACACTTTTTGTTTGTCTTTTGATACTACTTCGTCCTGGATGCGCGACGCTTTTATTTCGTGCTTCGATACCAATTCATACGTATTTTGCAGATAGCTCCCAAGGTTGGTGGCATTCACAGATTCATAGCTTAAATGAACTGTTGCATTCAAGGTAGGAAAATCCAGGTTCAGCCAGCATGGCTCTGCTCCGGGATGCGGATCTTTTACCATTTTTGCGTAAACAGGCATTTCAAATTTAAAGGGACAAACGGAATCATACATCACGTATTTTTTTTCCGGGAATGTTAAACGGAAATAAGCACGCGGTTTTGGCGCAATGGTTTCATCGTCGTCACCTCCGCAGGAAGACAAGAAGAAGCAAGTAACCAGTAGTAAGATACAAGACTGGATCAGCCTGCTGAAATACAAATTGCGTTTGCCAAAAACAGCGCGCTGCTCACGCCCAATACTTGATACTAACGACTTTATACTAACTACTAAATTCTTAGTCTTCATTGTCCCGTTCAATTGTAATTTTAACACGTTTTATTTTCCGGTTATCAGCCGATTCGATTGTGAATAACAGGTTCTCAAATTTAATGGTATCTCCTTTTTTAGGAATGCGGCCTTCCAATTCTAAAAGCAATCCCGCAAGCGAATCGGCTTCGCCTTTTGCTTCTTCAAACACATCACCATCAATTTCCAGGACGCGGTAAACATCGTTCAAATGCGCTTTTCCTTCAAACACATAGTTATCGTCATCCAGCTTCGAATATGTCAGATCGTCGTCATCAAACTCATCGTTGATCTCCCCCACAATTTCCTCGATCACATCTTCCAACGTAACAATTCCCGAAGTACCACCATATTCATCCACCACAACCGCTAAATGGATTTTTTTAAATTGGAACTCGCGCAGCAGATCATCGATCTTTTTATTTTCAGGAACAAAAAACGGTGGACGGATAATTCCCTGCCAGTTAAACGTATCCGTTTCATTCAGGTACGGAAGCAGATCTTTGGTATACAGCACACCTGCAATCTGGTCGATGGTTTCTTTATAGATCGGTACACGCGAAAAGCCATAATTGGTAATCTCCGCCAATAATTTTTTATAATTGGTACCAAATTCAATAGCCGTTACATCCGTCCTCGATTTCATGATCTGCTTCACATCGGTATTTCCGAACTTTACAATTCCCTGCAAAATTTTGTGATCTTCCTCCGGAATGTCTTCATCGGAAGTCAGTTCCAGCGCCTGCGACAATTCATCCACCGAAATATTGTGCGCTTTAGGTTTCACCAGCTTGTTGATCATGGAAGTGGAATACACCAGCAGCGAGCTGACCGGGTAAAAGATCTGCTGCAGCAATACAATGAAAAACAATAATACACGTGCAACCCTGAGAGGATTTTGTGTGGAATAAATTTTCGGGATCACTTCACCCACCATAAGGATCAGGAAAGTAACCACAACTACCTGGATCACAAATCCGAGCGTTGGGTTGTGCAAAAAATCAAACAAACCATTCATCACATACGTGGAAAGCACAACAATGGCAATATTGATAAAGTTAATACTGATCAGCAGCGTTGCCAGCAAGCGTTTTGGTTTATTGATCAGCAAAAGGATACGGTCATCCGTTTTACTGCTGGATTCTTTAAGCGTTTCCAGATCGGTGGGTGTAAGTGCAAAAAATGCAGATTCGGCAGCCGAAACCAGCGCAGCAATGCACAGGAAGATCAGCATAAAAACAATTGCCGCTGCAATGCCAAACGTAAAAGGTTTAATAATAACTTCCGATAAAGGAATGTGAAGATTCGTTATAAAAACACCCGGAAGGTCCAATGAATATAAATTTAGTTAAACAAAATGCTGTTGTAAAAATACAATTTTACAATTAAATAGATAATTCTAATTTTAAAACGGCAGATCATCCCCTGTTTTCGGAATGTGCGTACCCTGGTCATCGTTGCCGGATGACGGATTCGCATCTTTTTTACTGCTGAGGATCGTAAATGTATCCGCCACAATCTCCGTTGTGTAGCGCTTGATCCCTTCCTTGTCATCCCACGAACGGCTGCGGATCTTTCCTTCGAGGTAAATCGTTGTTCCCTTTTTGAGATATTTTTCAGCCACATCAGCCAATCCACGCCATACCACAATGTTATGCCATTCCGTTTGATCGGTACGGTTCCCGTTTTTATCTTTATACGATTCGGTAGTTGCCAATGTAAAATTTGCAACCGAAGCGCCGCCTTCCAAATGGCGCACTTCCGGATCTTTACCTAAATTTCCTACAAGGATTACTTTATTGATGCCTGCCATATTTTCTAATTGTTAAATGATGAATTATAAATTGTGTAGCCTGGTCCTTAAATACCAAGATTTGCTATCACCCTTGCAGGGTTTGAAACCCTGGAAGGGGTAGTTTTTTTTAACACATTGCAAAAATACAGGTCCGCATTTTCGCTTCTGCCAGTTATCGGTAACTCAAATATACTACACAAATTTTAAAATAATGTAAGCGTTTTTCTTACAGGTTTTTTACGCATTTCCAGGTAATTTTCGATCAGGCGCGGAACGGCATATTTTTCCAGATCCTTTTGTTTGATCACGATGGCGTTAGCCGAAATTAGTTTTTCGAGCGCTGCTTCGGTTTCAATTTCCCAAAAACGGGCAAAAATCCGCTGATGACTCAGGATGTGCTTATAATAAGGTGAAACCGACCGGATCCTGAATTTATTTCTTCCCAGCAGCTTTTTCCATTCCGCCGATTTGAGAAAATCCTCTTCCGGCAATTCTGTTTCGGTTTCCAGTAAAGGAAAATCGTACAGGTTGGTCCAGATATCCTTTGTCTCCCGTTTGTTGATCACGGTAGTTCCTTTATGCCCCAATACTATGTAATTAAAATAACGGTTGCGCACTTTCGTCTTTTTTGATTTCACCGGCAGTTCGGCCACCACTTTTTTAGCAAAAGCATAACAATGGTCTTTCATCGGGCAAACCGGGCAATCGGGATTTACCGGCTTGCACATCATGGCGCCAAATTCCATGATTGCCTGGTTGTGCGTTCCTGGATCTTTTTTATTCAGCAGCTCGTTGGCCAGCCGGTTAAATTCCTTTTTCCCGGTTGTACCGTCGATAGGCGTTTCTATACCAAACACCCGCGCCAGTACGCGGTATACATTCCCATCCACCACGGCATGCGGCTTATTGAATGCAAAGGATGCGATTGCGGCAGCGGTATATTCCCCCACTCCTTTGAGTGAGAGGATCTCTGCGTATTCCGAAGGAAACTTTCCTTTAAAACCGGTACTCACCATTTTTGCGGCTGTATGCAAATTCCGGGCACGGGAGTAATAACCTAAGCCTTGCCAAAGCTTCATTACCGCATCATTTTCGGCTTCTGCAAGATGCTTAACAGTAGGAAATTCCCGGGCAAATTTTAAATAATAGGCCATTCCCTGGTCCACACGGGTTTGCTGCAGGATAATTTCCGAAAGCCAGATCAGGTAGGCATCAGTAGTATTCCTCCATGGCAGATCGCGTTTATTTGCATGGTACCATTGGGTTATTATGCTTGAAAAGTGCTTCATTTGTTGACTGACTGGATATTTTTTAGAAGAGTGGCCCAAAATTACAATTTTAATTTCTCTATCTGAATTTTAATCCTATCTTTGCAACCCTAAATTTAATTTTTTGGGATTAATTGTTTGATTTTAAATAGATTATAGAAGTATGACAAAAGCGGACATCATTACAGAAATTGCTGAAAAAACAGGTATTGAAAAAGTGGCAGTACAAGCTTCAGTGGAGGCATTCATGAAAACGGTTAGAAATTCGATGGTTGCGGGGGAGAATGTATATTTAAGAGGTTTTGGCAGTTTTATTGTTAAAAAACGTGCTGAAAAAACAGGACGTAATATTTCAAAAAATACGACTATCATTATTCCTGCGCATTATGTTCCGGCATTTAAACCGGCAAAAACCTTTACCGAAAAAGTAAAGAAAAATGTAAAAAAGGAAGCAACAGCATAAGATTAAAGGTTTGGGAATAAGGATTTTTTAATTTTAAAATCCCAAATCAAAATCCTAAATTTTTTAAAGAATGAAATCTGTAAATAAAACACAGTTAATTGTCATTTCAGGTTCATTATTATTGATCGTTCTTTTATTATTTACGAATACTCAGCCTCCGAAAAACCAGGACAAGCCAATGGCTATGTCGGAACATTCCGGAAACACAAATGCTTCTGCATCTGCTTCAATTACTGCATTGGTAGAAACTGCAAAAAGCAGGTTAACGACTGCACAAAAGCAATTGATCGACAAGCTGGAGGGAGCATTAAAAACTGCTCCTGACAAAAAAACGGCTTACGAGAACATGGTGAATGAATGGGACAGCTTGAGAAAACAAGATGTTGCAGCCTATTATGTAGAGCAGGCAGCAATTGTTTCCCCAACCGAAACCAACTGGATGGAAGCCGGCAACAGGTATTACTCAGCTACGCGGTTTGCTTCTGAAACGGACAAACCGGTACTTTTTGGAAAAGCGATCGAATGTTTTGAAAAAACGATCACAATCAATCCGAAAAATGTAGATGCACGCGTGAACCTTGGTGCATGTTATGTGGAAGGCAGCAGTGATCCGATGAAAGGGATCGGCATTTTAAAAGACGTGGAAAAAACAGATTCCAACAATGTGAATCTGCAATTGAACTTCGCTTTCTTTTCGGAAAAATCAGGACAATGGGATAAAGCCATTGCACGTTTTCAGAAAGTACTGAAAATAAAGCCTGATTTTATTGAAGCGTATTTGCATCTGGCAGATGCGTACGAACAAAAAGGTGATAAGGACAATGCGATTAAAAGCTTAGAAAAATACAAAAGCCTCGTTGAAGATGTGAGCATCAAAACCGAGGTTCAGGATTATATCAATAAATTAAAAAACTCTTAAAAACAACAGGTTATGCCAAGCGGAAAAAAAAGAAAAAGACATAAAATGGCTACTCACAAACGTAAAAAACGTTTGAGAAAAAACAGACATAAGAAAAAATAATCGACTGAAAAGTTGATTGTTTTTTACATGAATTTATATTAAAAGCAGTGTCCGGAAATTCCGGATACCGTTTTTAATATATAATTATGTTTGTATATCTTCTCGGGTTCAACCCGGGATTTTAGCTCTATTTACAAAACATTTTTAAACACAGGCTTTGCTTGAGGCAAGGCACTGTGTTCTTGTATTTATTAAAAAACAAAGATTATCATTTTCATTACAGGAAAATAATCAGTGTTAATTGTTGGTTCTCTCCCGGGATTTTGTCAAAGGCCCCGGAAAAAATTCGGGTAACCGGATCTTCACAGCAGTTTACATGATTACTCTTAAATTATTTTCCGGGCTGTGGTAATCACTAAAATTTAACAAAGTGAATAACGAACTGATTATTGATGTTACACCATCAGAAGTTGTTATTGCACTTTTAAACGATAAACGTTTAGTTGAACTTAATCGCGAAAAAAGCAATAATAATTTTTCTGTAGGCGATATTTATCTTGGGCGCGTAAAAAAAGTAATGCCCGGATTAAATGCAGCCTTTGTGGATGTAGGATACGAAAAAGATGCGTTTCTGCACTACCTTGATTTAGGCCCGCAGGCGGCATCGCTCAATAAGTACACCAAGCTTGTACAAACGGGTAAACAAACAACTTCCAACTTAATGTATTTTAAGATGGAAGATGATATTCAAAAAGACGGTAAGATCGGGAATGTGCTCAATTCCAACCAGCAGATCCTGATCCAGATCGCGAAAGAGCCTATTTCTACAAAAGGCCCGCGCATTACCACCGAAATCTCTTTAGCCGGACGCTATTTAGTGCTGATCCCTTTCGCAGATAAAGTTTCTGTTTCTCAAAAAATAAAAACCACGGATGAGAAAAATCGTTTAAAACGATTGATCCAAAGCATTAAACCGAAAAATTTTGGTGTGATCATCCGTACTGTTGCTGAAGGAAAAAGCGTAGCAGATCTGGATGCAGACCTGAACGACCTGGTAAAAAAATGGGAAAAGTGTTACGAGAATTTAAAAACCGCTCAGCCTCCATTTAAAGTATTGGGCGAGATCGACCGTACATCCGCTATCCTACGCGATTTGCTGAATGCCAGCTTCAACAGCATTCACATCAATGACCAGGCTTTGTTCGAAGAAACAAGAACTTACCTGCAAACAATTGCTCCGGATAAAGAAAAAATCCTGAAATTATACAAAGGCCCCGTTCCTATTTTTGATCATTTTGGTGTTGACCGCCAGATCAAAGGATTGTTTGGAAAAACGGTGACGATGCGTAGCGGAGGTTATTTAATTGTGGAACACACGGAAGCCCTGCACGTAATTGACGTGAACAGCGGAAACCGTGCAAAATCCGACAATAACCAGGAAACCAATGCACTGGAAGTGAACCTGGAAGCAGCTGTAGAAGTTGCACGCCAATTGCGCCTGCGCGATATGGGTGGAATTATTGTAGTGGATTTTATTGATTTGCACTCGGCGGATAACCGCAAGCTTTTATTCGACAGGATAAAAGAGGAAATGTCGAAAGACCGGGCGAAACACAATATTTTACCTCCAAGTAAATTTGGACTGATCCAGATCACCCGCCAGCGTGTACGCCCGGAGATGAACGTAGTGACCGTTGAAAAATGTCCTACCTGTGGTGGAAGCGGCGAGATCCAGGCAAGTATCTTATTGATGGACCAGATCGAAAATAATTTGCGTTACATTTTAAAAGATCAAAACGAAAAGGATATTACACTTTGCGTGCATCCTTACCTGGAAGCATACATTACCAAAGGCTTTTTCTGGAGCTCGCTGAAAAGCAAATGGGCGAAAAAATACGGCAGCAAATTTAAAGTACGCGCTGTTTCTTCTTACACATTTATGGAATACCGTTTCATTAATAAGAATGAAGATGAAATAAAAATTTAATTTTATAATTAAATACATTGGAATGCCCCGGGGAACCGGGGCATTTTTGTTTCTACTTATCAGATGCCGGGTGTTAGATATTATACCCGTTTGTAAAATCATTGAGAGGAACGAAGCTATCTCACACCATCTCTATGGATTAGGCATTGTAACACATTGTATAATATCCAATATCTAAAAATCCGATATCCTTTTGAGATTGTTCCGGTAAAAGCCATGCAATAATTATAGCTGATTTTTTGTATCTTAGTTTATAATTTACTCCTTGCACTCAACATACGATCATGAAAAAAATATACATTCTTGCAGTGCTACTGTTTATAATTGTTAACACATTCGCGCAAACGGCCCCAAATACAGCTTTCGCACACAGGGCATTTCCGCAGGAAACCATTAATGCCGAACTTAAAAAAGCAGCTGAGCATGTATCCGCAGCTACTGCTCCGGTTGCAACTGCCGTTAAGCCGGATGGAAAAAGCAATTCCGGCCAGGCAATCCATAAAATGGACGAGGTAAAAAAAATGAACTGGACCCGTTACAAACATCCGGGTACAAGCCGCTCACTGGATACAGTGTACGTTGGCACTGTGCCGCACGATACGCTGCTGATCACTGGAACGTATAATCATACGGGGCCAATCTTTGTTTTTAATGACGGTGTATTGATCTTCTATAACGCAACGGCAACCAATTATGGCGATGTGTATGTGTTTGAGCATGGGCGGTTGCTGGGGCTTAATTCCTCACTAACTTTTCCGCAAGCTTATTTTTACCAGCGCTCACTGATTGTGGTACAAAACGGATTGGCGTATTTTAATAATTGCTCCTTCAATTACAGCGGTGTACAGCACAGCTTAGTAGTGGGCGATTCGGGTGTGGTGGGAATGGAAAGCGTGCACCAGGCCGACTGGACCACCGCCGGTTTATACGGACATGCGACGATCCAGATCCATGGTTTGAACCTTGGCGGCGAATACATCCTGGATGACAGCAGCACCTCCGCATTCAGCAATGTGGATACGCTTTTATTGTGGCACCAATTGCCGAATACGGCCGTGATCAATTATGCATTTCCGCAAGGCGATACAGTGATGAACTATGCATTTAACAATACTGTTTCCGGTGTGAGTGGCGTTCAATACAACGTAAGTGTGGATAGCTGTCATACGGTTTGGTGGGCGATGATGCCGGTGAACGGCTCAAATGTTACCATTTCCAATTCCAACATCCGCGCCATCGGTACATGGTTCCAGCATGGCGATACAACCACCGCCAACGGTATTTTTGATAACACTTTTTATCCGAATGTGGTGATCCCGCTGCCCGACCGGAATTTACACCTGCTCAACAGCTTTGTACAAACCTGGAACTTGTATGTATTTGATTCATCGCAGCTGAACATAACAAATTGTACGGTGGGAGAAGTGGGTACAGAACAAAAAGCCAGCATTTATTCGCAGCAGTTTTTACTGGACGGTTCGGGTGGTTATTTTTGGGCAACGGATACAAGCGTGATCTTTGGCTCGGGTGTAACGATATACTCGACAGCACGAAGTGAACGAACCGGTATTTTTGTTTTGTCGTACAGCAATTTACCGTTCAGCCCCGTTTCTTCCATTGGAACCAGTTTAATGGTTTCGGTGCAAAACACGCAACCGGCTGATCCTGTGCCATTTGACGGCAGCATCATGTGGCTGGAAAATATTGAATCGCCAGCAACAACGCATGCCGACTCGATTGTACCGGTACACGGTTCTGCCTGGATCGACCAGGGGCCTGCGGGAAGCTGGATGGATTATGGCAGTTACAGTTTATACTACCAGCTGCAGGGCAATCCGGCATGGACCGCAATTGTAACCGATTCCACCACGGAGATCCGGCACAACGTACTTGGGATGTGGAATACAACCGGGCTTGCTGCAGGAAATTACAATTTACGTTTGCTTGTAAAAAATGATTTAACCGACAGTGTGGAAGATATAAAAGCGATAACTGTTTTGCCTGGTGTAAGCACAGGATTGGCAAATGCGGACATCCTGCCTGTGAGCATTTACCCAAATCCCGCTTCGGACCAGCTGATGGTGTGCGTTCCTGCAGCTACTGCAAAAACAGAGATCCGGATTTACAATTTGCTTGGTGAAAACAAAATATCGGAAACAATGAAAAGCATGAAATCTACTGTAGATGTGGCCAATCTTACAGCCGGCGTTTACACGATCGAAGTAAAATGTGGAAACAAAATAAGCCGTCAAAAATTCGTGAAACAATAAGTGTGTAAATTTTCCACAGAAAATAATTCTCCTGTGTTTAAACCACTGCTCTTTTCCGTTGTCCTAATAAGCGGATAAAGACAAAATGAACATGTTCTTCTATGAAACAGGACAATACTTCTATTTCATTTTTCAATGCGTGTCTCATATATGATCTTTATTAAATTTTATTTGTAAAATTTATTTTGAGATCTTTCTATGACGGTTATTTCACATTCAAAAAAATTAATTTTTATTCATAATTACAAGGTTGCAGGCACCAGTATTGAGCATGCGCTGCGTCGTTATGACAATAAAACATTCTGGAGATCGGGCCTGAAAGATCAGTTCGCTTTTCTTAGCAATGCTTATCCCCCGGTTTATTCTTCTGAATTTTCGCCGCACATTACAGCTGTTGATCTGAAAAAAAATCTACCGGATGAATTGTTCAGCAGCTATTTTAAATTTGGTTTTGTACGCGATCCCTGGGATTGGCAGGTTTCCATGTATTCTTATATTTTGAAAACAAAAGAGCACCATCAGCATGAGCTGTTGAAACGCATGGAAAATTTTGATGAATTTATTGAATGGCGGATCAACGAAGATTTTCATTTGCAGAAAGAATTTTTTTATGATGAAAATGGCAATTGCCTCATGGATTATATCGGAAAATTTGAAGCACTTGGCTCCAGTATGAAAAAATTATTTGACATGTTCCGCCTTGATGCCGATCTGCTGCATTTGAACCAAAGCCGGGAAAACAATAATTATCTTCATTTTTACAGTCAGCGCTCCCTTGATATGGTTGCCGAAGCTTACAAGGATGATCTGCTTGCATTCGATTATTGCAAACCGAAGCTAACCGGCAAAAAAGAGCCGGAATATGTGCACATCCGGGCTAATTTTCGTTAAAATTCCCAAACCGAAACTTTCCTTATCTTTACGTAAAATTATTTATAATATGTATGAAAAAACTTCTACTCCTTTGTAGTTTCTGTTTTGCTTTTATAGCAACAAAAGCACAAAATACCCTGAACTGCGGTAATTTTTGCATCTTGGGCATCACTGTTGATTCCACCACACATGAGATGAGCGTGACCATTTACAACGGTGATACAATGCAGGTGAATTACCCGGTAGTACAAGTGGTGAATGCTGCCGGTGATACGGTTGGAAATATTAACGGACAATTTTATTTGTTTGCACAATTATCAGGAGATACGGTTGTACATGTCATTCCAACAACGATCAACAGCGCAGCAGGCTTTACCGGCCTGGTTTACCTGAGCAACAGCGGCGATTCAACAGCTTGCATGTTCTCGTACCCGATGACCTGCAGCGTAGGCATTCATGAGCTTTATGCAACAAACCGCATCAATGTTTATCCAAACCCGGCAACGGATAATATTACCGTGGATATTGAAAAATTAAATAATAAAGAAGCCGTAATCACAATCTATGACATGACCGGAAATATTGTCCGTTCCTATACAACAGCCAGCAACCAATTAGTGATCAACCGCGAAGGATTAAAAAGTGGAATGTATTTTATAAGTGTAATAGCGGATAACAAACGATATACGAACAAGCTCATCATTCAGTAATTTATTTTTGAAAACAGGAAGGCTCAACAATGTTGAGCCTTTTTTATTTGCCTTTTTTAAGAAATAGCATTTCCAAAACCTTATAAATTCAAAAAACAAGTTGGTATCCGGAGAATTTTTGTTTTAAATTAGCTATAACCAAAATTATCCTCATGAAAAAGCTATACGTATTATTTGTAATCTTCACTTTTGCGACATCTGTTTTTTCACAACCGGCAAGCTGGAACCCTCGTGGAATTGGCGGAGGAGGCGCCCTGTTTTCACCGAGCATTAATCCGGGTAACGGAAACGAATATTACATTTCCTGTGATATGAGTGAGCTTTTTCACAGTGCGGATTTTGGCCAAACATACTCACAGGTAAATTTTCAGCAATTTACGGGGGGGCATAACTCCAAAGTATGCTTCACCGCTACCCCTCATCTGCTCTATTCGATCAGTTACATCAATGATGTGGGAACACCTGTAAAAAGCACTGATAATGGCTTTAACTGGACACCGCTCAGCGGTAATCCGGATGCAAGTGAAGATGTTGTTACGATCGATGTGGATTATAACAATCCGAGCCGTATTATTATTTCCACGTACGGGGCCATTTATTTTTCGGGCAACAGCGGCGTTACTTTTACCCAATTTCATACTGCCATAGATGGTGGTGCCGGAAATGTGGTGGGCGGCGTTTTGTTTGACTCCAACAACATTTATGTGGGTACAAATGATGGTGTGCTTGTTTCCACCAATTTTGGTACCACCTGGGCAACAGCTCCGTTAACAGGGATTCCATCTTCCGACAGGATCTGGAGCTTTACGGCTGCAAAAGTGAGCGGCGTGGTTCGTTTTTATTGCCTCACAGGCGATGTTGGCGATATTTATGTGGGTTTGCAAGGTTCGGATTATTACGGTTTTTGTACAGGAATTTATTCCTGCGATTATTCCTCTTCTACAACATGGGCATTAAAAACAACCGGGATTAATTTAAGCTCCGACTTCCCAATGTTTATCGACATGGCTCAAAACGACCTGAATACAGTATATATAGCGGGCAGCAATGATAATTCGGAGCCGATCATTATGAAAACCACCAATGCGGGCGGCATGTGGAACCATACATTTTTAACGACATCCAATCAAAATATTATTACCGGCTGGAGCGGCCAGGGCGGTGATCGCGGCTGGAGCTATGGCGAGTGCCCGTTTGGATTTGATGTATCCGCAACCAATTCGCAGGAAGTTATTTTCGGTGATTTTGGATTTTGTCATAAAACAATTGACGGCGGCACTACCTGGCAGCAAGCCTACGTAAATACAAGCGGCCAGCATCCGGCAAATGCAGCTACGCCACTCAATCAAAACTATACCAGTATCGGGCTGGAGAACACTACCTGCTGGCAGATTAACTGGTCGGATGCAAATAACATGTGGGCCTGCTATTCCGACATTCGCGGGATCCGCAGCAGCGATGCCGGGAATAGCTGGTCCTATAATTATACAGGAACAACGGCCAACTCCAGCTACAGGGTTGCGAAAAGTGCAAGCGGAAGGTTATACATGGGCACTTCCAATATACACGATATGTACCAAAGCACGCGCCTGCAGGATGCACAACTGGATGCAGCAGATGCAAACGGTAAGTTACTTTATTCGGATGACAACGGCGCAACCTGGCTGAATATGCACGCATTCGGGCATCCGGTTTTTTGGGTGGCACTTGATCCTTCCAATACTAATCGCGGGTATGCAAGCGTGATCGACTATGCAGGCGGTGTTGGCGGTGTTTATCGTTGTAATAATTTATCTGCGCTGGGAAGCTCCACCTGGACACAGCTGCCCGCTCCACCCCGTACGGAGGGACATCCGGCAAGTCTCGTGGTATTAAATGATGGAAAATTGGTTGCAACGTATTCAGGCAGGCGCAATGGAAGTGGCGTTTTCACTGCCAGTTCCGGCATTTTTATCTATGATCCTGTAGCCAATTCCTGGGTTGATGTTTCAGATGCAGGAATGCATTACTGGACAAAAGATGTGGTGATCGATCCGAACGACGCGACACAAAACACCTGGTATGCATGCGTTTTTAGCGGTTGGGGCGGCGCGCCGAATGGCCTGGGCGGTTTGTATAAAACAACGGACAGAGGAGTAAGCTGGAGCAAATTGACAGGGACTTCACTCGACCGGGTGACTTCCTGCACCTTCAATCCATCCAATGCCAATGAATTGTATATCACAACAGAAACGCAGGGTTTGTGGAGAAGCGCGAACATTAATGCTACCACTCCAACAATTTATCTTGTGGGAAATTACCCATTCCGGCAACCGGAGCGTGTGTTTTTTAATCCCTACAATCCCAGCGAAATGTGGGTGACGAGCTTTGGCAATGGTATGAAAATGGGAACGCTGCTAACTACCGGCGAAGTGGAATTTGCAAATGATATTGTTTTTGAAATGTACCCAAACCCGGCTACAGATGTGTTAACGATCAGTACAGACGCAAAAAATCCGGTTGTGGAAATTTATAATGTGCTGGGCGAAAAAGTTGTTGGCTATCAATTAGCAACAAATAAAAATGAGATCTCCATTGCTGATTTGCATAGCGGAATTTATTTTGTAACGCTTGTAGCGGATGGAAAGAGCGTGACAAGGAAGCTGGTGAAAAATTAGTTCAAGGTATATTGCGTGGCTCTTTTGGACGTTTTTACCATGAAGACAAAAGAACAACTTACGGAAACAAAACGCCGTTGCATTCCATGCAATTCACTGTAGGGATCACCGAGCTGTATTTGTTGTTAATGGCTTTAATAAATTCGTTCGCAATAAGCGCATATCCTTTTTGATTGGGATGATACCCATCGAGGCTGATAAAACCACCGGTAACAAATTCGGCATTAAAATCCGCACCGTCCCAGATAATACCGGTTTTAACGCTTGCCATAAACGAATGCATATCTACCAGCGCTAAATTATATTGCGCCGCTTTCTGCGCGATCACCGAATTATAGCTGCTGATGGCGGCATCGATGGAATAAACTTCTCCGCTATCCAATACATAACGGTTGTTGATGGTGTTCACCAATAACCCGTACTGCTGGCATTTCATAGAATCTACAGGAGTGGACAACGTAATGTACTCGCCATTGTGCAACTGGCGGAAACCACCGTTTGCATTCACATCGTCGATCACAAAACCATTACGGCCGGCATGAAAATTAATTTGCGTTAAACCGGCAGGCTGGTATACATTGTTCAGGTCATCGGCTTGTGACTGAGTGATATCGGCATTATCCCATGCCACCAATGTGTAATAAGGAAAATCGCGGAAATCAGGAATGTTAGCGATCACGCCTTTTGCACCATTTGCAGTAAGCCCCTGCAGCAACGAATCAAGATACATCGAGAATACAGCGGAAGAAGGGATCGGCGCACTTGTACCACCGCTGGCTGCGAAATTATAAATATCTTCCATCCCAACCCATGCTGTAAAAAAAGTAGCATTTTGTTCTTTCGCATCCGAGTACATGGTGGATGTTCCGGGTGTGCTGGCAATACGGTTATAGAATGGATTCTTTTGCGCCGCAACGGAAGAAAGATCGCCAAAAGCGGGGTTAAAATAATCGGCAATGTTTGCGTACGGCACTGCAAAATTTTGAATGCTGTTTCCCGCTAATCCTGTTAAATAAGGTATTGCAGCGGATACAGAAACTGTATTGCGTAACGGGAATAAAGAAGAAACACCCTGACAATCGGTCTTGAAACCCAAATGGCTGGCAGTTATGTAAAGGCTTTCCCATGTTTTATCATTCAATCCCAATCCTTTGTCGTCAGCCATCATTACCTGGTTGAATGCGGTACCGCCCACCATTTTAAATTGTTCGGAAAGCAAGGCAGGGATACAATATTTTTGTCCCTTGTTATACAATGCACCATCCTGGTAACCGGTCATAAAATCGCCGCCGATGGCAATTGTTTTTGTAAAATTAGCATTACCGGCTTTGGGTTTTGGAACATCCAGCTCGGGTGTGCAGGACGAAATTAAAAATGTGGAAAGAAGAGATACAAACAAGGTAGTTTTTGTTGTCATTATTTTCATTTTCAATTTACATTTTTATAATTCGTTACTATTTTAATAAAACATCCCTAAGCCCTTCAAGAGGGAATTTGACACCGCAAGAATTCCACATAAGCGATTTTATTAAATCCCCAGCACCCACAGATCCGTAGTCGTCCGGAGCTTATTGTCCGTAACTAAGCTATAGCTAAATTCACAGCTTCCACAGCAGTTATTTCCGGCACCGAGCGCTTGATGGTTTCTTCAATCCCCGCTTTCAGTGTCATCATGCTCATCGAGCACGATTTACAGGCACCCTGCAATTCCAGCTTTACAACGTTTTCGTCTGTAATTTCCACCAGTGAAACATTACCACCATCGGCTTGTAAATACGGCCTGATCTGTTCTAATGCTTCTTCAACTCTTTTTACTAAATCATTCATGTTGATGTTCTGTTATTTCTGAAATTTATCTAATTCGGAACTAATTCCGCCTGTTTTCTTTTTGCATTTACGATCGATACCTGCTGTGCTACATTGCTTGCCATTTCCATGAAAGCCAATGCCTGCGGCGTATGGTCCTGCATTACAGCCGGGCGGCCGGCATCTCCTGCTTCACAAATGCTTTGCACCAATGGAATTTCTCCCAGCAATGGCACACCCAGCTTTTCCGCCAGCATTTTTGCTCCATCTTTACCAAAGATATAATATTTATTTTCCGGGAGCTCTGCCGGTGTAAAATAAGCCATGTTTTCGACAATGCCCAGTACCGGTACATTAATGGACGGGATCTGGAACATGCCCACACCTTTTTGTGCATCGGCAAGCGCCACATTTTGCGGTGTGCTTACAATCACTACACCGTTCAATGGAATAGCGCCTACCAGTGATAAATGAATATCACCAGTTCCAGGAGGAAGGTCGATGATCATGTAATCCAGTTCGCCCCAATCGGCATCCGAAAACATTTGTGTAAGCGCTTTTACAGCCATTGGCCCTCGCCATACAATAGCTTGTGATGTATCGGCAAAAAAACCGATCGATAATAATTTTACGCCATAACTTTCTACGGGAACAATTTTATTTACGCCGTCAATCACTTTGATCATCGGCTTTTCGTGCACCACGTCAAACATAATGGTTTGCGACGGCCCGTAAATATCGGCATCTACCAAACCAACGGATGCGCCTTGTTTTGCAAGCGCTACAGCAAGATTGGAAGCAACTGTTGATTTTCCAACACCGCCTTTTCCCGATGCTACGGCAATAATATTTTTTACTTTCGGCAGCATCGGTCCGGATTTTTTTCCTCCGGTTACATCTGCTGTCATGTGTACTTTTACGATCGCTTCCTTATCTACAAAATGCAATACTGCATTTACGCAGGCTTTGTGGATCATTTCTTTCATGGGGCAAGCGGGAGTGGTAAGTACAACGGTAAAATTTACGTTTTTGCCGTTTACTTCCAGGTCTTTTATCATGCCTAATGTGACCAAATCTTTTTTCAGATCCGGATCATCTACATTTTTTAATGCTTCTAATACTTGTTCTTTGGTGATGCTCATTTTTCTTCTCTCCTACCCTTTATTATTTTAATTTTTTGGTAGTGTAAATATACGAAAAATTGTGATCGGAAAAGAGGAGAATTTCTTACGGACTTTTTGTGCATGATTTCTCGCAGAGCTGCGGAGAACAAGGATGTGTGCCGGATGAATTTCCCAGCAAAAGGTACAAAAGCCGGATGCTTTTTGGGTATTATTTCCCGATGAAAGATAATTATAAAGCAGGATGCGGTAATGTATCGCTTAAGGTTGTTGTCATTTCCTGCACCCAGTTCAGCAATTTTGTTTTTTGTTCATCGGTAAGTGTGGCATCGGTGTGGATCCAGGTATAGGACCCCATTGGCATTTTATCTTCGGTAACCTGTTTTTTTATTTCCTTTAGCTTGTGCAGTTTGCGCTTTAGCGTATAGGTCTTAAATTCGGAAAAATTCAGCTCCCGCTTTCCTTCATTCACATGATGGTTGAGCCACCAGCCAACTGGCTGAATGTGCGTATACCAGGGGTAATCGGTATGATTGGAATGACAATCGTAACAAGCTGTTTTTAAGATATCAGAAACTTCTGCGGAAGCTGCAATGCTATTTTCCCCTTCTGCAGTGCCTGAATTTTCGGTTGGTTGAAACAACTGTATAAAAATAAATACAGCGATCAGTGCATAGATCATTTTTTTCTTTTTGCTCATGCTATTCTTTTTTATCAAGGTCGAAACGGATGCGGTACGCGATACCCACATTAAACAAAGCATAGCTTTTCATTGGCGTGTACACAGGATTTACATCCGTAGCATTTTTTGTGTTATACGTGTACTGCAATGGGTTTTTCCCCAACGTGTAGCCTGCTTCCGCGAATAATAAAATTTTTTTGTATACAAACCAGTTCACAAATACTTTTAATTCCTCTTCATTATAACGCACATAATCGTAGTTATTTGCTTCGGATAAACGGAATGACCGTGTAAATGATTTAAAGTTTAATCCTGTGTAAAATTTATTTTTCACGATCGCATATTCCACCGAATAATTGGACGGGATCACACCATATAAATAAAGGCGATCGTTCACTTTCCAGTCGAGCCCCACCAAAGGAATAAAAAAATTGCCAAAGGCTTCACGATTGTAATACAATCCCAGCTTGAATTTTAAATTATCATTGCGCACATACTGCTGCAGAAAAATGCCGCCCAACTGGTAATCCTTATCGTTGATCTTAGTTCTGAAATCACTTGCAATTTTCGGGATACCGATCAGGATGGTTTCCCATTTTTTATTTTTTGTCACAAACTTAAATCCCAATGGAAGCGAGATCGAAGAAAGCCGGTAAGAATAGGATGAATCGTGAGAGGTAGTTGAATTCATGGTTTCCGTATTTAAACGGACCAACAACGTATTACCGTTCTTAAATACTTTTGGTAAAAAAAAGTTCAGGAAATAATCGTTGGTTTTATTTTTTTTCTGCAGCGAATTTTGTTCTGATTTATAAGGCGATGAAAAAGTCTGGTAGCTGGCACTTAGCACATCCGCAAAGGGTTGCGCAATGATCTTAGTTATAAAAAAAAGAAAAAGAATAAATAGTACTAAGTGTTTTTTCATATATTTTTTACGGTAGTTTACAGTTCGTGGGTTCGGGTTGTGTTACCCGTGCTTACCACAGATATCAGCAGTATACACAGAACTGTAAGCTCTAAACTTATTTATTGCAATTTAACCGCGCTTCCTCTTTCAGGCGTCTTGTGAAACTTGATCCCGATCATAATTTCGTGCGTTCCCGTGCTGTATTTTTTAATGGCCGTGGTTGTAAAATCATATGAATATGCAAACGTAATGTTTTCCTGCAGCGTGTAGCCAATCATTGCCGACATTGCATCAAGGTAGCGAAAAGCGCCGCCCAGCCACAATTTATCTTTGTAAATGGCACGTAACCCAATATCAAATTGTACCGGTGCCGGACTCACAAATTTCACGCAAGTGGAGGGCTCCAGCTTGAAATCATTGCCCAGATAAAACTGGTAACCAGCCGTTACATAATAATGCGTTGCTAATCTGCTCAGGCCTGTGTTTGTATAATCATAAAATTTAATGCGGTTTTGTGTCACTTGCGGAACGCTTGCACCAACATACCATTTGTGATCCGTAGAATATGCATAAACGCCTGCGCCAAAATCCGGGATCAATACCGATTCCACACCACTGCTGATCACATTATCATGCGGATCATGCAGCGTTATTTTAGAGCCATCCACCATAAACTGTAAAATGCCTCCCGAAAGCCCTAATGATAAACGTACTTTTTGTGATAATTTTAAATGGTAAGCATACGATAAATACAAACCTGTACGCCTTGTTGGCCCAACAATATCCGTAAACAGCAAACCACCCAATCCCACGTTCTGATTTTTTGTAGGCCCGTTCACACTTAGCATATACGTGCGCGGCGCATCCGTGATCCCAATCCACTGGTAACGGTTATTCGACATTGCCTCAAAGTACGGACGCGTACCGCCAATCGCCGGGTTCATCGGATAATCATTCAGCATGTAATTGCTGTAAAGCGGCAATTGCTGCGCCTGGAGATCTGCTACAGCTGCAATGAATAAGAGTATCGCTATTATTTTTTTCACTTTGTATTTTTTTAAAATTCTTTTTTTACACACATTTTATCTTCTGATCTGCAACATAAAATGTTAGCGCAATATTGTGATCGGGCCTGTGTAAGCATCCGGGAACAAAGGATCTCCAAGATCGATGATGTAATAATAAGTTCCAACAGGCAGGTCTTTTCCTTTGTAAACTCCTTTCCAGTGCTCTTTGTATCCCGGCGACTGGAACAGCAATTCGCCCCAGCGGTTATAAACCTCAACCGTACAGTTCGGGAACATTTCTATTCCATCGATCAGCCATTCATCATTGTCACCGTCATTATTTGGAGAAATTCCATCCGGGATCTTGATCGTAGGCAATACCGTTACCAGTACCGAATCGGAAGCAATACAGCCTTGCGCCGATGTTACCGTTACCGTATAAATGGTTGTTGTAACTGGCGTTGCAATCGGGTTGAACGCGGTTGCATTGTCAAGCCCGGGTAATGGCGCCCATAGCACAGTTGCTCCTGCAGCTGTGGTTGTAGGACTTCCACCGATCGGTGTGCTTTGTGCGATCACGATCGATACGTCCGGGCCTGCATTTGCTGTTGGCAATGCATTAGAGGTAACAGTAATCGTATCGTTATCCGAACAACCAGTTCCATTGTCCACCATTACATAATAATCTGTAATGCCAATTGGCGGAGCTACCGAAACAGTAACCGTATTTCCAACGCTGGTGTTTGCCGGCATTTCAAACCATTGATAATTTATACCGTTTACACTTCCGGATGCATTCAGCACAATCGAACCGTTCTGGCAAAAGCTGCTATCATTGCCTGCAGAAGCTATCACCGACTGGCTTGGCGTAAGCACCGTTGTATCCGCAACAATACAACCGTTTCCGTCGGTTACATTCACCATGTATGTTCCTCCCAAAATTCCGGCCAGGTCCTGCGTAGTAGCCGTTGATCCACCGCTCCACTGATAGGTATAAGTAGAAGTTCCGCCTGTTACCGTTACATCGATTGAACCATTGGCGATCGTATTACAGCTTGGGTTAACAGATGTGTTGCTGATCGTTAATGCTGTGGTTTGCGAAAGCACGGTAGATTGTGTTGCACTGCAACCATTAGCATCTGTAACAGTTACCGTATAAGTATTTGCTGCCAGGCCGGATGCCGTTGATCCGCTTCCACCGGATGGCGCCCATGCATAAGAGTATGATAATGTTCCACCCGAAGGAATCACAGTGATTGTACCCGACGCATCTCCATTACACAATGGATTGGTGGCGCTCGTCAAGCTAAACCCGATAGCTGTTGGCTGGGTTAATGACACTGTTCCCACTGCCACACATCCGTTAGCTCCAGTTACTTCAACCGCATAACTTCCGGCACACAATGCAGTTGCAGCCGGTGTGGTTTGTAATCCCACATCGTTCCAGGAATAAGCATACGGCGCTGTGCCGCCCGAAGCAACCACAGTTGCCGTTCCGTTGCAGGAACCGTTACAGCCAATGTTGGTAGATGTAAGAGAAAGCGAAGGCGCATTGAAGTTGCTCAATGGGATCATCACATTTACCACGCAACCGTTTGCATCGGTGATCTGTACAGAATAAATCCCTGCACATAAATTTGTTAATGTCAGTGCCGTAGAACCCGTATTCCACAATATAGTATACGGTGCGGTGCCGCCCGATGGTGCAATCGTAATTGTTCCGTCGCACACACCACAGCTTGCAGCGGTAATCATTTGGTTAGCAAGGATCGGAACAGGTTGTGTAATGGTAACAGAATCCAGGCGCGAACAGCCGCTGGAATCGGTCACCTCCACAAAATAAACACCCGCTGATAAACCGCTCAATGTTGCTGTGGTTTGCCCACCTGCAATCCATAAATATGTATAAGGAGGCGTACCGCCACTTGGCGTTACGCTTGTTACAGCGCCGTTTGAGCTACCGTTACAGGTAACGTTTGTAGATGTGATCGCAATACTGCCGGGCCCGCTTGTGTTGCTTACCGGAACAGCTACACTGTTTACACAACCAGCTGCATCAGTAATATTTACAGTGTATAAGCCCGAGCACAAATTAACAGCGGTTGCTGTGGTTTGTCCATTACTCCACAGATAATTATACGGGGCAGTACCGCCGCTTGGTGTTAAAACAGCTGAACCGTTGCAGACACCGCAGGCAGCATCCGTGATCACAGGATTACCTGCTACCGCAGGCGTTGCCGTGATGGTGGTGTTCAGCGTTACAATACAACCATTCGCATCCCTGATCGTTACCGAATAATTTCCGGCACACAATGCTGTAGCTGTATCGTTTGTTTGTCCCGCCGGGTCGTTCCATTGAATGTTGTATGGAGCAGTCCCCGATGTGATCGTTACATGCGCTGTTCCGTTGCAAACACTTGAACAGGAAATATTCGCAGAGCTAATGGTCGCTGCCAGCGGCGCAGATTGCGTTACTGTAAACGAGTCGGTTTTTGTACATAAATGCGAATCAGTAATTACCACGGTATACGTACCCGGGCACAAGCCCGTAACGTTTGCAGTACCTTGTCCTGCAATTACTCCCGGTGTCCACACATAGGTGTACCCAGGCGTACCACCTGTTGTTGCCAGTGAAATCGCGCCGGTACACACATTGCTGCAAATAGCGCTGGTGATGCTGGCATTGGATAAGATGGGCGCCGGCTGGTTAATTGTAACCGGACTAAAATGGATACAGGTATTAGAATCTGTGACCTGTACAAAATAATTTCCTGCACATAAGCTTGTAGCAGTATCGTTTGCCGTTGGCGGCGGGCCATTGTTCCACAAAAAGCTGAATGGTGCTACGCCACCAATCGGAACTACCGATCCGGAACCGTTACAAAAACTGTTACACGATACATCCACCGTAGAAACTGTTTCTCCCGTTACACCACCCGAGTTGTTCATTGGGATGATAAACGTGGAATCACAACCGTTAGCATCCGTTACTGTAATGTTGTACAATCCGGCGCAAATATTTGTTCCGTTTGGTGTCCCCTGGCCGGTTACTGCCGGCGACCATAAATAGGTATAAGGCGCTTGCCCGGTGACCGGCGAAATGGTCATAGAACCATCGCAAACACCACAATTGGCCGGCGTGCTTCCGGATACAATACTCAGCTGTGGTGGATTTACAACCACCACCGTTTGTGTGTCTTTGCAATTTTTTGCGTCGGTTACCACCACCATATATGTTGCAGGACATAAGCCGCTTACAGTTGATGTGATTGCTGCTCCAGGCGACCATAAATAGGTATAGCCTGCAGTTCCGCCAACCGGTGTGGCTGTTACTGTTCCGTTACAGCTATTGGTACAGGTTGGACTGGTACTGGTCGGATTTGCATTCAATGTAGGCGGATCAATCAGTGTAATGTTTTGGTTGCGCGAACAACCCAGTGAATCGGTGATCGTAAGTATATAAGCGCCGGCACACAACGCAGTGGCGTTTGGCGTACCCTGCCCGGTAATTACTCCCGGCGACCAGTTATAGCTATAGGGTGCAGTTCCGCCTGTAGGCGCTGCAGTAGCAGTTCCGTTACAAGCCCCGTTACAGGTCGAATTTGTAGTTGTTACTGCCGGCACAATCGCTGCCGGCTGCGTGATCAATACCTGAGGCGGTGTGGATATACAACCATTGGCATCGGTCACCACCGGATTATAGCTTCCCGCACATAATCCGGAAGCAGTATCGTTGCTGATTGCTCCCGGCGACCAGGAATATCCGTAAGGTATTGTTCCGCCGTTTGCCGTAACAATGGCTATACCATCGCACACACCATTACAGGATGCATTGACCTGGCTGGTAGAAGCAAAAAGCGGTGTAGGTTCTGTGATGTTTACCGTATCCTTTGCTGTACAACCGTTACCATCAGTAAGTGTAACAATATACTGGTTCGGACAAAGATTTACAATGTTTGGTAATACAATGGCAGGTGGCTGATTGGTCCAGCTATAAGTATAACCCGAACCGGAACCACCCGAAGGTGTAGCCGTTGCTGTTCCATCGCAACTAAAAGCACAACGAACATTAGTGGATGCCAGTGTTACTGTTAACGTTGGCGGTGATGTGATCGTAATGGTCAATGTTGAATCACAACCGTTCGCATCTGTAACTATTACCGTATATAATCCTGCACACAAGCCCGAAATAGCAGGAGTAGTAGCGCCACCCGGCGACCATACATATGTATATCCCGGGGTACCGCCTGTTGTATTCATTGTAATGCTTCCATTGCAGGAACCACCACAGCTTTCGTTTACTATTACAGGGCTTGGTGAAATCAGTGTAGGATTTGTTACCGTAGCAGTATCCAACCTGATGCAACCCGCAACATCCGTCACCGTAATAGTATATGTGGTTGTTCCACACAGGGAAGTAACCGCATTTGTTCCGTCACCAGTTGGATTTCCAGGAGTCCAGTTGTATAAATAGCCGCCTGCCCCACCGGTTGCTGTTACAGTAGCCGTTCCGTTACATGCATTGTGACAGGTTACATTGGTATGTGCCATGGCCAGGTTAGGCCCGTTCACATTGTTCACAATGTAATTAAAAGTGAACGAACAGCTGGAACCATCCGTGATCACCAACGAATAAGCTCCCGGTAATAAGTTAGTAAGCGATGGTGTTCCTTGTCCGGTTAAGGCTCCCGGGCCCGACCATACATAGGTATATGAGCCAGAGCCACCGGTAGGCGCAACCGTAATGCTTCCGTCTGCAAGCAAACAATTGGCATCCACAATCGTTACGTTATCCAGCACTATGGATGGTTGAGTGATCGTCACCGTTGCCGTACCTGAACAACCGCTGGCATCCCTTACCGTAAAAGTATATGTTCCGGCACACAAGCCTGAAATTGCGGCTGTTGTCTGACCGCCAGGCATCCATAAATAAGTATAAGGGCCGTTTCCGCCGCTTGCTGTTCCGTTTGCCGTTCCGTTGCAGCTGCCGCCGCAGATAGCATTGGTATGTGTTGCCGATACATTCAGTACCGGCGGATTTGTAAATGTAACCACTGCAGTGTTCAAACATCCGTTTGCATCCACTACTGTAACTGTATAGCTGCCGGCACATAGCCCTGTTGCTGTCTGGCTGGTGGACACAGTTCCACTGGCATCCACCCATAAATAACTGTATGGCGCTAACCCGCCGCCGGCATTGGCTGTGGCAATTCCATCGCAGGCGCCTGCGCAGCTTAATGTAGTATTAGAAGTAGTGATCGTGATAGTAATCGTTTGCATGATTGTTACCGCACTGGACGCAGTGCAACCGTGTGAATCTGTTACGGTAACAGTATACGTTACATTTGGGCACAACCCAATGGCCGTAGGCGTAATCTGCCCGCCTGGCGCCCATGAATAGCTGTATGGAGGTGTACCACCCGCTGCCGTTACTGTTGCTGTTCCATTACAAACATTGCAGCTGGAAGTGGACCCGGTGATCGGTGCGCTCAAAACAACAGGCTGTGTAATGGTTACAGGCTGACTGCTGGTACAGCCGTTGCCATCGGTAGTTACAAGCGTGTAGCTACCGGCACATAAGGCAGTAATGGTTGGGGTCCCGTCTCCGGCAGGAGTTCCAGGTAACCAGTTGTATGTATATCCGCCCGAGCCGCCCGTTGCAGCTGATGTTGCAGATCCGTTACACAAACCGGCACAGGTTACATTGTTTCCCACAACAGGGTTTCCGAGCACCTGTGTTGGTGTATTAACGATCACTGTATTCGTAAGTGTACATCCGTTTGCATCTTTTACCGTTACCGTATATGTTCCGGCACATAATCCGGATATTGACGGAGTTATTTGTCCGCCCGGCGCCCATGAATAGGTATATCCCGGAGTTCCGCCACCGGCAATTACAGAAGCCGTTCCGTTACATAATCCAAAACAGGTCACATCCGTAGAGCTGGAAACAACCGTTAATGGCGTTGGTTGGCTGATGGTTATATTTGCCGTTGTCGGACAGCCATTCAAATCCGTTACATTTACAGTATAAACACCCGCACATAAAGAACTGATTGTATTGGTAAGATGCCCTGTAGCAGTAGCTGGTAGCCAGCTGAATGAAAAGGCAGCGGTACCACCTGTTACTGTTGCGGCAGCGGTAGCATTGCAATCGCCATTACAGGCTATGGTTGTGGAGTTAATGGTAACGTTCAGGGGATTTGGTTGCGTAATGGTAACCGTTGCCGTTTTAGTACAATTGTTTGCATCTTTTACTGTCACCGTATATGTTCCCGGGCACAACCCGCTAATGGTTGGTGTAGTAGCGCTTCCCGGTGCCCATAAATAACTGTAGCCCGGTGTTCCTCCCGAAGGATTTGCGGTTGCATTTCCGTTACAGGCGCCATTACAGGTCACATTCATTTTCGAGATCACCACATTTAGTATCGTTGGCTGTGTAACCGTTACTGTTTGAATTGTATCGCAGCCATGTGCATCCGTAACAAGTACGTTATATGTTCCTGTACAAAGACTGGTAATGGTGGGAGTGCCATCTCCCGGAGGATTTCCAGGCGTCCAGTTATAGGAATAAGGCGCGGTTCCACCTGATGGTGCAGCGGTGGCTGTTCCATTACAATCGCCAAAACACAATTCATTAATGCTGGTAGGGTTGGCCGTTAGCAAGGCCGGTTGTGTGATCACTACAATTCCGGTATCGCTGCAACCTTTGGTATCACCAACGGTAACTGTATAGGTTCCCGGACAAAGCCCTGAAACATTGGGAGTTCCATCTCCTATCGGATTCCCCGGCGTCCAGTTATAGTTATAGGCCGGTGTTCCGCCAGTTACAATCGCATGGGCCGTACCATCACATAAATTGAAACAGGAAATGTTCACTCCCGTTGCCGATGCCAGCAAAACTGCGGGCTGTGTAATAATAACCGAATCTACTTTCGAACAGCCGTTTGCATCGGTCAGCTGGATAATATACGTTCCTGCGGGAAGACCGCTAATGGTATTGGTAGTAGAGGGTGTTGTGAGCGAAGATGCATTGGACCATACATACGTGTACGGCGAAACCCCGCCTGAAACTGTTGCTGTAGCTGTCCCGGTGGAAGTGCCGCCGCAATTAACATTGGTATGCGAAACCGCTAAATTTAAAACAGGAGGTTGCGTAATATTTGTAGTAAACGTGGCAATACAGGAATGTGCATCTGTTACAGTACAGCTATAACTACCCGGACACAAGCCTGTAACGGAAGGTGTTCCGTCACCGGGAGGATTTCCGGGTGTCCAGTTATATGAATAGGGCGTAGTACCGCCTGTAGGTGTAACTGTTGCTGTTCCATCACAGTTGCCATTACAAACTACATTCGTAAATGATCCCGGAACAGCCAGTACAGCTGGCTGGGCTACCAGGATGGTAGTACTTCCGGTACACCCCCTCGAATCTATTACTGTTACAGTATATGTTCCTGCACATAAATTTAAAGCCGTATCGTTGGTTCCTGCACCACCGGTCCAGGAATAATTATAACCGCCAGGGCCTGGTGTACCACCGGTGGCATCAACTACTGAAGAACCATTGCACTGCCCGTTACAAAGCGGTTTGGTGGTTACGATCTCAAAATCGAATAATACACCCGGCTCAGTAATCTGGATAGAGCAAAAACAAAATAATCCTGAAACGTTATCAGTTACTTTTACCGTGTAAGTACCCGCCCCAAGCCCGGTAACATTGGGTGTACCCTGACCTGTACCCGGCGTGGGCGACCAGAAAAAGGTAAAGCTGCCGGATCCGCCTGTTACCGTAGCATTGGCTGTACCATTGGCAAAGCCGTTACAGATCACGTTTGTTCCCGTTAGCGAGATGGTAAAATTGGCACAAGCCGTCCCGGAAGGTGTACAACCCGAAGCGACTCCTGATACGGAACCGTAAATAAGCCCGCCACCATGGAAATGAAATGGATCCGGTGAATTTACAATGATGATACGGGAAGAAGCTGCAGAAAGCGTTAGATTGGAGGCATCGCTGCAATCCCACACGTTATTGATCAAAATCTCGGAAGAAGTAAGGTTAAGCGACCTGATTTGGGAAGAATTTCCACTAAAATTATTACAGATTATTTTTTTATCGTTCGTATTAAATGTTCCTTTTGCCAGGCTGATATCGGCTGCCGGGGCGTTTACATCATCGGCAAGCAGCCAGGAACCGGTACCGTTAAATACCCAGTTGCCAATCAGTGCAACACCCGCTGTACTAATCCGATTGCCGGAAGTGGCGGCAGAAAAAACAGTTTGTCCCTTAAACCCGTTTGATAGTAATGGAGATAAAGCATAAGAACCGTTTACGGTCAATGTCCTGGAGGGTGCGGAAGAAAAAATGGCGTGCTTATCAATCCCGCTCCAGCTAATGCTCCGACAGGTCCCATCGGCAGTAAGCATAACGGTTTGTTTATCATCGGAAAAGGAATGCTGGTCAAAAAAAACATCGTCGCTGCCGGCAGGAATTGCCGCTCCACCTGTTCCGCCGCTAACATGAGACCAATGAGATGCATCATTCCATGCTCCTGTACCTCCTACCCAGTAAAGGTTAGAAGCATCCAGGCAAAAATTAAACAAAAATAGCAAGCCAATGGTTACAAGTAAATTCTTTTTCAAAGCTATGTAGTGTTTAGGAGTGATTTATCCGCAATTCAATTAATACAAATATGCTATAAATACCCGATATATAAAAATTGAATTGAAAGGTTTTTAACAGAGTTTTGTTAGTTTACCTGGTAGATGCAAAAAAACAGCTTAAAGTTGCTTAAACAGGCTATTACATGAAAAATAAAATGTTGTAAAAGTGTAACCTTTTCAAAATATTGCCTCAGTGGTACAAACCGCATTCACGCCAGGCAGGAATGAATGATTACCCGCGATCAAAAGAACTGCTTTTTACAGATTGGGAATTCATAACCGGAAATAGTGGCACAACAGTTTTATAGCCTGCCGGAGATAGCAATTTAACAGCCTATCCAGGAAGTCGATTTTTTTATAAATGGGCAATAACTCATTACCGGCATAAGGAATTTAAAAAAGAGTGAAAAAAATAATCAGGAGCCTGTAACTAATTAAAAGAGCTGCGCGTCACATTCAAAAAACAAGAAAACTCTTAAAAACTATGAATACTAAAATTATCAAATCGAAAATGTACGGGTTGTTATTTTTAACAAGCATTTCCGTACTTGGTGTGAAAGCGCAACAGGTAAGAACCGTTGGTGACTTTACAGGAATTAAAGCAGGCGACTCTTTTGATATCGTTCTCTCACAAAGCGACGCCAACAGCGTAAAAGTGGATGCACCGGAAAATGTGCAGGCACAAATTAAAACAGAGGTAAAAGACGGGATCCTGACTGTTACCAGCGAAGGCAACATCAAAACCGACAAAACCATCATCATTACAATTAGTGTGAAAAACCTAACCAGCCTTGATGTTACAGGTGCTGCAGATATCAAATCCGGCAACCAGCTTACCTGTGATAAATTAGAGATCACTTCCACCGGTGCCGGCGATGTAAACCTGGACCTGAAAGCAAATGAAGTAAAAGCCCGGATCAGCGGCGCAGGCGATGTAACTTTAAAAGGAACCGCTCAAAGCCTGGATGCAGGCGTTTCCGGGGCCGGTGACCTGAAAGCATCGAACTTTGAAGCAGATAAAGTGAAAGTAAAAGCATCGGGTGCAGGAAGTGCAAAAGTATATGCAAAACAAAGCCTGGATGCAGAAGTTTCCGGCGCGGGTGATGTGATCTACAAAGGTAACCCGGTTGATCCTACTGTAAATATTTCCGGATCAGGATCGGTTCGCGAAAGCAAAAGCGGTAACGGTGAAGAAACAGCGAGAGACACTACAAAAATTAAACTGGGCGGAAAAAAATACATGATCATTGGCGATGATGACAACGACCAAAAAGCAGAAGTGCACAGTAAAAAAGATTCGATCCACAGCTATAATTCTGATTTTAAACACTGGAATGGCTTAGAGGTAGGTGTGAACGGTTTCATGGATTACAAAAACAGCTTGAATGCACCCGATAATGCTAAATTCCTGGAATTAAATTATGCTAAATCTTACCAGTTCGGAATTAACTTATTTGAAAAAGATTTTCATATCTATAAAAATTTCATCAACATTGTTACGGGCGTAGGATTTAATTTCGACCACTATGCATTTGACAACAATATTACCTTACGCCCTGACAGCGCTTACCTGACTGCAAGTAACGATTCAGTTAAGTACAAAAAAAACACACTGAATGTAAGTTATGTAAGAGCGCCGTTAATGCTGGAGATCAACACCAGCAAAAATCCAAAAAACAATTTTCACATTGCAGGCGGTGTTGAGTTTGAATACATGATCCACGCGGTATCCAAACAACGGTATGATGAAGATGACAATCATTACAAGATCAAAAGACGTGACAGCTTTAACCTGGATCCATTCAGCTATAGCGCCATTGCACGTGTTGGTTATAACAATGTAACAGTATATGCAACTTATGGCTTGAACCGACTGTTCAAAAAAGACGATGGCCCGCAAGTATACCCTGTAAGTGTCGGAATTTCATGGACACTGTAAATTTAAAATTGAAAGGTTATAAAGTTTAAAAGTTAAAGAAATTTAGTTTTGATTTAGTGCCCAGTTAATTATGAGAAATCCCACGACATACACGTTGTGGGATTTTTTTGTTTGTGGTAATAAATCGTTCTGATTAACAGATCCCGGGTCAAGCCCGGGAGGACAGTTCATTTAAGAGAAGCTAACAAAGAATAAACATACAGTACTCCACAGCATCCGCGTACAGCAAAACGTTGAACCTTGACCTTTAAACCTTTTTACAATGCTTTATTCAACTGAAATAACAACGGCTTACTTGGTGATGCATCATTTTCGAAGCTCGCGATCTGGATGTTGAGTAAATAGGTTCCGTCAAAAATGGTATTGGGTACATAGATCATTTCGGTGATGGTACGTGCGGTTTTAGTATTGTGGGGATATTGCCAGAATGCATGGTGCGCCAGCAGTTTCCCACCATCCACTTCCTTATCCACCGATGGCAGATCAATTAGCAAGTGATCAATTCCCAGCTGATCAATGTATTCGGCCGCTTCGTGATGCAGATAAGGCGGATTGGTGTTGGAATATTGCCTGTTGATTTTTGATATGTGATTATCAAGTGTACGGATCACAATTGCTTCGGGGCGTTTTCCATCCAGGCAATTTTCGATGTGCTGCTTTGTGATAATGTGATCGCCTTCCGGAGTTTCATCCGGCAAAATGGTGATCAGCTCTGCCATAAAAAAGAATTTTTTAAGCGTTTGATTAATGCTGTAATCTTCCTTGCTGATGTGTCCCACGCATTCGGTATGCGTACCATTGCCATGCGGATTAAACATGATATTTCTGAAATTAACAGAACCGCCCTGCTTTACATCGCCTACCCAGTCGCCCATGCGTACAGGCTCAATAGTTACCGGGTTGGAATACCATGCATTCACATTTTCTTTTCCTGTGCGCAACGGAATGGAAATATCGATTGGTTTATCAAGATCAAGATTATAGGAAGTTCCTTTGAATGTGATTTTTGTGACCATGCGTTTTGAGTGTTTTGTTTTTGTAAAACAGCGAGAAAATTTTATTCCACTTCGAATAAATCACTTGCAATTTTATCAGCGATTAATTTTCCTTTATCTGTTAAAAATAATTGATTCTCTTCAAATAAAAGATCATTTGAAGCAATATATTTTTGTGCTTCCTGCAAACAATATTTTGCAAATTGTTCTCCGTAATGAGTGCTGATCTGCTCTAGTGACGTGCCCCAAATAGTGCGCAGGGAAGTAAGCACATACTCGTTGTAACGCTGCGCTGTTGTTAATTTTTCCGATTCAAAATTAAGCTCATCTTTTTCCAGTGATTGGATGTACAAACCGTTATTGGACACATTCCACTGACGCGTGTTACCGTTGTAAGAGTGCGCAGACGGGCCCAATCCCAGGTATTTTTCTTTGAGCCAGTAATTGCTGTTATGGCGTGAATAAAAGCCTTCTTTACAAAAATTAGAAATTTCGTATTGAATAAAATCGTTGGCGCGCATGCCTTCCAGCATGATCTCGAATTGCTCTGCACTTTGCTGTTCGTCCACATTTTTTATTTTACCGGTTTTCACAGCATACGCTAAAGCCGTTTTGGGCTCTACCGTTAAGCAATATGCCGAAATGTGCTTTACATCCAGTGCAAAAGCGATCTGCAAATTATTGCGCCATTTATGTTCGGTTAAGGTCGGCATTCCGTAGATCAGGTCAATGGTAAGATTTTCAAATCCATTGTCCTGCGCAAATTTTACAGCATTTAATGCTTCCGCAGAATTGTGAGCGCGGTTCATTAATTTAAGATCATCATCATAAAAGCTCTGAATACCAATACTGAACCTATTTACAGGCGTACTTTTCAATTCTCTGATTTTTATTTCTGTAAGATCGTCGGGGTTTGCTTCGAGTGTGATCTCGGCATTTGCATCGATATTGAAATGCTTACTGAGTGTTTCAAAAATATCGAGCAGTTCTGCCTGCGTCAATAATGAAGGTGTTCCGCCCCCAAGGTAAATGGTAGAAATATTTTTTGTTTCTAAATAATCCCGCTGAAGCGCGATCTCTTTTTTGAGTGCTTTTAAAAATGCATCCTTGTTTTGAAGCGATGTGGAAAAATGAAAATCGCAGTAATTGCAAGCTTGTCTGCAAAATGGAATATGAATGTAAATGCCGGCCATTATTTATTCAGTACAATCCTGAACGTGGTTCCTTTGTCCTGTTCGGAGCTTTTTACAAATATTTTTCCGGAATGGTAATTTTCGATGATACGTTTTGTCAACGACAAACCAAGCCCCCAGCCTCTTTGTTTGGTGGTATAGCCAGGCTCGAATACGGTTTTGTATTTCGATTTTGGAATTCCTTTTCCGGTATCGGCGATATCAATATATACAAATTGTGTTTGATCGGAAATGAAAATTTTGATCTCACCGTTTCCGTTCATTGCATCCACGGCATTGCGGATGAGATTTTCGATCACCCATTCAAATAACGGCACGTTGAGCTGTGCGGTAATTTCAGCTGAATTGGCTTTTTCTACAGAAAAAATAACGTTTTTGGAAGTACGTAATTTCATATAATTGACTGCATCGTTCAGCACTTTTGTAACCTCCACATGGTCGAGCTTTGGCACCGATCCTATCTTGGAAAAGCGCTCTGTGATTGTTTCCAGGCGTTTTACATCCTTCTCGATCTCTCCTGCCGTTTCGGGGTCCAGTCCTTTGGAACGCAAGTATTCCAACCATGCAATCAGTGATGAAAGAGGCGTTCCGAGCTGATGCGCCGTTTCTTTTGCCATGCCCACCCATACCTGGTTTTGCTCCACGCGCCGCGCGGTGCTAAACAATAAATAGGCGATCAGTAAAAATAAACCGATGATGGTAAACATCACGTAGGGATAATATTTTAACTGCGTGAGCAAAGTAGATTCCTGGTAAAAAATATAGCTTTTGGTACCATCGCCAAACTCCACTTCTATAGGCTGATTTTGCGCGGCCATCACGGCAGTTTGACTGATCAGGAAGGTGGTATCATTTCTTTTCAGGGAATCAATGTTACCGGAAGCGATCACATGCTGTTTTGTGGAATCTGTATAGATCACGGGCACAGAAGCTGAATTAACCGCCACTTCGGAAATAAATGATTTGATCAGATCGTCCAGTACATTTTTCAGATCGGAAAAAAGACGGGAATCTTTGTAGTATAAATAATTTTTTTGCCCTTTATAAATTGTGATCTCGATAGGTTCCTGCACAGCGCGCATCGCCTGCATCTGCATTTTTAAATAGGTTTTGTCATTTTCCTTTGTAGAATCGAGGTTACGCGAAGTGATTGGCGTACCGTGCTCATCCGCAAGGATCACTGGAACGGTGGTATTATCGGAAACCACTTTTAATACAAACCCATAATCGGTAAGATCCATGGAAAGCTGTTTGGTAGCTTCTGCCCAAAGCTCTACTTTTTTACGCTCATCCGCTTTTATCTTGTTAAAAAGCTCGTTGGTGTACTTTACCAGTCCTACTTTCCGCTGGATGGCATCCGCCCAGAGCTTAACTTTTTTACGCTCTTCCTTCGCTATCTTGTTCACAAGCGTATTGGTGTACCAGAGGGATACACCAACAATCACAACTGCCGTCATGAACAACCACAATTTCCAGGTCTGCTTTTTTGAATAGATACTCACTAAATCGGTCTTTTTATTAGAGTTACGAATTTAGTGATTTTATTTTGAACGGCATATTAATACAGATAACGAATCAATACAAATTTACGAATCTGTGTATTGCTGTGTGGTTGCTTCGAAGCGTTTTTTTTGCCACGAAGCCACAAATGAGCAAAGAAAGATTTTTATTGGAAGGCTTAAATGTGTTTGGCCACAAAACAATACACATAGATCATACAGAGTTTACACACAGATTTGTAAATTCGTATTTATTCGTAATTCGAAACCTAATAATCATCCTCTTCCGGTTTCTTCGGCGGCTTCAATTCTTTTTTCTCTTCTTTTTTATCGGCTTCGTCCCAGTTGATCTTAAATTTGGTGGCATCTTCCTGCTTCACTTTATTTTTATCGTTGAGTGTGGAATCTTTTTTAAACAAGCCAAACTCGTCTCTTAAAATGCCTTTCAGGTTTTGTTTTTCTACTTTCAAATCCTGTTTTACATTTTGCACGGCACTTTTCGAATCGTATTTGATGATTGGATTGCTAATGTTCCCGGTCATCAGGATAAAAATATTGGTGCGGCCTAAACCGTCGTCTGCGACTTCGCCAAACTCATCGTTTTGTTTTTTTGCCGCTTTTGCTTTTTTAGAAAGCAGGTCGTTGAGCGATAATTTAATTTTATAATTAATATCATTATTGAATGTGTGTGTGCCGGAAACAGTGAGATTGAGTGCATTTGATTTTATTTCCATTTTCGGGATGCTGATCACTTGTTTTTTGATCTCGATCTGATTTTTCAGCGTGGCAAAACGAATGTTTTCCAGTTCTTTTAATTCAATGAAGCGCGACAAATTTTTCATTGACTCTACATTGTTCAGCTCGCCGTTATCAATACTCATATCAATACCGGCATACAATTTATCCATATCAATTTTTAATGCCGGCGACAGCACTGCTGCAAACTGAATTTTAGCGGTGGCAATGCCTTTTATATTTTTATCGGTGATGACTGTTTGTCCAAAATTTTCGAACTCCTCAAACATTTTGGTAATGCTGATCTTGTTGATGTCGGAAAAACAAGTAATGAGTAATTTTGTAGAATCGCTTCCGTCGATAAGCCCGCTGGTGCTGATAGTACCGCCCATAGTATTCAGCGATACCGGATCGAGCACCATTTTTTTATCTTTTAATTTAATGACACCACGGATGTTGGTTGCATCAAATTTCCGGAATTGCAAATGCTGGATTTCTGTATTTAAATTCACGTTGATGTGCTCGGAGAATTTCAGCATGTATTCTCCATCCTTTTTCACCTCTTTTACATCTTCGTGCCTGTTGGCAAGCAGTTCGTTAAGGTTGATCATGGATGAATTCAATGTGGCCTCAATGGTAATATTTTCATTTTCTTTGAGTGCAAATCCTACGATGTTCCTGAAAAAACCTTTCAGCTCGAAATCACTGCTGGAAACTTTTCCTTTGAATTCATTTACAACAAGGTCATTGTTATTGAATTTAAAATCGCCCTGGATGTTGGTAAAATTGAGTAGATTATTTTTCAATTTGACATTTGCATCGGTAATGGCCATATCGCCGGAAGTCATTATATTTTCATAGATATTGGAACCGGTTGCTTTTCCGTCGCTGCTGAATTCGGCGTTGACGCGCAGCGATCCGCTGATGCTTTCCACCGTATCGATCTTAATAAATTTCTGCACTTCCTGCAATGTGGTATTGGCAATTATTTTTCCTGCAAAAGAAGGATTGGAAAGGTTTTTCATTCGCAGCTCACCGCTAACAGATCCCTGGTTGATGATTGCTGAAAACTGCACCAGGTCAAGTACAGAAGGTTCCGCATTGTTTTTATTTCCGTTGGAATAATGTCCTTGCAAGGTTACATTTTTCAGGGAAATTTCATTTTTCACCTGCTTGATGGTTGCCGATTTAATTCCAAAATCAGCAGTGATCTGCGGCATATTTCCTTTGGCCAAACTTCCCTGGATCAATGCATCGAAATAAAATTCGCCATCACTTTCGTAATCATTTATTTTGCCTTTGTATTTTGCCGGGATCAGCGAAAGCACGGACTTAATATCCATGTCTTTTCCTTTCACACCAATATTTACGATCGGCTCATTATTTGAATTGAGCACGTTTCCAAACACTTCAAAAAGCAAATCTTCAATTTTCAATTGACCTGATGCGATCTTGTATTCATTGGTTTTATTATTAACGTTAAGGGAAAATTCGGTGTGAATGTTTTTTTTACGCAGGTAATTGGTACTGTCACTTTTTAAATAATTCACATATAGTTCGGCAACCGTGTGGAGCGTATAGCTATCGTTGGAAAACTCACCGGAAAATTTACCGGATTTTACTTCTCCGTCAATTACCTGGTGTGCCCTGGAATCCTTATAATTGAGCTTTACGCGATTCAGAATAATTTTTTCGAGGGCAAATGAAAATGCGGTGGAAGTTGTATCGGCGCTTTCTTTCCAGAAATGATAATTGTCTTTTCCTTCTTTATCAATACGAACACGCAGATCTACATCCGTTAATTCAATTTTTTTGATGTGGTAATTTTTTTTGAAAACATCCACAATATTAAACTGCATGGAAATTTCACCGGCTTTGAACAACGTATCTTTTCGCTTATCAGAGCCGGCATCCAGCGCTTTTACATTTTTAAAATCGACGGAAGCATAAGGGAAATTTTTCAGCACAGTAAAATCAATGTCTTTGCCTTCCACAATTACCTGCGTATTCAACTGCTTGTTCAATTCGCCAACAATGTATTCTTTTACTTCGTCCTGGTAATAATGCACGATCACAAATGCTGCTCCCACGATCAGCACCACCAGCATTAAAAACAAAATGCATAGTCTTACCAGCCAGCGAACAGCCCAATGCATCCGTTTGGGCGCAGCAGGTATCTTCCCTTCCGGGATGGCGGCATTTGTATTTTCGTTATTCATTGGCAGAACCGTAATTCATGCAAAGTTTATAAAAATAGCGTGTAGTGCTTTGGAGTTCAGGCAGATGTTATCAATAACGGAAAGTGGATAAGTTTAGTATAACGGATAACGCCCGCCTGAACGATTCGGGCAGGAACAGGAACTAATTTTAGGAATCTGTATGTGCTGCGTGTTTATGAACCAGAAAGAAAACATAAGGCGAAGCGTAAATGACAATGTATCCATCTGGCAGATATTGTATGTGGACTGCATAATTTGGAAAACCATTTCTCTCTTTCACCGTCATCCCAGGCCAAACCAGGGATCTGTTTATTAAGAATGAAACACAACCTTTCATGATTTTTTTGTAATTCCGGCTATTTGTTTAATTTTAAAATCGAAACACAATTAAAAAACAGCCTGTACTCTATGTTTGTTCTGGAACTAATAGGCGGAATTTTGCTGGGAGCGGCGGCTATCCTGGTGCCGCTGTATATTTTTTACCGCATTTTCAGGTTCTTGTGGGAGCGGTTTATCGAACCGGCACCGGCAATTCTTAATTACAGCAAAACGGCAGAAGGCGCTTTATTAAACAGGATCGGGTATAAAAACATGGAGGTGATCCTAAACGACAAATTCCGTTATTATCAAAAGCTGGATGATGCCGGCAAGACCAAATTCCTGAAAAGGGTATCCCGGTTTATTGCGGATAAAGAATTCAGGGCACTGGAAGGATTGCTTCTAACAGAAGAAATGGTGGTATTGATCTCTGCAAGCGCTATCCAACTTACGTTTGGACTGGAAGATTATATGCTCGACCATTTTTCTAAGATCTTTATTTATCCGAAGGAATTTTACTCGCGCACCAGTAAGACATACAACAAAGGTGAAACAAATATCATGGGCGTAGTGGTGCTTTCGTGGAAAGATTTCCAGGAAGGTTATGCCAATGAAAGAGATAATCTGAACCTTGGCCTGCACGAGATGGCGCATGCACTAAAGCTGGATCAGCTGCATGAAGGACTCAACAGTGCGTTTACGGAATACATGAATAAATGGCAATTGGTAGCGAAGGATGAATTTACAAAGCTGAAAGAGAAACAATCCTCTGTTTTCAGAGAATATGGCGGAACAAACGTTACCGAATTTTTTTCCGTTTGCGTGGAATATTTTTTTGAATCACCTACTGATTTATTGCGACATGCTCCGGAAGTGTACAAGCATTTAACCATTTTACTGAACCAGGATCCGGCCATTAATGGCACCGGCGCGCCGGCGGCATACGATTTTCAGGAAAATGAATTACAACCGGAAGGTGAACCGGAAAGTGAATTTGTGAATTTGCTTGGAGTAAACGCCTGGCCATTTTTGCTTACACCTGTATTTATCACGCTGGTGTGCTTAACGGCAAAGAATCATGATCAAAGTGTAATCCCTCTGAGCATCTTTTTAGGGATTACGCTGGTCTTTTCTTTTTTTGTGATCAGGCGTAACAAAAGGGCATTGCTTATTTATGCTGACAAAGTTGTGCTGAGCAGTTGGTATTTGAAAAAGTTTAACCTTACTCAATCCCTGGAATCGCTTGTTTCACTCACCTTTATCGAAGGGCCTCCAGGATCTAAAGGCGGCAAACAGCCCAACAGGATACAAATTGCTTATTTGCAAAACGGGAAAATAAGGCACAGAAGCTATACTTTTGAGCTGCCTCAAAATGCAATGGTGCATGTAAAGGAAGACATGGCGGCAAAGAAAATTCCGGTTTTATTCGATGGTTTTGAAAATCTGCAGCGAGTACCTATTCGCCGCTACTGATCATTTTCAGCATTCCTACTTCCGATTCGGTTAAAAATCTCCAGCGTCCGCGCGACAATTCTTTCTTGGTCAATGGGCCAAACACAACACGGTCGAGCTTACGGACATTGTATCCCAAATGTTCGAAAATACGGCGAACGATGCGGTTTTTTCCGGAGTGGATCTCCACGCCAACATTTGTTTTATCTTTTCCATCGGCAACGTAAGAAATTTCATCCACTTTGATCGGGCCGTCTTCCAGCTCCAAACCTTCTGTGATCAGGTCAAAATCAGAGCGTTTTAGCGGTTTATCTAATTCTACGTGGTATATTTTACGAACGCCGTAACGCGGATGGGTTAATTTTTTTGTGAGCTCTCCATCGTTGGTAAACATCAGCAAACCGGTAGTGGCCCTATCAAGGCGTCCAACCGGGTAAATCCGCTCGCGACAAGCATCCTGCACAAGCTCCAGCACAGTTTTGCGTTGTTGCGGATCATCGGATGTAGTCACATAATCTTTCGGTTTATTGAGGATCAGGTACACCAAACGTTCTTTTTTCAGGGTTTGTCCGCCATATTTGATCACATCCGTAGGTTTTACTTTGTAACCCATTTCGGTGATCACTTTTCCGTTTACCTGCACCACACCCGATTCTATCAGGTCATCGGCTTCCCTGCGGGAACAAATCCCTGCATTGGCAATGTATTTATTTAAACGGATGGTACCATCGTCGTTTGATTTATGCATTCCTGAAGACGGGCCTTTACCGGATGATTTTTTTTCATAGACGCGTTTTTTATAAGGACGTGAATGATTCAGGCTGCTGCTTTTATCGGTACGCGATGCTTTTTCAGTATCATCATCGTCTTTCGGCCTTGGCGCTGCTTTTTTGGTTCCGTTCTTTTTATCCAGGTATTCCTGTTCGTAATCCACAGCACGGTCGCTTGCCCTTACAAAAGCCGGCTTTGATTCATAAAAATCATCATCGTAGTTTTTTTTAGAAGCGCCTCTTTCAGGCCTGTCGCCATCATCGCGTGTTTTGCGGAAAGCCGGCTTATCAGAAGAAGAGCGGCGTTTATTTTCGGTATAGCTTGATTTTTTTTCGCGGTCAAAAGATGCCGGTTTCCGTTCAGAAGAATCGTCGTCACGGGTTTTGCGGAATGCAGGCTTATCACCGAAAGATTTGCGTTTCTCATCACTATATCCCGATTTTTTCTCACGGTCGAAGGATGCCGGTTTTCTTTCAGAGGAATCGTCGCTGCGGGTTTTACGGAATGCAGGCTTATCGCCAAAAGGCTTACGTTTCTCATCACCATAGCCGGATTTTTTTTCACGGTCAAATGCCGGTTTTCTTTCGGAAGAATCGTCGTCGTCACGTTTTTTACGGAATGCGGGCTTATCACCGAAAGGTTTGCGTTTATTATCGCCATAACCGGAAGCGCTGCTTTTCCTTGGCGCTGAGCTTCCGAAATCAGATGGGCGGGAATCATCGCGGTAACGCTCAAAAGAAGGTTTATGATCTTTTTTTGAATCTTTCCGTGTTTTTGGTTCAGATGATTTTTTATCCTTAAAATCTTTGCTGTTGCTGCGTTTGAATTCCTTTGCCATTTTTACTGATTTTTTTTGCAAAGATAGGGATTTTTTCTCGTAAAGGCGGTGTTTCTCGCAGGCTCACCTTTCCTTTTTTCTCGCAGAGACGCAGAAAACGCAGAGCCGGGTGTTCGGAGCCTCGGTGTTTTCTCGCAAAGACGCAAAGCTCGCAAAGGCTGTGTTTTTTGCTGTGTGTGCGGAGGCCCGGTTTGCTTTTTTTTCGTGGAAGCGCAAAGATCAGATGCATTACGTTTACACAGCCTAATGACTAATTACGAAAGGCTATTTTACTAATTATACTAAAGGATAGAAGGCAGCTTCGATGTGATTTACCTGGGGATTGCCGGGATTCATCACAATGGAAATAATATCGAAACGCACTTCGAGATTGAGCTGGTAGCGCTCAATGTATTCGTGCGCGGCTTTGATGAGGTTCTTTTGTTTCTGGCGTGTGACAAAAGTTTCGGGCTCACCAAAAAAGGCAGTGCTGCGCGTTTTTACTTCGGCCACCACCAGGGTATCGGCAAGGGTAGCGATGATATCGGCTTCCAGGTTGCGGAACCGCCAGTTTGTTTCCAGGATCGCATATCCTTTGCTTTTCAGAAAATCTGCCGCCAGCTCTTCCCCCTTTTTGCCCGTTATGTTGTGTTCTGCCATATTTTCCAGTTGTACTTTTTCCAGGTTGATCGTTTTAATTTAGCGGCAAATATGAACAATTTAGGAGTTACTCTCCACAATTGATGCGGTATTTTGGTACGAGTTTTGAAAAGGATGCCCGGCTGAATTAAAATTTTACTATTTTAGCACAGCGTCTAAACTAAAACCAAACAACAAACTATTGTAAAATGAAAAAAAACCTGTTAAAAATCGTTTCAGTAACAGCAATCCTTATTGCATTTGCTTTTTCTGCTTCTGCACAAACATTTGAAGGTGTTATTGAATTTAAAAAACAATCGACGACCGATACCACCAATTACATTTATTATGTGAAAGATAACATGGTACGTATTGATGAGATAGGTTCGAAATCCCACAAAGTAGAAGGTACTTTTTTAGTGAACATGGATGAAAAAACAATGATGTCGCTTAACCACGAACGTAAATTGTACATGACACAAAACAATCCTACTGCTCCTGTAGTTAAAGGAACATGTGTTGCAAAAAAAGGACAGAATGTAAAAAACCTGCAGGGTTATAAATGTGTGGAATATACGGTTACCAACCAGGAAGAAGGAACGATCATTACGTACTGGATTGCTGATGGTAAATTTACATTCTTCGAAAAAATGCTGCGTCAATTGAACCGTAAAGACAAATCATCGGTTTATTTTTTACAGATCCCGGACATTAAAAATGTATTCCCGATGTTATCTGTACAAACAGATCTGACAGGGAAAGAGCAAGTAAAACTGGAAGTAACAAAAATCACTAAAAAAGTGATCGATCCTTCGATGTTTGAAATTCCGAAAGGATATAACAAATTTGAAAAATAGTTTTTAGTGCTTAAATTTTAAACGCTCATCTGAATAAGATGGGCGTTTTTTATTTTATGGAACGCGGATGAGGCGGGTTGGGCGGATTAAAACGGATTATAAATATTGTGTTAAATCCTGAGCTATTATCCCTGCCAAAGTTTAAAACTTTGGCAGGGATTGCTTTGTGTATTCATTAGATTTAAAATGATAGGATCGATTGATCTTTATCGACGCTCAGCTTCACTTTTCTGCCAAATACCATTGCTAAATTCCTATCAATATGTCCGGCAGGAAAATTAAAACAAACCGGGTAATCGTATTCTTTTACGGCATCCATAATGATTTCTTCGGCTGATTTTCCAAAAGGAATCGCATTGTCTTTCATATCGGTCATTCCGCCAATCACCAAACCAGCCAGGCCACTCAATTTTCCGGCACGTTTCAGGTTCAGCATCATACGATCGATGTGGTATAAATATTCATCGAGGTCTTCCAGGAATAAAATTTTTCCTTTGGTGGAAATGTCGGAAACGCTTGCTGTGAGGGCATATAAAAGGGAAAGGTTCCCTCCTGTGAGCTCACCTTCCGTATTCCCAAGCCTGTTCAGCAAATGTGATTTCACTTCATAATTTAATTTTTCGCCACTTAAAGCTTTTAAAAGCGTGGATGTAGCTTCTTCATTTTTCGCAAAATTGATCGGCATAGTGGCATGCAGTGTTTCTATCCCGAAATTATGAATGTGTGAATGCAGCACGGTAATATCGCTGTAGCCGATCATCCATTTGGGATGTTGCCGGAATGTTGTAAAATCAATTTTATCAATAATGCGCATGGTGCCATAACCACCGCGTGCGCTGATGATGGCTTTAATGGAGGGATCGTCCAGCATTTGCTGCAGATCGGCAGTGCGCTCATCATCGGTTCCCGAAAACTGGTGATCGGCATTGAACAGGTTTTTACCAAATACCACTTCCAGTCCGTTGCTGTTAAAGAAAGCTACGGCAGGTTTTAATTCATCCGGCGATATTTTACGGGCGCAAGCCACGATGCCTATTTTATCGCCTTTTTTAAGGTAGGGTGGAGTGTTCATTTTATTCGGGAATCAGTAACAAATTCTTATCTTTGAACGCAATTTACGAAAAATAGATATTAGATTTGAGATGTTAGATTTTAGACCGTTTTATCCGTAAAATCTGCAAAAAAATTATCATTCATCAATTATGACATTTAAAAGATATACTGTTACTGCTGCTTTGCCTTATGCGAACGGGCCTGTACACATCGGCCACCTTGCAGGCTGTTATTTGCCTGCGGATATTTATGTGCGGTATCTTCGCTCAAAAGGCGAAGATGTGAAATTCATTTGCGGATCAGATGAACATGGCGTGCCTATTACGATCAAAGCAAAAAAAGAAGGAATAACGCCACAGCAGGTGGTGGACAAATACCACAAAATAATGGGGGATGCTTTCCGCGATTTTGGTGTTTCTTTCGATATTTATTCACGTACTTCTTCACCAATTCACCACGAAACAGCTTCCGGATTTTTTAAAACATTGTATGACAAAGGTGTTTTTAAAGAGGAAGTAACGGAGCAATATTTTGATGAAAAAGCCAACCAGTTTTTGGCCGACCGCTACATTGTGGGAACATGCCCGAAATGCGGCAATGAAAATGCTTACGGCGACCAGTGCGAAAATTGCGGTACCAGCTTAAACGCTACCGACCTGATCAATCCGCGCTCGACACTATCCGGTGAAAAGCCGGTATTGAAAGAAACCAAAAACTGGTTTTTGCCATTGGATAAAATGCAGCCGCAAATTGAAGCGTACATCGATTCGCACAAGGAATGGAAAAGCAATGTGTTCGGACAATGCAAAAGCTGGCTGAATGCGGGATTACAACCGCGCGCCATGACACGTGATTTAGATTGGGGAGTAAAAGTTCCCATCGAAGGTGCAGAAGGAAAGGTGCTGTATGTATGGTTTGATGCACCGATCGGGTATATCTCGGCAACGAAAGAGTTATTCATGAATAAGGATTCAGGAATTGGGATTGATGCTACCCGCGGAGCTGAGCTGGGTGAAAAAACCGGGATTGTAAGTGCTGAATGGGAAAAATACTGGAAGGATAAAGATACCAAGCTGGTGCATTTTATCGGCAAGGACAACATTGTATTCCATTGCATTATTTTCCCGGCAATGCTTATGGCCGAAGGTTCTTACATTTTGCCTGACAATGTTCCGGCGAATGAATTTTTGAATTTAGAAGGAAATAAAATTTCCACATCGCGCAACTGGGCGGTATGGCTGCATGAATATTTGCTGGAGTTTAAGGATAAGCAGGATGTATTGCGTTATACACTCTGCGCGAATGCACCGGAAACAAAGGATAATGATTTTACATGGAAAGATTTCCAGGCTAAAAACAACAATGAGCTGGTGGCGATCCTTGGAAATTTTGTGAACCGGACATTGGTATTGACTCACATGCACTATGAAGGAAAAGTGCCGGCAGCGGCAGAATATACCAAAAGTGATATTTTATTGTTAGAAGAGATCAGTAAATATCCGGCAAAGATTGCCACCAGCATCGAACAGTACCGCTTCCGCGAAGCGCTCGGCGAATTGATGAATATGGCGCGCATGGGAAATAAATATTTAGCTGATAATGAACCATGGAAACTGATCAAAACGGATGAAAAACGCGTGCAGACGATTATAAATCTCTCGCTGCAGATTTCCGCTAATTTAAGTGTGCTGATGGAACCATTCCTGCCTTTTACTGCAAAGAAACTGGCCGCGATGATGAACCTGAATACTAATTTAAAATGGAACGATGCTACACGCACGGATCTTTTACTGGCAGGGCACCAGATCAATCCATCGAGTTTATTGTTTGATAAAGTGGAAGATGATGTGATTGTGGCACAGGTGCAAAAACTGGAGAATTCGAAAAAAGAAAATGAAGCGGAAAATGTTGCAGCTGTTGAACCGGCAAAACCGGAAACTTCTTTTGATGATTTTTCGAAAATGGATATCCGCATTGGCACCATCGTGGAAGCGGAGCGCGTGCCAAAAACCGATAAATTATTGAAATTGCTGATCGATACGGGAATTGACAAACGTACGGTTGTTTCAGGAATTGCAGGATCGTATAAACCGGAAGAGATCATAGGCCAACAGGTAAGTATTTTGGTGAACCTGGCGCCACGCAAGATTAAAGGAATTGAAAGCCAGGGCATGATCCTGATGGCAGAAAATAATAAAGGTGAGTTGAGCTTTGTAGCGCCTACAAAAGCGGATATGAATAACGGCGGCGCTGTAAAATAAATTTATTTATATGATACAATTGATCCGGATCATCGTTAAAATTGTTTTAATGATCTCGCGTGCGCTAAAAAAACAAGGCATTGAAAGCACAAAAAGAAAAACAACAAAACTGATCGAAAAGATCAATAATAATGAGGTAGACCTGAATGCATTTAAAGCGGATTATATTTTAAGGACAGGGATGCAAACGCTTCCTGCAGATCAGTTGCTGATGGAAGATACTGACCTGGAGAAAGCTTTTATGCAATTAAAAAACACAGAGAAATTCAAGATCCGGATGTGTAAAAAAATTACGCGCGGCGAATATCTTTTTATTATTGACAGCTTTGTACACGATCTTGAAGTAACAGGCATTAGTGGAAATACAAAAGAGACCATCGTTGAGAATACCTACATTTTTATTTTCAAAAAGAACTCGAAAACAAATTCATACGAAGTGTATTCGGACCTACACGATACGGCACAGGACAAAACATTGCGTGTTAATTTTTCCAATTTATTGTTTGAACGGATCAATCAGAATAAAGTGGAAACTGCGCTGCCTGCTTTTTAACTTTTACTTTTTGAAGGCAAAAAGTAACAAAAACCTTTTCTGGCCTGTAAGGTAATTTTTCC